>Ga0182039_10002229_pt1 | contig 10584 bp, 10 predicted proteins | sample sta12Can44000111_FD_125975 | JGI IMG/M metagenome (GOLD analysis project Ga0182039, IMG submission 125975) | Lab enrichment of tropical soil microbial communities from Luquillo Experimental Forest, Puerto Rico - statanox.12C.anox.44.000.111 | ecosystem: Environmental > Terrestrial > Soil >...
CGCCCCGGCTCCGACGTACCAGCCGAACCGGTCCAGCTTCCAGTTCGCACGATGCTGCGCGTCGCGCGAGGCCTGGACGCCCACCGTCTCCCCAGCCGCGGCGGACGCGCGGTCGAGATAGAGCTCCAGCTCGTGGTTGGGAGCGTCGCGGCCAGACCACCAGTCTGGATCGCCGGCGAGCGCATTCTCGGCGGATACCACGCTCGTGGCGGCTGGGACTGGGGCGCCGACGCTGGAGGGCGCAGGGCCCGTCGATGCGGCCGCAGGGGAGCCCGATCGCCCGGCGCAGGCGGTCGAAAACGCGAGGCACAGCAGCGCGCGCGACGGGCGCCTCACCCCCTACGAAGTGTGGATGCGCACCACCGCCCGGAACGCCCCCGCCGGACCGCGCCGCCGCTCGCGCTCGTCCGCACATTGAGGTGCGTGGCCGTGCCCACGACGAACTACATCGCGCTCGCCATCCCCTTCTTCCTCCTCCTCATCGGGGTGGAGCTGCTCGCGGCGCGGGCGCGCCGGCGGTCCGTGTACCGGCTGAAGGACGCGCTCGCCGACCTGGGCTGCGGAGTGGGGCAGCAGGTGGTGCTGGTCTTCGCTGGGGCGGCGCTGCTCGCGGCGTACGCCTGGCTGTTCCGCCATGCGCGGCTCGTCGGATTCGCGCCCGGGAGCCCCTGGCCGTGGATCGTCGCGTTCGTGTTCGTGGACGTGGCGTACTACTGGTGGCACCGCCTCTCGCACGAGGTCAACCTGCTCTGGGCCGCGCACGCCGTTCACCATCAGTCCGAGGACTACAACCTGGCGGTGGCGCTCCGGCAGTCGATCCTGACCAGCTTCACCTCGCTCCCGTTCTACCTGCCGATGGCGTTCCTGGGCGTGCCGACCGCGGTCTACGCCACCAGCGTGGCGCTGAGCACGCTGTACCAGTTCTGGATCCACACCGAGCTCGTGGGGAGGCTCGGGCCGCTCGAGCGCGTGCTCAACACGCCCTCGCATCACCGCGTCCACCACGCGGTCAACCCGCAGTATCTCGACAAGAACTACGGGGCGATCCTCATCGTCTGGGACCGGCTCTTCGGCACGTTCCGGGAGGAGCGGGAGCCGCCGGTCTACGGCACGACCAAGCCGATCGCTAGCTTCAACCCCGCCTGGGCGCAGGTGCAGACGTGGTTCGAGATCGCCGAGAAGGCGCGCGCGCTGCCGCGCCGGCGCGACCGGCTGCGCCTGTGGCTCGCCTCGCCGTCGCTCGATCCGCTCGGACGGGCGCCGCCGAGCGAGGCCGAGCTGCACGCCCGGCCGCGGTTCGACCTACCGGCCGCGCCGGCGCTCGAGGCCTACGCGCTCGTGCAGTTCGCGCCGCTCGTGGCGGCGACCTTCCTCATGCTGCTCGCCCAGTCCACGGCGCCCGCCACCGTGCTCGCGGCCGCCGGGGTCCTCGTGTTCTGGACGCTCCTGTCGCTGGGGGGGCTCATGGACGCGCGCCGCTGGGCGTGGCCGGTCGAGGGCGCGCGGCTCGTCGCGGCCGGCGCGGCGCTGGCGGCCGCTCGACCCGGCGGGCTCGCGCTCGGGATCGCCTTCGCCGCCGGGAGCGCGGTCTGGCTCGCCCTGGCGGCGCGGGGTCACCCCGGCGAGGCCGCGTCGTCCGCGCCGGTCCCCCGCGCCTTGGACGGCCGCGCGCCGGCCGCCGGGGGGGCGTGCTCGTCGCCGTAGGGCGCCATCCTCAACATGAGCCGCTCGTGCGGCATGGCGGCGCGCATGGCGCGCAGGTACTGCATCGGCGAGTAGAAGACGAGGTTCGAGACTCGGCTGGTGTAGATGCAGGCGTAGTCCTCGATCTGCTCACCGAAGCGCGAGTTCTCGTTCCCTTCCTTGAAGGTGAGCCCCCAGTACCGGTTGAACCCGAGCTCGACCGCGCGCTCCAGCGCGCGGACGCGGGCGTCCGCGTCGCGCATGGCGCGCCGCAGCCGCTCCAGCTCGTGCTTCATCTCGCGCCGCTCCGCCTCGACCTGGCCGCGGGCCTCCGGGTCACGCGCGTCCCGCTCCAGCCGCCGGTCGAGCGCGTTGAGACCGGCCTTGCGCGCCGAGATCTCGTCGTCGAGGCGCGCCCGCAGCTCCTCCAGCCGCGCCATCTCCTCGAGCGACGCCGTGTTCTTCTCGAGCCACGCCAGCTCGGGCTCCAGCTCCGGCACGATCATGCAGGTCCGCCACAGCGAGCTCTTCCGGGAGCGCAGGATGTCGCCGTAGATGTGATCGCCGACGTAGAGCACGCGATCGCCGCCGATCCCGCCCAGCCGCTCGAACTCCTGCAGGCTGCCGCCCTGGTAGACGACCCCGCGCTCGAAGGTGCTCGCCTCGCCGACGATCTCGCCGCGCGGCGAGAGCTGCATCACGGGCCGCTTCTCCGAGAACCACCCCGGCTTCTGCGCGCCGGTGAGGATGACGTCGAAGTAGTTCTTCCAGCTCGGATACTCGGGCAGGACGCCGTCGAGGATGAAGCTCATCACCGCCTCGGTGTAGTCCCGGAACGAGTTGGTGAGCAGGAAGAGCTTCTTGCCGCCGGAGCGCAGCTTGTGGAGGGCCGGCCCGAGCTCGAGGTCCTTCACGAGGAAGCGCGGCAGATCCGCCTTCACGACCTGCTTCAGCGAGTCGTCGCGGTGGACCGTGTCGATGGAATCGCGGATGTCGTCGTACAGCTTTGCGTACGCCACCTGGTCGCCACGCCCCTCCAGGCACTCGATGATCTCCGCGAAGAGGCACGCCTCCGGCAGCGCGAAGAGGGTGTCGATCCAGGCGAAGCGCGGGAGGGAGAGGTGGATTTTCTCGTCGCGGTAGAGGCGCTTCACCTCGTCGTAGGACAGGGGGCGCTTGCCATGGTAGGCCCGGCCGCAGTGGTTGTGCCGGTCCATCTTGAAGATGTTCCCGGTCTCCTTGTCGACGACCAGGCCGCGGATGACGAACTCGGGGTCGTACTGCAGCTCGCCGATGTTCTCCGGATAGCCGAGGTGCTCGATCATCTTCCGCGTGGTCATGCGGAAGGCGAGCTCCTCGAGCTGGCGCAGGTGATACACCGCCAGCGTGTAGTCCATGTCGAACCCGACCACGTCGATCTTGTCGAGCCGCAGGTTGCGGTTGACGAAGATCTGGCGCGCGAACGGCACCTCCCGGACGGGCAGGCGGTGCCGCTCGAGCAACGCCGTCACATCCGCGTCGCGGTAGCTGTCACCGGCAGGTTCCTCGGCCTCGAGACGGGTGCTTCGATCGAGTCGTCGCATCCCACCGGACATTAACCCGCCTGGCCGCGACCTACCATGACTTGCCTGGCGAGTCGGTGTGCTGGACAGGGCCCGGGCGCTCGGGCAGGTTCTGGGCCGTGAGGGAACCCCCGGACCGAGCCAGGCGAGCCATGCGGCGCCGCGCCGTCACGGCGGCCGAGCTGGCGGAGCGGATCGCCGCGCTCGAGCAGCGCGTGGCGCGCCTGGAGGCGAAGCGCGCGCCGCCGGGCGACGGCCGAGCGGCCGCCGCGACGCCGCGGCCGGTTCCGCGCTGTCCGGGATGCGGGTTGCCTCTGAAGAAGCGGCGCGGCCGCTGCGCCGAATGCGGCCGGCCGCTCGAACCGTGAAGCAGGGTCAGTCGGCGCACAGCTCGCGAGGCGAGACGCCCAGTGCCAGCGCGATCGCGACGACGGTCGTGTACGGCGGGTTACGCCCGCCGCGCTCGATGAGGCTCACGTAAGCCACCGAGAGGCCGAGCTCGTCCGCCAGCGCTTCCTGCGTCAGGGCGCGCTGGTGACGGACGAGCCGGATCTTCTCGCCGAGCTTGCGGAGGACCTCGCGGCGCGGGTCACGCTGGAGCTTCGCCTTGTTCGTCTTCCTTGGACTTGAGATTCTCGTCTTGAGAGCCGTTTGCATGACCTCGGGTTCCCGCGAAAGGACGCGGGCGGTCCTTTTATAATTTATTTTTTACCACCGCGCAGCAAGGCGGGCGCACGTTGGACTGCGCCGTGGCCGCCCACTATCTTCCACCGCGCGAAAGGAGCCGCGTGCCGCGCAAGCCTGAAGGCCCCGTCCTCGACCTCGACCGCGTCGTCGCCCGCCAGCTGCCGAACGGGCTCCGCGTCCGGCTCCTCGCCGATCCCACCGTGCCGACGGTGAGCTACTACACCTTCTTCCAGGTCGGCTCGCGGAACGAGCGCCTCGGCAAGACCGGCATCAGCCACCTCTTCGAGCACATGATGTTCAACGGCGCCGCGCGGTACGGGCCGAAGGAGTTCGACCGCGTGCTCGAGTCACGGGGGGGCAGCTCCAACGCCTACACCTCGAACGACGTCACGGCGTACTACGAGGACTTCGCCTCCGACGCGCTCGAGACCGTCGTCGACCTCGAGTCCGATCGGATGCGCTCGCTGGCGCTCACCCCCGAGACGCTCGAGCAGGAGCGCCAGGTCGTGAAGGAAGAGCGGCGGCTGCGCACCGAGAACTCGGTCTTCGGCCTCATGGAAGAGCAGCTCGAGGCGCTGGTCTTCCTGGCGCACCCGTACCGCTGGCCCGTCATCGGCTGGATGGACGACATCGACCGCATCACGCGCGAGGACTGCCAGGAGTTCTTCCGCACCTACTACGCACCCGACAACGCGGCCGTGTACGCCGTCGGCGACCTCGATCCCGGCGACACGTTCGCGCTCATCGAGCGCGCGTACGGAGACATCTCGGCTGGCCCCCGCCCGCGACCCGTTCCGCAGGGTGAGCCGCCGCAGCGCGGCGAACGGCGCGCCGTCGTGCGCTACCCCGCGCAGGCGGCGGCGGTGCTCGTGGGCTGGCGTGGGCCGGCGGCGAAGAGCCCCGACTCGGCGGCGCTCGACGTGCTCCAGGCGGTGCTGGCCGTCGGCGAGTCGTCGCGGCTGCGGCGCCGGCTCGTGGAGCAGGAGGAGGTGGCGGTCTCGGTGCACGTCTCCTGGGGCTGGCGCATCGACCCGGGCGTCTTCCTCGTCTTCGCCGAGCTCGCGCCGGGCGTCGCCGCCGATCGCGCCGAGAAGCTGTTGTGGGAGGAGATCGGCAAGGTCGCGTCGCGGGGCATCAGCGGGGGCGAGCTCACGCGGGCCCAGCGGCTCCTGCGCAGCTCGGTCCTGCACGAGCTCGCCACGCACAACGGCGTGGCCCACGCGCTCGGGCAGGCCGAGGCGCTGCTCGGCGACTGGCGGGAGGCGGGGCGCACGCTCGAGCAGTACGCGGCGGTACAGCCGAAGGACGTGAAGCGGGTCGCCGCCGGCTGGCTCGACGCCTCGCGCCGGTGCATCGTGACGCTCCAGCCGGAGGGCAGGCCGTGAGGACAGCCGCAGCGGGCTCGATCCCCCTCCCAACGCTACACGAGGAGCGGCTCCCCAACGGCGCCACCCTCGTGGTGGCGGAGCGGCCTGGCGTGCCGCTCGTCGCGGTCCGCCTCGTCGTCGCGGCGGGCGCCGCGCTGGACCCACCGCGCGGCCACGGCCTCGCCCACCTCGTGGCGCAGGTGGCTCGTCGAGGCACGGCCCGGCGCACCGGGCCGAAGATCGACGACACCGTCGAGTCGCTCGGCACCGAGCTCGGCGCCGGCGCTGACGAGGACGCGACGTACTTCGGACTCTCCGCCCCGACGGAGTTCCTGCCGCAGCTGCTCGACGTGGTGCTCGACCTCGCCACCGGGCCCACGTTCCCGGCGCCCGAGTGGGAACGGATTCGCCGGCGCGAGGTGGCCGCGCTCTCGCACGTGCTCGACGAGCCGGGCGCCGTCGCGGACCGCGCCATGGTCGACGCGGTCTACCGGGGCCACCCGTACGGCCACCCCACCGACGGCCGCGCCGCCCACCTCGCCGCGCTGCGCCGCGCGGACGCGGTCGCCTTCCACCGGCGCTGGTTCAACCCCGCCAGCGCCACGCTGGTGGTGGTCGGGAACGTGCGTGCCGAGGAGGCGCTGCGCGTCTGCCGGCGCAAGCTCGGCGCCTGGAAGGGCGCCGGCGCCCCGCCGCCGGCCGTCCCCCCGGCGGCACCCGTCCCCCGCAGCGTGGTGGTGGTGGACAAGCGCGACCTCACGCAGTCACAGGTGCGGGTGGCGAGCCCCGCCCTTCCACGCGCCACCGAGCATTACTTCCCGGCCCTCGTCGCGAACGCCGTGTTCGGCGGCGGCTTCACGTCCCGCCTCGTGGAGGCCATCCGCGTCAACCGCGGTCTGTCCTACGGCGTGCGCAGCCGGTTCGCCATGAGCCGCGCCGCCGGGATCTTCTTCGTCTCGTCGTTCACGAAGGTGGAGACCACCGCCGAGCTGCTCCAGGTCGCCTTCGAGGAGGAGGAGCGCTTCTGCGACGCGGGCCCTACCGCGGAGGAGCTGGAGCGCGCCCAGAGCTATCTGGCCGGCCTCTACCCGCTCTCGCTCGAGACGCACGATCAGGTGGCGGAGCGCATCGCGGACGTGAAGCTCTACGGCGTGTCGCTCGACGAGGTGACCGGTTACCGCGAGCGCGTCCGCGCCGTCACGGCCGAGCAGTGCCGCGATCTGGCGCAGCGCTACTTCCCGCTCCGCGACGGCGTGGTCGTCGTGGTGGGGCCGGCACGGCAGATCGCTCCCTCGCTGGAGCGCTTCGGGCCGGTCAAGGTCGTGCCGGCGCGCCGCACCCTCTAGAGACCCGAACGTGCTCGCGGTGCTGTTCCAGGACGAGCACGTCGTCGCCGTCGACAAGCCGGCGGGCCGGCTCGTCATCCCCGGCCGCGCCGAGCCCGAGCGCACCGTCCAGGACGAGGCGCAGGAGTCGTTCGGGCGTCTGTGGGTGGTGCACCGGCTCGACCGCGGAACGAGCGGCGTGCTCCTCTTCGCCCGAAGCGCCGCGGCGCACCGCGCGCTCAACCTGGCGTTCGATCGGCGCGAGGTCGACAAGCGCTACCTCGCCGTCGTGCGCGGCACGCCCGCGCCCGAGGCCCGCCTCGACGCTCCCATCGCGCCGGCGCGCCGCGGGCGCATGCGCCCGGCCCGCCCCGGGGACGAGCGGGGCAAGCCCGCGGTCACCCGCGTCCGCCTGCTGGAGGCGTTCCCGGAACGCCCGCCGCTCCCGGCCCTGGCGCTCGTCGAGGCGGCGCCGGAGACCGGCCGCACGCACCAGATCCGGGTCCACCTGGCGTGGGCCGGCACCGCGCTGGCGGTCGATCCTGACTACGGCGAGAGGGGACCGCTCACCGGGGCCGGCGGGGAGATCCTCCTCGCGCGGACTCCCCTCCACGCCGCCACGCTGGCGTTCCGCCACCCGCTCAGTGGGGCGCCGCTCCAGGTCGAGTCACCACTGCCGGAGGACATGGCGCGGCTGCTCGCCGCTGCGCGCGGCGAGTGACGGCGGCCCTCCCTTCGTGCCGGTGGTTACGCCTTTCCCTGCACCAGGACCTTCACCTCGGCGCGGAACGTGACCTCCATCTTCGTCGCGTCGCGGATGCCTGACACCCAGCCGAGACCGAACGTGGGGTGCTCGATCACCTGGTCGATCTGGTACGTGGCGCGCGGGGAGTAGCGTTGCGCCATCTCGAGGTGCTTCCCGCGCAGCACCTCGTCGAACGAGACGGTCACGGGGCGCTCGCGAGCGGGCCGCGCCGTCGCGCCGGGCCGCCGGGCGGCCGCGCCGCTCGAGGCCGCCGCGGGCGCGTCGCCGCGAAAGCGGTGCACGCCGTGACAGGTGTTGCACTCCACCTTCACCGGTCGGCCATCGACCATGGCGATGATGGTGTGGGCGAGCGACATCCCGCACTTGGTACAGATGCTATCGACCTCTCCGCCTACCTTGAGCATGGGCGGCGCAGTATAGCCGCGGTCGCTCCCGGCGCGAGCCCCCCCGCGGATCGGCGAGCGTTCCACTTCGCTTGAAACACGACCTCATCCCTGCCACCTTGCGCGCCATGCCCATCCGACCGACCGAGGCCGTGGTCGACCTCTCCGCCATCGCCAGCAACTACCGGCTCGCCGTGGAGATCGCGGGGCGCCCCGCCGTCGGCATCGTCAAGGCGGACGCCTACGGGCACGGGGCGGTACCCGTGGCGAGGAAGCTCTGCGAGGCGGGCGCTCCCATGCTGGGGGTGGCGCTGGTCGAGGAAGGGATCGAGCTCCGCGAGGCGGGCATCGATCGCTCGGTGCTCGTGCTGGGGGCGGCCTACGGCGAGCGCTACGATCTCCTCGTCCGACACCGCCTCACCCCGATCGTCTTCACGCCCGAGCACGTGCGCGGCCTCGCGGCCGCGGCGCGCGCCGCCGGCGTGAAGGCGAAGGCGCACCTCAAGGTCGACACCGGCATGGGCCGCATCGGGGTCACGACCGCCGACCTGCCGGCCGTCCTCGACGCGCTCCGCGCAGCGCCCGAGGTGGAGCTGGAGGGCGTGTGCACCCACTTCGCGAGCGCCGATCTCGAGCCTCGGTCCACCACCGAGCGACAGGTGGCGCTCTTCAGCGAGTTCTCGCAGGCGCTCGCGAAGGCCGGGATGGCGCCGCGCTACCACCACCTCGCGAACTCCGCCGGGACGTTCGACTTCCCGGGCGCGCGGCAGGACCTGACGCGGCCGGGCATCATGCTCTACGGCTACCTGCCGTTCGACCCGGCGACCCACATCTCGGACGCGGCGCGGGCGGCAGGGCGGCGGCTCGAGCCAGCGCTCACGTGGCGCACGGCCATCACGCACGTGAAGACGGTCGCGGCGGGCACGGCGATCTCGTACGGCGGGCGGTGGGTGGCCAGCCGTCCGTCCCGCATCGCCACGCTCCCCATCGGCTACGCCGACGGCTACGACCGTCGGCTCTCGGGGCGGCCCAGCTTCGGCTGCGCCGACGTGCTGGTACGCGGCCACCGCGCGCCGATCGCGGGCACCATCTGCATGGACATGTGTATGGCCGACGTGACCGACGTTCCGGAGGCCACTTTGGGTGACGAGGTGGTGCTCCTCGGGCGGCAGGGCGGCGAGCGGATCGACGCCGACGAGCTCGCGGCGAAGGCCGGCACCATCTCGTACGAGATCCTCTGCGGCGTCGGCCGCCGCGTCCCCCGCAGCTACGCGTGAAGCTCACGACGAAAAGGCGCCTCCTGGCCTGCACTGCCCCTAGAATGGCGCCGTGAATCGGCTACGCGCCTGGGTCGAGGACTTCGGCCGGATGATGCTCTTCGGAGGGGAGACGGTGGCCTGGGTGTTCAGGCCGCCGTTCCGCCCGGAGCTCGTCCTGGCGCAGATGGCGGCCATCGGTGTCGGCTCGATCTTCATCGTGGGCACGACCGGGTTCTTCACCGGCATGGTCTTCGCGCTCCAGGTCACCTACGCCATGGCGCAGTTCGGCGCCGAGGGGTACGTGGGCGGCTCGGTGGCGCTTGCGCTCGCCCGCGAGCTCGCGCCGGTGCTGACCGCGCTCATGGTCATCGGCCGTTCCGGCAGCGCCATCACGACCGAGCTCGGCACGATGCGCGTCACGGAGCAGATCGACGCCATGGAGACCATGGCGGTGAACCCCGTGCAGTACCTGGCCGTGCCCCGCTTCCTCGCCGCGCTGGCGATGTTCCCCGCCCTCACGATGCTCTTCAACACGCTCGGCTACATGGGCGGCTATCTCATGGGCATCTTCGTCTCGGACATCCCGCCCGGTCCGTTCATCGAGCACACGCGCACGATGGTCGAGACGCAGGACGTGACGCACGGGCTGTTCAAGTCGATCATCTTCGGCGGGGTGGTGGCGATCATCACGACCTACCGCGGGTACGCCGCCAAGCCGGCGGAGGGGTCACGAGGTGTGGGTGAGGGCACCACCCGCGCCGTGGTGATGAGCTCCATCGCCATCCTGGTCTTCGACTACGTCCTGACCCTCGGGTCGGTGGGGAAGTGATCCGGTGATCCAGATCCGCGATCTCCACAAGTCGTTCGGCGACCACAAGGTGATCAACGGCATCACGCTCGACGTCGAGCGCGGCACGACCTTCGTCGTCCTGGGGGGCTCGGGGTCGGGCAAGACCGTGCTGATGAAGCACGTCATCGGTCTGCTCAAGCCTGACTCCGGGACCGTGTTCGTGGACGGGATCGAGATCCCGCGCCTCGAGGGCCCGCCGCTCACCGAGGCACGCCGCATGTTCGGGATGGTGTTCCAGGGCGCGGCGCTGTTCGACTCGATGACGGTGTACGAGAATGTCGCCTTCCCGCTGCGGGAGCGGCAGCGCGGCATCGCCACCGACGAGCTGCGCCGGCGCGTCGTCGAGAAGCTCAAGGTGGTCGACCTCGACGAGGACGTCCTGACGAGGTTCCCGGCGGAGCTTTCGGGCGGCATGCGCAAGCGGGTGGCGCTGGCGCGCGCGGTGGTCCATGACCCGAAGGTCGTGCTCTACGACGAGCCCACCACCGGCCTCGATCCCATCACCACCGCCTACGTCGACGACATGATCATCTCCGCCAAGCAACGGCTCGGTGTGACGAGCATGGTCATCTCGCACGACATCGCGAGCGCGTTCAAAGTGGCCGACCGGCTGGCCGTGCTCTACGATGGACACTTGGCCGCGGAGGGCACGCCGGAGGAGGTCCGACGGAGCCAGCATCCGTTCGTGAAGCGCTTCCTCTC
>Ga0182039_10002232_pt1 | contig 10580 bp, 11 predicted proteins | sample sta12Can44000111_FD_125975 | JGI IMG/M metagenome (GOLD analysis project Ga0182039, IMG submission 125975) | Lab enrichment of tropical soil microbial communities from Luquillo Experimental Forest, Puerto Rico - statanox.12C.anox.44.000.111 | ecosystem: Environmental > Terrestrial > Soil >...
CCAATTGCAGCGGCGGATCGTAGGAGCCTAACACTTCCGGTGGACTGGGATTTGGACCTGTCCCCGCCGTCTTGGGCAGCACCAGCCTCGCCTTCTATGACAACTTTCGCCGAGCCCCCGCTGATCTCAATTGTCAGGGGCTTTCCATTGCCAGCCCCTCTAAGTGCGGCGTAAATTTCGAGTTCGGTCTTTTTCGCCGAGTTGTCGCACAGGAGGGTAAAGCTGGCGAGTCCGCACCCGGTGGGCCATAGAGCAGCGAGGCATTGCCTTGGGAAGCAGTCGCGCTCCAGACATAATCCTGTGCCGCGGCCGATTGGGGCAAGCAGCTCGACAGGAATACGGCAAGCGCAACACAGATCGGGAGATCTGATAGCTGCACGAAGCCGCGCATCAACGTCTGCCTAACGCCGCTGCTGGCGTGCACTAATGCGACGTCCACGCTCGACGATCTTCGCCGGCGGCGCGTCGAAGAAACCAGTGAAGCCCGGATCGAACTCATGATAGTTGCAGGTGAGCTCCTCCCCCTGCGCAATGTCGACCAGCGCATAGCCCTTGTCGAAGATGCGGAAGTCGGTGTTGGGCGTGAGGCTGTGATTCATGAAGCGCCCGTTGTCGCTGTCGAGGATGATCACGCCGGGCATTTCCAAATGGGGGTAGGTATAGCGCGCGACATAGTCCTGCATGTGCAGCGGAAGAGAGTCGAGCTCGCTCACGTGTACGAAGATGTCGAACTTGGGATTAAGACTCCACATGAGACGTCCGCGCTCGATGAACTCGCCAGCGAAGACCCCGATGCCCTCAATGGCGCTAGGCGCAAGATAAGTGCTGACCATCAGCATCTTTATGCCTCTTGTTTGCCTCTGAACGTGATTGGAGCTGGAAATGACGCGCTTGCCGGGACGACCGGCGCCGCGTGGCCAGGCATGGTCATGCGGTATTTCCCCGAGCCTCCGCTGTGACCGCGACAAGCCCGTGCTTGCGTCTGAAGCGCCGCCGCATTTGCTGTTTGAGGGCGTCGATGCGGCGTTGCAGATAGGGCGAGAAATGTCCGGCGTAGCGCTCCCAGAGAATGGGATTGCGCCAGTCGTCGGCTGACACGCGCCCGCGGCAAAACGCCGAACCGCATTGGCAGTCAAACTCATCATACGCCGAGCCGTCGCACGTGGCGTAGTCGATGGTGACCTCTTCGCCGGGCTGAATACGGTGCATGGCGACGATGGCCACTTGCCCATCGAGGCCAGCATTCGGCTCGCAAGAGTGATTGATGTAGTCTGGTGGCTCGTCGGGAGTGAGGGACGCAAGATAGAGTCCCTCCTCGACCTGCACGGTGTGCCGTCGTATTTCAGGCTCGAGTTCTTCGAGCTTGTCGGGGCTGATGATGCGGCCGCTCCAGACGGCAATGAGCTCGCCGGGCTCGATCACGGCCCGAGCGTAGACGGCTTTGCCGCCGTTGACGTCACGATTTTGAACTGAACACTTGTCGGTGAGGTAAGACGTACAGTGGTCTTGGCTCACGAGACCTCCGCGTATCGCGCTGAGCGGAGCGCTCCGCAGTATATTCATGGGCGGTGCCCAGCCGCTCCCGGCTCGTTTACCGCGCGCCAGAATCCCCAACGCGTGGTCAACATATGAGAAGCTTTTGTGTCTATCTACAAAAAAACGCGGCTCGATCAATTATTGGTGGATAGCGGTCTGGCGGCGACGCGCTCCCGTGCAGCTGACCTCGTGCGGCGCGGCGCGGTGAGCGTGGAGGGCGCCAAGGCGCTGAAGCCTGGCACCTTGGTCAGGCGCGATGCGGTCCTGGTCGTGGACCGATTTGCTTCGCCCTACGTCTCGCGTGGCGGGCTCAAGCTCGCCGCGGCACTCGACGCCTTCGGCTTCTCACCCGACGGGAGGGTGGCACTCGACCTCGGCGCCTCGACCGGGGGCTTCACCGACGTGCTGCTCGAGCGAGGCGCGGCCAAGGTCTATGCAATTGATGTTGGTCGCGATCAGCTCGACAAGACGCTCCGCGCCGACCCCCGCGTGGTGATGCTTGAGGCGACTGACGCAAGGCGCCTCGATACTTCGTTTATCAACGAGCCGGTTCAGGCGATCGTCGCCGACGTGAGCTTCATCAGCCTGACCCTGGTGCTCCCGGTCGCCTTCAGCCTTGCCGCGCCGGGTGCCTGGCTCGTCGCGCTAGTCAAGCCGCAGTTCGAAGCGGGGCGCGAGGGGGTGGGCAAAGGCGGGATCGTGCGCGATCCAGCAAAGCGCAACGAGGCGGTCACTAAAATCCGGGAATTTATCGAGAAATCTGGCTGGACCGTTAGCGGCGAGATCGCTTCGCCAATCCTTGGCGGCAGCGGCAACGAGGAATTCTTGATCGGCGCCCGACATGGAGGTTGAGGTCGAGATCAGCAGGCTCGGCGCCGGTCAGGATGACGATGTTGTGGAAGGCTGCCACCGGACCAAGGGGCTTCTCTCTCGATGGGAATAGGACTTCCATCGCTGGTTGCGAGGTGGGCCGAACGTCTGGTCTTACGGGGGTGAGCAACATGAAGCTTCGCAATTTCCTCCTTGTGAGTGTCGCCGTGATCCTGTCGCTCTTGAGCACGGTTGCAATGGCCGACAACTGCATCTGGGCGCCACAGCCGGATGGAAGCACCTGGGGAACCTGTGTGGACGATAGCGGCCGCATGCATTGCCAGTCATGCCACGCCGGTGGCGGAGCGTGCTCGGTCGTATCCTGTTCCGGCTAGCGCAGGGATCCTACCCCTTGCCGGTCTGGGCGCGGTGGCGGAGGTAATGGTCGGCGAGAACGATGGCGACCATTGCCTCGCCGATTGGAACCGCGCGGATGCCGACACAGGGGTCGTGACGCCCCTTGGTCGAGACCTCGGTTTCGTTCCCGTCCTTGTCCACTGTCTGCCGGGGGATCAGGATCGAAGAGGTAGGCTTTACCGCGAACCGCGCGATTACCGGCTGCCCGGTCGAGATGCCGCCAAGAATGCCGCCGGCGTTGTTCGATTTAAACTCGGGCCAGCCCGCGGGCCGGTTGCGCATCTCGTCGGCGCTCTCTTCCCCTGACATGGCAGCGGCGGCAAAACCTGCGCCGATCTCCACACCCTTTACTGCATTGATGCTCATCAAACCACTGGCGATGTCCTGGTCGAGCTTGCCGTAGACCGGGGCTCCGAGGCCTGGTGGCACGCCGTCGGCGACGACTTCGATCACGGCGCCCGTCGACGAGCCTGCTTTCCGCATCTCGTCGAGGAACTTGGCCCAGATCTCGACTGCCTTGGGATCGGGGCAGAAGAACGGGTTGTTGTCGACCTCGTCCCACCGCCAATTGGCGCGGTCCATTCTGTGCGGCCCGATCTGCACCAGAGCGCCGCGCACGCGCATGTTGGGCACGATCTTGCGCGCGATGGCACCGGCGGCCACGCGGTTCGCCGTCTCGCGCGCCGACGCTCGGCCAGAGCCGCGCCAGTCGCGCACGCCGTATTTCACGAAATAAGTGTAGTCTGCGTGGCCTGGACGGAACTTGTCTTTGATGTCGCTGTAGTCCTTGGAGCGCGCATCCTCGTTGGCGATTTCGAGCGCGATCGGCGTGCCGGTGGTCACTTGCGTGCCGGTTTCCTCATCAGTGAATACGCCTGATAGGATGGCGACCTTGTCCGGCTCTTGCCTCTGCGTGGTGTAGCGCGACTGGCCTGGCTTCCGCTTGTCGAGATAGACCTGGATGTCGGCCTCGGTGAGCGGAATGCCCGGCGGGCAGCCATCGACCACGCAGCCGATCGCGGGTCCGTGGCTCTCGCCCCAGGTGGTGATGCGGAAGAGATGGCCGAAGCTGTTGTGCGACATGGCCTTTCTTATGCGCCCACGCCGCCCCTTTGTCATTACCGGCAAGGCTTGGGTCGCCGGGACACGCTACTCCTTCACCACGGAAATGTCGGGGGCGTCCTCGTTCTTCATGCCCACCACGTGGTAGCCCGCATCGATGTGCAGAATTTCTCCCGTCACGCCGCGACCAAGGTCTGACAAGAGATAAAGCGCACCCGCCCCGACGTCCTCGATGGACACGGTGCGCCTGAGTGGCGAATTATATTCGTTCCACTTCAAGATATAGCGGAAGTCGGCAATGCCGCTTGCCGCGAGCGTCTTGATCGGCCCTGCCGAGATCGCATTGACGCGGATCCTGCCCTTGCCGAGATCGGCTGCAAGGTAGCGCACGCTCGCCTCGAGCGCGGCCTTGGCCACACCCATCACATTGTAATGCGGCATCACCTTCTCGGCGCCGTAGTAGGTGAGCGTTAGAAGCGATCCGCCGTTCGGCATCAGCTTCTCGGCGCGCCTGGCGATAGCGGTGAAGGAGTAACAGGATATGAGCAGCGTCTGGGTGAAGTTGTCCTGCGTCGTGTCGACGTAACGCCCGTCGAGCTGCTCCTTGTCGGAGAAGGCAACGGCGTGGACGAGGAAGTCGATCGAACCCCATTCTTTGGCGAGCGCAGCGAACACGCCCTCGACCGAGGGATCGTCGGTGACGTCGCATGGAAGCACGAGCTTGGAGCCGATTTCCTTGGCCAGCGGCTCGACCCGCTTCTTGATGGCCTCGCCTTGATAGGTGAGCGCGACCTCTGCGCCCTGGTCGGTGATGGCCTTGGTGATGCCCCAGGCGATCGAGCGGTTGTTGGCGACGCCGAGCACGACGCCGCGCTTTCCCGCCATCAATTTACGGGTCTCGGCCATCCAGCCCTCTTATGCGCCTGGGCTTTATAGAGCGGGGGCGAGAGGGTCGGAAGGCTTTTTGCCGGAGGCTCGGTTCTCCGTAAGGATCACCCTGCAAGCGACCAGGAGCCGTCGAGCTCGCGGCAAGCGACACCTTCGATCTCGCGGCTGTAGCCGCCGAGCGAAAGGGAATAGATGAGGTGCCGGCAGATCCTGCCACGGTCGTCGCGGAAGGCTGAGATAGGCTTGACGCGGCCTTCGAGCGCGTGTTCAGGGCGCCACCATACCAGGGTCACCCGGTCCCCGAACTCGTTCAAGGCGAGTTGCAGGGCTTGCGCCGCGGCTTGGCGGTCGCTGCCATCGAGCTTGGCCTTGAGCTCGGCGAATTCAGGTATGGGGTCAGAAGCCTCGCGCGTGACGATGACTCGCCACTCGTCGGCCTTGAGGGCAAAAGAGGCGGGCGCGAATACTGACAATAGGAGAGCGCCCGCCCCGATGATGATAGGATCCTTAAAACGGAACGTACGCATGACCCAATCGTCCCCCCAAAGTCCGGCGCGGGACTCGCATTACCAACCCGCGACCTCTATCAACGGAAGCGATGGTGCCCTATCACGGTGAGGAAAACGTAAATACGCGTACCGCGCCGGGATCGCGCTACGAAAAAACCGAGTGCGGTGTCTAAACAGAGCGTTAACGCTATGGACGAGAAGTCGGCGAAGCCAACCGCTCCCATTAAGGATTTTACGGAGGCCGAAGAGCCGTTCGCGCTATTCAAGGCTTGGCTCGCCGAGGCGGAGGCGGGCGAGCCGGTCGATCCAGAGGCGATGGCCGTCGCCACGGTCGATGCCGGCGGTCTGCCTAATGTGCGGATGATTCTGTTGAAGGGCGCCGACGAGCGCGGCTTCGTCTTTTATACCAATTGCGACAGCGCCAAGGGCGTCGAGCTCGCCGGAAATCCGAAAGCCGCCTTGCTCTTTCATTGGAAGAGCCTGGGGCGGCAGATCCGGATCAGAGGGCTCGTCGAGCCCGCCACAACAGCGGAGGCCGACGCCTATTTCGCGACCAGGCACCGCGAGAGCCGCATCGGCGCCTGCGCGTCTGCTCAGTCGAGGCCGCTCTCGAGCCGCGCCGCGCTAGAGGAGGAGGTCGAGCGTCTCACCAATGCATTCGGCACCGACGAGGTGCCACGTCCGGCCTATTGGCGCGGCTATCGGGTGGTGCCGCTCGAAATAGAGTTCTGGAGGAGCGGGGCGTTCAGGCTGCACGACCGGATCGTGTTCAGGCGCGCTTTGCCCGGCGCGCCTTGGACCAAGACGCGCCTTTATCCGTGATGCAAGATGAGCCAGGAAAGCACCACAAACCCGCCATGCCTTCGATATACCGCTATAAAGGCATCTCTTAGGGGCTAAAGGCTTAACCCAAGGGTCGTGACGTGAGCTTATCGACCGCACGCTATTCGACGGCGCGCTTCGCCGTGAAGGAGGCGCATGAGGCGACCTGGGCGCGCCGTATTGCGCTGTTCTTCGTGCAGCTCATGGTCTTGACGGTGCTGTTGCACCGCTTCGCCTCGCTCGGCACGCCCGCGGCGATGAATCTGCTCGCCGTGTCGATTGTCGGAATGTTAGTCGCTATCACCGTCGCCCTCTTCTCTCTCGTACGCATCTGGTTCGGCGGGCAGACTGGCGCGGCGCAGGCTTTCGCCGCGATCTTCATCGCCATGCTAGGGCTTGCCGTGCCACTCTACTACCTCTCTAAGGTGGCCACGCTGCCGCAGCTCAGCGACATCGAGACCTCACCCGAGGAGCCGCTCGAGTTCAAGGCGCTGGTGAGCCAGCGTCCGGCCGATGCCAACCCCATCAAGGATCCCGACGAGACCGCGATTGACAAGCAAGAGCAGGCCTATCCCGACATCGAGCCTATGGTGCTCGAGCGCTCGGCGCCGGAAGTTTTCAGCCTAGTGCATGAGGCGGTCGACCATCTCGGCTGGAATATCGTCGTCAGCGAGGCTCCGGGCGAAAGCGGAATCGGTCGCATCGAGGCCACCAACCGGACCCTCATCATGGGCTTCACCGACGACGTTGTGATACAGATCAAAGGCGACGACGCGCACGCGCAAATCGACGTCCGCTCGGTATCGCGCTACGGCCGGCACGATCTCGGACGCAATGCCTCCCGCATACGCAAGTTGTTTGCCGAAGTGAGTGCGGCGCTCGAGAAGGGCGAGAAGACGGTGCTGGAGCAAGCCGAGCCTAAGGACAAAGACGCTGCGTCCGGCAAGGCCACCGTGACAAAGAAACGCGCTAAGCGGAGCGCAGATAAAAGGCGCTCGACAAACCAGGCTGCCCCTCAGCCGAAACCAACTCCCGATTGATGAGGTGCTCGAGATGGGCGAGCACTGAGAGGGCGGCGGCCTCTTTCAGCTCGGCATCGAGCGCGCCGTACAATCTATCGACGATCCGCGGGATGGTGTTCACGCCTTCTTCCAGGCAGGCAAGGATGGTCTGCTCCCGCCATTTGCGGTGCATGATATAGGCTTTGACCACGCGTTGCGGCGTCTGGATGCGGCCGCCGTGGCCCGGGAGGAACATTTTGTCGTGGCGTTGCATCAGCCGTTCGAGCGAGGCGAGGAAGCTTACCATGTTGCCTTCTGGTGGCGCGATCACGGTGGTGTTCCACCCCATGACATGATCGCCGGTGAATACGATGCGCTTGCCGACCAGGGCAAAACAGAGGTGGTCTGGGGAATGGCCGGGCATGTGCAGCACATCGAGGGCAAAGTCTTTGCCCTTGATGGTATCACCATCTCCTAACCTGCGATCAGGCACAAAGGCTGCATCGACAAAGCTGTCGCCGAGACCGGGCGCACCTGCACCGCGCGGCGTGCCGGTCGGGCCGAAGGCGCCGATCTCTCCGCCGAGCAGCGTCTGCAACGCGCGCGCACTGTCGCAATGATCGTGATGACTGTGGGTAACAAGGATGTGGGTAAGGCTCTCGCCCCTGGTGGCTGCGGCGATCGCCTTCAGATGGCGCTCGTCGGCGGGACCCGGATCGATGATAGCGACTTGGCCGTTACCCACGACATAAGTATTGGTGCCGAGAAAGGTGTAGGGCCCTGGATTGTTGGCGACGATCCGCCGGATGCCGGGCGCGACCTCCTGGGGCACGCCGTAGTCGACGTCAACGTTGCGATTGAAGGCAAGCTCCGCCGACATGGTCTTGCTGAGATGTTGGCCTTCCCGAAAACCTGAGCCTTATTCTAGCCGAGCGCGCGGGCGGTGGCAGTGTCCCCTTCTTTGCAGCGTTAACTCTCGCATCGCTTTTTGCGCAAAATGTGTCCTTTAGTCAATGGCTTGACCGCTCCGTGTAAGGCGTGCACAAAAGGCGAAGCAGGCAAGCAAATCGCGAAGGAATGGTCGAGCCCCTCACGCTGGCGACGACTTGTCCCAGGGGTAGACAGGCCAAATCTTGGTGATCAGTCGCATTCGCTTCAGGCGCTCCACGATCCATCTGCTCCGGCGAGATGCCGATCTCACGAGCAATAGCGCTCTCAGGAGCGCCTGCACCTGCCATCATTTTGGGGGAGCTCAAGGAAGCAAAGAAGCTGACTTGATTGTTGCCAAACTAGACTCTCCGGTCGGTATTGCGCATTTGAAAAAGCGTAGTTTCCCGAGTTTTCGGAGTGACTAAAGCGGAACAAACTCGGTCCCGTGGTATGATCGCCGCGTATCGGGGCTGTCTGCCATGTTCCAGCGACTTGGCGAATACGTTAGCGCATGTCTGCAACGGGCAGACGAGCGCAGGAAGACTGCTGCCTCCGAGACGACGACCACATCCGTAGTCAACTGCTAGACCTAGAGCAGCAATGGCAGCACATTGCGAAGAGCTACGAGGTCATTGAAACCCTTGAGCGATTTGTGCTCACCAGTCACTCTCTCCCGCCAGAGGTCGAGAAGCTGCCAAAGGACTTCCCACCGGAATAGGAAAGGCCCGACAAGGCCTCACCAAGGCGGCTGGAAACCGTATCTCCGCAGAGCAAGGAACGCGATGAAAGCCGCCGCCATTGCTGCCAGCATTGCACCACCCGCAATAATGAACGCGGCTGCGGCCCAGAACTTCGCTTTGCCAGCCTCATCAAGCGTCAGCCGGGCGCCCTTGCGCATTTCGTCCAGCTCTCCAGCAGCAGCTTCGACCCTCTTCAGCTTCAAATCGTAGAGGTAGTGCTGGACTAGCGGTCGGACTTGCTCGTTCCAGACGCCAGCAGCAAGGCCGACCTCTATCTGCTGCTCATTGAGGGCTTCGAGGTCGGCAAATAGCTTGTCGTGATCCTTGGTCTCAGTCATGGCATTCGGATTTTCGAGCGCCATTGTAATCCTAGATTGAGCAACCAGTCGCCCATGGTCCAGCTCCCTTTTGTTAACGTACCTGCAATGCACGCCGCAAAGTCAAGGCAAGTGGAAGCATAAGACATAGCGTTGGACGGGCGGTGCGCTTGTTGACCAAGCATGCCAGTGCTGAGGATCGTTCGATAGAACAGTGGTTCTTAGTCGCTGTTGGCGATAACGATAAAGCCACTGACGCAGTGGCTAAGTCAGCGAATGCGGCGGATGCAATTGTTGAGATTGTCGGCCACATCCCCGCGGCTACTCTCGCCAGTTGGGGCATGACAGAAGGCGAGGTTCGGCTCGTTCGTCCTGGTGAGCCGATAGCTGGCTGATCCGGGAGGCTCGGATGTAAGTCAAAGGCTACGCTGACGCTCCCAGACTCCTTTCCTCGTGAAGGCCTCGACGGCAGTGATGATCTGTATCGCGCTGTGCCGGTTGAGATTGCCTGTGGCCAGCCCCAGCCTTGCGTTGCACCATGCCTCGGAGATCGCTGGTGCAGCCCATAACGCATCCATGTCAGACCTTGCCCCTTCCTCCACCGCTCGCTGTTGCTCCTCCCGCGCAACTTGAACGAACCGCGATAAGAGGTCATCACTGACCGGTCTTGCCAACTCGATGAAGTTGCTAACGCGCATGGCGATCTCTGCTTGAGCCTCTTGTGGGAGTTGCCGAACTCTCTCCAGATGGCTGAGGACAGTTCTCTCGTAAAGAAGCGAGCGAAGGAACATTCAACTGCTCAAGCGTGGATCGAGCCCGAAGATCACGCGAAGCCTCACAATCAAAAGGAGCGCGACTTAGACTGCACCCGGCAATGAGACGTGTTCATGCGTATTGTGTTAAGTAAACCTTTAACTGTCAGGCAGAAAGTCTGCTTCTGTGTACGAGTAACAAGGCGGGTTCGATGCTGGTATTCGCGTATGGCCGCCAAAAGGCCGAGCATCTCGTCTATAGGGATTACAATCTCGACATTTCCAAAGACCGGCTTGGCTGGCGGCTTGGCGTATATCCGTCGCGACCGGATCTCCCCGTTCTTGGGCATTCTAAGTTCACGGTAACGTGCCCGCGCAAGGATGATGCTCTCTGCGCCGCATACAGGCGGATAGATCTCCTGTTATCAGCTTAGGTCGAAGGCGATGCCCTATCGCTTCATTAGCAATCGGGCTGGCGCTGCTCCCTATCACAATGGTCGGATGCGCGAAAAGAAGCCTTTGCTGCTGCCAATTATGCCAAATGCCAGCAACTCGGGTTCGGTCCCGAAACCCAGTATTACAAGAAACCCAGTATTACAACATGTGTCTCTCATAGGTGCAGCAGCAACGTACTGAGCCCGAACCAATACCAGGTGAAACCGCAGCAATTCCCCCATCGGCGCGAACCGCTAGTGGCGATTGATCCCGAGGCCGACTGGGTCAACATTGGCGCTGGTTCGAGGCTTTTGACATCCCGTGAGGTCCGATGCGCGAAAGCACTTTGACCGGCTCAAAG
>Ga0182039_10002235_pt1 | contig 10575 bp, 10 predicted proteins | sample sta12Can44000111_FD_125975 | JGI IMG/M metagenome (GOLD analysis project Ga0182039, IMG submission 125975) | Lab enrichment of tropical soil microbial communities from Luquillo Experimental Forest, Puerto Rico - statanox.12C.anox.44.000.111 | ecosystem: Environmental > Terrestrial > Soil >...
CGGCGGCAAGTCGCTGCCCGATGAGGTCCTCGACCAGATCGCCGATCGTACCGACGACGTGCCCTTGTTCATCGAGGAATTGACCAAGAGCGTTGTGGAGAGCGGCGTGGCGCTCGTGATCCCCACAACGTTGCACGACTCGCTGATGTCGCGGCTCGACCGTTTGGCGTCGGTGCGAGTCGTGGCGCAGATCGGCGCCGCGGTAGGACGCCAGTTTCCCTACGTGCTGCTGCGGGCCGTCTCGATGCGCGGACAGACGGCGGCGCGATGTGCCGATTGCGCCATATCACCGCCGAGTACATTGACCTTTCCCGATTGGATCTGTCGCGCGCCGGCAATGATGGCGAGCAGTGACGACTTGCCGACGCCGTCGGGCCCGATCAGCCCGACCGTGCACCCGGCCGGAAGAGCCAGCATGACGGCGTCGAGCGCCGCCACCTTGCCGTAACGCTGGGTTACATCCTCGACGCACGCGATCCGTTCGTTCATCGCGAGACCGGGGGTGGGATGCTCGGCGGCGCACTCGGCCGCAAGCCGGGCGGCCAGGCGACCGAGGGGTCCGTGGCCACATAGGCGAGACCCGGCAGCCCGCTTCTGACAATCGCCGCGCGACCCTCGAGCCGATCGGGATCGATCCGCACCCTTATCCGGAACATCAGCTTGTCGCGCTCGGTCTTGGTCTCAACGGTTTTCGGCGTGAACTGCGCCTGGCTGGCGATGAACACGACCTTGGCCGGGATGACATGGTCGGGATAGGCGTCGAGCACGATGCGGGCGTCGGACCCGATCCTGATCCGCCCGGCTTCGGCCGTCGGCAGGTAGATGTCCATGTAGACATAGGAGGCGTCGAGCATCGTGAAGACCTTGCCGCCTGCCGGCAGCACCTCGCCGACATTGGCGACGCGGTATTCGATCGGTCCCTCGCGCGGCGCGATGAGGGTATTGTCCTCGATGTTGACCCGATACAGTTCGACATCGTGCGTGGCGGCGTCGAGCGCATGCTGCGCCTCGGCAACCCGTTGGGTCGCCGCATTTTCCGCGGCGACGGCGGCGTTCATCTGTTGCCGTCGCTGATCGAGTAGTTCGACCGTGGCAAAGCCCTTGGGCACCAGCGCAGTTGTGCGGTCGAGCTCCTGTTGCGCGAGCTTTAACTGGGTCTGCTGCTGCACGAGGTTCGCTTTCGCCTCGTCGAGCACGCGCTGCGCCTGATTTACCAGCGCCTCGGACTTCTTCAGCGAAGCTTCCAGATCCCGCGTATCCATCACAGCAACCACCTGACTCGCCTTCACCATGTCGCCTTCATCGACAAAAAGCTTGGCGATGCGGCCGGCGAACTTTGTGTCGATATCGATTTCGTCGGCTTCGAGACGGCCATTTCCGAATGCGAGCCCAGGCGGCAACCGCAGCTGATGCTGATGCCACCAGAACCAGCCGACGCCTGCTCCGGCGACGATCAGCAATAACGCAGCGAGGATCGAAACTCGCCCCCTCCGTCTCCTGGGCGGCGGAGCGTGTTCGATGACGGCCGGGAGGCCGGCCTGCGGCTCTTGCGGCCCGGCGCTCAGTTCGACGTCCGGGCCATGGCTTTGCGTTTTCTGCTCGGACGTCGACATGCTTCGGGGCACCTCCGCGCGCCCCATCCGTTCAACCGCCGACTTTGACCAGATCGGTGTGCCCGAAGCCTTTGCGATAGTCGAGAACGGAGATGATTTCCGGCGTAACCCGGAACAGCACGATCTGCTCCAGCTCGGCCGGCGCATAGCCTGCGATCTGCGGGAACTTCTCGAACATTAGCTGACTGACTTGGTCCATCTCTTGCGGGTCGGTGACGCGCTCCGCGCTGCCGCCGATCGAGAGACCGCGAATTTCCTTCCAACTCGCATAGGGCAGGTTGACGGTGAGCGAGATCTTCCTGATGCGGGCAAGGTTTTTCGCCTTCTGAGATTCCGCCGCGCAGCCAAAATAGATCTTGAGACCGTCGTTGACATAGCTGACGGTCGTGGCTTGCGGATAACCGTCTTGCCGGACAGTCGCGATCGTTATGTCTATTGCGTTGTCGAGGATTGAGATGATCTCGTCTGTCAATACTGGGTCCATCACAATGCTTCCGGACAGCCAAGCTCACGCGATTTTCCAAGTCCCGTCCGGCTGTAGGCAACTGATGAAATAATATTGCTCAATGTAGACGGGCGTGCCGCCCGAGCGCACCGTATATTTAATTCGCTCACATTGCTGGCTGTTCCGAATCAGCTTCCTGACCAGTTTGATCGACCCCGAATTGCCCGAAACAGAGTTGGTCCAGGTAGCCTTGGTCCCTACCGGCTTACCGTGGACCTGATTGGTCACGGTGCCGCGGATCATGTCGAGGTCTTGCTGAGTAAGGGTGATGTGCGTTTCCCAGGTCGGCAGCAATTGGGCCTGCGCCGACGCCGCTACCATCAATCCTGCGACAAACAGAGCAAGCGCTTTTACCTGCAGTATCATTTGTTTCCCTTTCAGCACTGGCATGGGCGAACGTAGCGAGAAACGCAGGACTGGCACCGCGCGTAGAGCTTCTCGAACTCCGGCGACAGCGCCGCCAACGCGGCATTGACGATCTCGCGAATCGCCCGCAGTGGGTGGTCCTTGGCCACCCGCGCCTCACAGCTCACGTAACTGAACAGTGCCCCCGTGTTCCGGTCCCCACTACGCATCGATGCCCCCAACATCTCGCACGCAGGGCCTGTTGTACCCCAATATCTGCCACATTCTCGGCTTTTTTCCGCATCCTGCTAGGCGCTGGGACGGGCGTTCCTGCGGCCAGCTCTAGCACGGGTCGGGTGCAGCGCGCCGCTCGGCAAACCAGACCACCAGATATGGCCAGAATGCTCCCACCGCAAGAAAGAAGATGATCAATAAAAGCGAAACCACCATTTCGATCACGTCGATACTGGCAGTATCGCGCGCTACAAACCAACCGGTTATAATGCTTGCGATAAACATCACAAGTCGGACGATCCAAACAAGCATGTCTTGTTCCTGACACCTGGGAGCTAAGCGGCCGCCACACAACGCACCTGACACGCTTATCTCAAAAAACTGCGGATGCGGCGCAGCTCAGGCCTTGCGGTGGGTTCGTCTTGCTCCGCGCGACGAATCGGGGCCGAAGATCGGCCAAGAAGATCTGGACGGTGGCGAGGTCAAGCATAGGGCGCATTGACTTGGATCAAAAAGCCCAAATGGGGACGGTGAGGGACAGAGAAGGGCGATAGTGCCGGCGGTTGCGGGAGGCCTCTGATGTATGCCAATGATCGCTCGTCGCGAGCAGCCGCAAATCCCTAGAAAGCACGTTCGAATGACGCCCTCTGAAGACACCGATTTGGCCGCTGCAGGACCGGATCCGGTCGCTATGCCGGCTGCTGAGCCGGGACAGCCGCTTCCGGTGGCGCTCCTGTACCGGCCTTGCGATCCCAGCGAGTTACGGTTCGAGCTGGTCAGCGAGCTCGCGGACCCGCCGGGGCCTATCGGCCAGGATCGCGCGGTCGAGGCGCTGGAGTTCGGCGTTGCGATGCGACGCAAAGGCTATAATATTTATGCTCTCGGCCCCAGCGGCACCGGCAAACACACGGTCATAGAGGACCTCTTGCGGCGCCAGGCGATGGGCATGCCAGAGCCGCCCGACTGGTGTTACGTCAACAACTTCACCGACCCGCAGAAACCCCGTCGTCTGCAATTGCCGCCCGGGCGCGCTGTCGGCCTGCGCGATGGGATGAAACGGCTCGTTGACGAATTGCGCGTCACCTTGCCGGCGGCCTTCGAGCGCGATGACTACCGGGCGCGGCGCGATGTCATCGAGCAGCAGTTCCGAGGACGCAGCGACGAGGGTTTTGGCGCGCTGCAGCGTCGTGCCGAACAAAAGGGCATCACCTTGCTGCGCACGCCGATGGGTTTGGCGCTCGCGCCGCGCCGTGACGGCAAGGTATTGACGCCGGAGATGTTCGAAGCGCTGCCAGCCGCCGAGCGTGAGCAGATCCAACACGACTTGGAGGAGGTGCAGGGCGAGCTCGAAGCGGTGATGCAGAAGGTCCCGCAATGGGAGCGCGAGCATCGCGAGGCGGTACGCGAGCTCAATCGCGAGACCACCGGCGCTGCAATCGCAACCATGATGAACGAGCTGCGTGCCGGCTATCGCGACCTGCCCGAAATCATGCAGTACCTCGACGCCATCGAGCGCGACATCAAAGAGAACGCCGACGATTTTCTGCCGCAAGCGCCGGCCCCCGCGCCAGGGGTGCCGGTGCCGGCCCCAGTCGAGGAGGCCGTCGCCGAGAACCGCTTCCGGCGCTACCAGGTCAATGTCCTTGTCGACAACAGCGCCCAGCAAGGCGCCCCGGTCGTCTTCGAGGACAATCCGACCCATCAGACGCTGGTCGGCCGGGTCGAGCACATTGCACGCTTCGGTGCGCTCGTCACCGACTTCAATCTGCTTGCGCCCGGGGCATTGCATCGTGCCAATGGCGGTTATCTGCTTCTCGATGCCCAGCGGCTGCTGGCGGGGAATTTCGGCTGGGCATCTCTAAAACGCGCGCTCAATGCCGGCGAGATCCGCATTGAGAGCCTGGAACAATTGTTGAGCCTGGCGAGCACGGTCTCGCTGCAGCCCGAGCCGATCCCTCTCGACGTCAAGATCGTACTGCTCGGTCCGCCGGCGCTCTATTACCTGCTCAGCGCTGTCGACGACGACTTCAAGGACCTGTTCAAGATCCCCGCCGATTTCGACGACCGTGTCGAGCGCACGCCGGAATCGACGGTGCTTTACGCGCGGTTTGTCGCCAGCGTCGTGCGTCAAAACCGTCTACTGCCCCTCGACCGTGGCGCGGTCGCGCGGGTGATCGAGCGGGCTTCGCGCCTCGCCGGCGATGCCGACAGGCTGTCGACAGGGCTGCGCGAGATTGTCGATCTGCTGCAGGAGGCCGACCAGGTTGCCGCGAGCGCCGGCAAGCAGATCGTCACGGCGGCGGAGGTGCAACGCGCGATCGATGCGCAGTTTCGCCGCGGTGACCGGATCTACCGTCGCTTGCAGGAAGAGATCGGACGCAAGACAATCCGCATCGAGACCGACGGCGACGAAATCGGCCAGGTCAACGGGCTTTCGGTCATGACGCTCGGCGGTCTCAGCTTTGGCAATCCCAGTCGCATCACCGCCCGGGTGCGGCTCGGCCGCGGCGAAGTCGTCGATATCGAGCGCGAGGTCGAGCTCGGCGGACCGTTGCATTCCAAGGGGGTGCTAATCCTCTCCGGCTTTCTCGGCGGGCGCTTCGGCAAGACACGGCCGCTTTCGCTCAACGCCAGCCTCGTCTTCGAGCAGTCCTATGGCGGGGTCGACGGCGATAGCGCCTCGGCCGCCGAACTCTTCGCGCTGCTGTCGGCGCTCGCCGAAGCGCCGATCAAGCAGTCCTTCGCGGTCACGGGCTCGGTCGACCAGCACGGCCGGATCCAGGCGATCGGTGGCGTCAATGAGAAGATCGAGGGCTTTTTCGACGCCTGCGGCGCTACCAGCTTCAGCGGCCGGCAAGGGGTGATCATTCCGGCGACCAACGTCAAGCACCTGATGCTCCGCCAGGATGTCGTCGCAGCGGCGGCGAAGGAAAGCTTCCGGATCTTTCCGATCGAGACCGTCGATCAGGGCTTGAGCTTGTTGACCGGTCTTCCCGCCGGCGAGCCAGACGCCGAGGGCAACTATCCAGCGGGCACGCTCAACCATCGGATCGCCGGGCGGCTCGACGCGTTCACCGCCAAAGCCACAGAGCTGGCGCGCGCCGCCTCTCTTACCCTGGCCCGCACATGACGCATTCGATCAAACGTGTGGTCATCCCGCTCGATGCCGCGTCGGAGACTCGGACGGCAATCGACACTGCAGCGCGCCTGGCAGCGCGCTGGCAGGTTCCGTTGCACGGGATCTTCGTCGAGGACGAGGAACTCGTCGGTCTCGCCTGTCTGCCCTTCGCGCGACAAGTCGCGCTCGGCTCAGGTCTTCAGCCGCTGACCAGAGACCATGTGGAGGACCATTTTCGCGCGTTTGTCGAACGAACCCGGCGCGAACTTGCAATAGCAGCGGAGCGCCACGGTGTGAAATGGTCGTTCGAGGTGGCGCGAGGCCCGCTCGCCTTCGATGCCGTCGACGGCGCAGAAAACGATTTGGTCGTGGCCGGGGCGTCGACGCGGCCGGTCGGTGCTCATTTTCGCGTCCCGTCGCGCTGGTGGTCGTCGCTGGCGATCATCGCGCGGCCATTCCTGTTGGCGAAGCGCGCATGGGAGTCCGGTGGATCGGTCTTCGCCTTGCTGCACCGGCGCGGCCCGGAGGCGGAGCGGGCGCTCGACCTGGCGGCGCAAATCGCCGGTTTCGGCAGTGGCAATTTGACCGTCGCCGCGACCGCCGACCTCGCCGCATCCGACGATTTTGCGGCGTGGGTCTCCGGACTTGTGGCAAGACATTCGCTGACTCTTCAGACCGAGACAGCGGCCTCGGAGCCGGCGGCTCTGCGGGGGCGGATCATCGAGCTCGATTGCCGCCTGTTGGTGGCCGAAGCGTCAACCGAAGAGACGCGCATTGCCGCTCTGCGCGAACTGGTCGAGCACGCGCTCTGCGATGTTCTGATCATCCGCTGAGGGGTCTCTTGCCGCGGCGCGGTTGCGGCGCTTATTCTCGCTTCATGCGATAAACAGAGGGAGGACATCCTATGACGACCGATGGTCTCATCTATCTGGGCCTGGCCGGCGAAACCGCGCCCGGCAGGGCGGTTCACTCCGGTCTCTTCCGCATGGCCGACAGCAGCAACGAGTGGGAGCCGCTGCAGCGCGGCTTACCCGAGGCCCCGGCGGTGCGCGATCTGGCGGTGCATCCGCACAAGCCCGAGATGGTCTACGCCGGCACCCAAGCGGGGCCCTATCGCAGCGCCGACCGCGGTGAACACTGGGAAAAGATCGATGTGCCCGATCACGGTCTGCCGGTGTGGTCGTTTCTGTTCCACCCGCACGATCCCGAGGTGATGTTCATCGGTTATGAGAACTGCGAGATCTACCGCAGTGACGATGGCGGCGAACGCTGGACGAGGCTGCCGGTGAGTGTGCGCTTCCCCGAGATTACGACCGCGCCGGGCGCCAATCCGGCGAAACGGGTGCTGAAGATGGACGCCAGCGCCAGCGAGCCTGAGCTGATCTATGCCGCGATCGAGGTCGGCGGCATGCTCCGCTCGACCGATGGCGGTGAGCATTGGGAGAATTTGAGCCACGGCCAATACGTCAACGACGACACGGTCGACATGCACGGCGTGCTGGTGAGCCGCTGGCGTCCCGGCACGGTCATCGGCATCAGCCGGGCCGGCATGTTCCACAGCGCCGACCATGGCGACCACTGGCGGCCGATGCCGCTCGAGCCGCTCAACCCCAAGGGGCAGATCTACTGCCGCGACATCCGCGAGGTGCCGGGGACTCCGCGCAAGCTCTGGGTCGCGGCCGGAGCCGGGTTCCAAAGCGAAGTGGGCGTGCTGTTGCGCAGCTCCGACGGGGGCGACAGCTGGACGCGCGTCGAGATGGGGGTCAAGCCGGCGCACACGATGTTCACGCTGGCTTTTGACGAGCGCCGGCCGGAGCGGATGTCGTGCGCCACCAACGGCGGCGAGGTCTACAGCAGCTTCGACGGCGGCACGACCTGGACCGCCCACCCGCCACCGCCGGGAGGAACCCAGATCTACGCGCTGGCGCGCGGCTGAGTGGAGTGCAATCTCCCTCGCCCCGCTTGCGGCGAGAGCAACGGGGTGTGCGCGCACCGGATAGATAGGTAACAAAATAGAGCGGGTAGATGGGTGACACGTCTGAATTATCGGCGGGAGGGTCTGCCGATGCCGTGGAGCGACCTGTCAGAGCCGATGTCGAGCTTGGATACATCCATCCGCAGCGGCACCGGCTCAGCCCCGTTCGCTGCCGAGCGAGCACCAGAGCTGTGGATTGGATGGAGATCGCTGCTGCGATTCTGCCCAATCCCACAGCCCAGCAACCGCAACATCCCCGATGCTAAATCGATTAAGATCTCATCCATCCAGCGGGTTCAACCTGTCACCGCTCAATCCGCTTGCACACCCGTCGCGTCAGCGATGGGAGGGTGAGGGGCCACACGCGACAGGTTCGGCTTGTTCAAAAAGATCCTGATCGCCAACCGCGGCGAAATTGCCTGCCGCATCATCCGCACGGCCCGGCGGATGGGGATCGCGACGGTCGCGGTGTACTCGGACGCCGATGCGGAGGCATTGCATGTGCAGATGGCGGACGAAGCGATCCGTATCGGGCTTCCGCCCTCGACCGAGAGCTACCTCAAGATCGATCGGATCGTCGCGGCGTGCCGCCAGAGCGGAGCGGAGGCGGTCCACCCCGGCTACGGGTTTCTGTCTGAGAATCCTGCCCTCGCCCAGGCGCTCCCAACAGCGGGTGTGACGTTCGTCGGCCCGACGCCGGAGGCGATCGCGGCGATAGGCGACAAGATTGCCTCCAAGAAACTGGCCCACGCCGCAGGGGTCTCCAGCGTGCCCGGCCGCCTCGACGTCATCGCCGATCCCGAGGGTGCAGTCGCGATCGCCCGCGACATCGGCTATCCGGTCATGATCAAGGCGTCCGCGGGGGGCGGCGGTAAAGGCATGCGCATCGCCGCGACCGATGCCGAGGTCCGCGAAGGCTTCCGCTCGGCGACGAGCGAGGCCAAGTCGAGCTTCGCCGACGAGCGTATCTTTATCGAGAAATATATTGAAGAGCCGCGGCACATCGAAATCCAAGTGCTCGGAGACCATCACGGCAACATCATCCATCTCGGCGAGCGCGAATGCTCGATCCAGCGCCGCCACCAAAAAGTCGTCGAGGAGTCACCGAGCCCGTTTCTCGACCGTGAAACGCGAGAAGCAATGGGGCGGCAGGCGGTCGCGCTGGCGCGCGCCGTCGGATACCGTTCGGCTGGCACGGTGGAATTCATTGCCGACCAGCAGCGCAACTTTTATTTCCTCGAGATGAATACCCGGCTACAGGTCGAGCATCCCGTCACCGAACTGGTGACCGGCCTCGATCTCGTTGAATTGATGATCCGCATCGCGGCGGGCGAGCCGCTCCCGATCGCGCAGGAGGATGTGCGCCTCGACGGTTGGGCGATCGAAGCGCGGGTCTATGCCGAGGACCCGACCCGCAATTTCCTGCCGTCGATCGGCCGGCTTGTGCGATATCGCCCACCGGCCGGGGACGGAATCCGGCTCGATGCCGGGGTCGTCGAGGGTAGCGAGATCAGCGTCCATTACGATCCACTGATCGCCAAGCTCGTCACTTCGGGCCCGGACCGCGACGCCGCCATCGACCGGCTCTCCGGCGCGCTGGACCAGTTTTATATCGCTGGCGTGCAGCACAACATCCCGTTCCTCGCGGCTGTAGCGGCGAAGTCCCGCTTTCAGGCCGGCGCGCTCTCCACCACCTTCATAGCCGATGAATTTCCCGACGGGTTCGCCCCGCCGTCCGGAATTGTCGAGGCCGACCAGATAATCTTGCTCGCCGCTGCCCTGGCGCGCCGCCGGTTGCACGAGCGCGAGGCGGCGATTGACGGCAAGCTCGCGACGCCACGGGACATACTTGAGGATTACGTGATTCTGCTCGACGGTCGGCCGCATGTCGCGGGTATGCGACCGGACGGCGGCGCCTATCGTGTCGACATCGATGGCGACAGCCGCCTAGCGACGAGTGATTGGCAGCCAAGCCAACCTTTGCTGCGAGTGCGCGTCGGGCGGCATGTCGCGACTGTGCAGATCGAGCGGTCGCCGGGGTCGGCGTTTCGCCTCGTGCATCGCGGTGTCGTCCGCCGGGTCCAGGTGCTGTCGCCGCGCGCTGCCGAGCTACTCGCGCTGATGCCCGAGAAGAAAGCGCCGGACACCTCGCGCCTGCTGCTGTCGCCGATGCCGGGCCTGCTCGCCTCGGTGGCGGTCACGCAAGGCCAGGAGGTCAAGGCCGGCGAGGCGCTCGCCATCGTCGAAGCGATGAAGATGGAGAATGTTCTGCGGGCCGAACGCGATGGCCGCGTCGCGCGCATCCGTGCCAATCCCGGCGACAGTCTAGCCGTCGACCAGGTCATCCTCGAATTCGAGTAGCCGAGCCAAATGCCAGCTCGAATGGAAACCGTTCGGCTCATCGTCACCGGCAGGGTACAGGGAGTCGGGTATCGACTGTGGACGACCCGCATAGCGGCAAGGCTCGGGCTGCGCGGCTGGGTGCGCAACCGGGCCGACGGCAGCGTCGAGGCGCTGGTGACCGGCCCACTGGAGGCTGTTGAGGCGATCGTGGAGGCCAGTCGAGAGGGTCCGTACGGGGCCCGGGTTACGGATGTGACCGTCACTCCGGATCGGGATGACGGTAGCATCGGGTTTACGGCGCGACGGACCGAATAGCTACTCGAACAACGACAGATCGATGGCGTCGCCCATCGTGTTGTAGCCGAGATCGCTCGGGTGCAGACCGTCGTCGCAATCGTATTTCGCCAGCATCTGCGTCGGACGCTCGGGATCGCGCAGGGCC
>Ga0182039_10002236_pt1 | contig 10570 bp, 9 predicted proteins | sample sta12Can44000111_FD_125975 | JGI IMG/M metagenome (GOLD analysis project Ga0182039, IMG submission 125975) | Lab enrichment of tropical soil microbial communities from Luquillo Experimental Forest, Puerto Rico - statanox.12C.anox.44.000.111 | ecosystem: Environmental > Terrestrial > Soil >...
GCCAGGGTCAACGCCCGAGACAACGGCGGAATTCGTCAAGGCCGAACTGGCAAAATGGGCGCCTATCATCAAAGCTTCTGGCGCGGAAATCGATTGACGGACGCGGCGTAGATTATCCAAGTCAAACACCTGTTTTTCAGCTTTGTTGTACAAAAATTCACTGTGCCTTCGGTCACAGCACGTCTCCTATTTTCTCACTACGATTGAGTTAGTGAGAAGAGAAAGAGATGTGCTATGACCATCTTCCCGCTCGGCATTTCGCGTTTTCCTGAATTCATTGCGCTCCACTTTCTCCGTTGGAACTTTCTTGGCGCCAAACTGGAGAATTTGAGTGACCAGAGCTTACAAGATATCGGCCTCGAACCGTACCAACGGGATTTCGATGCCGTAAAGCCGTTCTGGATGCCATGATCCAGTATCGGCGTTATGCGTTATATGTAACGGATGAAAGCTTCTCGGTTCCGTTGGAGCCGCACCTTGGCTTTGTGTGCGTTGGTGGCGGTGGTCTCGGCCGTCTGCTTGCGGCTCGTTCACGCTCAATTGCGAGGCCATGGCGGACCGGTGCGGGCGCTGGCGATCTCTTCCGACGGCACGCATTTGGTTTCCGGCAGCTTCGACACATCGGCAATTCGCTGGTCGCTTTCGCGCAATGTCGCCGAGCAGGTCATGCGCTTCCACGATGCGCCGGTGAATGCGGTTGCCTTCCTCAGGGACGGCCGCATCGTGACCGCGGGCGGCGACACGCACCTTGCAATCTGGACCCCGGGTAAGCAATCGCCTGACCGGGTGCTGGACGGCCACACCGGACCAATCGTCGCGATCGCCGTTTCTCCAGATGAGAAGTCACTGGCCTCTGCGTCATGGGATCGCACGGTTCGACTGTGGCCGCTCGCCGGTGGTCCGCCGCGCGTGCTCGAGGGGAACGCGCAGAACGTCAATGGCGTGGCATTCTCGCCGGATGGCGCTCGAATCATCAGTGCGGGCTACGATGGGACCATCCGCGTCTGGCCAATCGCCGGCGACAATATTTCCGTGCACAATCTGCCTAGCCCACTCAACAGCGTCGTTACCGCGCCCGATGGAGAAATGATTGCCGCCGGAGCAAGCGGCACAGTGTTCTTCTTATCTGCGGCGGGCGAACTCATCGCCGAAGTCCAAGCCGGAACGACGCCGATCATTCACCTTGCGATTTCCGAGGATGGCGTGCTGATTGCGGCCGCCACGACCCGCGGATCGGTGGCGGTGATCGATCGCAAGGAACGCAAGCTCATGCACACGCTCGTCGGTCCGGGGCTGCCGGTGTGGTCGGCCGCATTCCTGCCCGACAATAAGACGTTGTTGACCGGCGGCACCGACACAGCGATTCGCCGCTGGAACGCAGTCACAGGCGAACCGATCGACTCCACCTTGCTCGGCACACCCGAAGACCCGCTCAAACAATATGCCGGCGATCACGGCGCTGACGTATTCCGCGCCTGCGTCGCGTGTCACACGCTCAAACCTGACGAAGGCCAGAAGGCCGGTCCGACGCTTTGGCATGTATTCGGACGCCGTATCGCGTCCCTGCCCGGTTATAATTTCTCTCCCGCTTTGAAGAAACTCGACATTGTCTGGTCGAAGGAAACCATCGCCAAGCTGTTTGAGATTGGACCGGCGCATTACACGCCCGGCACCAAGATGCCTGAACAGACCATCGGCGCGGAAGCGGATCGCAAGGCGCTTGTAGATTTTATCGCGCGCGCTACGGCGAACTAGAGCGTGATTGCTCAAGGTTGGATCGATTGTCGCTCTTGGTTTTTAGTGAACCATGATCTTTCCGGAAAACCGGTTCCAACTTTTACGGATCATGCTCTCAGCCCTCCCCTTCCTCCTGGCGCGCGCGCAAATAATCTTCGGTGGTGCGCAGCCGCGGGCGCTGCGGCGCCCCGAACGGATCGAAGTTCTCCTCAGCGGTCACCTGGACGCGGCAGTCGGCGCACATTTTGACGAGATCAAGCCGCTTGGAGTCCCTATACATCCAGTGCTTGCCTTCGAGCTTGGCCGCTACGCGCTCCACCGAACTTTTGACTCCAAACGGCGCGCCACAACGAATGCAGAAGAAAGGGTCTTCCTCCTTGACGACACGGCTTGACGCCGTTGCGGCACGAAAGTCGATCTGCGGCTTAAGTTTGATCACTTTCTCGGGGCACGTCGATTTGCAAAGCCCGCATTGCACGCAGGCATCTTCGGTGAAGCGCAGCATCGGCCGCTCGGGATCGTCCGACAGCGCCCCAGTCGGGCAGGCCGATACGCAAGACAAGCACAAGGTACAACCGCCGACGTCGACTTCGACTCTACCGAACGGTGCGCCCTCAGGTAGCGCGATCACATCAACTGGCGCCGGAGCGGTTGCATGCAATTCGCGCAGCGCGAGCTGCAGCACTTCCCGCTTCTTGCCGACGGCCGCGAAAGTGGCGGGTTTGGCGACCGCTTTTAGAGCTTCGATTGCGCCCAACGTCTCGCCGAGTACGTCGGGATCGTCGGTCTCGATGCTGGCGATGCGCGGACCGTCAAAGCCGAGGCCAGCGACGATCGCCTGACCCAAGGCAATCGTTCTGATCAGCCCGGTCAAGTCGTGGCGAGGTTTGGATCGCAGCAGGAAACGCACCGCTGTTGCGCCATAGGCAAATGCGCCGGCGAGCGCTTCAAGGCCGATCTGGGTGATCTCATTGACTTCCACGGGCAGCACATTGGCCGGCAGTCCATCGCCATGTCGCGCCAGTGCCTCGATCAGGGGGCGGCCGTGGTCGCCGTCATGAAACAGCAGTACCGGCTGGACGCCGCCTACCTCGACATACGTTGCCAGCAACACGCGCAATTTGCGGAGCAGCGCATCAGAGGCAGGCAGCGCGTAAGCTGCGGCTCCGGTCGGGCAAGCCGCGGCGCACTGTCCGCAACCAGCGCAAATCTGGGCATCGATCGCGACATGATCGCCGTTGGGCGCAATTGCACCAGTAGGGCAAAGATCAAGACAGCGCCGGCAACCGACAATATTCGATCGGGAATGCGCGCATAGATGCTCGGTAAAGGTGATATAGCCCGGCTTTTCGAACGTCCCCGACAGGTCGCGCGCTCGCAGGACCGCGCGTAGCACCGCGGCAGTATCGGCCGGATCGGCGCGCAAATAGCCGTCGCGCAGATCCGGAGAGGAAAACAGCGGCGCGCCACCCGACAAATCGATCAGCACATCGCACTGCAATTCCACATCGTCGCGCAAAGCAGAAAATTGCAGTCGAGCGCGCGAGGAAGGCGCCGGTGCGGCGTAGTTATCAACCCGCAGTTTAAACCCGCCAAGATGACCGCTGGCGGCTCGGATCGTGCCGCTTAGCAACGGGAACTGCGTGACGCTGCTTGGCGGAACCGCATCATCCTCAGTGATGAGGACCGTGACATCGAGATGATCCTTTAAGAGATTGGCGGCTTCGATCACCCGTTCATCTTTGCCATAGAGCAAAGTCGCGCCTTCGCTCGTGAGAGTGATGACAGGAACCTCCGGCATTGGTTCGCCAGCCGCCGCAATCAGGGCCGCCATTTTCGGCCCCGCCGCCTTCGCGTCCTTGGACCACCCTGCCGTTTCGCGAATATTGACGAATGAAATGTCGGTCTCGCCGCCGACCTCGCCGAACAGCGGCGCCTCTTGCGTGCAGGCAATCGCAATCGGGTGCCCGGCAGCCGCGGCGTCGCGAACGCGTTCGAGCTCGGCGCGGCAAAGCTGGTGTCCCTGAAGTACTTTCGCACCGCGGCATGCGCGCTCGACGCGAGCATCGTCAAGCGGGATTGTGTCCTCGCAGGAGCAGATAAGGATTTTACGCGGCCGTTCGGCCATTTCCTCCACCGGATATCTTTTTGTTCCGTTACTTGCCCGTTACTTGCCCGGGCCGACAGGCGTCGTAATTGGCCTTCCACCGCTATGCGGCAAACGGCCGGCCGCGGGACCTTTATGGGCTATGCCGTTATATGTAAAAAGATGAAGAAGTAACAGCGAGGATCGATGTCGCCGGTGACGCGGGCAGCTTTCGTGCCGGAACTGGCGCTACCGCCGCCATATCAGGCCGTGCGATTGCGTGAGTCCGGCGACGCATTTGCTCATGCGACCGCGCTTGCTTCGCAGCGCGGCGCCGGAACGCTGGTCTATGTCGGCCGCTTCGATGTTGCCGAATTCGCGGTGGTGCTCGAACCGGCGGATCCGGTTGTTACCGCTCGCCGCGCATTCTACGCCGGAATGGCCGCGCTCGCCGACGCCATCGCTGCGGCAGCGCCGCCGGAAACCGCCATCCACATCGAATGGCCGGATTCGCTTTATGTGAATTGGGGATTGGTCGGTGGCGGACGGCTGGCCTGGCCCGAAAAAACCGTCGAGACCAAAGTACCCGACTGGATCGTGTTTGGCGCGACGATCCGCACCGCGAGTAAAACGAGCGCTGATCCCGGCCTCACTCCAGAGCTCACGGCGCTGGACGAAGAAGGTTTTGCCGAGGTCACCTCCAATCACATCATCGAAGGTTTCGCCCGCAATTTGATGCTATTGCTCGATGCCTGGCGGGAAAGCGGCTTTGCAGCGATCAGCAAATCCTATTTCAAGCGACTGTCACCCGAGGTCGGCCAAAGCTATGACATCGACAGCAAAGGCGACTTGCTGATCAACCGCGTTGGCGAGACCGAAACCATGCGCAAAGAATTGCTGGCGCGACTGGCAAAACCAGCTTGGCTCGACCTGACGGCCAAGGGGTTATCTTGAAACTCATTCGCTCCATCGAGCGAGATAGCAAATGAACGATTTTTGGCTCTCCTGCGGCCACCACTTTCTCGACCGCGACGAAAGCGGCGGTTACGTCGTTACCGACGAATTCCTTAAAGTCTATCTCGCACGGCCTGAGCTCGTTCCACCGCCGGATGCCTGCTCTGTCGAGCGCAATCTGCATCACTCCCTGTTGTCAAATCCCCGCCGGCCAGTCGGCGCTGCCGAGATCGCGGCTATTGCGGATATCGACGCGCGCGAAAACTGGGAAATATTGGTCGGCTTTCGCGACCGTTTGTTGAATCGTAAAACGCTGGAAGCTTGCTACGTTGATTTGATCCGAAGTGGCGTCGACAAAACGCCACCATTGTTCATCAATCAGCTCGTTCACGCGATCCTCCGCAACGCGCTCGATAATGTCGCCGATCCGCATATATTACGTGCAAGCGAGCTATTCTTCCGTACGCAACGGGTGACCCTGCATGAAGGCTCGCTGATCGTAGCCGACGAGGAAACGATTGCTGGCCGCTACAACGCGCCGGTGTCGCCGCTGGTCTCGATGCTGGGTTTGCCGGCGGATTCCGAGATCGATGTGCTCGGCGAGAATAATGCCCGCGCCTATTGGCAACGCAGCGATCGCTTCGATATGGCGCTCGATTTGACCGGCGGGCGCGAAGGTCTCGCCGCACTCGCAAAAGCGATGGAACTGTGGATCGCCCACCTGATGGGCTTGGCGGTGACGATCGAGCCGCTCACGCAGCTCCGGGAGGCGCCGGTGACCTGGTATGTTGGTCTCGACGCTGAAGCGACCCAAATTGCAGACGCGCTATGGAATGGCGACGAACTGGACGAGAATGTGTTGGCCCGCGTGGTGGGCTTGTTCCGACTGAACTTCGGCGACGTTCGGCTCATGCTCGAGAAAGTCAGCGGCGAACCAGTTTATTTGGTGCTGGCGATGACTCCTGAACATTTGATACGCATGAAGCCGCAGAACCTGGTAACTGGGCTACCGGTGAAGCATATTGAGGCGGTAAGTTGAGCCATGGTTGCGCCGCTCAAAACCATCGCCGTTGGAGTGGTTGTCGAACGCAGCAAGGGCGCCGGTCCGTGGACCGATTTTCTCTGGCGGCCCGTCTCTGCGTTCGGCGGAATTCCACAAACGCCTCCCTGGACCAAACTGTCAGACGACGGCGAGCGCGCAACGTTCTTCGTTGGTACAGTCGAAGTTGAGCTTTATCGCTCCGAAGCGGGAAACTACCGGCATAATTTGTTGGTTGAGAATCCCTTGCTGTGGGTCGCCTTGCGGCCCACCGAAGCCGAACCTCCCTACGTATTGGCCGGCGTCACGGTCGATCCTGCGGAAGGCGAATCCTGGGCGGCGCTTGGCAAAGATCTGATTGATACCGTTACTATGCCGGCAGCGGTCGAAGCCGTGGTCGCTGACTTCGTATCGGAGCATTATGTCGAGCAGCCGTTCCACAAGCGAAAGCGCGACCGCGCCGAGCCAGAGGTTCTGGCGCGGCGTCCGCCCACGGATGTGCGCAAGTCATAAGCGAGTCATGAGCGAGCAAGAAAATTTTCTGAAGCGATGGTCTAAGCGAAAACTCGCCGAGCGTGAGCGGTCGACGCTCGACGTGCGTGCGGCGAACGAGGATCCTGCGGCGTGGGAAGAGCCTACCGCTGACGTGGAGACTGCGGCGCCCGCGCCGCCAAAAAATGATGATAACGCCGCGATCAAGGAGCATACGCCTGAAGTCCCGACTCTGCCGCCGCTTGATTCCATCGGCGCCGGTTCGGACATCGCCGCCTTCCTGCGGCCGGGCGTGCCGGCGGAACTAACCCGTGCGGCACTTCGGCGCGCCTGGACCTCGGATCCGGCAATCCGCGATTTTGTCGGACTGGTCGAAAACGGGTGGGATTTTAACGACCCGGCGGCAATGGCCGGGTTTGGTCCGATCAGCGCCCAGGAAGTGAGGCGACTGGTAAAACTTATCGGCGAGGTGGCAAAACCCGCCGCCACTGAACCCGCCGCAGCGGAAACACCCGTAATCGAGCGCAGTCCCGACTCCGCGCTGTCCCCCGCCCTTGAAACTACAACACGTGACGATGCAAGCGAAGCGTGCAGCGATAAAGAAAAAGAAAATGACGCAGCGCAGCAAAAAGATGTTCCGTGACCGGCTTCAACGCCGCGGCATTCATTCGCGCCCATAGCCTCAGGCTATTGACCCCGGCTCCGACGCGGCGATAGCCTCTCAATCAGCAAAATTCCTGCTCGGCTGAGGGTGGCGGCGCGGGGCAGGATGACAACATCAACCATGTCCATCATGGCTGACCGGGGACTCCAGGAGGCGATTCACGCTGTCGGTGGCGTTACCGAGCTCGCGCGCCGCATTGGAATTTCACAACCGTCCGTCTCGAATTGGACCAGGGTGCCGGCGGAACGTGTTCTTCAGGTCGAGAGCGTGAGCGGCATTGCACGGACTATTTTACGGCCTGACCTTTACATCGAAGCCAACGTTGAGGACGTCAATCGCGCGCGCGCGCAGGAATACGCGGTGTTGGCGCGACTGCTCAGGGAACCGCCTGATTCAGCGCTCCTCAAGCAGATCGGCCAATTGCACGGTGACGAAACGCTCCTGGGCGCCGCGCATCGCGAACTGGCCGAAGCCGCCAAGCGCACAAGCGCCACGAACGTCGAACGCGAATTCTTCGACCTTTTCATCGGCGTCGGCCGCGGCGAGCTTCTGCCTTATGCTTCGTATTATCTTACCGGTTTCCTGCACGAGCGGCCGCTCGCGCGCTTACGCCGAGATTTGACCGGCATCGGCATTGCGCGCGCGCAAGGTATCGCCGAGCCGGAGGACCACGCCGGGATCTTATGCGAAATCATGGCGGGTCTTGCCGATGGTCAATTGCCTGCGCCGGAAGAGTCGAGCCGCATGATTTTTGAAAACTATATGGCGCCCTGGATTGGGCGTTTTTTCGCCGATCTCGAACGTGCGGACGGCGCGGAATTCTACCAGTGCGTCGGCACTGTTGGCCGAGTGTTCACTGAAATCGAGGCCGAGGCTTTTACGCTGCCGTTGTGAACTCGCAGCGCCGAAAGATCGCGGTCTTAGGGAGGACTGGCGATGAGACAGGACAGCAAAAGCAAGATTGACCGCCGCGACCTTCTGCGTGTGCTCAGTGTCGGCGCCGGCGCAGCAGCCAGTCCCCTAGCACTTGTCGCCGAAGCGCAGGCGGATTCGGAAAGCAATGATGAAAAGCGCAAGGCCCGCTACCAAGCGGATTCCGACGACGTGAAAGCGTTCTATCGCGTCAATCGCTACCCGAAGTGAGGGAGGCACACGTGCTCGTCAAAAAATCAGACCATCAAGCGCGCCGCAGCTCTCTCGCAAGGCTCGCTGCTCACACCAGCACGCTCGACCGCCGCGCATTTTTGCGACGCTCGGGAATCGCTGCTGGCAGCCTCGCGGCTCTCGGGACGATTCCGCTCGACACCGTACGCAAGGCGGAAGCGGCCGCCGCCGGCCCGCTCACGGCGGGCGCTCTCATCCGCAAAAGCGTCTGCACCCATTGTTCCGTCGGCTGCACGGTTACGGCAGAAGTCGCAAACGGGGTGTGGATCGGCCAGGAGCCGAGTTGGGATTCGCCGATTAATCGCGGCTCGCATTGCGCCAAGGGCGCCTCGGTGCGCGAACTCGTTAGCGGCGAGCGCCGCTTGAAATATCCGCTGAAGCTTGTCAACGGCCAATGGACGCGGATCAATTGGGATCAGGCCGTCAACGAGATCGGCGACAAGCTGACGGGCATCCGCGGCAAGTCCGGCGCCGATTCGGTCTATTGGCTCGGTTCGGCCAAAATGACCAACGAAGGCGCCTATTTGTTCCGCAAGCTGGGTGCGTTTTGGGGAACAAATAACACCGATCACCAGGCACGCATCTGCCACTCAACGACCGTCACCGGCGTGGCCAATACCTGGGGCTACGGCGCGATGACCAATAGCTATACCGATATCCGCAACGCGAAGACGCAGATCATCATGGGCGGCAATCCGGCCGAAGCCCATCCGGTCTCGTTGCAGCATCTCATCGAAGGCGCCGAGATGCAAAAGGCCAACGTGATCGTTATCGATCCGCGCCTGACGCGTACCGCCGCCCACGCCACCGAATATGTCCGGCTTCGGCCTGGTACCGACATTCCGGTGCTTTACGGGATCATGTGGCACATCATCAAAAATGGCTGGGAGGACAAAGAATTCATCCAGCAGCGTGTCTATGGTTATGAAGACGCACGCAAGGAAATGGAAAAATGGACGCCTGAGGAAGTCGAACGCGTTTCCGGCGTGCCGGGCGAACAGCTCAAGCGCGTCGCCGAGATGTTCGCGACGCAGAAGCCGTCGACCTTGATCTGGTGCATGGGGCAAACCCAACACACGGTTGGCACCGCGAACGTGCGGGCAAGCTGCATGCTGCTCTTGCTCACCGGCAATGTCGGCGCTCCCGGCACCGGCGCCAACATCTTCCGCGGTCATGACAACGTGCAAGGCGCGACCGATGTCGGCCTCGATATCGTGACGCTACCCTTCTACTACGGGCTAACCGACGCGGCCTGGAAGCACTGGTCGCGAGTCTGGGAAGTCGACTACGACTATCTGCTCGGTCGCTTCGACGACAAAAAAGTCATGGAAACGCCCGGGATTCCGCTGACACGATGGTTCGACGCCACGCTGCTGCCGAAGGATCAAGTCGCCCAAAAAGACAATGTGAAGGCGATGTTCATCCAGGGGCACGCCAGCAACAGCATCACCCGCATTCCGGAATCGCTAAAAGGCCTCAAGGCGCTCGAACTCTTGGTCGTTGCTGATCCGCATCCGACCACCTGGACCTCACTCGCGGTGCAGGCAGGCCGCAGGGACGACATGTATCTGTTGCCAGTCGCCACGCAATTCGAATGCCGCGGCTCGCGTGTCGCCTCCAATCGCGCGCTGCAATGGGGCGAGCAGATCGTCAAGCCGATCTTCGAGTCGAAAGACGATCTTGAAGTCATGTACTTGATCGCCAACAAGCTCGGCTTCGCCGATCAGATGTTCAAGAACATCAAGGTTGAGAACAATCTGCCGGTCGCTGAGGACATTCTGCGCGAGATGAACCGCGGCAGCTTCTCGACCGGCTACTGTGGTCAATCGCCGGAGCGGCTCAAATCGCACATGGCGAACCAGGCCGACTTCGACATGCTGACCCAGCGCGCTACCACCGGTCCCAACAAGGGCGATTACTACGGATTGCCGTGGCCGTGCTGGGGCACGCCCGAGGTTAAACATCCGGGTACGCCGCTCCTTTACAACACCAATCTTGCGGTGATGGACGGCGGCGGATGTTTCCGCGCCCGCTTTGGCGTCGAGCGCGAGGAGAAACAACCCGACGGCACCGTTGTGAAGGTGAACTTGCTCGCCGAAGGATCCTACTCGAAAGATTCCGAGATCAAGGACGGCTATCCGGAATTCACGCTTGCCGTGCTGAAGAAACTTGGTTGGGACAAAGACCTGACCGAGGCCGAGATGGCGATGATCAACAAAGTCAATCCGACCACTCCGGACGCGGTGTCATGGTCGACGGACCTGTCGGGCGGAATTCAGCGCGTGGCGCTGACGCACGGCTGCGTACCTTACGGCAATGCCAAAGCGCGAATGAACGCCTTCGGCCTGCCCGATCCGATCCCGGTGCATCGCGAGCCGATTTACACGCCGCGTGTCGAGCTGGTCTCGAAATACCCGACCTTGCCCGATGCCAA
>Ga0182039_10002242_pt1 | contig 10559 bp, 8 predicted proteins | sample sta12Can44000111_FD_125975 | JGI IMG/M metagenome (GOLD analysis project Ga0182039, IMG submission 125975) | Lab enrichment of tropical soil microbial communities from Luquillo Experimental Forest, Puerto Rico - statanox.12C.anox.44.000.111 | ecosystem: Environmental > Terrestrial > Soil >...
AAATGGGGCATTATTTGGCTTGCGTCTACTACAACGTGGATGCCACGCTGCCGTTCTTCATTCCGTTTCCCTCGCTGATCGGGACGATGGGTGCGTTCATCCGCATACGCTCGCCGATCCATTCCCGACGCACGCTGTTCGACATTGGGATCGCCGGGCCGATTGCGGGCTTCGTGGTGGCCTGTGCGGTGCTTGTTCTTTCTCTCGGATTTTCGCGTGTGGCGGCGGTCGAGCCGCCTCCGACCGATGGGCTGCTGATTCATTACCCGTTGATCTTTGGCGCGCTGCAGCGGCTCATGATTTCGGTGGGCCTGCTCAAAGGGGCGGCAGCAGTTCCGCTGGGAAGGCTCGTTGTGCCCCCCATGGCGATGGCGGCCTGGGGAGGAATGTTCGCGACGTCGCTCAATCTGCTCCCGGGTGGCCAACTCGACGGCGGTCACATCATCTTCTCGATCGCGCCGCGGGTGCACCGCGCGGTCTCGCGCCTGACCATCCTGATCCTGATTCCGATGGCCGTGTATCTCTGGGCCGGCTGGCTGGTGTGGGCAATCTTGCTGGAGATCAGCAGCTTCCGTCACCCACAGGTGGCGGAGTGGCCCAAAGTCACGGGAAAGCGGCTGGCGCTGGCAGGATTCGCGCTGCTGATGCTGGTGCTCACCATGCATCCCAAGCCGGTCACGGTGTTCGACGACGGCCGCGATCAGACTTCTTTGAAAGCCATCGTCCACGCAGGATGGCAGTCGTACCTGGAGTGGAGACGAGGATCGAAATCGCAGTAGCCGAGCAGATCCGAAAACGTCAGGACCGCAGGCTGTGTTGACCAGCATCTGTCACCAGCTCACGGGACCTGTTTACATCAGCCACAACGCATCCACATCCACAATCACCTGCGTGCGCGGGATCTTCTCCGACGTGGCGTGGGCAAGCATGGAACGCAGCACGGCATTCAGCTTCTCGCGGCTGGCTGACTTGAGAACGAAGTGATAGCGGTAGTCTCGCTTGAGCCGGAGGATCGGGGCAGCCGCCGGACCTAACACGCGCACACCTTCATGTCGCGTCTTCTCGAACCATTTACCGAGCCTGCCGGACCATTGCAGCGCTTCCTCCATGCGGTCACTGCGAACCAGAACATTGGCGAGAGCGGAATACGGCGGGTAGTGCATCCAGCTGCGGAAGCGGAGCTCTTTTTCGTAGAAGCCGACAAAGTCGTGGCGGGCCGCGTATTGCACGGCGTAATGATCAGGGAAATAGGTTTGTAGCACGACTTTGCCCGGGGTCTCGCCGCGGCCAGCGCGGCCTGCGACCTGGGTAAGCAACTGGAACGTGCGCTCGGCGGCACGGAAATCGGGAAGGCCAAGCGCAATGTCGGCTCCGACAACTCCTACCAACGTGACTCCGTGCACGTCGTGGCCCTTGGCGATCATCTGTGTGCCTACCAGCAGGTCGAGTTCACCTTGGTTCATGGCGCTGAGTGCGCGTTCGAAATCCTCTTTGCCGCGCACCGTGTCGCGATCGAGCCGGCCGATGCGCGCGGTCGGGAACATGCCCTGCAGCAGCTCTTCGAGCTTCTCGGATCCGGTACCCAGGAAGTACACGTATTCGCTGCCGCAATGCACGCATTTCTCCGGCACGGGCGCGGTGTAGCCGCAGTAGTGGCATTCCATTTTGCGCGCCCGCTTGTGGTGCGTCATGGCGATGGCGCAGTTCTTGCATTCCAACGTCTTTCCGCACGTGCGGCACAAAGCCACCGGGGAATAGCCACGCCGGTTGAGCAGGACCATGACTTGCTCTTTACGCTCCAGACGTTCGCGGATTTCCTCGGCCAGCTTGCGCGAGATGACCTGCTCCTGACCGGTCTCCTGAAACTCCTGCTTCATGTCGATGAGTTCGACTTCCGGAAGTGGACGCTGCTCCACCCGATCGGGTAACTCGACCAAGGCATATTTGTTTTTGGTCGCGTTGAAATACGACTCAAGGGAAGGCGTGGCCGAGCCGAGCACGACCACAGAGTCCGCCATCTTGGCGCGCACCACGGCAACGTCGCGCGCGTGGTAGCGGGGCGTCTCTTCCTGCTTGTAGGAGGAGTCCTGCTCCTCGTCGACGATGATCAGGGCGAGGTCGGAGACTGGCGCGAAAATCGCCGACCGCGTTCCCACCACCATGCGCGCTTCCCCGCGTTTGATGCGGTGCCACTGCTCGGCGCGCTCAGCGTCGGAGAGCGCAGAGTGAAGAATAGCGACCTCGTCTCCGAATACCTGAGCAGGTCGGCAGCCACCGCGGGCGTGAGGCCGATCTCGGGAAACAGCAAGATGGCGGAGCGTCCAGCCTCCAGCACAGTCCGCATGGCCGCAAGATAGACGGCTGTTTTCCCGGAGCCCGTGACTCCGTGCAGCAGGATACCGGCGAATTTTTGCGCGGTGATTCCCTCCTGCATGCGCTGCAACGCTTGCTTCTGCGCGGGATTGAATTCGAAATCGAACGGCGACGGGCGGGCCTTCACGCGCGAGACATGAAACTCGGCTGGTTCTTCGATGATTTCCACCAGCCCGCGCCTGACCAAGGTATTGAGGGTCGTACGCGGAACGTCGAGCGAGTGTAGGGTGTCGACCTCAGCACGCCCGCCGGCGGTTGCCAGGGCCTGAATCAGAGTCTGCTGGTTGGCATTGAGCTTTGCTCGACTCGCTCCATTGTTCTTTAGCTTGCTGGAGCCGGGGGCGTCCTCGCCCGCCGGACAGAGGGCCTCGCTCTCAGAAAGCAGCACAGCCACTTTCACCATGCGCGCCGCTTCCCGCGCATCTGACGCGTCCTCGCGTACGAGCCACTTCTTCCGCACCATGCCTGAAAGCACGGTCCTGCTTGCCCGTGTGGCACTGCGCAGACTCGCCTCACGCACGGGCTCCTCGCGATTCGCCAGATAGTCGAGCACGCGGAACTCAGCAAGCTGTTCTTCGGGGGTGCGCCGGGCGCGCGCCGAGGAGCCTGACATTCCACCGAGGTGCAGCGCCATGTGCCCCTGTTCGGTGATCTGGTAGGTGATGGTGCGCTTGAATTCCGCGCCCAGCGGTAGCATGGTGCGGAAGACTTCCCCGAGCGGGGCAAGATAATAGTCCGAAATCCACCGGCCCAGGCGCATGAGTTGCTCGTCGAGCACGGGGAGCGGATCGAGCACGCTGACCACGTTTTTGGTAACGACTGCGGGCTCGCGGTCGTGCAGTCCGACCACGATTCCGCTCATGCGCTGCTGGCGGAAGGGCACGAGCACGCGGCCGCCGATGGCCGGATCCATTCCTTCCGGCACGCGGTAAGAGAACGCCGTGTCGAGCGGCACCGGCAATGCGACGTCGCAGAATTGGAATGCGGGACTCAGGTGTTCAGTGTAGCGCGGGACTCAGCAATCAGCACTCAGCAGTCAGCCATTGAGTTGGCGCTTCGACCCCTTGATACTTTCGTTGTAAAAGTTAAGACATCAAACGAGGCCCGGCTAGCAAGAACAATGAGGCGGGGCGAGGACGCCCGCCGCTCGACCGATTGTCTAAAACGTTTTGGGGGCTTGAACCCCGCCGACGGAATGCTGAATGCTGAATGCTGAGTGCTGACTGCTTCCGCCCGGCTGGCCAGCAGCTACTCCGCCGCCTTCGCCGGTACCTTCAGCCCCAATTCCTTCATCACCATCTGCAGGTCTTTCCACGCCTCTTTCTTCTGGCGTGGATCGCGCAACAGAAATGCCGGATGGTAGGTGACTGCGAGCTTGGCGCCGGTCCAGGAGGGATCGTCACTGCGCACGCCAGTTGGCCTGAACTCATACCACCGGCCTCGCAGGTTCGACATGGAATCATTGATGGCAAGCAGCGTGCGCGCGGCCACGGCTCCCAGCGCCACCATTACCTTGGGCTTGATGGTGGCGATCTGCCGCATGAGGAAGGGAGAGCAGGTCTCGCATTCGTCGCGCTCGGGCGTCCGGTTGTTGGGCGGACGGCACTTGATGATATTGGCGATGTAGACCTGCTCGCGCTCGAGGCCCATGGCCTTGATCATGTTGGTGAGCAGCTGCCCCGCGCGCCCGACGAAGGGTTCGCCCTGCTGGTCCTCATCGGCGCCCGGGGCCTCGCCGATAAACATCAATTCGGCGCGGGAATTGCCTACGCCAAACACGATCTGCTTGCGTCCCTGCTTTGCCAGGCGACAACGGGTACAGTCGCCCAGATCTTCGCGGATCAGCTTCAGGGCCTGAGCAGGGTCGGCGACACCCGATTCCGGACGCGACGGGAGAACCTCGAACTTATTTTCTTCATGAGCGGTCGACACCGCGACCGCGGCTCTTCTCGGCTGCATTCCTTCTCGCTGTTCTGGCTGGATCAAAGCTTCGGTTGGGTTCGGCAAGTCTACATCTAGTGCATGCGTGGAAAACGCGCGGCTGCTTGCGGCTACCTCGCGGCGATAGAAATCGTAGATGCCTAGCTCGCGATAGTATTCCAGCCGCGCAGAGAGAGCGCGCTTCAGTTCCGGAGCAAGGGCGCTCGCCATCAGCCTGTCACCGCAGCCGGGTGACGCTTGCGCAGCTTGACCACCTGGTCGAGCACGCGCCGCGCCACTTCCCACTTGGTGGTTTCGGGTACTTCGACGACCTCGTCCGGGGTCAAGATGGTGACCGCATTGCGTTCGGAATCAAAGCCGATGCCGTCCCGCGAGACGTCGTTCACCACAATCGCATCGAGTGACTTGCGGGCGAGCTTCATGCGGGCGTTTTCTAGGACGTTTTCGGTTTCCGCGGCGAACCCGATCACCAGTTGATTCGTTTTCTTCTGCGCCAGTTCTGTCAGGATGTCCTCTGTGGGTTCGAGTTCAAGGGAGACCGGGCCGGTCCGCTTCATTTTCTGGTGCGCGGTCGCCTTTGGGCGGTAGTCGGAAACAGCCGCGGTCTTGATGACAATGGTTGCTTGCGGAAGCTGTTGGAGCACCGCTTTTCGCATTTCGTCCGCAGTTTCCACCCGTATGAACTCCGCGGTCTCCGGAGCCGCAATACTGGTTGGTCCGCTCACCAGCAGCACGTGCGCTCCGCGCCGCAGTGCGGCCTGCGCCAGAGCATAGCCCATCCGGCCGCTGCTGCGGTTCGTGATGTAGCGCACAGGATCAATCTTCTCCCGCGTCGGACCCGCGGTGATCAGCACCGTCTCGCCCGCGAGGTCCTGCGATGCGCCGAGCGCCTGCAAGACCGCAGCCACAATCGCCTGGTTCGCGGCAAGTCGTCCTGGCCCCATCATCCCGCAGGCGAGATACCCGCTGTCGGGTTCCACCACTCGCACCCCGCGCTTGCGCAGCACTTCCACGTTGGCGCAGGTGGCGGGATGGTTCCACATGTTGACGTTCATGGCGGGAGCCACGACCACCGGCGCGGTCGTCGCCAGAAACAACGTGGTCAGAAAGTCGTTGGCGATTCCCTGCGCGAACTTCGCGAGAATGTCGGCCGTGGCCGGAGCCACCACCAGCGCGTCGATGGTCTGGGCCACGGCGATGTGCTCAACTGCTGATTCGATGTTCGGCTCGGCGTTGCCCCTGTCGAACATCCCAGTGATCACTTTTTCACCGGAGAGTGCTGCAAAGGTGAGCGGGCGGACAAATTCCTGCGCCGCCTCGGTCATGATGACCTGGACACGGATCTCATGGTCCTGCAGGAGACGGAGAACTTCGGCTGCTTTGTAGGCTGCAATACCGCCGCTGACGCCAAGAGCTACCTTCATAAAGGCCTGCTCCTTTCGATGACGGTAGACGGGTCTACGAATCGGCGTATCGAGGCCGTGGTGGGGGAGACGCTAAAAGGGTTGCATCGAGACGGTTTAGGCGTCGCTGGGTCCACCCTGATCGAGTGCCTCGTTGGCTGCTTCCACCGCCGATTTCGGCGCTTCGGGAATAACCCATTTCACCTTGCCCGCCCGAATCTCGTCTTGCGCGATACGGCAGGGTTTGCGGGAATTGGTTTCCACCACTGGAGGCGCGCCGCCCTGGAGTTGGCGGGCCCGGCGGGCGGCCACGAGAATGTAACGATAGTTGCTGTCGAAGCCTTCGATCAACTTCATACTCGTCTCCCTCAACCGCCGCCTAGCGGTGTCCTTGCTCGTCGCGGAAGGAGTCCAGGATGGGACGAACCCGCTCCCGGACGTTGTTCAGGCGGCACTGCTCTGCGATCGCGTGCGCAGCCTGATCCTCGGCGGACAACGGTCGACCCGAAGGACGCGTCCGCTCCGAAAGCACGATGGCTTTCAGTTGATCGACGGAAGGCTCCAGGCGGTCGTTCACTAAAATATAGTCGTACTTATCGTAATTCTCAATCTCCCGACGGGCCGTGTCCTGGCGGCGGCAGATCACTTGCTCGGAATCCTCGCCCCGATGGCGCAGTCGCCATTCCAAGGTTTGGCGGTTGGGGGGTAGGACGAAAATGCTGGCTGCCTCGGGGATCTTCTTCTTGATTTGGGCTGCCCCTTGTACGTCGATATCAAGTAAAAGGTCTTCGCCAGCTTCCTGAGCTTCGCGGAGAAAGTGCCGGGCGGTCCCGTAGTAGTTGCCGAAGACGTCGGCGTGCTCCAGAAACTCATCGCGCGCAATCATGTCTTCGAATTCGGTCCTAGGAACGAAGAAGTATTCTCGGCCGTTCTGTTCACTGCCACGCGGGGCGCGTGTGGTGTAGGACACCGAAAACTTCAGACCTCCAACCCGAGTTCGCAGCTCGTTAACCAATGTGGACTTTCCCGATCCTGAAGGCGCTGAGATGATGAAGACGGTCGTCATTCGACGTTCTGTACCTGCTCGCGCGACTTCTCGATCTCCGATTTCATCACCAGTCCCATCTCTGTGATTTTGAGGGCGTCGCCCGCGAGCCCCGAGGTTTTCGACAACAGCGTGTTGGCCTCGCGGTTCATCTCCTGTAGCAGGAAGTCGAGTTTCTTCCCCACCTCACCTTTCTCGTCGAGCAGGCTGAGAAAGTGTTTGATGTGCGTCTGCAGCCGAACGAGTTCTTCTTGTATGTCGCTACGGTCGACCAGTAGGGCCGCTTCCTGCAGCAGGCGCTCGGGCTCGACTTGCGAGCCGATTAATTCCTGCATGCGGCTGCGGAGGCGCTCGACATACCCCTGCAGGATCGCCTGGCGATGCCGCTCCACTCCCGCACTGGCCTTCTGGATATGCTCCATGCGTTCGCGCAGTTCGCGCTCGATGCCGCGGCCTTCCTCTTCGCGCATCTGGTTCAATCGATTGAGAGCATCCTCGATCTGGCCCATCACAGCGCTTTCCAGGTCGCTATCGAGCGTGTCGGAAGCGGAGTCCATGGCGCCGGGCATGCGCAAGATGACGTTGAGGTCGGGTTCGGCCGCCAGCTTGAACTCGGCGGCCGCGGCGCGAAATGCCTGAAGGTAGCCACCCACCAATTCGCGGTTCAGAGCAAACCCATCTGAGCTGCCCCGATCGAGGCTAAGGGTAAGTTCCACGTGGCCGCGAGCGATTTTTTCTTTGAGCATGCGACGCAGTTTCATTTCCAGCGCGTCACTCTCCGAAGGCATGCGGAAATGCAGATCGAGGAACCGATGGTTCACCGACTTCAATGACAGGCTGAAGTTCAACTTGGTGTTGATTTGACCCTTCACTTGTGCGAAGCCGGTCATGGAGCGGATGGGCATGGAAGAGCAGTCCCCAGTTCTCAGTTGTCAGTTCTCAGTTCCCAGACCGCTGCTGGCTGCGAGCCATTTCCTTTTGGCCGCCCCGACGCCTAGTCTCCCACCGGAGCCGACCGCGACTCCACTTCCAAAAACTGCAGGTCGTACAGGCGACGGTAGGTGCCCAGCTTTTTCATCAGGTCCTCGTGCGCGCCCACATCGCTGATCATGCCGTTTTCCAGCACCACGATGCGGTCTGCGCGGCGCACGGTTGACAGCCGGTGCGCGATCACGAACACCGTGCGCCCGACGACCAGGTTCTGCAACGCCGATTGCACCAGGGCCTCCGACTCGCTGTCGAGCGCCGAGGTGGCTTCATCCAAAATCAGGATGGGCGCGTTCTTTAGAATCGCCCTGGCGATCGCGATCCGCTGGCGCTCGCCGCCCGAAAGCCTCAACCCGCGCTCGCCAATGATCGTGTCATAGCCGTCGGGCATCTCCATAATGAAATCGTGAGCCAGGGCGGCCCGCGCCGCCGCCTCGACGTTCTTCTGGGAAACATGCGGCTGCCCGTATGCGATGTTATTGCGCACTGTGTCGTTGAACAGCACGGTTTCCTGGGTCACGATGCCGATCTGCGCCCGAAGCGACGCCAGCGTCACGTCACGGATATCGTGCCCATCGACCAGCAACCGGCCCGCCGTCAGGTCAAAGAAGCGCGGGATCAGGTGCACGAGCGTGCTCTTGCCAGCGCCGCTTGAACCCACAATCGCCAGTACTTCGCCCGCCTTCACTTGCAGATTGATGTCGTGAAGAATGTCGCGCGCGCCGTCCCCGTTGCGCTCATAGGAGAAGCCGGCGTTGTCAAACACGATGCTCTTGCTGAAGGCTGGCAGCGGCTTGGCTCCGGGTTTTTCGCGGACATCGTCCTCGGTGTCGGTGAACTTGAAAATCTCCGACGAGGCGCCCACCGCTTGCTGAAAGCTGTTGTTAAAGAGCGCAAATTTGCGGATGGGATCGTACAGCTTGAACACCAGGGCGATGAACGCGAGATAAGTGCCGGGCGTGAATGCGCCGTGGCGGATCTCGTTGCGCCCGAGCAGCAACAGGAGCGCAATCGCGACGGCGCCGAAGGTGTCCATCAAGGGCGAACTGACGGCTGCGGCGGCGACCGAGCGCAAGTTGGCGCGCAGCAGGCGCCTGGCGGCACCGCGGAAGCGCGCCACTTCCCACGACTCCATCCCAAACGCTTTCACGATCCGGTTGCCGGTGATGGTTTCGTGCAGGATGTTCTGGATCTCAGCCAGCTTGTCTTGCCCGCGCCGCGTGGTGTTCCGAACCCTGCGCCCAATCTTCGTAGACGAGAAGACGATGGCGGGCAGGAAAAGCACCAGCACCCAGGCCAGCTTTCCGCCCAGCATGACTACCGCCGCAGTCGTGAATAGCAGTGTGAACACCTGCTGCAGAAATTCTCCCAGCACGCTCGACAAGGAAAACTGCACGCGCTCCAGATCGTTGATCAGCGTCGAGAGCAGCGTGCCTGTGGTGTGCTTCTGGAAGAAAGCCGCCGATCGCCGCAGGATGGCGTTGTACATGTCGTCGCGCAGGTCGGTGATCATGCCGAACCCGGCGTAACTAACAAGGTAGGTTCCCGCGTAGTCGAAAATGCCCTTGATGAGCGTCGAGGCCACCAGCGCAAATGCGACCATGGCCCACGGATTTTGAAAGCTCGAAGGGACGAATTGCTCGAGGTGGATCGAGTGCTGTGTTCCAGGGATGGGGAGCAGCTTCATCTCGTGCTGCGGTGCTCCCGGATTCAGCACGCGGTCCAGGATCGGGCCGATGAGCAGCAAACGAAAGGCATCGAGAAACCCGACAGCGGCCATCAGGACGACCGATGACAACACTTGCCACCAGTACGGAGCCGCGTACCGCAGGAGGCGGATCAGTTGCCGCATACACCTTCCCGGAAAATAGGTGCCCGGCTCGGACAGCGCCGGGTGGGCGTCAGGATACCGTGGAGTGGGCGCAAATTGGAATTTTACTCTAGTGGCTGGCGGCTTGCAGCTTGCGGCCCCCGGCCCCTTGCTTCCGTTTGATCCGGTTTGCTGCCAGAGGCCAGCCACCAGCGATGTCCTAGCTGTCCCTATGTACAATCTTCACCCGATAACCAGCCTTACGCAGTAGTTTCCCTACGTCCTCGGCGATCATCACCGAGCGATGCTGTCCGCCGGTGCAGCCGAAGCTGATCGTCAGGTAGCTCTTTCCCTCTCGAATGTAGTGTGGCAGCAGGTAGATCAGCAGCTCTGAGATGCGGTTGATGAACTCCTGCGTCTGCGGGAACGACCGGATGTACTTGGCCACTTTTGGGTGGCGGCCAGTGAGCGGCCGGAATTCGGGAACGAAATGGGGATTAGGCAGGAAACGGACATCGAACACCAGGTCGGCGTCTTCCGGGACGCCGTGTTTGAAGCCGAAACTCACGCACGAGACCAGAATGTTCTTGTCGGTCGATTTGTTCTGGAACCGCTCGGTCAGGTGGGCGCGCAACTCGTGGACGTTGAACTTTGAGGTATCGACGACCCAGTCCGCAATCGCCCGGATAGATTTCAGGCGGCGCCGCTCCGCGCCCAGAGAAGAGCGCACCGGCGAATTTGCGCCAAATGGATGCGGACGCCGTGTCTCGCTGAAGCGGCGGATCAGCGACGCGTCGGTTGCTTCCAGATAGATGACCATGGTCGGGATCATCCGCCGGACTGACCGTACGATGGCCGGCAGCTTCTCGAGCTTTGAACCCTCGCGAACATCAACCACCAGCGCGGTGCGGCGGGTGTCGAGCGACTGCACGGCAAGCTCGGCGAAGCGAGGAATCAGGTCGACCGGCAGGTTGTCGACACAGTAGTAGCCCAGGTCCTC
>Ga0182039_10002243_pt1 | contig 10558 bp, 14 predicted proteins | sample sta12Can44000111_FD_125975 | JGI IMG/M metagenome (GOLD analysis project Ga0182039, IMG submission 125975) | Lab enrichment of tropical soil microbial communities from Luquillo Experimental Forest, Puerto Rico - statanox.12C.anox.44.000.111 | ecosystem: Environmental > Terrestrial > Soil >...
GGTCATCGTCCGCGGAAAGACTATAGCCCGGGCGTTCTGATGCATCATGTGGAACGCGACCATCACCACGTCCCATACCTCGTCATCGACAGCACGCCGGAGCATTTCGTGCTCGTGGTCCTCGGAAGCGGCCTCGGTGACGCCGAGATGGCGAATCTTTCCCTTCGCCTGCTCTTTCAACAGCGCCGGGGCGATCACCTCGCGCGCCTGCTGGTATGCGGCGGGCATCACTCCGTGCAGCTGGAAGATGTCTACGTAGGCGGTGCCGAGCCGGCGCAGCGAATTGTCCAGGCTCGCGACCGCACGCTCGGCGGCCTGCCGGCCCTCGCGATGCGGGATCCACGCCTTGGTGGCGATGACGACATCTTCGCGCGGGACATTCCTAATCGCCTCGCCGACGACCGCTTCGGTGCCGTATGCCGCAGCGGTGTCGAGCAGATTGACGCCCATGTCCAAGGCCTGGCGGACCAGACCAACGGCTTCGGTGTTGCTCTTGCCGGTACCCAGCCCGAGGCGGCTGAACCCGCCGCAACCGAGGCCTGCAATACTGACGCGAAGCCCAGTTCGACCGAGGCTGCGATATTCCATGACCCCTCCCGCTATGTCCGGCGATGTCAGGCGCGAGCGCGGCGCACCAGATGCGGCGCATCCAACCCGACCCCAACCAAGTGACCGAAGAGGTTCGCGAGCTGCGCGCGGTCCGCTTCCGGCAACGGCGGGGCGAGTAACGAGGCGATGTTGGTTCGCAGATGTCCGGAGTCGCCGGTGCCGAACAGCACCACATCGACCCCGGGCTCGTGCCTTGCGAAGCGATAGGCGGCGTCGATGACGCTCCTGGCACCGCCTTCGTGGATCAGAAAGCCGAGCGGATCCTCGGTCTCGGCGAGCCGTTGCGGCACCTCGCCCTCGGCCGCGAGCTCGCGCATCGTCGCCGCCAGCTGGCCCGGGCGCGAGAAGATGTTGCGCACCACGAACATCAGCAATGTCCCGACCCGATGCCGTCGGCTCAGCGGAAAGACCGCCTCGCGCGCGTTCTGATGCATCATGTGAAAGCCGACCATCGCGACATCCCAGAGACCGTCGGCCACGGCACGCTGTAGCATCTTGTGCTCGGGATCGTGCGGCGCGGTCTCGGTGATGCCGAGGTGCCGGAACTTGCCCTTGGCTTTTTCCTTCAGCAAGGCCGGCGCGATCACGTCACGTGCGTGGTCGTAGGCGCCTGGCGCCACGCCATGCAACTGGTAGACGTCGATATAGTCAGTCGCCAGCTGGCGTAGCGAGTTGTCGAGCGAGGCGACCGCGCTTGCGGCACTCGAGTTCGGGTTGCTGATACTGAACGGCGCTTTGGTGGCGATCACGACTGCCTCACGCGGCACCGCCTTTAACGCCTTGCCTAACACCGCTTCGGTGTCGTAGGCGGCAGCTGTGTCGAACAGGTTGACCCCGAGGTCCAGCGCCTGATGGATCAGCGCCACGGCGTCAGCTTCGCTCTTGCCTCGGCCGAGCCCGAGACGGCTGAACCCGCCGCAGCCGAGCCCGGCGATACTGACCCGAAGCCCCGTGCGACCGAGCACGACGTATTCCATGATCCCTCCGGAACAAATGGTCTCGAGAAGTTAGCAAAAAGCGGACCGCCAAATTTGTCCGTTCGGCCCACTGCGATGGCAAAGGGTGCGAAATTGGGTCACACTGGAAGGCAGCAGCGATCCGGAGGCATGGAGCATGATCACCAAATTCACCACGGTCTATGCCGGCCACGTCGACCTCCCCGACCGGGGACAGAACACCACCCCGGCCAACGAACGGCGATATTCGAACGAGCATCTCGCGAGTGTCTTCGACAAGACCGAGGCGATCGCCAAGAAAATGGACGCGCTCGGCTTCGATACCCTGTGGCTCGCCGAGCATCATTTCCAGCACGAGGGCTACGAGTGCATTCCCAACGACTTGATGCTGGCGGTGCACCTCGCCCATGTGACGAAAAACCTGAAGATCGGCTGCGCTTTCAACATCGCGCTGATGTGGCATCTGCTGCGCTTGGCCGAGGATTTTGCGACCGCCGACATCCTGACCGGCGGCCGGACGATCTTCGGCGTCGGCCGCGGCTACCATACCCGCGAGGTCGAGACCTTCGCGCCCCGATGTTGAACCAGGAAGCCAATCGCGAGCTGTTCGAGGAGCAGGTCGAGATCATCTTCAAGGCCTTCAACGAGGAATCGTTCTCGCATCAGGGCAAGCACTACACCTTGCCGCCGCGCGTCCCCTACCGCGGCTACCAACTCGAAAAGCTGACCCTGGTGCCGCGCCCGGTCCATCACCCGGTCGAGTGCTGGCAGCCGATCGTAAGCGCCAACCCGCGCGGGCTCGATTTCATGGTGCGGCACGGCATCAAGGGTGCTGTCGGCGGCGGTGCCGCGACGATGCAGGCGGGACTGATCACCGGCTACCGCGAGGCCGCCGCTCGGGCGGGCAAGCAGCTGGCGCTCGGCGAGGACCTGCAGCTCGGTCTGCACTTCCACCTCGCCAAAACCCGCGAGCAGGCGATCCGTGAGATCACTCCGATCTATGAGGAGAACGTCAAGATGTTTGCCCCGCTGGGCTTTGTGCCGGGGCTCACAGCGGACCAGATCGCCGCGGTCGCGCGCCGCGGCGGCTGGGCCGCTGCCGGGGTGCCCACGGTGGAGCACTACATGGATCTGGGCTCCTGGTTCGCCGGCACTCCGGGACAGCTCGTCGATCGGCTCAAGGGCTTCGAAGAGCGCTCTACCCCGGGATGCAGCACATTTCTCTCAGCAACCCGATCGGGACGCCCGAGGCGGTCATGCTCGAGCAGTTTCAATGGCTCGCCGAGGAGGTCATGCCGGCATTCAAACCGCCTGGCCGATAGAGAAATCTTCTGCTCGCGGATCCACGCCGTGCGGGCGCCGCCCCATATATTTTGGCCGTGGCCCGGCGAGCAAGGCCCACCCATGAGGTTAGACGATGCAGACCCAAAACCGGTTTCTCGACGATCTCGCGCGCGTTGCCGCAGGCGCGTTGGGTACACTTTCAGGCGTAAAGACCGAAGTCGAAACGCGGCTGCGGGAGCAGCTCGAAAAGGTGCTCGCGGGAATGGACCTCGTCAGCCGTGACGAATTCGAAGCGGTCAAGGCGATGGCGGCCAAGGCCCGGTCCGAGCAGGAAGATTTGGCAAAACGGGTGGCGGAGCTCGAATCGAAGCTCGGCACCGACTCTGCCGGTTATTCCTCGGAACCTCCCTTCAGCGCCTCGGGCGCGCCATAATTCTGGCGGAAACGCGGCGAAATACGCCAAATATTAACTTGCGTCGATCGTTGTACGTTGTCAGCTTCGGCTCCAGGACGTAGGTGCTTGCGTCAGGGCACAGGTATGTCGGGTCGATCGCAATCCGACACGGGCACGGCCCCGTCGACCCGCTCGAGGAGCGTCCGATGACCTCTGTTTCGATCGCCGAACCGACCCCGTTCTCGGGGAATCCCATCGACCTCGTCGAAGAGATCGTCGTTGCTAATGATTGGGCGCATGACCGGGCCAGCGAAGAGGAGCTGGTCGTCGAGATTTCCGGGCGCTGGTGCGATTATCGGCTTTATTTCGTATGGCAAGAGGAGATTGGTGCGATGCACTTCTCCTGCGGATTCGACATGAAGGTGCCAAAAGGGCGCCGGGGCCCGGTCTACGAACTTCTTGCACTCGCCAACGAAAGGCTGTGGCTGGGACATTTCGATCTCTCGGCGGAGGACAATTCGCCCGCCTTCCGTCACGCGGTTCTGTTGCGCGGCGTCCCGGCGGCGAGTCCCGAGCAGGTCGAGGATCTTGTTGATATTGCATTGTCTGAGTGCGAGCGCTTCTACCCGGCGTTCCAATTTGTCGTCTGGGGCGGCAAATCGCCTGCCCAAGCGCTCGCGTCGGCGATGATCGATCCGGTGGGAGAGGCTTGAGCGAGGAGCAGCACGACATGCGCGATGGCAAAGCGCTGCGGCGCGGTCTAGTGCTAGTCGGGTGTGGCAAGATGGGGACGGCAATGCTTCGCGGCTGGCTTCCCGGCGGTGCCATATCGCGGTTTTACATCGTTGAGCCGGAAGGCACCCCGCCGGGGTTCGCGCCGGCGCCCGAAACAGAATGGCACACGACGGCGGACACACTGCCGGACGGTCTAACCCCCGATGCCGTTGTCTTTGCCGTCAAACCGCAAATCATCGATTCGGTGGCGCCGCTCTATCGCCGCTGGGCCGTTCCCGAAACGCTTTTTGTCTCGATTGTCGCCGGCAAGACTCTGGCCGGTCTCGAACGCCATCTCGGTCCGGCAGCGATCATCCGCACGATGCCCAACACCCCCGCGGCGATCGGACGCGCGATCACCGTCGCCTGCGCCAATCCCCGCGTGATGAGCGAGCAGCGTCAGCTCTGTGATCGGCTGCTGGCCGCGATAGGCGAGAGCACCTGGGTTGACGACGAGGCGTTGATGGACGCGGTCACGGCGGTCTCGGGGAGCGGGCCCGCCTACGTCTTCCTACTGATCGAAGCGTTGGCCCGGGGGGGTGAAGCCGAGGGGCTGCCGCCCGCCTTGGCCCTGAGGCTTGCCCGCAGCACAGTGGCAGGATCTGCGGAGTTCGCCCGGGTCTCCGCGGAGAGCCCGGCGACCTTGCGCGAGAATGTGACGAGCCCGGGCGGCACGACCCGGGCGGCGCTTGATGTGCTGATAGCCCCGGACGGTCTCGAACCATTAATCGTGCGCGCGGTCGCCGCGGCAGCAGCCCGCTCGCGCGCGCTCGCGAGCTAATTCAAGCGCAGCGGAGAAGAGGTTCCGTGGCAAAGACGACTGCCGGAGGCAGAGGCCGCCGGCGCCCTGATAACGAGCTGCGGAGCGAAGCCGACAGGATCATCGATGCAGCCCTTGCCCAGGTGGCGAGCGAGGGTTGGCGGCATTTGTCGCTTGCCGCAATAGCGGATGCGGCCAACCTGCCGATCCTGCGGGTCTACCGTACATTCGGGTCAAAACAGGCGATCCTCCGCGGTCTCTATCGACGGGTCGACGAGGCGGCTCTCGCCGAACCGCCGCCAGCGGAGCCAGCGGAACGTCCGCGCGATCGGCTGTTTGACGTGCTAATGCGGCGATTTGACACACTTCAACAATATAAGCCTTCTCTTGAAGTGCTGCGTCGCGAATTGCCGGGCGATCCGGTATTGATCCTTTGCGCGGGAGCTTCGCTGCTACGCTCGATGCGGTGGATGCTGGAGGCGACCGATATTTCAACCGGTGGTTTTCGCGGCGCTCTCGCGGTCAAGCTTACTGCGGCAGCCTACTTATCAACGATGCGCGTCTGGCGGCACGACGATTCGCCAGATCTTGCGCGCACGATGGCGGCGCTCGACGCCCGCCTACGTCGGATCGAGCGCTGGCTCGCGCCGACGGATCAACCGCGGCGCAATGAAGGGCCTGTTCCTTCCTAATTTTGCTGCACTGCAAAAGGTACTTGACGACGGCTAGCAATGGGCCGATATAGGGTTCGTTGTGCACCGCACAATATCTTCAGCCCCCTTCAACCGGAACCCCAACTCATGGCCGAAGCACAAACGCGCTCAAACCTGTTCGATTTTGATGTGACCAAGATGATGGCTGACTTCCGCTTTCGTCCGTTCGACGTCGAGGCATTGATGGCTTGCCAGCGTCGCAACATTGAAGCGCTCACGCAGGCGAACCAGCTCACCGTGGAAGCGGTCCAGGCGGTCGCCCGCCGCCAGATTGAAATCGCCCGACAGACCCTTGAGGACATGTCCGCGTTGCTGCGCGACCTCGCCCAGCCGGCTTCGACCGAGGACCGGATCGCCAAGAACACCGAATACGCGAAGCAGATACTCGAGAAAAGCATCAGCAATGGCCGCGAAATCACCTTGCTGGCGAGCAAGGCCGGCACCGAGGCAGCCGACGTCCTGCGCAAACGTGCTTGCGAAGGACTTGACGAGATCCGCGACTTTGCGAAGCAACAAAGCGCGCATTGATCATATCGTTCAGAGGGCCGAGTTGCGCCCCAGCGCAGCCTTGCGCTGTTGAAACTTCCACGCCCTAGTGGGGCAGGTGGACACGGGCGCGCAGACCGCCACGTGGAGAAGTCTCAAGGGTGACCTCGCCGCCGTGACTGCGCGCCACATCGCGGGCAATCGTCAGGCCGAGACCGATCCCTCCAGTCGACGGATTGCGCGAGGGATCGAGTCGGATGAATGCCCGGAATGCGCGGTCCCGATCGGCCAGTCGTATCCCCGGTCCGTCGTCGTCGATAAGGATGTCGATCCCATCGGCAACCACGACCGCGGTCAGCCAGACGTGGTTGCCATGGCGGCGTGCATTGTCGATCAGATTGCCGATGCAACGACGCAACGCGTTGGGGCGCACCAGCATCACGTACTCGGGTGGTGCAGCGACTGACAGCGGGGTCCCTTCCCGCCGCATCGCGGCGGCTATGTCTTCCAGTAACAACGAGATCTCCGTTTCGACCGGCATCTCGGTCCCCTCACCGCGCACGAAGTCAAGATAGCCGTGCACCATGCGCTCCATCTCGGCCACATCCGATTTGAGTTCCTCGACTGCGGGATCGTGGTGGAGCAATTCCAAGGCGAGTTTCATCCGCGTCAACGGTGTACGCAGGTCATGGGACACCCCGGCCAGCATCTGTGTCCGCTGGCGGATCTGGCGTTGAATCCGATCGCGCATCTTCATGAACGCGATTGCCGCCTGGCGAACCTCGACAGCGCCTTCGATCTTGAAGAATGGAACTGGGCGTCCCTTTCCGAACCCGTCGGCTGCCGCCGCCAAACGGCGCAACGATTTGACTTGGTTACGTAAAAAGATCGTGGCCACGGCCAGCAATACCAGAGACGAACCGACCATCCACATAACGAAGATGTAGGTCGTCGAGCTGTACAACCGATTACGCGGAACATCGACCGTGAGCACCCCTTCGGAAAGCTGTACGCTGATCCTGATGGCGTACGGATCGCCCCAGGTCTCAATATGATAGGGGAGGTTGACACGCCCCCGCATCGCTTGGGTCAGCTGATCTTCAAGCAGCGTACCGCTGGAGGGGGGCCGAGGGGGGAGCCTTTCGCCGGTCCTGACCTTGAGGTCAAGGTCGGTCACTGCGGTCGCCTTCTCTAGTAATCGAGCGATTTCTTTGTCCGAATAGACGCCCTGCATCGCCTCTATCAATAGGGCGATGTCGCCGGCAACCCCGGCCGAAAGGCGCCATGAGACCGCCGCCCAGTGGCGATCGTAAAAGATCCAAGTTGCGATCGCCTGCAACACCACGAGTGGCACAACTACAATCAGCAGCGACCGACCGAACATTGTGCGCGGCAGCACGCGCTCAATCCACCCCCGTGGGCGGATTTCGGACTCAGCCCGTGGCTCTGCGTTGGGCCCTGCCAGCGCAGTCTCAGTTTCAAACTCGTGCGCTGAGACCGTTGCCATTCTGTTGTCGTCAGTCAGGCTTGAGGGCATAACCGGTGCCGCGGACGGTTTGCAGATAACGCGGGAATCTCGGATCACGCTCGATCTTGCGGCGTAGCCGGGTCATCTGGACATCAACATTGCGCACATTGCCGCCAAGCTGGCCCGAAAGCGACAGCTCCTCTCGCGAGATCGCCTGGCCTGCTCTCTGCACCAAGGCAGAGAGCAGCACCGTTTCGGCTACCGTCAGATGCACGGGCTCATCGCCGCGAAATAGCTCGCCGCGAATGATATCGAAGCGGCAGCCGCCGAAGCGGATTTCGCGCTGGGATGTACTCGCGGCCGGCCGGCGCTGAAGTATGTTTCGGATACGGAGTATCAGCTCTCGCGGCTCGAAAGGCTTTGCGAGATAATCGTCTGCACCTTGCTCCAGTCCGTTGACGCGGTCCTCGGGCTCGGACATCGCACTCAGCAGCAGGATCGGGATTTGGCCCTCACGGCGCAATGAGCGCGTCAACTCCAATCCGCTCTCTCCCGGCATCATCACATCGAGTACTACTAGATCGAAGGCAAAGCTCGCCAAGTGCGCTCGCGCTTTGCTCGCATCACCGGCGATGGTAACTCGGAATCCCTCATCCGAGAGATATCGCCGCAACAGCTCTCCGAGCCGCGTGTCGTCATCGACAACCAGCAAATGGGGTTCTAGAAAATCGGATTCGCGACTACTCATCACTCGAGCATTATATGCCGGATATGTCATTACCGCTTCTTCGGTGACATACTCCCGAAGCGCCGTCTGTCATCCTCGTCGGCGATGATCCCGAGCAACACCCTGCGGAAACCTTCCACCGCCCGCGTCCCAGCTTGGCGATAGGCGTTGGCAACGCGTGCGCGCTGCGGTTCCGACAGCTGACGTTCGAGCTCGCGTCCCTTCGGCGTGAGATCGAGAAGCCGTTGGCGCCGGTCCCGAGCACCCCGGCGCTGGATAATAAAACCTTGCCGGACCAGTTGGCTGAGAACGCGGCTTAAGCTCTGCTTGGTGATGCGCAGGATGCCGAGCAGCTCGCCGACTGTCATCTGCGGATGGCGCCCAACGAAATGGATTACACGATGATGGGCACGTCCAAAATCGTACTGGGCGAGTATCGTATCGGGCTCTGCAGTGAAGTCGCGGTACGCAAAGAATAGCAGCTCGATTCCCTGCCGCAACTCATCCTCGACCGGGTCGGCCGAAGTGACGAGCGATTTTATGTCAGACATATTGACTTATCTCGCAACCCTCGATATCAGCAAAGCGTTATTTGCGGTATCGGGTTCGGTGGCGATCCGCCGATTGGTTCCGAGCGGTCGGACCACGCGAACCGACGGTATTCCCCTGCGAGGAACATGCTATGTCCATGATCCCCTTCGACGACCGAGATGGCTTCATCTGGTACGATGGCCGTCTCATTCCCTGGCGCGATGCCAAACTGCATGTGCTGACCCACGGGTTGCATTATGCGAGCTGCGTCTTCGAAGGCGAGCGTGTCTACAACGGCAAGGTCTTTCGGCTGGAGGATCACAACGAGCGTCTTTGCAACTCGGCGCGAATTCTCGGCTTCGACGTGCCTGCTAGCATGGATGATCTCGCCTCAGCGACCTCGGAGCTTATCTCGGCGAACAACATCGTTGACGGTTATGTCCGACCGATCGCATGGCGCGGCGCCGAGCAGATGGGTGTCTCCGCTCAGGCGACTAAAATCCACCTAGCTCTCGCGGCTTGGGAATGGCCTGCTTACTTCTCGCCGGAAGCGCGTGCCAGGGGCATACGTATGAAATGGGCGAATTGGGCGCGCCCGGCACCGCATACCGCGCCGACGGAGGCGAAGGCAGCCGGGCTTTACATGATTTGCACTCTTTCGAAGCACATGGCCGAGGCCGAGGGATTCGACGACGCCTTGATGCTCGACTGGCGCGGCCAGCTGGCTGAAGGCACTGGAGCCAATATTTTCCTCGTCATCAACGGCGAGCTGCACACTCCGACGCCGGACTGCTTTCTCAACGGGATTACGCGCAAAACTGTCATCGGTCTCGCGAGCAAACGCGGCATCAAAGTAGTGGAGCGGGCGATTATGCCGGACGAGCTTGCCAAAGCCGAGGAGGTGTTTTTGACCGGCTCGGCAGCCGAGGTAACCCCGGTCGGCGAAATCGCCGGCGAAGTTGGCCACTACCGATTTACACCGGGCACGATTTGCCGGCTCATATCGGATGACTTTGACCGCGCCGTCGGCAAGCAAGTAGCGACGGCCGCCTAAGCCCTGACCTTAGACATTGAGCGTGGGGGTCCAGCCCTCCCGCGCAGCATCGTCCTCGGCTCGAGATTCGACCCAGCGTTCGCCCGCCGGCGTCTCCTCGCTCTTCCAGAATGGCGCCTCTGTCTTCAGCCAGTCGATTAAGAAATGGCAGGCTGCGAGGGCCGCCTCGCGATGCGGCGACGCCGTGGCGACAAGCACGATCCGATCGCCGGGTTCGAGCCTTCCGTAACGGTGGATTATCAGCGCCGCATCGAGCGGCCACCGACGACGCGCCTCCGCCTCGATCTCGGCGAGCTTTCGCTCGGTCATGCCGGGATAATGCTCGAGGGTCAACGCGGAGACTCGGTCGCTGCCGCCCATATCGCGAACGAGCCCAATAAAGCTCCCGACTCCGCCTATCCGATGATTGCCGGCGGTGAGCCGTTCGAGTTCTGCGCCGGCATCAAAATCCTCGCGCTGCACCCGGATCATTGCCTCAGCCTCCTGTGACCGGAGGGAAAAGAGCAACCTCGTCGCCCTCCCGGACGGGGTGTGCGGGTCCGACATAGTCCTGATTGACAGCGACACGAACGAGCCCGAGATTCCGTAGGGCGTCTGCATGCCGATCGCTTCGCCGACCCAGCCAATCGAGCAGCCCAGCGACGTTGTCGACCTGAGGCGGCAAAGGGATTTCTTCTTCGGCGCAACCGACGCGTGTCCGCAACCAAGCGAAGTAGAGCAGCCTCATCCGATGACCTCGGAGAAGGGCAGAAAATCGACCGTGGTACCGACCGTGAGTTCGCTCACCGCCTCGTCGAGGATA
>Ga0182039_10002244_pt1 | contig 10555 bp, 7 predicted proteins | sample sta12Can44000111_FD_125975 | JGI IMG/M metagenome (GOLD analysis project Ga0182039, IMG submission 125975) | Lab enrichment of tropical soil microbial communities from Luquillo Experimental Forest, Puerto Rico - statanox.12C.anox.44.000.111 | ecosystem: Environmental > Terrestrial > Soil >...
CAAACCAACCGATCTGCGGACCTATGAACTGAAATACAAACAACAGACCCTCGACTCCCTACGCAAACGCGCCAAGAATCTTGGATTTGATCTTGTTCAACTTCCGAAAGCAGCTTAAAGCCAGCCCACACGTCAAGTTTCAGAGAAGCTCTCTAGCCCGCAATGAGCGCACCGCTTTTTTCAGCGAGTGATTTTTGCGGGCTAGCACTGGGCTTATAATGAAGTTGCAGACCCACGGTAAGCCGGGATACCGTCAACGGCTATGCCGTGCGAAGGTTACCTCAAGCTGTGCGAACGCTCGCGTGAAGTCTATTTGATTCACTCCGTTGCGGCAGTGCTCACATGGGATCTAGAGGCCTACATTCCTTCCAAAGCGGTTCCATATCGCGCAGATCAGCTCAGCTATCTGGAAGCAAAAGCGCATATGCTCTTCACCGACCCGGCCGTCGGCGATTGGCTGACGGAGTCCGAACAGTACGGTTTTGATACTGACTCTGAGGAGTATGCAAACGTACGCGAATGGCGGCGTTCCTACGGCCGTGCAACCAAAATACCAGTTTCACTCGTCGAAGAATTCGAAAAGGCCAGAACCTTGGCTCGAAACGCCTGGGTCCACGCTCGCGACCAAAACAAGTTTTCGGAGTTCCAACCGCACCTTGAGAAGATAATTCAATTGACTCGAAATAAAGCTGATTTGTGGGGGTACGAAGAGTCTCCCTACGACGCGTTGCTTGAAGACTATGAACCCGGCATTCGAGCTGCGCAGATCAAACCGCTATTGGAAGACTTGCGGCTTGCGCTGCGCGATTTGCTTGGAAAGGTAAAGGACCAGGCTGCTACCGAGGGGTTTCTGGATGGCAACTATCCGCAGGCTGGCCAGGAGGCACTTGCTCGAGAAGTAGCTGCGGCATTCGGCTATGATTTTGATGCAGGCCGCATTGATAAAACGGTCCATCCGTTCTCCACATCGTTAGGTCCTTGCGACCACCGGATCACTACCCGTTACAACGAAAAACGCTTCGAAGTCTCCTTGTATGCTATCATGCATGAGACCGGACACGCCTTGTACGAACAGGGCTTACGCCCGGACGGAGTGGGACTGCCTCAGGGCGAAGCCGTTTCGCTTGGAATTCATGAATCGCAGTCGCGCCTTTGGGAGAATCATGTCGGGCGCACGTTGCAATTCTGGAACCGGTGGCATGCAGCCGCGTGCAAATATTTGCCCGACTTGAAGCGCTACTCTCCGCTTGAAGTGGCGAAGGCCGTTCAGCGCGTCGCGCCTTCGTACGTCCGTGTTGAGGCGGATGAAGTGACCTATGATCTTCATATCCTGCTCCGATTCGAATTGGAACTCGCACTTATCGAAGGCCGCCTAAGCGTGCCGGACCTGCCTGATGCCTGGAATGCGCGATTCAAAGAGTTGTTTGGGTTAACCGTTCCAAACCATAGTCTTGGAGTTCTTCAAGACATCCATTGGAGCCAAGGCCTTATTGGCTATTTCCCGACTTATACTTTGGGAAATCTGAATGCCGCTCAATTGATGTCTGCGGCTGAAAAACAAATTCCGGGGTTAGCGGATCAGCTTGTTGAAGGGCACTATCAATCTCTGTTGCAATGGTTGCGCCAGAACATCCATCAACACGGCCGGCGCTATTTACCTTCCGAATTGATGCGCCGCGCTACCGGAGAAACAACTCAAGCAAAATATCGCGTCGAGTATTTAAGCAAAAAATATTCTCTTTAGAAACCGGGTTGTTGCCTGCCTGGAACTAACGTATCCTGCCTCCGCCGTGTACCAACGTGTAGGAGTGGCCACAACTTTTTCCCCACGCTTTATGGCTGTGCTTGCAGAAGCAGGACGCATAAGCCGCTCTCTCTCTGCTCCTCTCTATCTCATTCATGCCGATGGATTTGATTCTGAGAAAGAGGAGCGGTTTCGGGCTGCGTTGAGGAAATTGATGTTGGACGACAGAGCCAGGATCCACTTCGAGTGCGGAGAACCGTCCGAGGCTATACTGAAGGCTCAGCGAGAAGAAAATATCGACCTTCTCGTTGCCGGAGCGATGGAAACGGAGACGGTGCACCGGAATTTTACCGGAGACGTTGCACGAGAACTCCTCAGGCGGGCGCCGTGTGATCTGCTGTTATACACCGAACCAAAAGAAGAGCCGAAACCCCCCGAGGCAATATTGGTTACGATCCCCGATTTCTCCGACCTCAGCCGCTATGTGTTTCACCGTGCGGTCAGCGTCGCAGAGCGGAACGGTAGCAAACACGTGACGATCCTGTATGTTCAAACGACCTTTGCCGAGGCCAAGGAGAAAGCCCTCGGAAGCGATTCACCCTCCCCTGAGGAATCGCTCCAATCGCTAGTGTGCACCAGAGGGAATTCCAATTTGGAGTTGGACTATCACCTTCTGCGCGGCAACACCGGCTTTACGGCTTGCGAATATATCCAAGCCAGCGGCACAGATCTCGTGGTTATGCCTTCGCACATGCCCTCGGCGAACCAGTCGACTTTTGCGTCCGCGCTGGATTGGATTATTCAAGTCATCCCGGCAAATCTCTGGGTCGTCCGCAACGTCGCTAGAATCCTTGAAAAGCTAAACTGATTGCAGATGAGTCAAGTTTTTTCTGTCTCCACACATTGCTCATTGGGTGGTTTTGCCTTTCAAGGATTCTGCGCCCGCAGAATATCGCGCAAAACAAACGGCAGAATCCCACCATTCTTGTAATAGTCCACCTCGATGGGAGTATCGATCCGCAAAATGAGGGGCACAACCTCCCTCTTTGCATCCTTGCGCTTGATTTCCAAATCCACGGTCTGACGCGGCCTAAGGTTCTGATCAATGGCCAACAACGAAAATGTCTCCGATCCATCTAGATGCAGTGTCTGGGCGCTGACTCCCTCGTGAAACTGCAGCGGAAGCACGCCCATCCCGACAAGATTACTGCGATGAATCCTTTCAAAGCTCGCGGCTATCACCGCCTTGACTCCGAGGAGTCGCGAACCTTTCGCAGCCCAATCCCGACTCGAACCTGTGCCATATTCGTGTCCGGCGATGATGACTAGCGGTGTTTTTTCCTTCTGATAGCGAATTGAGGCGTCGAAAATCGACATTTGCTCACCGCTGGGATAATGGATTGTCACGCCGCCTTCAACACCAGGAACCATCAGGTTCTTGATTCGGACGTTCGCAAAAGTGCCCCGCGTCATCACCCGATCGTTTCCACGCCGGCTGCCGTAACTGTTGAAGTCAATGGGCCGAATCCCACGGGCAATCAGATACTTCCCGGCGGGCGACGTCGGTTTGATTGCCCCAGCCGGTGAAATGTGATCGGTTGTCACCGAATCACCAAAAATTCCCAGGGGCCGCGCATCCCGGATCTCTTCCATTTTTTCAGCTTCCATGGAGAAATTTTCGAAAAAAGGAGGCTCCTGGATATAGTCACTCTTCTCATCCCAGTTATAAAGGTCTCCGCTTGACGAGGGTATCTCATTCCATTTTGGATTCTGACTCGCAAAATCCGAGTAGAGTTGGCGGAACACCTCCGGGCTCAGAGCCGAAGCCATCGCGTCACGAATTTCTTCGTGCGATGGCCAAAGATCTTTCAGATAGACGTCTTTCCCGGAACGATCCTTTCCAAGCGGTTCCTTCACCAGGTCAATGTCGACGCTGCCGGCCAACGCAAACGCCACCACCAAAGGTGGCGACATTAAGAAGTTGGCCTTGATATTCTGGTGAATGCGCGCCTCAAAATTTCGGTTGCCTGAAAGCACGGCGGCCGCCACGAAATCGTTCGAGGTAACGGCCTGCTCAATATTTGGATGAAGCGGACCGGAATTCCCAATGCACGTCGTGCAACCATATCCGACAATGTTAAATCCGAGCTGATCAAGATAGCTTTGTAAACCTGTCTTAGCGAGATAGTCGGTTACAACCCTTGAGCCCGGCGCCATGGAAGTTTTGACCGTTGGATTGACCCTGAGACCTCGTTCCACAGCCTTTTTTGCCAGGAGACCTGCCCCGAGCATCACGTTCGGATTGCTGGTATTTGTGCAACTGGTGATGGCAGCAATGAGAACGCTGCCATGCCCGATTTCCAGGTCGGTTGGGTGCGATGCCGAAGGCCGAAAAACGGGGTTGTCTGGTGTTGGACGGTTTTGGATCAATTCCGCCTCATTTTTCGACAAGCCCTCTTGTGGGTGGTTTATAGTCGTGTCGGTGGAGGGCATCTGAAGGTCAACGGCGGGACTGGAACCATTGATGTGCACCGGGACTCTGAGCGACAGGTCAGTGGCCTTTTTTCCGTAACCACCTTCTGTCAGAGGCTTTTCGAAGAGCGTCTCAAACGTCCGCTTAAGCTGCGGAAGATTGATGCGATCCTGCGGACGTTTTGGGCCGGAAACGCTGGGTTCGACACTCCCTAGATCCAGTTCCACGTCGACGCTGTAATCAACTTCCCCTTTGAGCGGCATTCCGAACATCCCCTGCGCCTTAAAGTAATTCTCGAATCGCTCGCACGCTTGCTCCGAGCGCCCGGTCAAACGCAGATAATTGACCGATTCGGCGTCGACTGGAAAAAAGCCCATCGTGGCACCATACTCGGGAGCCATGTTCCCAATGGTCGCTCGATCAAATAACGGCAGCGACGCGGCTCCTTCACCATAAAATTCTACGAACTTTCCTACCACTTTCCTGGCTCGAAGCAGCTGCGTAACATGCAACGCCAGGTCCGTCGCAGTCACCCCTTCCTTCAATCGCCCGCTCATATGGACGCCAACAACTTCCGGCGTGAGAAAATAGACCGGTTGCCCCAGCATCCCCGCCTCCGCCTCAATGCCGCCAACACCCCAGCCGACGATTCCAAGGCCGTTGATCATCGTCGTGTGCGAGTCGGTGCCAACAAGCGTGTCCGGATAGAAGATCTCGCCTCGGTCCGTTTTTGTGCTTAGCACCCCCTTGGCCAGATATTCGAGATTGACTTGATGCACAATGCCAATCCCCGGAGGCACAACGCCAAAGGTCTCAAAGGCTTGTTGGCCCCATTTAAGAAACTGATAACGTTCTCGGTTGCGCTTGAACTCCATGTCAAGATTCAAGCTTAACGCGTCAGGCGAGCCCGCAAAATCAACCTGTACCGAGTGATCGACCACCAGATCGACTGGCACAAGCGGTTCGATGACTTTCGGATCGCGATTCAGCTTCGCTACCGCCGCACGCATCGCCGCCAGATCTACCAGCAGCGGCACTCCGGTGAAATCCTGCAGGACAATCCGTGCGACCACAAAGGGAATCTCCTCCTTAAGCGGATCTTTAGCATTCCAATTCGCCAGCCTTTGAACGTCTAGCTCAGAAACCTTTTTCCCGTCACAGTTTCGAAGCACGGACTCGAGTACGATTCGAATGCTGATGGGGAGCCTGGAGATTTTTCCTACCCCCGTCTCCTCGAGCGCCGGCAGCGAGTAGCAAAAGCCTTCTTTACCTCGACTTGCATTAAAGGAACGAAACGTACTATTCGAAATCATATTTCTTCTTGCCTAACTCGTATTGGAATGTGGCGCCCCCCTTTTCCAGTAGCGAATTTTAACTATAGAAAAGCTGCCATCGGGGTCAATGCTGAATCGTGCGTGTAGGCCACACGAAAATAATCGCCTCGGCCGGGGAAACCGACGAGTGCGCAGAAGGCTCGATGGCGGCGTGGCCATGACCCGGAGCCACGATTGAGGAAAGCGCTTTAAAATTTGACCGCTTTCGGCCGGTCAAGATCTCCGGTGTCTGGCAGCCGAGCTGATGCGGCTCGCCAAAGGTGCTCGAATCGAAAACCGCGCTTACTAACAATATTGAAACGTTTTCAACAGTTAGCGAGGCCGCGCCTCTGCCCGGCGATATGCGCGAATCTCAGGGCGCGTTGCGAGCAGCAACCGTTGGCTCAGGCGGCCCCCGCTATAGAGTCCTGAAACGCAAAACCAACCTAACGATCGATCTGCCGATCTGGAAAAGGCTCGCCTCATCCGCAAAAAGTTTGCTTTTCAGGGATTCTAACAGAAATCTGCTATCGAATTGCTAATGCACCGTCCGCGCCGCCATCGCATTGCCCGCAGAGGTATAATACACATTTTTAAAAAAGGTTTTTGCAAGAAAGCAAAAATCCGCTAAGATCCAGAATTAGTGCAGCTAACATCTAAACAACTAATGGAAGCCGCCCAGATCGCGGAGCAAATTGAATCGCTTGAGCAGCGTTTGCATGAGCTTTTTCGATCCGGCGAAAATCAGAACCACGCAGGCAAAACGCCTGTAAAACAAGCAAATTATTCAGCCCCTAAAGCTTCGCGCGCCACTAAAGGCGGGCGCGGAACGCTAAGACCGGCGGTGGTGGAACTCCTCAAGAGAAGCAAAAACCCGCTTAGAGCAGCAGACATTTACGATGCGCTTCTTTCGCAGGGTTACCGCTTCACATTCGGACAACCGAAAAAGGTACTCGGTATCCGATTATACAAGATGGCCGGAGTTCAACCGCTAGGCGGAGGTCTTTTCAAGGCGAAATAGCACCTATCCCCCACCCATCCAAGTGTCCGCCCGCAGGCAAGCTGTTCGCTTAGCAGCTTGTGGAGGGTGGCTTTTTTTCACTAGCAGAGCCCGTGCTTTGACCTTCCAGATGCAGGCTAATCATTTACGCGCGGGCACGCAAAAAACTGGACTCACCTGCAACCGGTTTGTAGTGCACCATCCGTGACGGGTAGAGCGCGGCTGGCGGCTCAGGCTAAGACCGTTTTCATATACGCCCGCAACACTCGAAGGGTTTGCGTATGGATTTGGCAAATCCTGGATTCGGTGACCCCAAAGCAGGCTGCGATTTCGGCGATCTTCATATTTTCGTAGTAGTACATCGCCAGTACTCGCTTTTGGATGTCAGGCAGGTAAGTCATTCGCTCGGCAAGGAGCGCCAGCGCTTCTTTCCTCTCAAGCACCTGGAAGGCTGGAGGACAGGAGTCGTCGGGCACTATCTCGTGGAGCGATTGACTTTCCGGATCCAGTTCATCCTCATCAAAAGAGACAAATTTAAGTTCCCTGACCTCGTCCTGCAGTTCGGCTAACTCTTCGGCTGTCATTTTCATTTCTGCGCAGAGATCCTCTTCGCAAACGGCGCCGCCTCGTTTTTGCTCAAGCTTGTTGATTGCTAGGTCAAGCCGCTTGGCCTTCGAGCGTCTTCCCCGGCTCATCCAGTCATTGCGGCGAAGTTCGTCCAGAATAGCTCCGCGAATTCGAGTGCTGGCATAGCTTGCGAAACTCCCCCCCCTGGAGGTAGAGTAATTTCGCGCAGCTGCAATCAATCCAGTCACACCTATACTATAAAGCTCATCTACCTCGATGTTCTGCGGCAATCGGCGTTTCATCCGGTCGGCGATTGCGCGCACTCGCGGAAGATGTTCTTCAAGGATCCGTTCAAACGAAGACGAGTCGCTTTCCGCTGAAGGCAAGGGACTCCCAGAGTGTGCTACAGGGCAACTTCCCGACATCGGTTCGCTAATATTAATCATTGCTTGAATCCTGAGCAGCTCTAAGCAATGCCCGTGCCAAGCCATGAAATGTGGCCGCCGATATTTATAAGTGCCTTATAAGAAGATAGTTACACTGGATCAGGGTCATGCGATATCCTCTTTCATCAGGTTCTCGCAATGAGAGTTCCCTTTCATTTCCGGGAAGTGGAGATCTCGATAATGGAATCAATTCTCACCCACGGCTGAAGCACTCACTTGGTGCCGATACCTTTGAATGGCGATTCGATATTCATTCTCCCCATCTCTGTAAACCTGATCCGAAATCGTTCCTTTTTGATACATGGCTTCGAGTCGCGACCGCTTCTTTTCTGCAGCCTGCCTTTGCTTCTCCAGACTCCTGCGCCCTATCCTTCTCTTCGTGTCCAGGCCGGCCTCCCGTTGCCCTGGCTTGGGAGTCTCGCTGGCCGCGGCCGTGAAAACATCAGCTTTTGTTCTCGGGGCAATTTTCGAGCCGATAAGAGCGCTGAGCGCGTCGGTAGCCCCCTCCCCTGAAGCTGTCGCTCTATCAACAGGACTCTCCGGGAACAAACGCCGGGAATCTGCGGGAGGCCCGAGCGGGTTCGCTCCTCCTGCCGAATCAAACGGATGCTCCTCGCTGCTCTTAGTTCCCGCTACCGAGTTGTCGCTGAACGGCCTCCATGCATCGGAACGCGGCCCTCTAATGGCAGTCAGCCAGATTTGTATGGCCCCTAAGAGCGCGAACATTGTCCCTGGAGCAGTGGCTTTAAGCATGATTTTTGCCGTATCCCAATTCCATTTCCGATCAGCGGGATAAGCCTTGATTCGCCGCATCATCAAGCGGTACCCAAAGTAGCAGAGAATGATCCCTCCCACGAGCCCAAGAAGGTCGTGGACCAGTGATCCCAAGGCGATAAAAGTATCAGTGTCCATTCGTTATCTATCTCTAGCGAGGCCGCGCCTCAGACCGGCCAGGTCTAGGGGTTAGCAAGACCGCGTGGGAGGAGCATCGCTTGGGTAGAGCGGCCTCGCTCATAGCATCCTTGAAAAGCAACGCCCATTTGACCATCGATGCACGAAAACGGAAAAACTTGACTCATTTGCAATCAATTTTGCTTTTCAAGGATTCTAGAAGCTAAGGTTCGGCTCGAAAAGGGGGTGTTCCAGGCGATTCTCCAGCGCAATTGCAGGCGGCCTTCTGAATCCTCTTTTTTTCCGAGAATACACAGTAGGTTGTGGTAATCAATAGTTTTTGATACAATATGATGTATTACAAGGCCGCTCTGAGGCTGTTCACGTTGTTCTTTGCCCTTTTTCTGTTGAGTTTAGTCTGCTCAAATGCGGAACCCACCCTTCGTTGGGCGGCAGATCCCAACAGCAATGCCCCGTATACTTTTTACACCTCAGGGAAAAGACTGGTTGGCTTTGAGTATGAAATTATCAATGCCGTCGCCCGCCGCTTAGGTCGACCAGCCGAATTCGTGCAAAACGATTGGAGCGGCCTGATCCCGGGACTGGACCGCGGCCTCTATGACTGCGTGATCTGCGGCATCGAAATTACTCCCGACAAAAAAGAGCAAGTGATCTTTAGCATTCCGTACTATTTCACGTTTGAACAATTTGTTGGACGAAAAGGCATGCCACCAATCACTTCGCTGAGCCAACTCCGCGGCCGAAACGTCGGTACGCTGGACCAGACCGCCGCGCTCCGAATGCTGGAAGCAACGCCGGGCGCCATACCAAAGACCTACGACCAAGAATTGAATGCTTACGAAGATATCGTCAACGGACGGCTGTTCGGCGTACTGCTCGACTATCCGATTGCTAAATATTATGCATCACCCAATCCGGAACTGGAACTGACAGGGCCTCCTTTCGGCCGAATTGCTTACGGCATTGCGATAGCTAAGAGCAATGTTGCCCTGAAGCAGGAAATCGATGGCGCGTTAAGCGATATAATCTCATCCGGAGAGCTTCGAAATATTCTCTCGCGGTGGGGATTATGGACCAACACGGTTGCGCGCGCTTTCAATCAGACCGTTGATCCATCCGAGCCGGATAGCCAGTACCAATCGTTCGTTTCTTCGCGTGTCTCGAATGCGGACCTTTGGTCTCGAATCCGAAGATACGCGGTGGCCGGACCTCTATTGCGACGTGCGGCACTCCTAACCCTGGGGGTATCGGTCGCGGCGATGCTCGTCGCTGTCCTGGCCGGCTTGCTTTTGGCAATCAGTCGGGTTTTTGGTTTCACCCCGATCCGCTGGTTTGCAACGGCCTATATCGAACTCATGCGCGGAACCCCGCTTTTGATTCAACTTCTTTTCATCTTTTACGGTCTGCCGAGCATCGGAATCAGGCTTTCTCCGTTTGCAGCAGGTGTGCTCGGCCTGGGTTTGAACTATGCGGCCTCCGAAGCCGAAAACTACAGGGCGGGTTTGTTGGCAGTGCCGGTTGGGCAATGGGACGCCGCTCAAGCTTTGGGACTCACTAAAAGTCAATCGCTCCGCCTCGTGATCATCCCTCAAGCCATTCGTTTCGTCCTGCCACCCCTTACTAATGACTTCATTTCACTTCTGAAGGATTCGTCGCTGGTTTCGGCTCTTACCATGGTGGAATTGACCGGCGCCTACCATCGAATTGCTACCGAAACGTTTGACTACTTTGGCGCCGGTCTGCTTGTGGCATTCCTCTATTTGCTCCTGGGTCTTCCTTTTGTCCGGCTCGCCCGGTACACCGAGTCGCGTCTGGGCAAAGGTAGGCGACTTGAAAGAGGTTCGCGCGCTGCGCATCCGCGTTAGCCTATTTTCATGGCTCGCCAAATGCAGGCGCCCGGGTACACTGGAAAGCGACCTGGTCGGTCTCGGCGGAGACTCGCGACGAAAATTTTAAGCGTTATAATAGTTACGCCTTTCAAAAACCCTCTATCTCTGAAAAACATCGCATGGGCGGTATGGGCGGTTGCTCTCTGCTTTCTGGTCGTGCGCTTTAGTGCAGGCGGCGCTCATCATGACTATACGTTCAATGATTACTATG
>Ga0182039_10002256_pt1 | contig 10527 bp, 9 predicted proteins | sample sta12Can44000111_FD_125975 | JGI IMG/M metagenome (GOLD analysis project Ga0182039, IMG submission 125975) | Lab enrichment of tropical soil microbial communities from Luquillo Experimental Forest, Puerto Rico - statanox.12C.anox.44.000.111 | ecosystem: Environmental > Terrestrial > Soil >...
CGACGGTCTTGGCGGCGAGCGTGGGCGGCAGGCGGAAGTGCACGCGTTTCGCGTTGGCGGCGAGACCGCTGCGCGCCGCGAGATCGAGCGCGTAGGCATCGAGCGCCTGACTGACAGTGCAGGGGCGGCCGTCGTCGCTGGTGCCGCGTGCTAACGAGCGCGCCTTGTCCTGCGCCTGCCAGAAGGTCAGGACGTGCTCGCCGTCGGCATCCTCGTGGTCGTCGGCGACGGCAAAGCCCTTGGTCCAGTTGCCACCATGGCCGTCGGCCACGCGCACGACCCAGGTGCCAGCGGTGGCGTTGCGGCGATACCCGAGCGCGATGCCGGGGGCGATGGTGGTGAAGGCGTGCGGCTTCTTCTGCGCCCGCAGCTTCAGCCGGTTGGTGCGTGTTTCGAGATTTGCAGAGCGTGGGCGGCGGGCCATGGCGGTCTATCCTCTCTGGTGTCCCGTGAGTGTCCCGGCGATGGGGTTGGAAACCGTTGGGACATCTTGGAAGAGAATAGACACACTTCCAGCGTGATCAAGGGGTTGACCTAACTGGCGGGAAGACCTTGGAAATGTTTGGAGACTACAAAAGCCCTTGTAGGGAACGATCTCGAATTCGAGGTTGGTTTTCATCGCGAACGACTGCGCCACCATCTGCCCCGCGCTCGAGAGCCCGGACGAGCCGTAGGTCAAAGGCTTCGCGCTCGCCCGCGCCTTGGCGACGAAATCGGCAAGCGTGCGAACCCCGCTCTTGGCGCTCACGATGAACAGGATCGGCGAGCCGGCGATATAGCCGACATAGGTCAAATCCTTGAGCGGGTCGTAGCCGATCTTCGGATTGATGAACGGCGCCAGCACCGCAAGCGAAAGCGTGGTGATGACGAAGTTGTAGCCGTCCGGATCGGTATTCGCGACAGTCTGCACGCCGATCGCACCGCCGGCGCCGGCGCGCGTCTCCACATAGAACTGCTGCTTGAACGCGTGGGAGAGGTGATCGGCGACGATGCGGGCGAGAATGTCAGCCGCCCCGCCGGGCGCAAATGTGTTGACGATGCGCACCGGTCGCGCCGGCCATTCCTCCGCGCATGCGGGGCTCACGAGGACGCCGGCGCACATCAGCAGCAGCAGGCATACGCGCTTCATGACGACTCCTCGGCGCGATGCTTCCCGCTCGAGCAACTCCGGCCGAACGGTTCAGCCTTTCGCGTTGTTGGTGAGGTGAATGACTTCCATCGCATTGTTGTCGGGATCATGGAAATAGGCGCTGCGGCCGGTGAACACGCCGTGATCGCGGCGCTCCTCGCGGAACACGTCGACGCCCTTGGCCTTGAGCTCGGCAACCGTTGCGTCATAGGCGTCGCCGTCCACGAGAAAGGCGTGGTGGATAATGTCGGAGAACCGCTCGCGGTTCGCCTCCCTGCCGAGCAAAAGATAATCGTTGCCCGATCTGAGGAACACGAAATGGGGATTTTCCTTCGGCGCCTCCGCCACGAATTCGAGACCGAGAACATCGGTATAGAAGGCGCGGCTGCGCACAAGATCGCTGACCGGGATCGTCGTGTGCAGAATGCCTTTGGTCTTGATCATGCCGGTCTCCAAAAGTTCGCTAACGCCTTTCTTCGGCAAATCGTCACGGGACGTTGAGCTGGCGCAAGCGGTCGATGACGCGCGGCGGGCTGCGGTAGGTGCGCTCCATCACGGCCTGAATTTGCTCGCCACTGCGCGGCGCGTGGAACTCCAATCCGATTTTTTCGCTCTCGGCGCGAAATTTCGGATCGGCCATGGCGGCGGTGAACGCGGCACGGAGAGCGGCGACGCGTTCCGGCGGCATGCCAGGCGGCATCAAAAACGGCCGGCCGAGCGCGAGCGGGGCAAATGCCGCCTGCATCACCTGGCGATCCTCCTCGTCGCCCACGAGATCGGGAGCGAACGGCACATCGGGAAGCTCGTCGAGTTTTTCCGGCCCGTATTGCACGATCGCCTTGGCGATTTTTTCGCGCAACCACGTCGGCCGGGTCGAGCGCACCGAGCTGAAGAACGCGCTGGGATGGCCGTCCACCTCGCGCCGCTCCATGGCGAGCAGCACGTCGTTCTGTCCGGGATAGCCGTTGATCGACTTTAGCTTGGTGCCGAGCGTGGCGTTCAACAGCCGCGTGAAAAATGCCGGCGTCGAGTTGGCCCCGGACACGCCGACCGCGACTTCGCGCGTCTTGAGGTCAGCGACCGAGTTCACCGGGACCGTGTGCCACAGCAACACCATCGCGGTCTCGGAACTGGGCGAGCCAAGCCAGTTGAACTTCACCGGGTCGTAGCGCGCCTCTTTAGTGCCGAACAGAGGCTCAAAAGGCGTGTTGTTCTGAACGAGGCCGATGACCGTGCCGTCTCGATCGGCATTGTTGTAGAGGAAATTGGTCGCGGTGATGCCGCCGGCGCCCGGCATGTTGCGGACGATGAACGCCGGATTGCCCGGCATGTGCTTGGCCATATAACGCGCGACTGCGCGCGCGATCGTGTCGTAGCCGCCGGCGGCGCTCGAGCTCACCACCACGGTGACGGTGCGGCCTTTGTAGAAGTCGGCGAGCGCATCGGCCTTCGCCGTTGCCGCGCAAAAATTCGCCAGCGCGCAGAGCGCAAGCGCAAACCGGTGTCCGCTGGTTCTTCGCATAATGGTGCCTGTCCAAACAGTACCCATGATTCCATGCCGCGACCCGCACGCAAAGAACGATGGCCCATGAAGAATCGAGCGCTTATAGTCGCAGGCGATTTCGGCGGAGATCCAACGTTGGCGACGCGCCTCTCGGCTTGCGTGCTCGGGTTGTGCGTGGCGGCGCTTAGTGCGCCGCATGCCGCGGCCGACGAGGCATTTTACCAGGGCAAGCGGCTCACGCTCATCGTCAATTTTGCCGCGGGCGGACCGACCGACATCGAGGGCCGGCTGTTCGCCAAGCACGTCGTCAAGCACATCGCGGGCCATCCCGCGATCGTCGTGCAGAACATGGATGGCGCCGGCGGCATGGTGGGGGCAGGCTATCTCGGCGAGGTCGCGCCTAAAGATGGCACCACGCTGGGCTATTTCACCGGTTCGGCTTGGCGCTACGCCAACAATCCGGAGCGCTTCCGCGTCGATTTCCGGTCATACGAATTTGTCGCCTATCAGCCCGGCACCAGCGTCACCTATATGCGCACCGACGTTCCGCCGGGCATGCATCAGGCGACCGATATCGTGCGGGCGAAGGGCGTCGTTGCCGGCGGGCTCGGCGCGGAGAATTCCAAAGACCTGATGCTGCGCCTCGGCCTCGACATGCTCCGCGTGCCCTACAAATACGTGACCTCCTATCGCGGCAGCCAGGCGGCGCGCCTGGCGCTGCAGCAGAACGAGATCAACATCTACGCGGAATCGCCGCCGAGCTACCGCGCGGTAGTCGAGCCGACGCTGGTGAAGGAAGGCACGGCGATCGGCGTCTGGTACGACGTCGATCCGGAGCTCGCGCCGCTGCACGCCTCACGACAAGTCGAGGGGCTTTCCCTTCTTTCATTCCATGAACTCTACAAGGCGATCTACGGCGCGATGCCATCAGGCCAGTTCTGGGACGCCTATCGCACGGTGACCGCCATCAACACCGCGATGCAGCGTCAGATCGTGCTTCCACCCGGCGCACCGCCAGCCGCGCTGGCCGCCTTGCGCGCCGCGGTCACCAGGCTCAACGACGACAAGGAGCACGCCGAGGAAGCGACGCGAACGATCGGCTACGTGCCGGAATGGCTGGCCGGTCACGAAACCAACCGCGCGCTGCGCACGGCGATCACGATCTCGCCCGCGATGCGCGCCTTCCTCGCGGATTATATCAAGCGCGCGACCAAGTAACACTTCACATCGTCAGCACAATTTTCCCGAAATGCTTGTTCGCGCGCATGTGCGCCTGCGCCTCGACCGCGCGGTCGAGCGGGAACAGGCGGTCGATCGGCAGCGCGAGCTTGCCGGCAGTGACCGCGTCCCAGAGATCGGCGCGCATGCGGCGGCCGATCTCGCGCACTTCGTCGAGCGTGCGGGTGCGGAAGGTGACGCCGATATAGTCGATGCGGCGCAGCGCGTGCAGGTCGAAGTCGAACTCGGCCTTGGTGCCGGCGAGGCGCCCGACATTGACGATGCGGCCGAGAATTTTGGTGGCCTTCATGGTCTGCGCGATCACCGGACCCGATAGCATGTCGACGACAAGAGCGACGCCCTTACCCCCGGTCGCCTTGAGCACCTGCTCCGGCCAGGCCGCGTCGCGCGTGTCGATGGCGAGATCGGCGCCGAATTCCTCGAGCCGCGCACGGCGTGCGTCGTTGGTCGAGGAGCCGATCACCAGGCCCGCGCCCATGAGCTTGGCGATCTGCAGACCCATCAGGCCGACGCCCGAGCTCGCGCCCTGGATCATCACGCTCTCACCCGGCTGCAGCCGCCCCGCGGTGACGAGCGCGTTGTGCAGCGTGGCAAGCGCGACGGGCAATGTTGCCGCCTGTTCGAAGCTCATGCCCGGCGGGATCGGGTAAACGCGGCCCCAATCGGTGACGGCGTATTCGGCATAGCCGCCGGTGCCGGAGCACATCACGCGAGCGCCAGGCTTGTAACCGCCCTGCACTTCCGCGCCGGTTTCCGCCACCTCGCCGGCCCATTCCAAGCCGACCGGCGCACCGACGCCGCCGTGGCTGCCATGGGGCAGCCCGCGCGCGGTGGTGAGATCGGCGCGGTTGAGCGCGGCCGCTCGCACCTTCACCAGCACTTCGTTGGACTTCGTGGCTGCGCGATGTCGCGCAGCGCCAGTCCCTGGTCGCTGGCTACGCCGGCTTTCATTGCGAACCTCCCGTGATGACCTCGGCGTCGCAGTCTACATGAGACGGACGGCGCGTGTGCTATCGTTCGCGGGCCAAAGCGAGCCACCATGAGCATGGGACGCAGCAAGCCACCATTTCGCGCCGAGCATGTCGGCAGCCTCATTCGGTCCGATGCGCTCATCGCAGCGCGTGAGCGGGCGGAGAAGGGCGAAATCGAGTCTGACGAGCTCGAGCGCATCCAGCAGGCTGCGATCCGCGAGGTGGTCCGCCTCCAGGAAGAGGTGGGGCTCAAGCTCGCCACCGACGGCGAATACAATCGCCAGTCGTGGCACCGCGACTTCATGCTGAAATTCCGCAACGTGCGGATGATCCCGTCGAAGCTTACGGTGCGCTTCCATTCCGCCGAAGGCGATCGCCTGCACAGCCCACCGTCGCTTGCGGTCACCGGCAAGCTCGCGCGGCCGGACGGCGGCATTTTCGTCGATGATTTCAGGTTTCTCGCTTCGGTCGCGCGGGCGATGCCGAAAATCACCTTGCCGTCGCCCAGCGTCATGCATTTTCGCGGCGGGCGTGCGGCGATCGACGCGAAGGCCTATCCCGACATCGTCGCGTTCTATGACGATCTTGCCCGTCTCTACCGCGAGGAAATCCGCGATCTCGCGCGCGCCGGCTGCCGTTATGTTCAGCTCGACGAGGTCAACCTCGCTTATCTCTGCGATCCCGAGCTGCGCCGGCAGGTCGCCGACATCGGCGAGAATCCGGAGGCGCTGCCGCAGACCTACGCCAAGCTCATCAACGACGCGATCAGGGACCGCGTCGAAGGCATGACGGTCTGCATGCATCTGTGCCGCGGCAATTTTGCCGGCGCCTGGATTGCGGAAGGCGGTTACGAGCCGATCGCGGAGCTCATTTTCAACGCCATCGATGTCGACGGCTATTTTCTCGAATACGACAGCGCGCGCGCCGGAAGCTTTGAGCCGCTGCGGTTTTTGCCGAAGGGCAAGGTCGCCGTGCTCGGGCTGGTTACGACGAAGAGCGGCGCGCTCGAATCGAAGGACGACCTCAAGCGGCGCATCGACGAGGCAGCGAAACATGCACCGCTCGAACAGCTGGCGCTAAGCCCGCAATGCGGCTTCTCGAGCGGCATCGGTGGCAACACGATGGATATTCCGGGTGAGATCGCCAAGCTGCGCCTCGTCGTGGATACAGCGCGCGAAGTTTGGGGCTCGGCGTGACTGTCCCTCTGCGTCGTCATGCCCGCGCTTGTCGCGGGCATCCACGTCTTCCTTTTGGCACGTCAGCCAAGAAAGGCGTGGATGGCCGGGACAAGCCCGGCCATGACGCGTCGACGTGGCAGCGGTGCATAGCCGCGATATTCACGTTTTGCTAGCCTTCAAAATCGCGCCGCGCCAACAATCGGAACTCACCGTGCAAGAGCAAGTCCAGAAATCCAGCAAGCAGTCCGAGCCCGTTCACAAGCTCAAGGTCGAGAAGGACGTCGACATCCCGATGCGGGATGGCGCCAAGCTCAAGGCCGACGTGTTTCGCCCCGACGGCGACGGGCAGTTTCCCGTGCTCATCAACATGGGCATCTACCAGAAGGACAAGCTCTGGGTGCCGCCGGACGATCTGGAAGAAAAGCCCAACCCGTACATGAACTGGGAGACGGTCAACCCGGAATGGTGGGTGCCGCGCGGCTATTGCTGCGTGCGCGTCGACGAGCGCGGCTCCGGCAAATCGCCGGGGCAATCGGTGCTCTACTCGCCGCAGGAGGCAGTCGACTTCTATGACGCGATCGAGTGGGCCGGCCACCAGCCATGGAGCAACGGGCGCGTGGCCACCATCGGCATCTCATTCTTCGCGCGCACGCAATGGTGGGTGGCGAATCTCAACCCGCCGTCGCTCAAATGCATCGTGCCGTGGGAGGGCGCTGCCGATCAGTACCGGGATATCCTCTATCACGGCGGCATTTTCGGCTCGGGCTTCATCGTCGGCTGGTTCACCACGCACATGGCGCACCACCTCCTCGGCCGCGCCTATCGGCACAATCCCGACACGTTCCAGGACAACGTGCTCTGGCGCTTCGTGCGCAACAGCCTCGACACCGGCGCGTTCAAGAGCCAGCAGGCACAATGGGACACGATCGATCTGCCGATGTGGGCGGTCGGCAATTGGTCCGGCATGGGGCTGCACCTGCGCGGCGCCACCGAAGGTTTCATGCGCGCCACGTCGAAGCACAAGAAGCTGCGCATCCACTGTGGCACGCATTACCATCCGTTCTACAGCGAGGATGGCCGGCGCGATCAACTGCGCTTCTTCGATCATTGGCTCAAGGGCATCGACAACGGCGTGATGGAGGAACCGCCGGTCAAGCTCGCGATCCGCACCGGCGGCGGCGCCTACCAATTCCGCCATGAGAACGAATGGCCGCTCGCGCGCACGCAATGGACCAGGCTCTATCTCGATTTCTCCAAGCCGGACGGCGCGGAGGGCCGCGGCATCGCCGGCACACTTGCGACGGCGAAGCCTGCGGTCACGGGCGCGTGGAAATATTCCGCAAGCGGTGCCTCCCATGCCGGGCATGCCTCGGCGTCGTCGACCTCGCTTGCGGCCGTCCACGGCGCGGGCATTTCGCTCGTCACCGCGCCCTTCGAACAGAACACCGAGATCACCGGACCGCTTGCCGCGCAGCTCTGGGTATCCAGCACGACCGAGGACATGGATCTGTTCCTCACTCTGCGCAACATCGACCCCGACAGGCGCGACGTGTGGGAGGTCGGCCAGCAGGGTCAGCAGGTACCGGTCGCGAAGGGCTGGCTGCGCGTGTCCCATCGCGAGCTCGATCCGGAACTGTCGCGGCCGTATCGTCCTTATCACAGGCATCAACGGCGACTCTGGCTCAAGCCGGAGGAGATCGTGCCGGTGCAGGTGGAGATCTGGCCCACCTCGATGGTGTTTCGCCGCGGCCACCGCATCCGCCTCGACATTGGGCCGCGCGACGGCGTCGGCAGCGCGCCCTACACGCACTATCACGCCGACTACAACACCGGGCAAAACACGATCTATTCGGGAGGCGACAAGGAATCGTTTCTCCTGGTGCCGATTATTCCGGCGAAGTAGTGCGGCGCGTAGCTACGTAATGACCGAGTCCCCCTATGCCGGCGAGCTTCCGGCACGCGAGAAAATTCCCAATGCGTATGTCGCCGAGCAGGCGCAGGCTGCGGAGCGGCATTTGCGCTTCGCCACGGCGCGGCTCGGGCTGCGGCTTGCGCCCGGGGCAAAAATTCTCGACTTCGGCTGCGGCATTGGCACCTCGGTTCGCATCCTGCTGGAGCAGGGCTACGACGCCTACGGCGTCGACGTGCTGGAATACTGGGATCGCGATTTCGACAAATATTGGCACATCGAGGACAAGCCGCCGGCGGAAATCGCCGCGCGGCTCAACCGCGTCGATCCCGCGAACTACCGGCTGCCATTCGCGGACGGCACCTTCGACTTCTGCTTCAGCGATCAGGTGTTCGAGCACGTGTTCGACTACAAAACCACGATGGCTGAGATCGCGCGCGTGCTCAAACCGGGCGCGGTATCGCTGCATAACTTTCCCGGTCCGAATTACCTCATGGAAGGCCACGTTGGGCTTCCCTTTCCCTGGCTGTGCACCAGCCGCTCGTATCTGACGTTGTGCGCCTTGCTCGCCTGGCTGCGGGGCCGCGCCCCGGATTGGCGCGAACGCGCGAAGAGCTACAGCGAGATCATGCGCTTCAACAATTATCCAACGAAAGGGCAGCTGCGCAGGATCGCACGTGCGGCGGGCGCGGAGATTCACTTCATGGAAGTCGACGAATTCCTGTTCCGCGAGGGCAGCGCGCTGAAAACCGCGCTGCTCAAGCGACTGCGCACCGTTAAAATGGATCGCCTGGCCGCCCGCATGCTCGGCCTGGTGCTGCTCCAGCGATACATGATTCTGAAGGCGCCGGAAGGATCATCATGAAGAACCCCTCCAAAAAGAAACAAGCCATTCGCTCGAGACGCGCGAGGGCAAGAATGCCATCACGCCGGCGCGCGAACGCCTCCGCCCGCTCGCGCGGCCCCCACGCCAAGCCGATCGTCATCGACGTGCACGCGCACATCCTCGTACCCGAGGTGATGAAGGTTACTTTCGAGCATTCGCAATACGCGCAATCGGTGGCGGGCAAGGGAGAGGGCGGCAGGCCGGCGGTTCCCGAGCCGTTGCTCAAACGGATGACCGAGCTGCCACTGCGGCTCAAGGAGATGGACGCGACCGGCATCGACATGCAGGTGGTGAGCCCGAGCATCATGCAGCAATGCACCTACGGGCTCGATCCCGAGCGCGCGCTCGCCATGGAGCGGCTCGGCAACGACCGGGTCGCCGAGGCGGTGGCGCAGCATCCCGGACGGCTCGTCGGGCTCGGCTCGCTGCCGCTGCAAGACGTCGCGCTCGCCAGCGCGGAGCTCGAGCGGTGCATGCGCGAGCTGAAATTGCGCGGCGTGATCATCTCCTCGCAGATCAACGGCATCGAGCTTGGTGACGCACGGCTGCGGCCGTTCTGGGCCAAGGCGGAAGCGCTCGGCGCCGTGATCTTCATTCATCCCGCCGGCCATTCCGACGCGCGCATGCGCCGCAACCGCCTGATGATCACGATCGGCCAGCCGCTTGAGGAAGCCTACGCGGTTTCGTCGCTGGTCTACGAAGGCGTGATGGACGCATTTCCCAAGCTCAAGATCATGATCGCCCATGGCGGCGGTTATCTGCCGTTCTACTCCGGCCGCCACGACAACGATTACCGCTACGGCCGCTCGCCCCAGCTCAAGGGCGATTTCAGCAGCTATCTCGCGCGCTTCTTCTATGACAGCGTGGTGTTCAATCCGGACATGCTGGAATTTCTGGTCAACAAGGTGCCGGCGAGCCATGTGATGCTCGCGTCCGACTACCCATTCGCGGAAAAGGCGCCGGTCGAATTCGTGCGCCGCGCCCGGAAAATCTCCCGCCAGCAGCAGGACGCGATCCTCGGCGCCAACGCCGCGCGCCTGTTCGGCATTTCGATTTGATGCCAACTGCACCGACAGGTGGCCATAGGTGATGCCCGACGTTGAAATCGTGCTGCATCGGATTCCGACGCCGGACTGCAAGCCTTACCTCATCGTGGCCGGTCGCGACGGCAATCTGTGGTTTTGCGAGAATGGCGCGTCGAAGATCGGCCGACTGAATCCGAACGACCGCAGCTTCGCCGAATTTCCGACGCCCACGCCGAACAGCCGGCCGGTCGGCATTGCCCCCGGCGGCGACGGCGCGCTGTGGTTCTGCGAGAACGCCGCCAACAGGATCGGACGGATCACCCCGTCCGGTGAGATTACAGAATTTCCCGTGCCGACGCCGAATGCGGGACCGGATGGCATCGTGTGCGGGCCCGACGGCAACATCTGGTTCTCGGAAGCTCACGCGAGCCAGATCGGCCGGATCACCGCCGCCGGCGCGATCACGGAGTTTTCGGCGGGCCTCACACCCACTTGCCGGCCGCTCTCGGTCGTGGTGCGCGACGGCGATGTCTGGTTCAGCGAATATGCGGCTTCCCAGATCGGCCGCATCACGATGGACGGCCGCGTGAGTGAATATGCGATACCCACCCCGAACAGCGAACCGCGCGCGATGGTCGCGCATCCCGACGGCAACATCTGGTTCTCGGAAGCTCACGCGAGCCAGA
>Ga0182039_10002260_pt1 | contig 10521 bp, 6 predicted proteins | sample sta12Can44000111_FD_125975 | JGI IMG/M metagenome (GOLD analysis project Ga0182039, IMG submission 125975) | Lab enrichment of tropical soil microbial communities from Luquillo Experimental Forest, Puerto Rico - statanox.12C.anox.44.000.111 | ecosystem: Environmental > Terrestrial > Soil >...
AACTGTTCCTCGCCCTGGAGGTCGAGCGCGATAAGCGCAAGCCCCAGCCACAAGACCGCGTGCTCCTGAATCCAGAAACGAATCGGCCACTAACTCGGCACCGCCTATACCATAGAATGATCGCCCTTGGGCGACGGGCCGAAGTCCTGGACGCACACCCACATCGATTTCGGGATAGTTTCGCCGTGGACCTGCTTTCACGCGGCGCCTCGCCGTATGACGTTGCCAAGCTCTTGGGCGATACCGTCGATACAGTGGAGAAGCACTACGCGCCATTTGTTCGGGAGCTGCGGGAGCGCGCCAGGCGCATCCTGGAATCCGGCGAGGGCCTCGAGATAACAGGCACAAAACAGGCACACCAGAAGGCCGACAAAGGAAGAGTCCAGTGAGAACAAAGGAGTTAGTTACGCGCGGCACAGAAATTCTGATTCTGTTATTCTGCAAGATATGGACTCTCGCTCAAAACGGGCCGAGGGCGCTTTGCTTGCTCTGGCTTTTGGTCTTGGCTGCAGTTTCGGCGCCGCACCGGCACGTGCCCAGGATAGCTCTGCCGCCGCCTCTCATGCGGCTTCCAAATCGGCAAGCAACGCCGAATTCCTCGCTGCCGCCGACGAAGTGCTCGAGCAGATGAGCGAAATCACTGGCCTAAAACTGATTACTCCTCTGAAGAAATCGCTGCGCTCTCGCGAGGAGATTCGCGCTTATGTGATTAAGCAGATGAACGAGGAAAAGAATCCCGCCGAGCGTTACGCAGACGCGCGTACCGCCGAGGCCTTTGGTCTGCTTCCAAGAGGGTTTGACCTGGATACTTTCATGGTCAACGTGCTGACCGAGCAGGTCGAAGGGCTCTATGATCCCAAGGCGCAGGAGTTTTACATTGCTGACTGGAGCCCGCCCGGTGACCAGCGCATGGTCATGGCCCATGAATTGACCCATGCGCTCGAGGACCAGCATTTCCACATCGAAGCGTGGAGCCGCGCGGCGCGCCCCAATGAAGACGCGGAAATCGCGCGTGACGCCGTGCTCGAAGGCAGCGCCATGGCCGCCATGGTGGACTACCTGATGCTGGGGACCGGCCGCTCGCTCAAAGACCTGCCGGAGTTCGATCCGTCGATGCTGCTCGGCGAACTGGAGAGCACGCCGACGCTCAAGAGCGCCCCGCCCTTTCTTCGAGACGCGCTAATCTTTCCTTACATCAGCGGGCTGAATTTCTCGGCGGCGATACTGAGGAACAGCGGTTGGCCGATGCTATCAGGTGTTTTCGAAAAGCCTCCGGTCTCCACGCAACAGATCTTGCACCCTGGCTTATACAAATCCGGCAAAGTTCCTTCGACGGTTTCGCTCCCGTCGTTGGAAAAGATGCTTGGCAAGGATTGGGCCAAGCTCGATGAAAACATCCTGGGCGAATTTGGCTGGAAGGAAGTTCTGAAGCAGTTTCTGGATGACGACCGGGCCAAGGCCCTGGCGGCCGCATGGGACAGCGACCGCTACGCAACCTATGAGCAAAAAGAGACCAAGAAGCTGATGCTCGTGACCAGCCTGCGCCTCGATAGCGAAGTGCACTCGGACCGTTTCTTCGGGCAGTATTCCGAAGCGCTCGAGAAAAAGCATTCGCAGCGCTCAAATCTGATGCGGCGCCCGAACTTCTTTCAGTTCGACACACCCGACGGCGGCGTTTTCCTCTACTGTTTTGGCGACAATTGCATAACCCTGGAGGGCGCCACGCGCAGGCTTTTTGATGCTTTCACCAAAGCGCTGAATTGGCCTTCGGCTCCGCCGCCCCCGGAGCACCCCGGCGCGGTGCCCGCGAAGACCGCGGCGGCGCTTTTCTTTCGAGCCTCGCAGACCGCTCGATAAGGTGTTTTTCCTGCCGCGCAAGCCGGGATGCCAGAGAGGGATCGTGTGCATGGCCGGAAGAGGCAGTGCGCTGGCGCCTGAGTCTGGCAAGTCCGAGTCTTGCGTATTCCAGAGCGCGCTCGGAGTCTTTGGCCCGGCGTTCGTAATAGATAGCTAGCTGTTCGCAGGCGTGAACTTCATCCCGGGAGTCTCGAACCATTTCTTCCCAGATTCCGGCGGCGCGCTCGTGTTCGCCGCGCCGCTTGGCCATCCGTGCCAGTTCCTTCTGCGCCCTGCCACGAACATCGCCGGGCAGCCCGAGTGCCAGGGCCTGCGCGCAAGCGATATCAGCGCGCGCGGAATCGCCGCGGCGCTCGAAGAAACGGGAGAGTCCAAACAGATCGAGGCTATCATATTCCCCAAGCCGGTCCGCGGAGTCGGAGAGCATGCGATTGATTTTTCCGAATAAGGCTGCCAGCCCGCGCAGGTCCATCTGATTGTGCCGCACAACTCCGGCCAGCGGAGCCACAGGTCCGCCTCGCAAGTAATCGAAGTAATGCTGCGGGATCCGGGTGCAATCGACATCATCTTTACGCTGCCAGCCGAGCCGCTCTCGATCCAGCACGCGGCGTTCGAGTTCCATCAATCGGACGCTGCCCAGCCGGAGCTTCCACAGCGCGCGAGCCGGATGGAGCAGGTCCAGATGCGCGGCAAGCTTGGGCGCCACGATTGAGCGCGTCATCGCAAAGCGGTTTTCGAGCAGCGGCCAGTCAAACGATTTCCCATTAAACGTAAGAAGGACGGGCCGTTCCGTGATGCGCACGGCAAGTTCCTGGAGTAACGAATATTCCTCCGTGAAATCTCGCATAAAAAACTGTTCGACCTCGAATCCCCCGGCATCCCACCACCCCACCCCGATGAGAAAGGCGTAGGTGCCGGTTCCTCCCGCGAGACCGGTTGTTTCCGTATCGAGGAAGAGCCATCTCGAAGGATCTTCGAGCATCGCTCGCGTTTTTGGGGGAAGAAACGCATCGCGCGTCCGCGAGAGAAGCTCCAGGGTGATCGCGGACGGCTCCGCATATTCCGGTGTGGAATACCAATTTCGAATCGCGAGATGCTCGCCGAAATGATTCCCCGCCACGCCCGCACCGAGCAGTTGCGCAAGCGCGTCTTCTTCATCCGGAGCGCACAGTCGAGGCCTGTCTGGCGGCGCGGCAGAGGGCCGCGCCGGTTCGAGCGCCCTGAGCCGGGAGAATCTGTCGGTGGTTCGAGGCATCTAGGCACACAAGCTGTCGAGAATAGCCACCGCCGCTTCCTTGGCGCGCGGCTCGGGAGCCCCCGGTGGCCCAACGCAGGAAGGGCATCCCCATTCGCATTCGCAGGAGCAAATCAGCTCGCGCGTCTTTCTTACCAGTAGGTCGTGCGCGTGAAAAAGCGGCTCCGAGAAGCCGATGCCGCCGGGGTAGGCGTCATAGAGATACAGGTTCGGCTCGAAGAATTCGCGAACAGCCTCCTCCTTGTGCACCGCCACGCTTCGACCGTCTTCGCCGTCTGCCGCAGGCGGGCGCTCGCCGATGGCCGTGCCCAGATCACGCCGGTCGCACATCAAGAGCAGAGTCGCGACACACTCGAGCGCATGCAGCAAGCCAAACATGCCCGACTGTCGTTCGCTGACGGAAAAGGGAAGCGACTCGAGCAGCGGGCGTTCCAGCGTGATCCAATAAGATGTGGTGTGCATTTCGTTTTCGGGCAGTTCCAGCTTGCCGTCACCGATGGTTTCGTTCGTATAGAATTTGATTTTCTTGAAGCCCACGACCTGCGAGCGAACCAGAACGTCACCATGGGAATGCGAGTGCGCCGACGCACCCGTCGGTGGGCTTGCGGTGAGACCGTTCGCCGTGCCCTGGGTGACGGCGTCAGGGCGGTTGCCCCGGTTTGAGGCAGCGACTTCGAGAACGCGTACTTCGGTGTAGCGCACGGCGTCGGTGTAATAATCCACATCGACGCCCTTCACGTAGGCTTTGCGCGCCTTGAAGTCCAGATGCTCGACGTGATATTGCTGGCCGCCGTGCAAATAAATCGCTTTTTCGTGCAGGAAAACCAGTGCGCTCGGAAAGTCAATTTCCCCGATAACGTTCGGTTCCCCGGTGATGTCAATGATCACGAAATTGTCGCTTGTGACCGAGCGAAGGCTCACGGTATCGGCCGGATAGGCTTCCTGCGACCAGTGATAATTCTCGCCCGCGAGATGCAGAAACCCGGCCTCCGCAAGCCGCGCGCAAAGATCCGGAAGGTCCACGTCGCCGAACTTTTCACCACGCGCGATCGGCAGTTCGAAGGCCGCGCATTTCAGGTGATTGATGAGGATTTCCAGATTGTCCGGCTGAATGAATGCGTGCTCGGGGTTATGGCCGAAGAAGTAATCCGGGTGGCGCACCATGAATTGATCGAGCGGCGCGGAGGAAGCCACCAGCACGGCGCAGGAGCTTCCGGTGCGCCGCCCGGCGCGGCCCGCCCGTTGCCAGGTGGCCGAGATCGTCCCGGGATAGCCCGCCATCACCACGGAGTCGAGGGAGCCGACGTCGATCCCCAGTTCGAGCGCGCTCGTCGAGACCACGCCGCGGATTTTTCCTTCGCGCAGGCCGCGCTCGATTTCGCGCCGCTCGTTTGGCAAATATCCGCCTCGGTAGCCGCGAATCGTTTCCGGTTTTCGCGGCAGATGCGGGTTCGCCTGCTGCAAATAAGTGAGAAGAATTTCTGCGTGCAGGCGGGAATTTGCGAAAACCATCGTTTGCAGGTCGTGCTTCAGAAACTCCTGTGCAACTCGGGCCGATTCGTTGATGTAGCTGCGGCGAATGCCCAGCGCGCGATTAACCGCCGGTGGATTGTAGAAGACAAAAGTCTTCTCTGCGGCAGGCGCGCCGTTGGAATCGAGGACTTCAACCCTGGATTCGAGCAGGCGAGAAGCCAGTTCGCCGGGATTCGCGATGGTGGCGGAGCAGCAAATGAACTGCGGCTCGCGTCCGTAAAAACGCGCGACGCGGCGCAGCCGGCGAAGGACATTGCACAGATGGCTGCCGAAAACGCCGCGGTAGGTGTGCAGTTCGTCGAGAACGATGTACCGCAGATTCTCGAACAGGCGCGTCCAACGCGTGTGGTGCGCAAGAATTCCCGTGTGCAGCATATCCGGGTTCGTCAGGACCACGCGACCTTTTTCGCGAATGGCTTTGCGCGCATCGGCAGGCGTGTCGCCGTCGTACGTGAAAACGCCGAAGCCGTGATCCAGCCGCTGGTTCAGATCGTGAAGTTCTGCGAGTTGATCCTGCGCGAGCGCTTTTGTGGGAAAAAGATACAGCGCGCGCGTGTCGGAGTTTTCTAGAATTGCGTTCAGGACGGGCAGGTTGTAGCAAAGCGTCTTGCCGGAAGCAGTGGGGGTGACAATCACAACATTTCTTCCTGAATGTACCGCCTCGGCGGCTCGCGCCTGGTGTGTGTAAAGGCGGCTTACACCTTTGGCGGTATAGGCGGAACGGAGCTTTCCGTTTACCCACCCCGGAAACTCGGCCCATTGCGCTTCTTGTGCGGGGAAGTGACGAATGGCCGTGACAATTTCCCCGTTGCGATCGCGCGCGGTAAAGGCGTCCAGCACGTCGTGGACGCGCGCGAGGGCACGGGATTGTCCGGCTCTGCCAACCGCCAGCGATTCCGCCATGAAAAACCCTCCAAGAGCCCGCAGCCAGCTCACGAGCTTCGCCTTTTATTCGCCACGCTAGCATGCGGCTCGCAAACGCGCAAGAGGAAATCAGGAGTGGGTGCGCAGGCGCAGGATCAGGACGGCTCCGGCGAAGAAGAGAATCGCGGATGCGGCGAAGGCGGTTTGCACGTTGAAAAAGCTCCACAGGGAGCCCACCAGGAGGCTCGAGACGAAATCGCCGACTGCATTGACCGCGGCGAGAGTGCCGAAGGCCATGCCGTGCTGCTCTTGGGGCACGAGTTCGGCGGCGAGAGAATCTTCGAGGGCTTCCTCCGTGCCAATGTAGAGACCCGCCAGGATGAAGATCACGGCGAGCAACGGTAAAGAGTGTATTCCCATTGCTAGGAGGATCGCGGTGACTCCCGCCAGCGCATAGCCCGCGGCCAGGACGATTTTGCGGGTTGGCATGTGATCGCTGAGCCAGCCGCTGAGATAGGCGGAGCCAGCGTAGAAAGCGTTATGCAGCGTGTAGAGGCCGACGGCGAGGCTGACAGCGTGCGTAAGGCCGTGTGCGGGCGCAAGCATGCGCGAGGCGTAAAGAATCAGCAAGGAGTGAGAGAAATCACCGGCTCCAAAAATTCCCACGCCGACAAGCAGGCGGCGGAAGGGAATCGGGAGAGCCTTCAGTCCGAGCAAGAAGGAGCGTTTCGAGGGGGTGGCCAGGGGCCTTTCGCGCACCAGCAACCAGAAGCATGCCACGGCGACGAAGCCCGGCAGGAGCGTCCAGAAAAAAACCTTGCGATAGGAATGATCGGTCACATCGAGAAGCCAGAGCGCGGAGAGTGGGCCGACGACGGCGCCGAGCGTGTCCATCAGGCGCTCGAGACCGAATGCGCGGCCGTAGGCATTGGGTGGAACGTCCGCGGCCAGAAGCGCTTTCCGCGCCGGGGAGCGCACGCCGCGACCAAGCCAGGCCGCGATCCGTCCGAGAAGCACCTGGTAGGCAGAAGAAGCCAGACCGAACGATGCCGTCGACAGCGCCGTAAAGGCGTAGCCCAATACCGCGAGCGGCTTGCGGCGCTTCAGCCTATCGGTGTAATGCCCAGCGATGAGCTTTGCGAAACTGGAGACGCCGTCGGCGACGCCCTCAATGGCGCCGAGCCACGCCGGGCCGGCGCCAATTGCTCCAAGAAAAGCGGGCAAAACCGCCGTGGCTGTTTCATGGCTCCAGTCGCTAAACAGGCTGGTGAGGCCGACGCCCAGAACGGTGCGGTTGAGCCAGGGTTGTTGCTTTGCGGCCTCCGGCATAAGTGGGTAGTTTACCCTGTACGGGCGTAAGGCCCCCGTCCTGTGAATGGCAGCGCAGAAAACACCAGAGGCGTCGGTTTGTGCTTCGTGGCAGACTGCGTCCGGATGGGGTCTATCTTTTAGCGGGGCGGTAAAGGATAACGCGGACTTTCTCCAAGGTGATGAGGCCGCCATCGACCATTTCGTCTAGCCGGGGAAGAGTTGTTCAATGCGCTCGGTGGATTCGCTGACCTCGAGAACGATGGGGAGATCCTGGGAAAGGCGAAGGATTTTGTCGGTGTGGTAGACGCTGGAGCCGCCGTAGCCTGCGACGCCGCGAAGAACGGTCGCACCTGAGAAACCTTCCTTGCGCAGCATTTCGACAATGGCTTCGTGGAGCGGCTTGCCGTGCCATTTGTCGGACTCGCCGATGTGGATGCGCATCAGAGTGCGTTCGCCCTCGAATTTTTGATGTGGCATCTTGGAGTTCTCAGTTTCGAGTTCTAAGTCTTAATCTTAAGTAAGAAGTAAGGATATAGGAACGCTCCCGACACGGTGGACAATGCGGATTACATGTTTAACGACACCCTGCATGAGGCGCCGGCGCAAAAGGATGCCAAGCTAGCCGAACGAACAAAACGGGAGTACTTGCAATTCGCACAAACCGAGTTTGCCTAATTTGTCGACGACGCTCTTGCCGATTCTGCGTACGCGACTCCGGATCGATTCGTTGGTACCGCAGGGATCTCCTGGATGGAGCGATGGCGAGTTTTCTTTGGGCAAAAAGCCGACTACGAGCACGACCCCGACCCTCCGGAATGGGTCATGAAGAGATTCCGAGAGATCCGCCGGGCGGCCGCGAATCAATAGTGAAAGCGATAGCGCAGTTGGACGAGAATTTCGCGCGGTTTGAGAAAGTGCGTGCCGCCGAAGGTGAAGCTGTTGTCGAGCAGCACGCGGCGATTGGCGACGTTGATGGCCTGCAGATTGACGGAGAAGCGCTCGCCGAACTCTTTGCCGAGCGCTAGGTCAAACGTGGTGTGCGACTGGAGATGATCGCCGGGAGTCATCGGGGGCTGGTCGCCGTTGGTGAAGCCGGAAGCGTAGTAGGCGTCGGTGGACGCGTAGGCCTGCCACGGCAGGCTCAATTGACCACCGATGTGCAGCGTGTTGCGCTGATCGTGGTCCAGCAAGCCGCAACCGCCGCCAAATGAAAAATCCGTGAGGCCGCCGTTGATGCCACCGCAGCCGAGTGCAAGCTGATTGGAGTAGGTGAGGTAGACCTGACCACGATTGTAGAGGCGCGGTGAGCGCAGCGTGAGTTCCCACCCGCTGATGCACGCGCCTTCAATGGTGATGGGGATGAAAATCTCCGAATTGTTGAAATTGTTGTGGTCGAAGAAGTTGTTGGCGCGAGTGAGAAAGTTATCAGCGTCTAGCGTCCAGTCGTGAACAGGAATGGTGACGCCGAATTGGTGTTCCTCGTCGCGCTCGCCATGGAGCGGTACGAATCCGAGGTTTTGGCTTGTGGCGAGTTGCAAAAAAGGGCCGGAGACGGTGAGCAAAGGAGGCGCTTGATAGAAGTGCCCGTAAAAACCGCGGAAGACCCACTTTAATTTCGGAATGCGAAGGGAGGCGCCGAAGCGCGGGCTGGCGGCGTTTTCCTCAACGCCGCCGGAAAAGTGAGTTTGCCGCACGCCGGCATTGAGCGTGAGCCAGGACGTGGCCTTGAGCTGATCTTCAGCATAAAGGGCCACTTGGGCGCCTGAGGGATTGTCGATTTCGGAAAGAGTCGAGCCCTGGCACCGGCTTTGCGACGGGTCATGACAGTCGAGACCAAACGTCTGGTGATCCTGTTGCGCAAAGCCATATAGACCAATCCGCAAATTGTGGCGCTTGGCGATCCAGGAAAGAGCGGCTTGGCCGCCCTCATATTTGGAGGCGTGATCTTGCATGGCCGAAAAAGGGAAGTCTTGTGCGCTGCTCTCGTAGTTCGCGGAATTGCGATGGAAGAAAGGCGAAACCGTGAGCAGCAGGCTGGGATTGAGCGTGCGCACCCAGGAGAAGGCGGCGAAGGAATCGCTTTCGCGGTTGGCGTCGCGGAGAAATTGACCAGGCGTGTTGTTGGGATCGGCAGGGTCAAAGGGAACCTGATAAAAGTCTCGACGGGATTGCGCCACGAAGCGAAGCTGGTCCTCCGGGGTGGCGTTGAAAATGAGCGAAGTGAAGCCGCCAAACCCATTAGCGGCGTCGTGAATCACCTGAGCGGTGGGAGGCTCAAGCCCAAGGTTCGTACGGTTGCCGTTGAGGCTCGCGTAATATGCAAATCGATTGGTGTGCCCGCCAAAATTGAGCTGCCCGTCGGTTTGATAGAAATTGCCGGCGGAGAGCGTAAGCTCGGCTTGATTGCTTCGCTCGAAGCCGGTGCGTGGCGCCACATTGAAAATCCCATAAGTACGATCGCCATAGTCGGCGGAGTAGCTGCCGCGCTGGACTTCGAGAGCGTCAATGTCCTTCGGATCGATTTGCGGTCCAAGATTGCTGGCGATGTTGGTGTTGGGGATGGGTACGCCGTCGATGAGCCAGCTCACTTGATGGCCGCCGCGAATGTGCAGTTGATCGTGGGTAAGATACGACCCGGGAACGAAATCGGTAATCATGGCGAGGCTGTTCGAACGGGATGCGCCGGGCGTTTCCTGAATCTGCAAGCGTTCCACCAAAGTTGAGGGGGTGACCGTCTCGGACTGGCCTGCTTCGGCGGAAACGGTGATCGTCTGTTTTTCTGAAGGAAGGCGCAGTTCGAGATGCAGAATCGGCGTGGTGGCGGAGAGCACGGTAATGGTTTGCAGTTCGGTGACGAAAGTCGCATCGGAAACCGAAACGGTATATTCGCCCAGCGGAACGGCCTCGAAATGGAACTCCCCCCCGGAGTTCGTTTGCGCGCTTTGCGTAAATTCCGAATTGCGCGCTTTGAGAATTACAGTGATGCCCGGCACGGGGCGGTGCTGCGGGTCGTGCACGATGCCGCGGACGTTGCCAAAAATCGTTGCCGCGGCCCCGGCGGTCGCCAATAGAAGGACGGGGAGAACCCTAATACGCCGCATTTGCTCCTCCAACGGCCAAACGGCCTGGTGCGCGGACAAAATGCCCGCGGAGCGAGTGAATCAGCGAAGTGGCAGGACGGGCCGCCGCTCAGGCGGCTAGCGCAAAGATTCGGGGAGGAGGAGAGAGAGGTTCAATCGAAGCGAAGGTATTTCGTGATCCAGGAAGAGGAGCAAGCCCTGCGAAGGCCGTCGTGGCCGTGACCGTGAAGGGAGCAGGGAGCAGGAAAACAACAGGCGTGACCGCAGGCCGCTCCGGATGGTGACAGCACGACATGCTGGATTCTGGCATGTCGCGGCCGCAATCCATGGCGTGCGCGGGGCCGGAAGGCGTCTGCGAGTGATGATGACCGTGAACCGGGCATTGCGTTCCGGACGTGCAGCAAGCTCCCAAGTAGAGAGACCAGGCAGCCCCGCCAAGGGGTGCGTACGAAAGCGCGACCGCAACCAGGCACAGCACCGCGAGGAGCGAACGACGACGCTTGTGCGACCTGGGAGGCATATACACTGGTGCTTATTATACTCCGAAACGGGTTACACGGCGGCATCTTCAAAACGGCCTGTCCAAAACTCGAGCGCGCGCAACCGCAGCCGTAGCGGCCG
>Ga0182039_10002273_pt1 | contig 10496 bp, 10 predicted proteins | sample sta12Can44000111_FD_125975 | JGI IMG/M metagenome (GOLD analysis project Ga0182039, IMG submission 125975) | Lab enrichment of tropical soil microbial communities from Luquillo Experimental Forest, Puerto Rico - statanox.12C.anox.44.000.111 | ecosystem: Environmental > Terrestrial > Soil >...
CGGCCATGACATGAGCTGCATCATGCCGCAGGATTTCGAGGCCTTCGGCACTGTCCCGCGTGATAATCGCAACGGTGCAATCGCGATCGACCACAGCCGCGAGATCGCGCGCACGACCATCGACCTGGACCGCGATTGCCGCCTTGGCCAACCCTGGCCCGATGACCCGAGCGACGTCGCTGCCGGTAACGGGACCGGAGAACTCAAGACGTTTGCCATCGGGTAGCGTTACGGCGATCGGGGCCGAACCCGCAGGTTCACATTGCGACGGAGATGGCATCGGAGCGCACAGGATGTCGTCTTTACTCATAGTAGAAATAGACCCACAGACACGAGGCTCACGTCAGTCTAACCTAGAACGTTTACCCCGAACTGCCACCTCCCTTATTCTCCCGTATAACGAGCCCTCTACGCGCGACTCAGGCGGACATGCAGCTAATGGGTCTAAGAGATGTTGGATTGCTTAACCGAAGCGCAAGAGCACAGGAACTTTGTTAACGCCAACCTCAAATGCCAGCTCTCCCAGGGCCCTGGCTTGGTCAGCCTCAAAGACCAATTTCCTCGGGGCCATCAGGCGAAGCGAGCCGGAACAGCCGAAAGAAGAGCCAAGCGAGTGTTACTGGAAGCAGAATGTCGGGCGCCGCGGTCACGACGTTGTAGGGGGCGAGATTGCCGCCCAATGCTTCAGACACATGATTGAGCCCGGCAAGCGCGAGAAAGATCGACGGCGCCAACGCGACGCCGAACCAGTAATAAAGGTTCCGGATTACGAGACAGAGCAGGCCGGCAATCGCGAAACCGAGCCCGACGCCGCCAAGCTCAAACTGGAAGTTTGGGCTGGCGGGCCAGCCGATCCGCGCAGCCGTCTCAATAGGGCGCAGCGCGTGTCCGACAAACACTAAGATCCCGCTCAGCCCCAACGCGATGGTCAGTTGGTAGCAAAGGAACACACGCGCTCGCTGGGCAGGCTGTGGCCATTGGCGACGAATACCGACATGGACTGCCGCTCCGACCAGAGCGAGCAGCCAGAGCGCGAGAAATATCATGGCGACTGAAGAGGAGAAGTACTCATCATCGACGGATTTCTCGTCAGGCGGCTTCGCTAACCTCCGCCTGCTGCGGAAACAGCAATTCTTCATAAACCTCGATCGTACGGGCGCACATTACCTCACGGCTGAAATGAGAGGCGACGTGGGCAATGGTGCGCCGGGCAAAGCGTTCCCGCTCGCCAAAGCTCAGCGACAGTGCCTCGTTGATGCCGCCCGCGAGAGCGACGGGGTTGCGCGACGGCACGAGCCATCCGGTGACCCCGGGGACGATCGTCTCGCGCGCTCCGCCGTGATCGGTCGCCACGACTGGCCGCCCCATCGCTTGTGCCTCGACGATGATGCGGCCAAAGCCTTCGGGATCGCTCGAAGCCGAAACCACGACATCGGCGAGCATGTAAGCCGCCGGCATGTCGCGGCAATCCTCGGCAATTCGGAACATTCCAGCCACTCCTTGGCGCTCGATCGCCATTTCGAGTTCGCGCCGAAAGCCGGACCTCTGCACGGGACCGACAAGGAGGCAACAGATGTCGCGGCGGCCGGTCGCCGCGATTGCCGCAATGAAATCGAGCCCACCCTTCCATCGCGTGAGCCGGCCAGGAAGCATCACTACCGGTGCTCCATCGGGCAGCCGCCATTCCCGAGCAAGGCTGATGATCCGGTGCGCTCCAACCCGGGTCGGATCGAAAGCATCGAGATCGACGCCCCGCGGGATCGTGCGCAGGCGGTCGGGGCCCACGCCGTAGACGTCTGCCGCGTAGTCGGCGACGAAGTGCGAGATCGCAATGACACGCTCACCCCGTGCCATGACGGCGTTGTAGCGGCGTTTGAGCGCGGGGCGTGCGTCGTAAGCGTTGTGAAAGGTGGTGACGAAGTGCCCTCCGGTGGCCCGCGCGGCCGACCAGGCACTCCACGCGGGAGCCCGGCTGCGGGCATGGACGATGTTGATGCCCAGCCGCCGAATCAGCTCAACCAATGCCGCGCTGTTGCGGCGCATCACCAGCGGGTTCTTCGAGGCCAACGGCAGCCTCAGATGACTGGCACCCGCTCTGACGACTTCGCGTTCCAATGGGCCACCGCTGGACGCGACGTATGAGAGCCATCCAGCCGAAGCGAGTGCTCCGGCGAGGTCGATTGTACCACGCTCAGCCCCACCCGAGACGAGGCTCGGAACGATCTGCAAGACCGCGGGAGCGCGACCTTTGGCTGAAGCGGGCACGGTGTTATCGTCGACTCCCATTCCGCCTGCCATTTCCGCAATGAATACTCCTTTGATATTACCACGCCCCGGCGGAGCAACAATCGCCTACCACCGGCTCGCCGGAGCGACGCCGGGCGTGGTCTTTCTTGGCGGGTTCCGTTCTGACATGACCGGAACCAAGGGGCTGTTTCTTCAGGATTTCTGCCGCCGTCGCGGCCGAGCCTTCGTCCGCTTCGACTACTTTGGCCATGGGGCTTCAAGCGGGGATGCCACGCTCGGAACGATTGGCCGCTGGACCGAGGATGCGATCGCAGTCCTCGATTCGCTGACGAAGGGGCGGCAAATCCTCGTTGGGTCGAGCATGGGTGGGTGGATCGCGCTCCTTGCGGCGCTCACCCGTCCCGAGCGGATTCATGCATTGGTGGGGATCGCTGCGGCGCCTGATTTCACTGAGGCCCTCCTCTGGCCCCGCCTCACCGAGGCGCAGAAGCGCGCGCTGAAGGACACCGGAGCGGTCACTTTGCCCTCCGAACACGACCCGGCCGGTTACACGCTTCGCCGCGAGCTCTTTGAGGACGGCAAGCGGCACTTGGTAATGCCCGGGCCAATCGCACTGGACTGCCCGGTGCGGCTCCTTCACGGCATGCGCGATGAAGCGGTGCCATGGCAGACCAGCATCTCCCTCGCTGAACGCCTCCACAGCTGCGAGGTTCTGGTCATCTTGGTCAAAGATGGCGACCACCGGCTGTCGAGCGAAGCAGACCTGGTCCGCCTGGGCCGAGCCTTGGACGAGCTTTGCGGACTCGAGAACGAAGTACATTCGGTTGACTCATGATGGCGAAGTTGTCGATCCCGGCGACGGTTTACGGGGCCGGATGGATGTAGGGATCGCCCAAGGTAAGCGCCGGCCGCTCAGCCCTCTGACGCTTAAAAACGGCCGCGCTTGTTTCGATAGAATTTCGGATCGAGCATCGGTCGTGCTTCTCGGCGAAGCCCGGTCGTGTCAGCGTGTTTTGGGGCGCGCAATCGAGCAGCCTGCCATTGCCAGAGGGCGGCGGAAATCGCCACCGCCTGGTCGACATCCAAACTGGGCAGCCGTGGCTGATTGCACAGGGGTGTGCTCGTGAACAGCACACCGTTCTCACGGTTGAGGAACCGACGAGCGACCTCGGCATTCGATACAGCGAACTGGTCCAGGAAGGTGGTCGCCGCTTCAGCGCTCGGTCGTAAGCGTTCGCGAGTTGTGATTGCTGCGAGCGCCTCGTTGATGCTGCCCCGATCCCTACTAATGCCGATATCGGAGCAGGTCGGCAAATGCGCATTCAACCGACGCAGAAACTCGACGGTGTGTATGTCGAGGCTGCGGTTCTGGTTTTCCGGTCGGACCAGTTGACTGTAATGTGCGAACCCGATCGTGGAGAAGAAATCCGCGACAAGGTCGCCGTCCCTGAGCTGCTCGGGTTCAAAGATACGAATGGTAAGATTTTCTTTTCCAAACACTTGCGCCCACATATCCAAGACGCGAAGGTAATCTAACCATTGTATCCCGTTGGGATAATAGAATTCGTGCGTCGCGCCCGCCTTCACAGAATTGGAGTAATGACTTGCGACCAATTCATCCTGGCGCCGCAGATAAATGATCGCTCGGCACTCGCGAGCTAAAGGCGTGATGATATCACGGAGTTTGGCGATCTCCGCTATCGTGAAGAGGCGGGAACTGCAATGCTCATTAGAGAGGATCGCGCTATGGCATCCGGATTGGGTCAACGCCTCGGCGATTTGCCTCGGATATCTTTGCAGGAAGGCCGCGTAAGCCGCACCGCTAGTAAGGCCGGCATATTGCCGCAAATCCGTCGCTGCTTCGGGGTTCGCGGCACACAGTGCCAGTCCGATGTGATTAGACGGTGACCCTTCCAAGGTCGTCGGGAAGAAGTAACCGTAGCGTTCCAGTAGTCGCCGATTGAGTGCCATCGTAACTTGCAACGTGGTAGTACCCGTCTTCTCGAGACCAACATGCAGAAACACTCGGTCTAGAATGGAAATTCGACCCGTTGCGCGGCGTCCGCGAGTCGCTCCATCGACCCGTCGAAACAATTTCCATATCTCGGGCATGCGCTTCTTTCGAGCGTCGGTGTCGGCAAGTTATCCGAGGTGTTTACATCGTAGATTTTACGCGCTCGACGCTCCCATCATCCCGGATCGCGCTTTTTGTTGCGCGTCTATTCGCGTAATCGCGTTGCTGGCATTCCTGGCGGTGGTCGTGTGCGGCGGGGCGGTGCGGGTTGCGGCGCAAGACACCGCCGCACAGGAAGCGTCACATCGGGCAGAGATCATCGCGCATTCGCCGCCGGATGCGGCGAAGGTCTTGTTCGGACGTGAAACCACGCCGGCAACGGGGCCGGCGCAAGCTATCGGCGCCTACGAGCGGGGCTGTCTCGAAGGCGGGATAGCACTACCTGCCGATGGGCCGAATTGGCAAGTCATGCGCCCGTCGCGCAACCGCGCTTGGGGTCACCCGATGCTGGTCGCGTTTCTCGAACAATTGGCCCGCAAACTGCCGTCCGAGGCTGGCTGGCCGGGGCTCCTCGTCGGCGACATCGCGCAGCCGCGTGGCGGCCCGATGCTGACCGGGCACGGTTCGCACCAGGTCGGTCTCGACGCCGATATCTGGCTGACGCCAATGCCCAGTCGCCAACTGAGCTCCTCTGAGCGCGACGAGATCTCCGCGACCGATGTCGTTGCCGCCGATGGAATGCGGGTCGATGCCGCGGCCTGGACACCGCAGCATCGCCGTCTGCTCGAGGCGTTCGCAAACGAACCTATGGTGGAACGCATCTTTGTTAACCCGGCGATCAAGCGCGAGCTATGCCGGGAGGCCGGGCCGGACAGAGCCTGGTTGTCAAAGATTAGGCCCTGGTGGGGACACAATTATCATTTCCATGTCAGAGTCTACTGTCCGAGCGGCAACCCGCAGTGCCGCCCGCAGGCACCGCCGCCGCCAGGCGACGGCTGCGGCAAGGAACTCGATTGGTGGTTCACCGAAGAGGCGCTGCACCCGAAGCCGTCGCCACCCCGGCCGCCGCTGCGGCTGGCGGATCTGCCCGCGGCGTGCGCCGCGCTCGTCGTCCCGTCGGCGGGGCAAAGCTTACAGGTCCGAGGCGGGGCACGATGAGGATGTTTCACCCGCGAGCAGGTGCTTGCTGGGTGGCTTTCGCCACATTGCTGTTGAATTTCCTGCTTCCGACGGCGCTTTCGATTGGCACTGAGCTCGATCCCAGACCGGGTCTTGTTGTTTCGAGCTTGTGCGGCAGCGGGGATGCTCCCTCCAAGGCGAAACCCGGACTGATCCTGCACCATTGCGTCCTGTGCACAGTACCGGCGGCGCTGCCGCCTGTGCGCCAAGGCAGTCCCGGGTGCGAGGACGAAATCACCGCGGCGGCTTACCCGAGCTTCCAGCGGGCATTAGCTCCTACTCTCTTTCGACACAGCCCACTCCAGGCCCGGGCACCTCCCGTCTTGTCCTGAGTCCTATTCCTGCTCCCGACCGGGAGCAAGCGTCCGAATTGTCGAAAGGAAATCAGATGTCGTTGAAATTTTTCGCCTTGGCGGCGGGTCTAGTTGTGGCGGGTGCCGCATTAGCGCAAACCGGCCAGCTCGAGGTCAACAATGCCTGGGCGCGTGCCACACCGGGGAAAGCCGAGAACGGTGCCGCCTATGTCACGATCGCGTCGCCGACCCCCGACCGTCTGGTCTCGGTCTCGACACCCGTCGCGAATAAAGCCGAGCTGCATACGATGGAGATGAAAGGAATGGTCATGGAGATGCGGCCGGTCGCCGGCGTCGATATTCCCGCAGGCCAGCCGGTCAGCTTGAAGCCTGGCGGCGAGCACATCATGCTGCTCGGCCTCAACCAGCCATTGCGCGAAGGTCAAACCTTCCCGCTGACCCTCAACTTTGAGAAGGCGGGGCCGCGCGCGGTGACCGTGACCGTCGAGAAGCCGGGCGCCGCCGGCCCGACCGCGGCTGCACGGCATTGACGGAGGACGCAAAGATGGCCCGCACCGCCCGCGCAGGCTCCCCGGGAAAGCCGCCACCAGCCGCCGGTTCGCCGCGTTTTGTCATCGCTGCCGCCGTGCTCGCCGGTCTCGTAATCCTCGGGGCCGGCGCCTTCCTCGCTCTCGAGATGCGCGGCAACCCGCGCGGCGCCGGCGGCACAGTGCTCGCCAGCGCGATCGGCGGGCCGTTTCAGCTCACCGACCAGAACGGCAAGATGGTGACCGACGCCGATCTCAAGGGAAAATGGTCGCTGATCTATTTCGGCTATACCCATTGCCCCGACGCCTGCCCGACGGCGCTGAACGACATCTCGATCGCGCTCGAAGAGCTCGGGGCAAAGCGCGACGAGGTCCGCCCGGTCTTCATCACCGTCGATCCCGAGCGGGATACGTCCGAGGCCCTCAAATCCTATGTGACGAGCTTCGACGCCCCGATCCTGGCGCTGACCGGGACTACGGACCAGGTCGCTCAGGCGGCAAAAGCCTACCGGGTCTACTACGCCAAGCATCCCGAAGCCGGCGGCGACTACTCGATGGACCACAGCTCGGTCATCTATGTGATGGACCCGCAGGGCCGCTTCACCGCCAGCTTCACGCATGAGAGCAGCCCCGAACAGATCGCTGAGCGGTTGAAGAAACTCTTGGCCTAGGTTCCGCCCAGCCTCGCGAGGCCGAATTCCCGATTTTTCCCGTGGAGACGGGAATTTTCTCGATCTCGCCTGAAAAACTGCCATTTCTTGGTGAAAATGGTGAGATAAATCAGAGGCTTGCAGGAAAATTCCCGTAGCGTCCCGAAACGGGAATTCTCTGGTCTAATCGGGAATTAAGAGAAACCTCGCCCTCTCTTCGCTACGTGAACATCGTGCAACGTTTACCACTCGAGTTCGCCTTTTGTAAGGCGAGCCCGGACGGGGCGCTCGATCAGAGCGCCCCTACCCCGGCCGTGATTAACTAATGCAACGTGCCGTCGTCGGGACCGAGGCCCGGCAGCACCTGGGTTCCCTCTCGCCGAACCGAGATCAGCTTGTCGGGGTCGAGGCCAAGTGCGGCCAGGATGGTCGGCGCGATCTGCGCGGTCTCGACCGGGCTCGTCACCCTCTTACGCGAAAAGCTCGGGTTCGAGAGCAGCATGATCACGTTCGTGTCATCGTGCGAGAAGCCGCCGTGTTCGGCGAGTTTCTTGCCGCTCCCGGAATAGGTCACACCGATATTCGGCGTAACGATGATATCGGGAGTACGCGGGTCGCCAGTCGGCGGCAGCCCCGGCAAGTTGAACATTTGCCCGATTGCCGGACCAGAAAAGATCTGGCCTATGCCGGCAATGTTGCCCGTGGTCGGCGATGTACTTTCGAGCATTCCGACGGCACTCGCGGTTTGGGTCGAATCCGAAAGCCAAATGAGCGAGATGTCGTCTTCAGTCGGCCCGATCCCGTCAGGGTTTGCTGGTGACTCGGAGTCGGGAAGCAGAGCCTCCAAGATCGTCGCCGGCGATGTCGTGATGGGACTGTTGGACGGAACCCCTATCCCCAAATATCGGGCGGAGTCGATCGGGCTCTGGCCATGTTTCGCCGAAATGATGATCAGGGTCGACTGATAGAGGCCGCGCTTTTTGAGTTCAGCCACCATGCTGCCGATCGCATTGTCGGCGAACTCGATCTCGCCGAGCAGCGCCTGGGTCGGCGTCCCGATATTGTCCATATAGCCGCCCGTCATCCCCACGGACGGTTGAATCAGCTTCTGGCCCACGCTGACCACTTGAAAATTCATCCCGAAGATTCTCGGTACCGGCTTGTTAACCGTGCCGCCGTGATCCTTGCCGTCGATCCAGTTTACGACTGCCTGCACCTTGAGGCCGTCGTAACACTGAATGTTCTGGAAGCTATCGGTCCAGGCATTCGACGGGCTGACTGCCGTCTGATCCGGCAATGGGCTGCAGCCCGACACCGTGGGCAGCGCCACTGGTATCGAGTTGATTTCCGGCGAATAGTAGTCGTCCACGTTGGTCCCGTTACCGGGGCCCGAGACCGACGAGTAGGAAGGATGCTTGTCCGACCAGGCGGTGTAGCCGCCCGCCTCGTGTACGACGCCAAAAATCGTGTTCGTGCGGACGAAGTTCCATGGATAGATGGGAGCGCAATTGTGCGCGGGATCGCGCGTAAGCTTGTTCGGATCGATGGACTGGATTCCGCCGCTCACGCCGGCTGGTGCTCCGCCGTTCAGGAGGGTCTTGTCGATATCGATTCCCTCGTCGAATTCCGTTGTCGTGCCGGTCGCAGTTGCCCCGGGCGTGCAAAGTCCCGGCGCTCCGGCGACGCCATTCCCGGTCGTCGTTGCGGGCGGATCGAGCGAGCGGTCGTAGGCAACATCATAGAATGCGCCGACGGTCCGCGGCGAGCCTCCGCTCACCAGCGCCATCAGTCCAGGGAATGAATCGGAGGGTTTCGAGGTGGAAGCCTCCAGATAATTCACACCCGTCTCGGCGAGTTCGGCCAGATTCGGGCAATAGGGGGCGCCGCCGTTGACCCCGCTGATGCCTTCCGCGCAATTGATGAAATCGAGGGCATGCATGCCGTCGATGCTGATCAATAGCACCCGCTTGATGCCGTCGCCGCCAAAACCCAAGTCGCCGTCGGCGTGTGCCGGCAACCCCGCCGAGGCCGCCAACAAGCCCGCGCCCAGAACCGTACTTCGCCACAACATGGGCATGATCCCCTCCGTCATTGCCGATTGCGCCGGCAATCTAGGCGCCGGGGATGACGTTTCGTTGACGGTTCGATGACGCTTGCGTTTCGAGGCGCTACACGCGGGGAGGACAGTCACGGGCTTTGTGCGGGAGGGGCTGGCAGCGCGTCTATCATACTCCAGCCGCGCCATACTCCAGCCACGGCGGCACCATAGTCAATGGCACTCGGGGCCGCTCAAAAGGCGCGCAAGAACATCAGCGAGTGAGGATTGGAATGACACTTGGGGCCGGCAGGTCTTTCGCGGAATTATTCAACGCCAGCAATTCCAAGACCAGTTCGAGCACTTGAGAGCTTCTATCGCATCCCGTCGGATCGGCGATGATGTGGTAGTTTTTGCCTTGATACGACGTCGAAATAGAGGATTCTTGGCCGACTCCCTGCTCCAGCCGGAACAGGGTATTCCGCGCTTCTTTCTCGCAGCGCTGATTTTTGTCTTTTATTGTCGGCGGCTGCTTTGCGCTCCCGCCGATGCCCTCGATTTCTTCACGCGCCCACTCGCCAAGGTAATAGATTACTCCCTCGACCGATCTCACGTGAATCCCTATCTTTTGTCCTCCCAGCTTGACCGCGTATCTTCCCATTTTTCCGCTGTTGTCGGGAGCTGGCGCGTCGCTTTGCTCAAGCGTTCGTATACAGGTCCCGGTTGCGTCGCTAATTGGCGGCTTCAGGCAGAAGCGATATACAATATTGTTTTTCTTGAGCTGGTAATGCGTGCCTTCATGCGCGATCGTTATTTGTTGAGCATCGAGTTTGGCGATGTCCATCGGCCGAATTTCCTTCGCAGCGAACGTCGGTCCCAACAGAATATCTTCCGTCACTGGTTGCACCGTCAGCCCTTGGTCGATCAAATCTTCTAGTTCTTTTATAAAATCATGATAATATCCAGGTACATTATAAAGAGGTGGTTGGTTTTCTTTCTCGATTTCAGATATCAACAGCGTAAACAAGACATTGCGAGGAAATCCCTGGCTTATGTAATATGAAATAAGCTGCGGCGGTATCGGTCTTAATATTCCGTTGTAAAATTCCTGCGTGTTCAGCACCGCGACGGTAAAATTAGGCGTGTCCGATTCCGTCACGCTCGGAGAAAAGAGGAAACCCGAGCGAGGACCGCCAAATGGCACCGTGAACGCTGCGGTCCCAGACACGCTTACTTGACCGGTGATCGTGCTGAGATCGGTGAACTGGAGCGGCTTTCGATAGGCGGACCGGATAATGTTGTTCAAGATATTCTGGTTTTTAATCGCTTCTGCCTGGATATTGTATTCAACGGAATGATCCGCAAAGCGGTCAATGACGCTGCAGCTCGAGGCTATACTAACGATTATTACCGCAAGGAAATAGCTTTCCAGTTGCCCCGCCCTTCGGTTGGGCTTTTCTCGCTCACCGAATACCGGCACGGCATCCCCCCGTCACCCCTCAATCTTCGAGAGATTGAAGCATCAAGTCA
>Ga0182039_10002293_pt1 | contig 10458 bp, 11 predicted proteins | sample sta12Can44000111_FD_125975 | JGI IMG/M metagenome (GOLD analysis project Ga0182039, IMG submission 125975) | Lab enrichment of tropical soil microbial communities from Luquillo Experimental Forest, Puerto Rico - statanox.12C.anox.44.000.111 | ecosystem: Environmental > Terrestrial > Soil >...
AAACTTTGGCAAGTACGGCAGTGATTTGACGAGGACTTCCTGCATGGTGTCTTCGGCGTCCTCGCGCTGGCCGCAAACTTTCATGCTAAAGGAAAAAACCGTGTCCTGAAGAAGTTCCAAGGCGTGCTCCAAAGCCTTCGGGTCCTGTTTCTCTAACAGCGCTACGGCCTGTTCGATTTCTTTTCGCATGCCAACCCCACGATAGCACACAGCTCGGTATAAGAAAGCATCGTCCACCTCAAGTCATTGAGCTCAGGAGTGTTACGTGTGACTCCTGAGAGCTTTATCATCACTGAATTTGCCTGTAACAAATTCCGAAAGAGTGCATTTGTTCGGGTAAAAGGTCACAGACACCGAAGCCGCAAAGGAGGAAAGAAGATGGCCAGCAACGTGGGGGCGGCGGATCGGACGGTGCGCTTTGTTTTGGGGATCGTTTTGATTGGTTTGGGGCTTACCCTTGTTTTGTCCGGAGGACTGGCGATTGCTGCGTATTGCGTCGGCGGCATCGCGCTGCTGACCGGCGCGATTGGCTACTGTCCGGCGTGGTCCGTCTTTTGGCATTAACACCTGCCCTCTCAAGACGAAGGAATCCAAGTAGCTTCAAAAGTTCTTTCGTCCGAACCAGAAAGTCATTTGGAGCGTGTCATGATTCAAGCAAAAGTAACTCTCGCACAATCCCTGAAATCGCAGCGGCAATTCATCGCCGAAACCGGCAGCGGACATCACCTGATTCTGGATGATGCCGCGGGAGCAACCGGGGCAAAACCCATTGAGCTGGTAGCCGTGGCGCTGGCGGGTTGCACGGCGTTTGATGTGGTGACCATGCTGCGGCAGAAGCATCACCAAAAATTGACCGGCTACGAGGTATTCGTGGAAGCGGACCAAGCGGAGCGGCCACCGCAGGTATTTACCACAATTCGCGTACGCCATGTCTTGACTGGAATCGGTATCGAGAAGCAGGCCGTGGAGCAAGCCATCCAGCTCTCCGAAGAGAAGTATTGCTCTGTGGGAGCGATGTTGAAGGGCAATGCAAAACTGGAAACCACTTACGAAATTAATGAAGAGCCCGTCGGCTGGCGGAAGCCAGGGACCGCGCCGGAGAAGGTCTGGGCTTGAGGATTGCGATGGACTCCAGTGGGCGTAACAAAGGGAAAACAGCGGTCGTGGCTCTGGCTTTGCTGATCGTTGTAGCTGCGCCGCGAAGCCAGGCACAAGAAAGCGGTGCCAGCCGTTCGATCACGCTCGAACAAGCGGTGCAAATGGCACTGCAAGAAAATCCAGTCTTTCAAACCAGCAAAGACGACGCCGATGCTGCTCGTGCGCGATTGAAAGAAACACAATCTGCATGGTATCCGCGGTTTGATTTCAACCAGGACTTTACGCGCGGAAATAATCCGATCTATGTGTTTGGCACGAAATTGACGCAGCGGCAATTCTCTGCAGGCGACTTTGCGCTGAACAAACTCAATACACCAACTCCCCTCGACAACTTTCAAACAAGGTTCTCCGGTCAGTGGCGGCTTTTCGATTCCGGCGAGACCTGGCTGCATCGACGCAGCGCAAAGCGATTGGTGACCGCTGCGGATTTTGGCACGGAACAGGCACGGCAGGACCTGATTCTCGAGGTGGTCAAATCGTATTACGGGGTGCTCGTGATGAAGGAAAACGCAAAAGCCGCCGAGGAAGCCGTGAAAACGGCGGAAGCCACTGAGCACCGGATGGAGACCATGCACCAGGCTGGAATGCTGGTGGATTCCGATCTCCTGAGTGCGAAGGTATTTGTCTCGCAAATGAAAGACCGCGAGATTCAGGCGCAGAACAGCCTGGCACTCTCAGAGATGCAGCTCGCGCGCGAAATTGGCCTGGCCCTGGACAGCCCAACCGAGCCCGCCGGAGCATTGACAGAGCCGTCCGCCCCAGCCAAGACGATTCAGGAATGGATGCAGACCGCGCTGCAAGAGCGCCCCGGGCTGCGAGCGGCGGAGCTTGAAGAAACCGCGATGGGCGACGAGCGAAAAGCTGCCAAAGCGCAGTTTGGCCCAAAGATCGGATTGTTTGGAAGCACCGAGAGGGATGCGGTAACGCTTGGAGGGCCTTCGGGGACAAACTGGACGGCGGGGGCACGGCTCGATTTCAACTTGTTTGCTGGCGGCGCACAAAAGGCACGACTCGAGGAGGCTGCAGCAGGCGAGAGCAAGGCAAGGCACAACGTCGAATGGTTGCGCTCGGGCGTGCAGATGGAAGTGCGTAAGGCGTTTCTGGACGGGAATGCCGCCGCGCAACGTGCTGCCGCCGCGCACGACGCGGCGGAGCAGGCCAAGGAGAGTTTGCGGATCGTGCAGAACCGCTACGAGACGGGGTTGACGACCGTAACGGAATTGCTCCGCGCTCAAACCGCCCACCTGGACGCGACCACGGGTTACCTGGCCGCACTTCAGGACTGGCAGGTAGCGCGAGCGCAACTCGAGCGAGCGGCAGGCATGCTAACGCCAGAATCGACTTTGATTACGGGAGAAGGCAAGCCATGAGATGGAGAAATGGTTTGGGAGGTAAAACGACGCACCGGATCAGAATGGCTTCGCTGATGTGCGGAGTGTGTTTGGCCGGGTGTGGAGGCGAAAGACAAACCGCGCCACAAAAAGCAGAGGTCGTTTCCGGCTTGCACGTGCAAAAAGTGCAGTTCCAAAACCTACCGGAGGAATTGGAAGCTCCGGGCAGCGTGATCGCGGTTTCGACCGCGCAAGTGGCGGCCAGAACCATGAGTACGGTGTTGCAAGTTGCCGTGAAAGAAGGCGACACGGTCAAGCGCGGACAATTGCTTGCACAACTGGATGAGCGGGAATTGTCGGCGCGACGAAATGCGGCGAAAGCGGCTTCTCAGGGAGCAAACGCCGCCGTGGTGCAAGCGACTAAAGCCTTGGCTGCGGCGCAGGCACAGGCCGGGGTCGTACAGAAGACGTATGAACGCTACGTTTACCTGAAGCAGCAAAATTCGGTGAGCCCGCAGGAATTTGACGAGATGGCCGCAAAACAAGAGTCGGCGCAGGCGAGCCTGGAGCAGGCGAAGGCCAATTTGCAGCAAGCGGAGGCGGGAGCGTCGCAGGCGGAATCGGAGTCGCGCGCGGCAGAGGACGTGGCGAGCTATGCGCGGATTGTGGCGCCGTTTGACGGCAAAGTGTTGCGGCGGAGCGTGGACCCGGGCTCGCTGGTGTCACCGGGAACCGAGCTTTTCGTGGTGGAAGACACGTCACGCTATCAATTGGAAGCAACTTTGCCGGCGGCCGGCTTGAAGTCGGTGAAGAAAGATACTCCGGTCCGGGTGCAATTGGATGCATTGGGGGAAAAATCCCTGACCGGAAAAGTGGCGGAAATGGAAGCCGGAGCCGATCCAACATCGCATACCTGGAGAGCACGCATTGAGTTGCCGAAAGACCCCGGAGTGCAGTCCGGTATGTTTGGCCGGGCGTTTTTCTCGCAGGGAGAAAAGCGGGCGCTGATGTTGCCACACGACGCAATTATGACCCGCGGCCAGCTACAGGGAATCTACGTGGTGGCGGAAGGAAATCTGCTGCGCTGGCGGGTAGTGACGCTCGGCAAGGCCATGGGTAGCCAAGTCGAGGTGCTATCGGGATTGAGTGATGGAGAAGTTGTGGTGCTCAATCCGGGTATGCAAGAGCTTGATGGCAGGAAAGTCGAGGCAGCAGCGATCAGCGGGGAGAAGCGCCCGTGAAACGCGGTCTGGCCGGGAAAATTGCGCACGCCTTCATCACTTCGCCGCTTACGCCGCTGGTGATTGTTGCCGCGCTATTGCTCGGTGTTTTCAGCATCTGGCAAACGCCGCGTGAAGAAGAGCCGCAGATCGTCGTGCCGATGCTGGATGTTTTCGTGAATATGCCTGGGGCATCAGCGGCGGAGGTGGAGCAGCGCGTTACCATCCCGATGGAGCGACTGCTGCAGGAAATTCCCGGTGTGGAGTACCTGTATTCGACCAGCCAGCCGGGCGGCGCGCTGGTGATTGTGCGTTTCTACGTTGGAATCAAGGAAGAAGATGCGATCGTCCGCACCTACAACAAGCTTTATGCGAATTTCGATCGCATCCCGCAAGGTGCCAGCCAACCGCTGATCAAGGCACGTTCGATCGACGATGTGCCAGTGCTGGCGATGACGTTTTGGGGCAAGAACTACGATGCGGCGGCCGTGCGGCGAATTGCAGCCGAGGTGCAACAAAGCGTCAAGCAGGTGGAAAACGTTTCGGAGACCACCTTGCTTGGCGGCCAGAGGCGCGAGCTGAAAATCACTCTTCAGGTTCAAAAGCTTGCTTCCTTTCATCTGAGTCCGTTGCTGATTGCGCGAGCGGTGGAAGGCGCCAATCAGCGGACCCAGGCGGGTTCCTTTGCCGAAGGCAACCAGGAAATAGCGGTTGAAGCCGGGAACTTTTTACGGAGTGCCGAAGACGCAAAAAAGCTGGTAGTGGCCGTGCAGAACGGCCGGCCTGTTTATCTCGGTGACGTTGCCGACATCAGCGATGGCCCCGAAGAGCCGACAAATTATGTGTTCTTTGGTACGGGCGGTGCCACCACCGGAGTGAACGGGACGTTTCCCGCGGTAACCCTGGCCGTGGCAAAGAGGAAAGGCGCAAATGCCACAAACGTCTCGCGAGATGTTCTGGCAAAGGTCGAATCGTTGCGTGGGTACGTCTTGCCGAACGATCTGCAAGTGACCGTAACGCGGAATTACGGCGAGACCGCAAAGCACAAATCGGACGAACTGCTGAAGCATCTCTTCTTGGCCACTCTTTCTGTGACGCTGCTGGTGGCGCTGGCTTTAGGCTGGCGCGAATCGGGTGTAGTTTTGCTCGCAATTCCGGTGACGTTGGCGCTCACGCTGTTCATTTTTTATGTGTATGGCTACACGTTGAACCGCGTGACGCTGTTCGCTTTGATTTTTTCCATCGGTATCTTGGTAGACGACGCCATCGTCGTTGTGGAAAACATCGTAAGGCATTTCCGGCTGCCCGAAAGTCAGGGCCGGCCACGGGTCGAGGTAGCGGTGGAAGCAGTGGATGAAGTGGGGAATCCCACTATATTGGCAACAGCCGCGGTGATTGCCGCGATTCTGCCGATGGCGTTTGTCCGCGGCTTGATGGGCCCGTATATGCGGCCGATTCCGGTGGGAGCATCTGCGGCGATGGTGTTTTCGTTGCTCGTTGCGTTCGTGGTGTCGCCTTGGGCCGCGCTGCGACTTTTGCGTGGGCACACCGGGAAACACGGCGAAGGCGAAACGGAAGGCGCGACGACGAAGCTGTACCGGAAGCTGATGGGCAGCATGGTGCAACACGCGGGCAAGCGTTGGGCTTTTCTGACAACGGTCGCCGTGCTTTTCCTGCTGGCCAGCTCGTTGGTCGCGTTCAAGGTTGTGCGCGTGAAGATGCTTCCCTTCGATAACAAAAGTGAATTTCAGGTGGTCGTTGATATGCCCGAGGGCACCCCATTGGAACAGACACTGGCGGTGGAACAGGAGGTCGGAGCCTACCTTCACACGCAGTCGGAAGTACTCAACTATCAGATCTACGCCGGGATTTCCGGACCGTATAACTTCAACGGGTTGGTAAGGCACTACTATTTGAGGCGCGGCGCGAACCAGGGCGACATTCAAGTGAATTTGCGGTCGGTGGATGAACGCAAACGCCAGAGCCACGAAATTGCCAAAGAGGTTCGCGGGCCCATCCAAGAGATTGCGAAGAAGTGGAATGCCCGCGTGAAGGTGGCGGAAGTTCCGCCAGGGCCGCCGGTCGTTGCCACGTTGGTGGCCGAGGTGTACGGGCCGGACTATACGCGGCAGATCGAACTAGCCCGGCAGATTCGCAAAATATTCGATGAAACTCCGGGAGTGGTGGACGTGGACTGGTACGTGGCTGCGGATCAGCGAAAAATTGATTTTCAGGTGCAGCAGGATAAGGCGTCCTTGCGCGGAATTTCGCCGGCGGACGTTTCGCAGTCGGTGGCAATGGCGGTGAGCGGCGCGCAAGTCGGACTGATGCACCAAGGCTCGGAGCGCGAGGATGTGCCGATCCGCGTACGGCTTTCGCGCGCGGACAGGTCTGGTGTTGACGCCTTGCGCGGCCTGTACCTGAATGCTCCAGATGGGGCTATGGTACCTCTTGGAGAAATTGCGAAGGTTCGAGAGGGAACGATAGACGAGAATATCTACCGCAAAAACCAACGTGAAGTCGTCTACGTGATTGCGGACGTGGCGGGAGCGGAGGAAAGCCCCGTGTATGCGATCGGAAACCTCGGGGACAAGATCGATTCGTTGAAGATTCCCGAAGGCTATCGGATCGCGCAGTTCACCGCAATTCAGCCTCCGGACACAAAAAAACTAGCCATAAAGTGGGATGGCGAGTGGCACATTACCTATGAAGTGTTTCGCGATTTGGGGTTGGCTTTTGCCGCGGTGCTGGTACTGATTTACGTTCTGGTGGTCGGATGGTTTGCGTCCTTCAAGACGCCGCTGGTGATCATGGCCCCCATCCCGCTCACACTGGTGGGAATATTACCAGCGCACGCCTTGATGGGAGCCTTCTTCACCGCAACTTCCATGATTGGTTTCATCGCGGGAGCCGGAATTATTGTCCGCAATTCGATCATCCTCGTGGATTTTATCGAGTTGCGCCGTTCTCACGGCATGCCTCTTGAAGAAGCAGTAGTGGACGCCGGGGCAGTACGATTTCGCCCGATGCTCTTGACTGCTGCGGCGGTGGTCGTCGGTGCAGGTGTCATTCTGTTCGACCCTATCTTTCAGGGGCTCGCCATTTCGTTGATGGCTGGAGAAGTCGCATCAACCGTTATTTCGCGCATGGCGGTGCCGATTCTCCATTACATGTCTCAGCGGCGCAGTTTCACTCCGGGTTCTGCAACAGAAGAGCCTGCAAGTATCAATTTCTAGTTTTGGGAGGAACATCATGACGGTTGAAAGATATCTTCGGTTAATCGCCGGCTTTTTTGTCCTTGTTTCGCTCGCCCTGGGGTATTGGGTAAGTTCGTACTGGTTTCTCTTCACTGCATTTGTTGGGCTGAATCTGTTTCAGTCAGCCTTTACCAATTGGTGCCCCATGATGACGATTCTTCGGAAGGCTGGAGTCCGGACCTGAGGTCAATGCAAAAGGTCTCCTGAAAGCGATGAAGGCCGTTTTGCAGATCGAATTCTCACCTGGGATTCTCGAAGACCGCGAAGCCATTCTACGCCGCGCGGGCTGTAGAGTGATTTCTGTTTTGGGCTGTGATGAGGCGCGGGCATTTGACTCGGTGGCGCATGATGTGGGAGTGGTTGTGATTGGCCATGGCGCGATGCGAGAGGACCGTCAGCAACTTGTCTCGTTCTTTCGGGGAAAAGTCCCTGACATCACGATTGTCTGCCTGCTGAGATATACCGACACACCGTTCCGAGAAGCCGATTTTAATTTGCCCGCAGACAATCCTGCCCTCTGGGAGACGACGGTTCTTCAGGCCGCTGAGTGCCATCACTAATAAAGCGTAGCTCGTTCAACTCGTCGATGCCCGGCAGCGCCGCGCACGAGGAGGCTTCCGTCAGCTTCATCCGCTTATCCCGTGTTAGCTTCCTTCGAAGTCGCAAAGGAGCACACGGCGACGCTCTTGGCTGCGTGAACTATCTTGTGGTTGAGTGTCAGAGTGATGCGGTCGCGAGACAAGAGGAACATGGATTGGCGAAAACAAATGCTGACCGTAACGTACGTACGTAACGTTGGGCTGGGCTCAACCCTTCATGGCGAGGGTTAGGGCAGCACTTTTCCTGTGCGCTCAAATAAGGAAAACGGAATCTCGGCCCCACAACTACGGCAAGCATTGTCCAGAGCAGGTCCCTCCTGAAACAAACACAACATTCTGTTTCAGCGCTTCGTGAAAAAGCTGGTTTGCGTCCACACCTGCGGGCAAGGTAACCCATAGGAACAGGCCTCCCTTGGGGTGCGTCCATCTCACTTCTGGCGGAAAATGTTGAGCGAGGGCCTCAAGCATGACGTCGCGGCGCTCTCGGTAGACGGCGCGGATCTTTTTCACGTGTTCATCAAAGGAAGTTGCCTCGTTTTTCCAAACTTGACCTGGAACTCCGTGTTTTTCGGCTGCTTCACCATCTTGGGAATTGGATCTGCGATCCCAATCTGATCCTGACGAAACAACATCTTCGCCGCTACATTCGCGAACACGGGCCTGCCATTTTCTCAGGCGATCCGGTTTACGAGGCGCAAGCCGAAGCCCAGCACCGTGCCGTGGCAACATGACAGGGGCGGAGGGGACCGCGCAGCATCCGTTGCACAGCCTTCAGCGCGGCAGCGTGTATCGACGTGGCTGGTTCTAAGCGGCAAACGAGCAAACCATAGGCTGAGCCAGCCGCGCGAAATCCGTGAACTTCATGCGAATGACATCTTGATGCGTACCGGCGTTGAATACGATTTCTCGGTCGGCAGCGAGTGACTCGTCCACGTACACTGGTAGGTTGTAAATCTCTCCCAGTGGCGGCATCGCCCCGAGATCACAATCCGGAAACAAGCTGGAGAATTCGCTTTCCGTTGCCAACTGCACCGGCGAGCCCAGCACGTTACCGAGTTTCTCCAGACTCAGGCGACGTGAGGCGGGCAAGGCAGCCAGGCAATATTGGCTCCCCGCCTTCACTACCACAGTCTTCGCAACTTCCTGCCCCGGAATGTGCATCGTGGAAGCCGTGCCCTGGGCTGTGTAGGTTTGTGGATGGGTTAGCGAAACGTATGGAATTTTGCGTTCATCCAAATGATTCTTGATGCGCATTGAAATTGACATGGTCTGACCTCCTTGTGTCGACGATTCCTTTTCCGCTGGGGGATTTGCCAGGATGTGGTTTGCCGACTAGTCGAACTGTGCTCGCTTGTGGTCCTTTTTCTCCCCTCTCTTCGAGGAAGGTCACGAGAGTACCTGCGCTAAGCCTGGCGAAATTTATGTCCAGTACACTGTCTCTGTGAAAAGAGATCTCACGCCCATCCGGCGTCATCAAGAATCCGTAGTTGTTTTCCGGGAATAACTTGCTTACAAGCGCTTTCGGCCGCACCTCGTGCGTTTTTACCTCTTGGCGCATGCGGCGCACGCAGTCCTGCAATTGCCGCTCGGCTTTCTTGAAAGCGTCGTTGATCGCCAAGCGCAGATTCTTGTGCGGCGCTTCGAGTTCCAACTGCTTTCTCACCCTAGGTGTGCCACGTAATGAATTACCCGCGACGGGCTGATGTTTCACAACGATCTCGCGTCCTGGCACAGTCAAATCGATCCTGACTAGGTAAGGGCTGCCGCTGCGATGGCGAAGGTGAGGAATCTTCACGAGCACACGGCAGCTTATGATCCGATCGAAGAATCTGTCCAGCTTTGCAACCGCTTTGCGAATCCGTCGCTCCACCCCGGGTGAGGCGTCCACATTGCGAAATTCGATTTGGATCGGGAGTATCATGGTTTCCTCGTAAGGCCGCATCGTCGTGACCAACCGTCTGCGCGGTTTCACGCTGCGGCAAACGGGAGCTATGCGGCGCGCTTCCTTGCCGGCCACAATGGATTCTTTTCGCGGCGGAGCATCGCCTTTAGGCCCCGAAGAACTCGATTCAGGACGGCAACGAAGCGTGTTGGCCCATGGCGACTGACCGTTCAGTCACAGATTACGGGCGGGCGCTTCTAGCCTCCGTGCCGCCTATCACCCGCCATTGTGATGCAAGTTATGCAGGTCCGAGGCAGCTCAACCGCAGCCGCCAGGAACAAAGCCGCGTGTGTAAATTCATTTTGTAGAAGAAGTGCGGCAAGTGCGCCAACAGGGACACACTTCACGCAACAAAATCTCTGCAGTTACTGGGCCGACGTTTCTGAACTCTTGGAGTCTGGCAGATAGTTCGCGCGGAGTCTTCGACTGCGTTATGAGATTGGTTACGCTCCCGTACGGCGTTTGAGTTCCTCGGAAACCTCGAGAGGTTTCGTGGCTGTCGAAAAGTCATAACGCACGTAATGCGCCTCGTCTAAGAGGTGAACGAGCTCATCCCAGCCCGCTCTAAGAATTGCTTCCGGACTGGAGAGGTGCGCTGCGACGAGTGTTCGGTAAGCCTGTGCGGGAATGTTTGTTTGTCTCGACTTACCAAAAAGCAGGCAAGCCAAGAACCTGTGGTTCGCCAAAACTCCGTGCGACTTCAAAATCAACAAGATACGGCAAAGCTCCGTAACGCATTGTTGCATCGATGAGCTCCGAGTAGAAGGACCCAAAGGGACAGCGTACGCAATTATTCTCGACCACAGCTGGCTTGAGTGATCCACATCACTGATCCGGTTTCCGTCACTTGAGACTTTAAGTTTGGAGCTGGCCTCCAGATCTTTCAGCGTCACGCTCGCTGGAGTCAAGAAGGCTAATGAGCCGAAGCCATCTCCACGACGTCGTCCTCGA
>Ga0182039_10002299_pt1 | contig 10440 bp, 7 predicted proteins | sample sta12Can44000111_FD_125975 | JGI IMG/M metagenome (GOLD analysis project Ga0182039, IMG submission 125975) | Lab enrichment of tropical soil microbial communities from Luquillo Experimental Forest, Puerto Rico - statanox.12C.anox.44.000.111 | ecosystem: Environmental > Terrestrial > Soil >...
CACTGGGCGGAGCACGGCTTCGGCACGCCGTACGCGGTGTATCTCCTTTATCTGATCAAGATTGCGCTGTACGTCGCCGCTCCCGCCGCGATCATCTCGCTGACCCCGGGCCTGGGCGGGCTGGGCCGCATCGGCGACTGGTGGGCACAGCCGATCGTGTACCAGAAGTTCATCGTCTTCACGCTGCTCTTCGAGGTCCTGGGGTTCGGCTGCGGATCCGGCCCACTGACCGGGCGGTTCATGCCACCGGTCGGCGGGTTCCTTTATTGGTTGCGGCCCAACACGATTCGACTGCCTGCCTGGCCGGGCAAGGTTCCTTTTACCAGTGGTGATTCTCGCACCATCGTCGACGTCGCGCTCTATGCCGTCGTCTTGGTCGGGGGAGTGTGGGCGCTGTTGTCGCCCGGCCATGGTGGGCCGGTCACCGCCGCCGGCGATGTCGGTTTGATCGACCCTGTGCTGGTGGTGCCGACGATCGTCGCCCTGGCGCTGTTAGGCCTGCGCGACAAGACCATCTTCCTGGCCGCCCGTGGCGAACACTATTGGCTGAAACTGTTCGTGTTCTTTTTTCCTTTCACCGATCAGATCGCGGCTTTCAAGATCATCATGCTGTGCCTGTGGTGGGGGGCGGCGACCTCCAAGCTCAATCACCATTTCCCGTACGTCGTGTCGGTGATGACGAGCAACAACGCGCTGTTGCGCAGCAAGGTGTTTAACCCGTTAAAGCACATGCTCTACCTCGACCACGTCAACGACCTGCGGCCCTCGTGGTTGCCGAAGATGATGGCCCATGTCGGTGGTACGACGGCGGAATTCCTGGTCCCGACGGTTCTGGTCTTCGTCGCCGGCGATGCACCGTGGCGATGGTTCCTCATCGGGTTCATGGTGATCTTTCACCTCAACATCCTTTCCAACCTCCCAATGGGAGTCCCCCTGGAATGGAACGTCTTCTTCATCTTCTCGCTGTTCTATCTGTTCGGGCACTATGGCGCGATCCGTGCCACCGATCTTCGGTCGCCCCTGCTGCTGGCCCTCGTGATCGTCGCGGCGGCCATCGTGATCGCGGGAAACCTATTCCCCGAAAAGGTTTCGTTCCTACCCGCCATGCGCTACTACGCCGGCAACTGGGCCACCAGCGTGTGGTGTTTCCGGGCCGGCGCCGAGGACAGCATAGAGGCCAACGTCGTCAAAAGCTCTGCGCTCGTTGTCAATCAGCTGGCCAAGATGTACGACGCCGCGACTGCCGAGATCATGTCCGACAAGGTGGCGGCGTTCCGGGCGATGCACACCCATGGCCGGGCCCTGAACGGGTTGCTGCCCCGCGCGGTCGACAACGAGGCCGACTACAGCGTGCGGGAGGGCGAGACCGTCGCCGGGCCCCTCGTCGGGTGGAACTTCGGCGAGGGCCACCTGCACAACGAGCAGTTGCTGGAGGCGGTGCAGCGCCGCTGCAACTTCGCGGACGGCGACGTCCGCGTCATCGTGCTTGAAGGCCAGCCGATCCACATCCAGAAGCAGTGGTACCGCATTCTCGATGCCAAGACCGGTTTGATCGAGGCGGGCTACGTCGACGTCGCGGACATGCTGACCCGCCAGCCGTGGCCCGAGCCCGGTGACGAGTTCCCCGTCCACGTGACAACGCAACGCGCCACGCAATGACGACTGCCGTCGTGGTCGGAGCCGGGCCCAACGGCCTGGCCGCGGCGATCCACCTCGCGCGTCACGGTGTCGACGTGCAGGTGCTGGAGGCTCGCGACACGATCGGCGGGGGAGCGCGCTCGGGCGAGCTGACAGTGCCAGGAGTCATCCACGACCACTGCGCGGCGTTTCACCCGCTGGGCGTCGGCTCGCCGTTCTGGAGGGAGATCGACCTCCAAAGCTACGGGCTGATGTGGAAATGGCCGGAGATTGACTGCGCGCATCCGCTGGACGACGGCACCGCCGGCGTGCTTTATGAGTCGATCGACCAGACCGTTGCCCGGATGGGACGCGACGGCACCAGGTGGCGGCGCGCCGTCGGTGACCTCGCGGCGGGATTCGATCAACTGGCCCGCGATTTGTTCCGTCCGGTGATCAACATCCCGCGTCACCCGATCCGCCTCGCCGCGTTCGGGCCGCGCGCGGTCCTGCCGGCCACGGTGATGGCGCGCTGGTTTCGTACCGAGCAGGCGCGCGCCCTGTTCGGTGGGGCGGCCGCGCACGTCTACACCCGGTTGGACCGGCCGCTGACCGCATCACTCGGCTTGATGAACCTGGCCAGCGGTCACCGGTACGGTTGGCCCGTCGCCGAAGGGGGAACCGGCTCGATCACCGACGCGCTGGCCGCCGCGCTGAAGGCGCACGGTGGCAGCGTGACCACCGGAGTGACCGTCGCCCGCCGCGGGGACATTCCCGATGCCGACGTCGTCATGCTCGACCTGAGCCCGGCCGGGGCCTACGCGATCTACGGCGATGTCATGCCCGGCCGGATCACGCGGGCGTATCGCCGGTATCGCGAGGGGTCGTCGGCGTTCAAGGTCGACTTCGCCATCGAGGGCGACATCCCCTGGACAAACCCCGACTGTGCCCGTGCGGGGACGGTCCATCTCGGCGGCAGCTTCGCCGAGATCGCGGACACCGAACGCCAACGCGCACAAGGCAAGATGCCGCAGCGGCCATTCGTGCTCGTCGGGCAGCAGTACCTGGCCGACCGGTACCGATCCGCGGGCAACATCAACCCGATATGGGCCTACGCGCACGTGCCGTTCGGCTACACCGGCGACGCCACCGACGCGGTCGTTGACCAGATAGAGCGGTTCGCACCGGGATTCCGCGACACCATCACCGCGACCGTCAGCGCGAGCACCGCCGACCTGGAGGCCTACAACCCCAACTACATCGGCGGCGACATCATCGGCGGCGCCAACGACCGGCTCCAGGTCATCCTTCGCCCGCGCATCGCCGTCAACCCCTATGCGACCGGCGTGCCGGGCGTCTATCTGTGTTCGCAGTCCACGCCGCCGGGAGCCGGCATCCATGGGCTCTGCGGCTACCACGCCGCCGACTCGGCACTGCGGTGGCTGCGCGAACGAGGTCTCGCTGTGGCCGAATCGTGACTAAGGCTTGATCGAATTACTAACGCGCGCCTGCACTTCCACTTTTCACGGCACCCCTACCATCGGAATTACAACTTTGTAGTTAGGGAATTGGGGCCATGCGGGCGGCTGTTCGGTGTGTTCTTGCGGTGATCGGGATAGCTGCGAGTGTGGTTGCGGGGCCGGCCGGCATAAGCCTGGCGGCGGTGAACCAGTCGTATGGGTTCGCAATCGCGTCGGTTCTGCCGACGCGGGGCGCGGTGGTGGGTGTGGCGCACCCCGTGGTGGTGACGTTCGGTGCGCCTATAACGAACTTTGCGAACCGGCACGCGGCCGAGAGCGCCATTAATGTCAAATCGGCGCCCCCGATGACCGGAAAGTTCGAATGGCTCGACAACGAGGTTGTGCGGTGGGTTCCCGACCGCTTCTGGCCGGCGCACAGCACGGTGGCGCTTTCGGTGGGCGGGCTGGCCACGAACTTCCACACGGGCCCTGCCGTCGTCGGCGTTGCCAATATCTCGGATCACACGTTCAAGGTGAGCATCGACGGAGTCGAGGCGGGACCGCCGCCTGCACTACCCGCGCCCCACCACAGACCCCACTGGGGAGAAGAAGGGGTGATGCCGGCCTCGATGGGTAGGCCCGACTACCCGACCCCTGTCGGTACCTACACCGTCCTGTCAAAGGAACGCTCGGTGACCATGGATTCGAGCAGCGTCGGCATTCCCGTCGACGATCCCGACGGGTACCGGATTCCGGTGGACTACGCCGTCCGCATCACCAGCCGGGGCCTCTTCGTGCATTCAGCTCCGTGGGCCGTCAATTCACTCGGGCTTGAGAATGTCAGCCACGGGTGCATCAGCCTGAGCCCCGCGGACGCAGAGTGGTACTTCGACGCGGTCAACGTTGGCGACCCGGTGATTGTGCAGGAATAAAGCGGCGAGCCCCGCGGCGCGCAGTCACACTTGCCCCGTCAATCTCTCGGCCGAGCCAGTGCACAGTTTGCCCGCCTCACAGCGACAAGCTAAGGCACGCAGCGGATTTGTCGCTCGGTGGGCACAACGAACAACCCGAATGCGGTTGCTCGTGGGACATTCGCCGCTGCGTGCACGCGGGGAGGGGATCCGCCTCAGCGCGCGCCCGAAGGACCGGCCGGAACCGGCTGACCTGGCACAGGGCCGCCGGCCGGCGCCGCACCGGTCGGCGCACCCTTGCCGGTCCCAGCCATGTCAATGAGTGGAGCACCGACCGGCGCAGTATCCGCGGCACCACCAGCAAGCGCAATCAGCGGAGCGCCTGCCGGCACCACCGGCACCGGTGCGCCCACCGGCACCGGAGCACCCGCCGGCACCGGCAGTCCCGCCGGCACCGGCAGTCCGGCCGGCACCGGCAGTCCGGCCGGCACCGGCAGTCCGGCCGGCAGCGGGGCACCAACCGGCAGCGGCGCACCCAGGGGCAGCGGCAGTCCCGCCGGCACTGGCGCTCCCGCCGGCACCGGCACACCAGCCGGCACCGGCGGCCCAAGCGCAATCAGCGGGGCACCAACCGGCACCACCGGAACCGGCCCAGGCGCAACCAGCGGAACACCAGACATGTCAGTGAGCGGAGCGCTAGCCATACATCCGTTGGCTGCTGGCGCGCCGCCGGTTCCCGGTCCGCCGGCTGCTGGCGCGCCGCCGGTTCCCGGTCCGCCGGCTGCTGGCGCGCCGCCGGTTCCCGGTCCGCCGGCGGCTGGCACTCCGCCTGCGGTTGTCGGTCCGCCGGCGGCGGAGCTGGTGGTGCACCTGCATGCCATCGTTGCCGGTCCGCCCGCGGCTGCCGGTGTGCCCGCGGGTGCCGGTGCGCCGGGCGCCGGTGCCCCGGGCAACGGTGCGCCGGCTGCCGGGGCGCCTGCGGCTGCTGCGCCGCCTGCCTCAGGCGCGCCCGCGGCCCCCGGTCCGCCGGCTGCCGGCGCCGCAGCCTCGCCGGCCATTGACGTGACACACCCATAACCGCCGGTTTTCAGTGGGGTGGCCGCCGCATCCGGGCTCAACGCCATAGCGGCCCCGCACAACCCAGCGATGGCAACTACTTTGATGTTGCACCGATCAAAGACCGTCACGACGTTGACTCCCTTAGCGCTCAGTATTTCCGCAATCAACTGGTGCAGCGGAACCGCGTGGCCGTACCGCGGTCGTGTCGAATGTATGGGTGGTTATTGCCATTGCACGCGCGACAATCGCGGCGCTTATACAACCGATACAAAGGAGACATGCTCCGGTTACCGCGTGGGCTGGCAGCGCATCTGGGCTTACCGGCGGGCGGTGGCGCGCGTCACTGATCTAGGCTGACGGCGAGCGCATCATCAGCCGGACTCAGAAACATTAGGAAGACAGGGAGAGATCAAGTGACGGTCCGAGTAGGCATCAACGGCTTCGGTCGAATCGGACGCAACTTCTACCGGGCATTTCTGGCTCAACAGGAGCAGGGCGGCCCCGACATCGAGGTGGTCGCCGCCAACGACATCACCGACAACGCGACGCTGGCGCACCTGCTCAAATTCGACTCAATCCTGGGCCGACTGCCTTACGACGTCAGTCTGGAAGGCGAGGACACCATCGTCGTCGGCAGCGCGAAAATCAAGTCGCTGGAAGTCAGGGAGGGTCCGGCGGCGATGCCGTGGGCCGACCTGGGCGTCGACGTCGTTGTCGAGTCCACCGGCCTGTTCACCAACGCCGCCAAGGCCAAGGGCCACCTGGACGCCGGCGCGAAGAAGGTGATCATCTCCGCGCCGGCCACCGACCCCGACATCACCATCGTGCTGGGCGTCAACGACGACAAGTACGACGGCAGCCAGAACATCATCTCCAACGCCTCGTGCACGACGAATTGCCTGGCGCCGCTGGCCAAGGTGCTCCACGACGAGTTCGGCATCGTCAAAGGGTTGATGACCACCATCCACGCCTACACCCAGGACCAGAACCTGCAGGACGGGCCGCACAAGGATCTGCGCCGGGCGCGCGCGGCCGCGTTGAACATCGTGCCGACCTCCACCGGTGCGGCCAAGGCGATCGGCCTGGTGATGCCCGAGCTCAAGGGCAAGCTCGACGGGTATGCGCTGCGGGTGCCCATTCCCACCGGCTCGGTGACTGACTTGACCGCCGAGTTGTCGAAATCGGCCAGCGCCGAGGAGATCAACGCCGCGTTCGAGGCCGCCGCCGAGGGCCGCCTCAAGGGCATCCTGAAGTACTACGACGCGCCGATCGTCTCCAGCGACATCGTCACCGACCCGCACAGCTCGATCTTCGACTCCGGCCTGACCAAGGTGATCGACAACCAGGCCAAGGTGGTCTCCTGGTACGACAACGAATGGGGCTACTCCAATCGCCTCATCGACCTGGTCGCCCTGGTCGGCAAGTCGCTGTAACCGTGTCCGTTCACACACTCGAAGACCTTCTGGCCGAAGGGGTTTCGGGTCGCGGCGTGCTGGTGCGCTCCGATCTGAATGTTCCGCTCGATGACGGTGGCGCCATCACCGACGCCGGCCGCATCGTCGCGTCGGTACCGACGTTGAATGCGCTGCTCGAGGCCGGCGCCAAGGTGGTGGTCACCGCGCACCTGGGTCGTCCCGAGAACGGGCCAGACCCGAAGTTGTCGCTCGCACCGGTCGCCGAGGCGCTCGGCGAACAGCTGGGCCGGCACGTGCAGTTGGCCGGCGACGTCGTCGGCACCGACGCGCTGGCCCGGGCCGAGGGGCTGACCGACGGCGACGTCCTGCTGCTGGAAAACGTTCGCTTCGACCCGCGCGAAACCAGCAAGAACGACGGCGAGCGACTGGCGCTGGCCAGGCAGCTGGCCGAATTAGTTGGGCCGGCAGGCGCTTTCGTATCCGACGGCTTCGGGGTGGTGCACCGCAAGCAGGCCTCGGTGTATGACATCGCCACCCTGCTGCCGCACTACGCCGGCACGCTGGTGGCCGAGGAAATACGGGTGCTGGAGCAGTTGACCGGCTCGACCGAACGCCCTTACGCGGTGGTGCTCGGTGGGTCGAAGGTGTCGGACAAGCTCGGCGTCATCGAGTCGCTGGCGACCAAGGCCGACAGCATCGTCATCGGCGGCGGCATGTGCTTCACTTTCCTTGCCGCTCAGGGTCTTTCGGTTGGCACATCGCTATTGGAGAGCGAAATGGTTGATACCTGCCGCAGGTTGTGTGAGACCTATGCAGATGTGCTTCACCTCCCGGTGGACATAGTTGTGGCCGAGAAGTTCGCTGCCGATTCACCGCCGGAAACGGTTGCCGCGGACCGGATTCCAGAAGGCAAGATCGGCCTGGATATCGGACCGGGATCGATCGAACGGTTCACCACATTGCTGTCCAACGCCAAGACCGTCTTCTGGAACGGCCCGATGGGGGTGTTCGAATTCCCAGCTTTTGCCGTCGGGACCAAGGGTGTCGCCGAGGCGATCGCCGCGGCGACGGGCAAGGGTGCGTTCAGCGTGGTGGGCGGCGGGGACTCCGCGGCCGCGGTGCGCGCGCTCGGGATCCCGGAGGGCGACTTCTCACACATATCCACCGGCGGTGGCGCGTCCCTCGAGTACCTGGAGGGCAAGACGCTGCCGGGCATCGAGGTACTTGGTAAGCCCCAGCCTGACCAAGACAAGGGGGGAGACTCGTGAGCCGCAAGCCACTGATCGCCGGCAACTGGAAGATGAACCTCAACCACTTCGAGGCGATCGCGCTGGTGCAAAAGATCGCATTCGCGCTGCCGGACAAGTACTACGACAAGGTTGACGTCACGGTTATCCCGCCGTTCACCGACCTACGCAGCGTGCAAACGCTGGTCGACGGCGACAAGCTGCGGCTGACCTACGGCGCTCAGGACCTTTCCCCGCACGACTCCGGCGCCTACACCGGTGACATCAGCGGCGCGTTCCTGGCCAAGCTGGGCTGCAGCTTCGTCGTCGTCGGGCACTCCGAGCGGCGTACCTACCACAACGAGGACGACGCGCTGGTGGCCGCCAAGGCCGCCGCAGCGCTCAAGAATGGGCTGACCCCGATCGTCTGCATCGGCGAGCACCTCGAAATCCGGGAGGAAGGTGAGCACGTCGGCCACTGCGAGGAGCAGCTGCGCGGCTCGCTTGCCGGACTGTCGGCCGAGCAGATCGGCGAGGTCGTCGTCGCGTACGAGCCGGTGTGGGCGATCGGGACGGGCCGGGTGGCAAGCGCTGCCGACGCCCAGGAAGTGTGCGCGGCGATCCGCAAAGAGCTGGCCACGCTGGCGTCGCAGCCGATCGCTGAAACCGCCAGGGTGCTCTACGGCGGCTCGGTGAACGCCAAGAACATCGGTGAAATCGTCGCGCAAAACGACGTCGACGGGGCCCTGGTGGGGGGCGCATCCCTCGACGGCGAGCAGTTCGCGACCCTGGCGGCGATCGCCGCCGGTGGGCCGCTGCCCTGAGTTCGCGGCGGTAATCCCAAGATGGCCGTTCGAACTGGACAACACACGAGTACTCGTGCAAGAGTAGTCGTGTGTCGTCGATACGGATATTCATTCTGGCCGCGCTGGAGGAGCGTGGGCCCATGCACGGCCATCAGCTGCGGCTGCTCGCCGAGGAGGAGCACGTGGGCTTGTGGACGGACATCACGGTCGGCGGGCTGTACGGCGCGATCAAGCGGCTGGCCGCCGAGGATCTCATTGAGGAAATCCGGGTCGAGCGCGCCGGCGCCTACCCACAACGGCAGGTATGGGCGGTCACCGATGCCGGGCGCGAGGCTGTCGGCGCCCTGCGCCTGAGCGCATTACGCGAGATTGTGATCAAGCCCGACCCATTCGATTTGGCGATTACCCGGCTGCACCCGGACCACCTCGGTGATTTGCCTACGATCATCGCCGCTCGCGTCGGATCGTTGAACGCGATGCTCACCGAGTGGGAGGCCCATGCCGCCACCATCGACCGTTACCTGACTGCGGCCGAAAAGTTGGTGATAAAGCACAGGGCCGACCGGCTGCGCGCCGAAATCGCTTGGCATGAGGAGCTTTCCGAAGCGCTACCCTTAATCGTCGCCGGGGAACGAGTCGGGGTCGATGAGACATGACCGCCTCGATGTCGAAAACTGTTGTCACCGAACGCCGTAACTGGCTGGCGTTGGCAGTGCTGCTGGTCGGCGCATTCATGGCCTTGCTTGACACCACGATCGTCAATGTCGCCATTCCTGCCATTCGCACCAGACTGGGGGCGTCCAATGCCACGTTGTCGTGGATCGTTTCGGGCTACGCGCTGGCCTTCGGGCTTGCGCTGATACCGGCCGGCCGAGTCGGGGATCGAATCGGACACAAATGGGTGTTCGTCGCGGGCTTGTCGCTGTTCACCGTTGCCAGCCTGGTGTGCGGACTTGCGGCCGACGACATGCAACTCATCTCGGCGCGCGCGGTTCAGGGGCTGGCTGGCGGGATGTTCTTCACGCCGATTACCGCGTTGATCCAGCTGATGTTCGCCGACCGGAAGCGGGCCCGGGCCTTCGCGATGATGGGAGCGACGATCGGCTTTTCCGTCGCGCTCGGCCCGCTCGTCGGTGGTCTGATCATTGCGGCCTCGGGCGGAGACGCCGGGTGGCGGCTGGTCTTTGACGTGAACGTTCCGCTGGGCGCGCTCGCTGTCGTCGCTGCGGTCGTGCTCCTTCCGGCCGGGGCCGAAAACACACAGAGTGGAGCCGACTGGCCCGGCCTGGTCTTGCTGTCAGGAGCACTGGTCGCGTTGCTGACACCGTTGATCCAGGGACAACAAGAGGGCTGGCCACTTTGGACCTACGCGTCGATGGCTGGTGCCATCGCGCTGCTGGTGGTGTTTGCGCTGTGGGAACGCCGCGTCGAAAAGGCCGGTGGTAATCCGCTCGTGCCGCCGCGGCTGTTCGCGCATGCCTCATTCACCGGCGGCGTGGTTCTCGCGCTGGTCTTCTTCGCGGCCTTCACCAGCATTTTCTTCACGATTGCGCTCCTGTGGCAGGCGGGTCTGGGCCATACGGCGCTGCAATCCGGGCTGGTGGTGACCCCCTTCGCGATCGGGTTGATCGGCGGTGCCTCCCAGAGTGACGCGTTGGCCGCGCGCTTCGGACGCACCGTGCTCGTGGCTGGTGTGGGCATGGTCGCCGTCGGCATCACCGCGGTCTGGCTACTTCTCGCGCTGACGCCGTCGACCGGCTATAGCGGTTGGCAGCTGGCCGCTCCGCTGTTGCTGGCGGGCGTCGGCAGTGGCCTTTTCATCGCGCCCAACGTCGATTTCATCGTCGCTACCGTTGCCCCGGAAGACGCGGGCGCGGGCAGCGGCGTGGTCGGCACCGCGCAACGGGTCGGCAGCGCCATCGGAATCGCGATTATCGGCACCGTCC
>Ga0182039_10002300_pt1 | contig 10438 bp, 10 predicted proteins | sample sta12Can44000111_FD_125975 | JGI IMG/M metagenome (GOLD analysis project Ga0182039, IMG submission 125975) | Lab enrichment of tropical soil microbial communities from Luquillo Experimental Forest, Puerto Rico - statanox.12C.anox.44.000.111 | ecosystem: Environmental > Terrestrial > Soil >...
GAAATCACCGGCCCGCGCCTGAACGGGAGCGTGAAGCCAGGTGGGGCGGACTTCGGCACGCTGCGGACCGACGGCGTCTTCCTCGTTGACGTTCGGGGCGCACTGGAGAGCCATGATGGCGCGCTGATCGAGATCACCTACACCGGGGTGATGGACCTGGGCCCGGACGGTTACGAAAAGTTCCTCAAGGGCGAAGCGCCCGCCACCGCCGATGTGCGCGCCGCCCCACGTTTCCGCACGGCGCATCCGGCCTATGCCTGGATGAATCGTCTGCAGTGCATCTCCATCGGTACGGCGACGCCGGCAACGCCGGAAGTGGTGTTCGACGTGTACGCGCTCAACTAGACTCCCGCGACTGCAAGACCGGCACCAGATCCATCGCGATGTCGGCAATCATGTCCTCCTGACCACCGACAAGTTTGCGCCGGCCGACCTCGACCAGAATCGCTCGCGTGTCGATCCCGAACTCGCCCGCAGCGTGCTCGGCGTGCCGCAGGAAGCTCGAGTACACGCCCGCATAGCCAAGCGTCAATGTCTCCCGGTCCACCCGCACCGGGCGGTCCTGCAGCGGGCGCACCAGATCGTCGGCGGCATCCTGCAGTGCAAGCAGATCGCAGCCATGTTCCCAGCCGCAGATGTCGGCGACGGCGATGAACGCCTCGATCGGGCAGTTACCGGCGCCCGCACCGTGCCCGGCCAGCGAGGCATCGACCCGGTATGCCCCTTCCTCCACGGCGGTCACCGAGTTGGCCACCGAGAGCGAAAGGTTCTCGTGAGCGTGGATGCCGATTTGGGTCGCGGGGGAAAGCGCATTGCGGTAGGCCCGGACACGGTCGCGGACATCGGACATGGTCAGTCTGCCGCCTGAGTCGGTGACGTAGACGCAATGGGCCCCAGCGGATTCCATCACCTTGGCTTGTCGTGCGAGTTCGTCGGGTTCGGCCATGTGCGACATCATCAGGAAGCCGGAGACATCCATGCCCAGGTCGCGCGCCTTGGCGATGTGCTGTTCGGCGATGTCGGCCTCGGTGGCGTGGGTGGCTACTCGCACCGAAGTGACACCGAGGTCGTGGGCGCCAACCAGGTCGTGAATGGTGCCGATCCCGGGCAGCAGCAGTGTGGTCAGTCGCGCTGTCTTGACCACCTCGGCTGCGGCGGCGATCCATTGCCCGTCGGTCGAGCTGCCCGGTCCGTAGGTGAGGCTGGAGCCGGCAAGCCCGTCGCCGTGGGCGACTTCGATGGCCGCGACCCCGGCCGCGTCGAGGGCGGCGGCGATCCGGCGCAGTTGGTCGACCGACAGCCGGTGACGGACGGCGTGCATGCCGTCGCGCAAAGTGACGTCCTGGATGTACAGCTGCGTCATGGCACCGGTTCTTCCGTTCGCGCGGCGAGGCTTTCACCGACCCGCAATGCCGCCGAGGTCATGATGTCGAGGTTTCCCGCATACGCGGGCAAATAGTGGGCGGCACCCTCGACTTCCAGGTATACCGACACCTGCCAGCACGGGCGGCCGTAGCGGGCGTCGACCAATTCGGTGGCCGGGTCGTCGGTTTCAAGCCGCCGGAACTGCACGGGTTGCTTGAGCCGGTAGCCGGGCACGTACGCGGCCACGGCATCGACCATCGCCGCCACCTGGCTTTCGACGGCGTCGGGATCGGCATCGCCGATCAGGCAGTGCACGGTGTCGCGCATGATCAGCGGCGGCTCCGCCGGATTGAGCACGATGATGGCCTTCGCGCGCTTCGCCCCGCCCACGACCTCCAAAGCCTTGGCGGTGGTCTCGGTGAACTCGTCTATGTTCGCCCGGGTGCCAGGGCCAGCCGACTTCGACGCGATCGAGGCGACGATCTCGGCGTAGAGCACCGGCGTGGTGGCGGCGACCGCTGCGACGACCGGGATGGTGGCCTGGCCGCCGCAGGTCACCATGTTGACGTTGGGGCTCTCGAGATGTTCGTGGAGGTTGACGGCCGGCACGACGAACGGGCCGATTGCCGCAGGGGTGAGGTCGACGAGTTTCTTACCGTGGGGTGTCAGGAGTCGGGCGTTGTCCAGATGTGCGGTGGCTGATGTCGCGTCGAAAACCACTGCGATGTCGTCGAAGTCGGGCATGTCGAGCAGACCCTGTACCCCGTGCGCGGTGGTCGGCACCCCGAGACGCTGCGCTCGGCGCAACCCGTCGGAGTCCGGGTCGATGCCGACCATCGCGCCCACCTCAAGGTGCTCCGAGAGTCGCAGCACCTTGATCATCAGGTCCGTGCCGATGTTGCCCGACCCGATGACGGCAATCTTGGTGCGCGTCATGGCGTCGCCTCGGCGAAAGACACCTCGACCGAACCGATTCCGTCGATCTCGGCCACGTAAGTGCTGCCCGGCCGCACCGGCACCATGGGACCCAGCGCACCGGAGAGCACAATGTGACCGGCGCGCAGCGGCGAGCCGTTGTCCCGGGCGGTGCGGGCCAGCCAGCGCAGCGCGTTGAGCGGGCTGCCCAGACAGTCCGAGCCGCGCCCGGTGGAGACGACTGCGCCGTCCTGCGTGAGCTGCATTGTGCGCGAGGCGAAGTCGAGGTCGGCCGCGGCCGCCGCTTCCGATCCCAGCACGAACAGGGCTGACGAGCCATTGTCAGCGATGGTGTCGACGATGCTGATCGACCAGTCGCGCACCCGCGAGTCGACGATCTCGATCGCCGGTAGCGCGATCCCCGCGGCGGCCCTGACCCGCGATTCCGACAGGTCGCCGTCGAGGTCCTCGGCGAGGATGAACGCGATCTCGGCCTCGACCTTGGGCTGCAGCAGCGTGCCGGTCTCGATCGTCGCCCCGTTTGCCACCTGCATGTCGGCGAACAGCACACCGGAATCGGGCTGATCCACACCCAGTTGCCGCTGCACCGCCGGGGATGTGAGGCCGATCTTGTGGCCCACGATCCCGCGTCCACGCGCCAAAGAATCCTCGGTGAGTATCTGCTGTACCGCGTAGGCCGACGCGATGTCGGTGTCGCCCAGGATGTCACGTACCGGTTCACATTGCAGCGGCGCTGCGGCGGCCGCGATCAACCGGTCCGCGGCTTCGCGCAGGCCAGTGCTGGTGAGGGTCATCAGATTTGGGTCCTTCGGTTGTGGGGGAAAGGCCGTTAGCCCATGCTGCTGCCGCCGTTGACGTAAATCGTTTGGCCAGTGATGAATCGGCTGTCCTCGCCGGCAAGGAACGCCACAACCGCTGCCACCTCGGCCGGATCGCCCGGGCGTCCGAGCGGGACGATGGCCGTTCCCTGCTCGACGACACGTTCCAAACGCGGTGGCGCCTGGCCGGATTCGAGCAGCTTGGCCAGTTCGGGTGTGCGCACGTAGCACGGCGCCACGGTGTTAGCCGTGATACCGGAGGTGGCAAATTCGCGCGCCAGCCCGGTGACCATAGCGTGGACCCCACCTTTGGCGGCGTTGTACATGGCGTGATCCATCAGTCCGGTACGCACAGAGTCAGCACCGATGTTGATGATGCGGCCGTGGCCGCGAGACACCATGTGCGGCAGCACCGCTCGCACACAATAGATCGTCGTCCACAGGTTGTTGTCGACGGTGGCTCGCAGCGTCTCCTCGGTGTGCTCGAGCGTTGGCCGGATCACCCCGCCGCCGGCATTGTTGACCAGAACGTCGACATGGCCGAGAGTCTCGGCCGCCGTCGCCACCAAGTCGTCAGCCGCGCCGGGCTGGTGGAGGTCACCGACGAACCCCCCGGCGATCCGCGCCTGCTCGTATACCCGCTCCAGGTCTTCCTTACCACGGGTCGCCACGAAAACCGCGGTGCCATCGGCGATCAGCCGCGTGGTGATGCCCAGGCCGATGCCCGATGCGGCGCCCGTGACGATTGCCGTCCGGCCGCTCAGCGCGCCGCTCATAGGATGATCGCCACGTCTGCGACGGAACGCAGGTCCGTCATGTCCAATTCCGCCCGCTTGGAGCCGATCCGGAAACCGTCGTCGCTGCGGCGCAGCCGGTAGCGGTACTGCCCGACATAGCAACTAGTGCGTCCCGCGCGGAATCGCCACACAGTGAACGACGCGGTCACCGATAGCACTTCTGCCGACACGTCCTGCACCCGCACGTTGAACACCTGGTGATTCGTTCGCGAATGCGGGTACTCACGGTGGGCGCGGCGACTGTTGAGCCGGTCGACCCTGGCGGCCAGCCGCACATAGTTATCGTCGATGAGCATCAGGTCGCGGGCCGGATCGGCGTCGGGCACGTCGTTGCAGGGCACCTCGTACTTGGCGTCCTCGTCGAAGAGCAGCAGCCAGTCGTCGAGCGCCCAGGCATCCAGCAACGCGGCCTCAGCGTAGAGGAATTCCTCGACCTGCTGCCTCAACGAGACCTGCTGCCGGGCGGCCACGGCGGTCACCGCGCGCCTGCCAGGTCCGCCGCGGCGCCCATCTGATGCTGCCAGCGCCGCCAGAACACGCGCATCTGTTCTTCGTCGTTGGCCATCGGCGAGCGACCCATTCCGCGGGAGATGTCGTTCCATTCGACGCCACCACCGGCGAAGCCCTGCTGGCACGACTCCAGGGCTTCGATGTCGTCGGGGGTGGCGAAGCCGCCTGGACCGAGAAACGTCAAGAAGCTGTCCAGCCGCCGGTGACGCAGCGAAGCCAGCTCGTTGCTGGGGGCCAGTGCCCATGCGGTGACGTCGACGGCGTCGGGCGTCGGCGGATAGAAGGTGCGCACGGTCACCGCCATGATGTCGTTGATTATCAGGTTCGGGTAGATCAGCAGGTTCCGGTTCACTTCGGCCATCGTGTGCGCGCGGTCCTCGCCGTGGCGGGCGACCAGATCCCCGCGCAGCCGGTCGATTTCGGCGCGGGCGTCTTCACCGAAGAGCGGCTCCCACTTGGCGACCGGACGTCCCCACGGGGAACTGTATTCGATGACGGCGTGACCGTTGCCCAGGTCGACCGCTCGACCGCTGACACCCCCGCGCAGGTCGGTGCCGATGGACACCAGGTACTTGAAATAGGTGTCGTGCGTGGACTCCGCGTGGTAGCCGTCGAAACTGTTCTCCACCAATAGCTTCCAGTTCGCGGCGAAGCTGTACTGATTGGTGCCGCGGGCCATCTCCACCGACCCTCCGCAGCCGTCGACGACGAGATCGATGTAGTCCTTGGCACCGGCGAGATAGGTTTGCAGGTCGACGATGCCGGGATCGAAGCTAGCGAATACGAATCCCCGGTAGGACTCCACCCGCGCCACCCGCTTGAGCCCCAACTCATCGAAGTTCACCCCGCCGGCGTAGGCGTCGCGGTCCGGCACCCCCTTGAGCCGGCCTTCGGAGTCGAAGGTCCACGCGTGGTAGAAGCACTGGAACACTTTGGAATTGCCGGAGTCCTGGCGGCACACCAAAGCGCCGCGGTGGGTGCAGGTGTTGTGAAACACGTTGACGTTCCCGGTTTTCACGCCGCGGACCATGAAGATCGGCCGCCCGCCGACCGGCCGCCGGACGAAGTCACCCGGCTCCGGGATCTCGGATTCGTGGCCGACATAAAGCCACGACTTGCCGAAGATCCGCTCGATCTCGGCCCGGTGTATCTCCGGCGAGGTCATCGCCGAGCGGTGTACCCGGAACCGTTGGGCCACGGGTTCGTCGACGACGATCGGCAGCTGCGGTGCTACTTCGGTTGCCTGGGTGACCCACGGCTCGCAATCGGTGCTCATGGCCGGGCCAGGTAGTCGGCGACCAGCGCGGAGAACTCGTCGGCGCGCTCGATCTGGGTCCAATGTCCGCATTTGCTGAACACGTGTAGGTCGGCGTTGGGCAGCAGGCCCAGCATCGTTACCGAAACCTGCATGCGGACCACCTTGTCTTCCCGGCCGTGCACGAGCAGCGCCGGTGTGTCGATAGCACGCACCTGCTCCTCGGTAATACCGAGCTCGGATCCGGCGTGTCGCGGATCGAAGAACATGGCGCGGTATTCCTCGTAGGCGCCGTCGGCGACGCTGGCCTCATACCGAATCGCGACGAGGTCGTCGGTGATCATTGTCGGATCGACCGCGAAGTAGTTGCGCAGCAGATCCCGCATCGCGTCATGAGACGGCTGGTAGGCACGCAGCGCGGCAAGACCTTCGGTAAGCGTCATGCCGACGCCCGGCGCGCCCATCAGCACCATCTTGGTGATCCGGTCCGGCTGGTCGGTGGCCATCTGCAGCGCGATGCGCCCGCCCAGCGAGTTGCCGACGATCGCGGCTTTTTCGATGTCGTGTGCGTCCAGAAAGGCCCAGACGTGGTCGGTCCAGGTGCGTAGCGAATACACGATGTCATCGGGCCGCTTGGTGGCACCGAAGCCGACGATGTCCGGGGCAAGCACGCGGAACCGCTGCGACAGTGCGCCAATGTTGTGCTGCCAGTTGGCCATCGCCGATACCCCGGGACCCGAGCCGTGCAGCATGACGACCGGTTCGCCGGCGCCCGCCTCGAGATAGCTCGTCAGGATGCCTCCGGCATCGATGGTGCCTGACTTCAACGCGATCCCCGCGACGGTTCCTGCTGTCATCGCGAGCCTCCTTCCTTGAACACTGCGAAACACTTGTTGGAGTTGAAGACATCCGAAGTGACGAGCTCCGACCACGAAAGGTCCAGGCCGAGTTCGTCGACCGCTCCGGTCAGGCAGAACCAATTGAGCATTTCGTGCTGCCCGGAGTCGACGACGTCGCGGCTGGGGGTGGCCTGCCAGGTCGGGTAGTCCCGGTCGACGAACAGCTGATACAGCCGGCGGTCGGCGGCGGTGTCGGGGGTGATGTGCCAGGTCTTGTCGGTCAGAAACGCGTGCGACCAGCTCGAGGACGCCACCAGCGCCACCCGCAGGTCGGTGTCGCGGAACGCCTTTGCCACGGCGCGGCCCAGCGCGAAGCAGCGCGCGGGTGTCGGGCCGGGCGGGTCGAGCCGTTCGTCGGCTATATCCGCGAACCTTGCCAGGCCACCCCGGCGGGCGATCGCGTGCTGCCCATAGCAGTTCACCGTGATGGGAATGAGCCGGTATTCGAAGCGGGAGCCGGCGTCAGGGTAGTCGAGGAACAACTGGGTGTTGAGGATCGCGTGCGGAAATGGTGCCTCGCTGCGCTTCCGGTACGAATAGGCGACGTCGAATCCCTGACCGATCAGGTCGTCGGCGAGCCGGCGCGCCTCGTCGGCGTCGCCGTGCAAGGTGATGGTGGTGTCATCGGGTAGGCCCCAGGCGTTCGGGCTACCGTGGCGGGTCATCAGCTCGAAGGGGTTGACGTCGACATCGTCGTAGGCCAGCACGCAAAACGGCGGGACGACCTCTTCGCGGAAGTTTTCGTACTGGTCGTCACCCCATACCACCACGACGTCGGGGGCGAAGTCGTCGAGCGCCTCACGGCACCGAGATAGATTCTCCACCAGCAGTTTTCGGTGATGTCCCGCAGCGGCTACGCCGCCGTCCGCGTCCCATTCGGCGCGCATCGACGCCGACCAGTTGGCGGGATCCTTTGCCTCGGAGGGAATGTCGGGATCAGCCAACGTCCAGCGCAGTAGGTCCGCCATGTGCTCGTCGGTGCCGGCCAGCAGCGGATAGTGGGTCAGGCCCAGACCCAAGAAGTTCGCCATGGTGTTCCTCCACATTGGTGCGGCAGATCCTGCGTTGCAGGTGGACGGGCAGGGTGGCGACGATGTCATCGATGGGCTCGGGCATCGCCGCGAATGGATAGTCGGATCCGAAGACGACGTGGTCGCGGCCGAAGACGTCGACCGCTGCCTGCAGCGCGTCGCGGTTGTATGTCAGGCTGTCGCACCACAGCCGCCGGGCCAGGCGACTCGGCAGGTCGGGTGAGTCGGCGGGCATTCCGGCGATGATCGCGCCTTTGTCGAGTCGTCCGATCATTGCGGGCAGCGCGCCTCCACCGTGCGCCAGACAGATTCGCACTTCAGGTCGGCGCTTGAGTGCACCGTTCGCGATAAGGGCCGCCGCTGCCAGCGCGGTTTCGATCGGCATTCCTGCGCCGAAGCCCAGTCCGAGCCCGGTCACCCTGGTGGGCAAGTCCTGGTCACTGGGATGGACCAGGACCAGGGCGCCAAGTTCATGCGCGACGGCAAAGAACCGGTCCAGGCTCGGGTCGGCGAGCTCGGTACCCCCGACCCGCGTGCCGATCTCGACACCGAGGAATCCCGGTTGCTGCATGCACCGACGCACCTCGTCGACGGCCCGGTCGGGGTCCTGCAGCGCGACGGTGCCCAGCGCAGCGAAGCGGGTCGGGTGCTCGTGGGTGATCCGGGCGAAGAACTCGTTTTGCGCCGAGGCCAGTTCGGCGGCGCCGGCGGCTGATGCCCGGTAGCAGAACGTCACCGGAATCGGGGAAAGCACTTGCATCCCAACACCTTTGGAGTCCATATCGATGAGCCGAGCCCGTGCTGACCAGCACCGGTGATCGATCCGGCGGTACTGCTGCCCACCGAACATCAGCTGCGCCTCGGTGTCGCTGGTGCGGTCGATGCTGGGCCAGCGGTCGTGCGGGTAGGCGCGCCGCAGATCCGGCAGCTCATCGTCGATGGCGTGGGTGTGGACATCGACGAAGCCTGTGCGGGCAAATAGCTGAGCGTTGATGATGGTGGCTCCGCGCAACATGTGAGACGGCAGTGTCTGACCGAGGATAACTATTATGGATTCACAATTCAAGATGTGTATGCATAATTATCTCCGTGCAGGCACCACCGATGCGGGAACACAGTAGGGGAGTGACCGGCGAGGTTCGGTCAGGGGTGCTGGGGGGTGTTCGGGGTGCGGTCCGGGTCGTCGGCGCGAATCAGGTCTTGATCGTGGCGGTTGATGGCGTCGACGAACGACGCCTGATCGTGGAGCGCGATGGCGGCCACAATGTCGTCGTGGACGTCGAGACTCCTGGCCAGCAACGGTTCATGGTCGGCGACGAACGCCACCCGCGTCAGCACGGCCTTGATGCTGGTCACGACGAGCTGCTGCATCCCCTCCAGCACGGGTATGTGAGCCGCGGCCGCGACGACGCCATGGAACGCGAGCACGCCATCGAAGAATTGCGCGGCGTCGGTGCTGGCCCGCAGCGTGACCATCGCCGAGCGCATCGCGGCGATATCGTCGCCGGTCGCCCGCTCGAACGCCGCCTTGGTCAGGCCGAACTCGAGGTACAGCCGGGCTTCGAACAAGTCCAGGGGGTGCGGGTTGGACGGCTGAAACCACAAATCCAGCGCACCCACCCGGACCTGCGGCGGCGCGCTGGCCACGGTGATCCCGCCGCCCGGTCCGGGGCGGACCGCCACCAGGTCGCGGTCACGAAGGATGCGCAGCGTCTCGTTCATCACCGTCGGGCTGATGCCGAACCGGTCCATGATCTCCGAGCGGCGTCCGAGGTGGGCTCCGACCGGCAGGCGAGCGCTGAGGATCTCGTGTTCCAGATCGGCAGCGACGCGTTCAGCCCGGGAGGATCGGAGAGCGGACACGCGACGTGCCACGCGCGGGCCTCCTTCCGGTCGCTGTCAGCGTCTGGTGACGCCGTAGAGCTAGTTTCTCAGATAGTTATGTAAGGAGTCCGGACCGATGGACCAAACTACTGGCCGAGCAGCCTACCGCGCTTGCCGCGACATCCTGGTGCGACACCGCGACGACTACGAAGCCGCCGTGGCGGCGTTCCGCTGGCCCGACCTCGGTGACCGGTTCAACTGGGCGCTCGACTGGTTCGACCCGTTCGCGGCCGGCAATCCGCGAATTGCGTTGCGCATCATCGGCGAGGACGGGACGGATCGCGCATACTCCTTCGCCGAGTTGGCCACGCGCTCCGATCGGCTCGCCACATCGCTGGCCGCCGGCGGCGTGGCGCCCGGCGATCGCGTCATGGTCATGCTGGGCAATCAAGTCGAGCTATGGGAATCGATGCTGGCTGTCATGAAACTGGGGTCGGTCATCATGCCGGCCACGACCGCGTTGGGGCCCAAGGACATCGCTGACCGCGTCGACCGGGGGTCGGTGCGCCATGTCATCACCAATGCCGACCAGGTGGACAAATTCGCTGACATTCCAGGGGATTTCGGCCGCATCGCGATCGGCGATGCCCCACGCCCGTGGCGACAGTACCGGCTGGCCGACGCGGCGGCGCTGCCGTCACGGCCCGCCACGCGCGCGGACGACCCGATGCTGATCTATTTCACGTCCGGGACCACCAGCCATCCGAAACTCGTTGAACACACGCACTCGTCCTACCCTGTGGGGCATTTGTCGACGATGTACTTCCTTGGGCTGCGTCCCGGTGATGTCCACCTCAACATCAGCTCGCCGGGCTGGGCCAAGCACGCGTGGAGTTCGTTCTTCGCGCCCTGGATCGCCGAGTCGACGATCTTGGTCTACAACTACACGCGTTTCGACGCATCCCGCTTCCTGACGATGCTGCGACAGGCCGACGTCACCTCC
>Ga0182039_10002301_pt1 | contig 10434 bp, 8 predicted proteins | sample sta12Can44000111_FD_125975 | JGI IMG/M metagenome (GOLD analysis project Ga0182039, IMG submission 125975) | Lab enrichment of tropical soil microbial communities from Luquillo Experimental Forest, Puerto Rico - statanox.12C.anox.44.000.111 | ecosystem: Environmental > Terrestrial > Soil >...
CAACGGGCGCGGGCATTGGCGCGCGGCGACGCGGCGTGCGGGCTCGGCGGGCGCTTCGCGACCTGCTCCCCTTTTGGATGGGCGCGGCCTGCGCAGAATTCCCCGACGGCGGCGACGACCGCGGCGCTGGTCGCGGCGCGGCGCTCGGGCGTCGCGAGCTCCAGCTCCTCCTGGCGGTTGACGATCGAGCCCGCCTCGAGCAGCGCCGCCGGCATACGGGTGTGGCGCAGCACGACCAATTGGTCGAAGCGATAGACGCCGCCGTCGGCGTCGAGCAGCTCGCGGCGGTGGCTGCCCATCAGTTTGAGCGTGTAGTGCGGCGTGAACTGCAAGCCGCGCGCCTGCAGCGCCTTGCCAAGCAGATGGGCGAACTCCAGGCTGCCCTTGGGGTCGGCGTTGCCCTTGGAAATGAAAATCGCGTAGCCCGGATAGTCGTCGTTGTAGCCCTGATCCTCCCCGTTGTACTGCCAGGTCTTTGTCAGATTGTCCGGCACCGAGTCGTGATGGATCGAGAGGAAAAGGTCGGCGGCCGTGCGGTTGGCGGCCTCGACGCGCGTGAATAGTCCGAGCGGCGGCTTCTTGTTGGTGATCAGGAGCTCGGTCTTGGCGAAGCCGGCGTCGATGAGCGCCTGCTTGATGTTCTGGGCGAGCTGCAGGTTGAAGGCGTATTCGGTCATGCCGCGGGCGCTGAGCGCGCCGGGAGCGTCAATGGCATGGCCGACGTCGATGACGACGCGGAATTTGTCGCTCGGGCAATCGGCTGGGGGCGCCGGCGTGGCGGCGGCCGGCGCTGCAGCGGGTGCGGCCGCAGGAGCAGTGGCCGCCGGTGCGGCGGAGGGCGCTTGATCCTCGCTGCGGACGCTGTGCAGGCCTGTGCCTGTCAGCAACGTTGCAACAGCGGCAAGCAGAACGAATCGGCGTGGCATTTTGCGTGGCTCTTGCGTGGTTTTTGCGGCCATAGTCCTGGCTCCATCATGAGCCGATGATCGCGTCAATCGCGTCATGCAATATCGCCATTGGAACCTCACATCGCGGCATTTTCTGCAACCGATTCCCCTTGCGGGCGGACAGTTGGTGGGGCAGATTCTCACGAAATCATAACATGTATCGGGTACGACAACGTGCACCGATTCTTTAAGGGAGGTCACTGATGAAGCGAGCCTTGTATTGTGGCGTGGCCGCGGTCGCGGTCGCCGCGTTCCTCATGGCGATGCCGGCGCGCCTCAGCGCGCAAAATGTCCCAATCGATTCAAAGTCGATCAGCGGCGTCGTCAAGAGCCCGCACGGGCCCGAGGCCGGCGTCTGGGTGATCGCCGAGACTAAAGACCTCGGCACGCGCTACGCCAAGACGGTCGTGACCGACGACCAGGGCCGCTACGTGGTGCCGGACCTGCCAAAGGCGAAATATCAGGTGTGGGTGCGCGGCTATGGCCTCGTCGACTCTCCCAAGGTCGACGGCGAGCCCGGCAAGCACCTGAACCTCACCGCGGTGCTGGCGGCAAACGACGCCGACGCGGCAAAATACTATCCGGCGATCTATTGGTACGCGATGTTGAAGATCCCGGCTGCCGATCAATTCGGCGGCAAGAGCGACATTCCCGACAAGCTGACCCAGGCCGATTGGCTGACCACGATCAAGAACCAGGCGTGCGTCGGCTGCCATCAGCTCGGCCAACTGGCGACGCGCACCATCCCCTCGCAGCTCGGCACGTTCAAGACCGGCGAGGAAGCCTGGGCGCGGCGCATCCAGTCGGGTCAGGCAGCGCCGCTCATGGTCAATCCGATGGCCGGCAAGTTCGCGAGCGTCCCGCTGAAATATTTCGGCGAGTGGACCGATCGCATCGCCGAGGGCGAATTGCCGTTCGCCAAGCCGCCGCGGCCGCAGGGCGTCGAGCGCAATCTCGTGGTCACGACCTGGGACTGGGGCAACGAGAAGCAGTACCTCCACGACCTGATCTCATCCGACAAACGCAATCCGACGGTCAACGCCAACGGCCTGCTTTACGGCTCGCCCGAATACGCCACCGATAGTCTGCCGGTGCTCGATCCAAAGACCGCGAAGGTGAGCTACATCAAGCCGCCGGAGGGTGCCGACGTGCCCGAAGCGCTCGGCCCAGGACACGCCGCGATCGAGAAGCCGATGGCGGCTTCCGCCTATTGGGGCATGGAAAAGGTCTGGGACACCAAGTTCGACAATCACAACGATATGTTCGACAACAAAGGCCGGATCTGGATGACCGGGACCAATCACGCGCCCGGCACGCCCGCATTCTGCAAGAAGGACTCGGACAACCCGTACGCCAAGGCGTTCCCGATCGATTCAAACGAGCGGCAGCTCGCGGTGTTCGATCCGAAGGCGCAGAAGTTCACCTTCGTCGACACCTGCTACGGCACGCACCATCTGCAATTCGGCTTCGACAAGAACAACACCTTGTGGACCTCAGGCGGCGGCGCGCTCGCCGGCTGGCTCGACACCAAGGTGTTTGATGAAACCGGCAGCGCCGAAAAGGCGCAGGGCTGGGCGCCGTTCGTGCTCGACACCAACGGCAACGGCCGGCTCGACGATTACACCGAGCCGGGCAAGCCGGTGGAGGCCAACAAGGACATGCGCATCGCCGGCTCCGGCACCTATGCGGTGATGCCGAACCCGGCCGACGGCTCGGTCTGGTACACGATCAACGTGTTCGCCGGCAAAGGCGGCGTCGCCCGCTTCGATCCCAAGACCAAGCTCACCGAAATCTTTTTCGTGCCGATGCCGGGCTTCGGCCCGCGCGGCGGCGATATCGACAGTAAGGGCGTGGTCTGGGTGTCGCTGGCGAGCGGCCATCTCGGCAGCTTCGATCGCTCAAAGTGCAAGGGGCCGCTCAACGGGCCGAAGGCGACCGGCGATCACTGTCCGGAAGGCTGGGCGTTCTACAAATATCCGGGCCCGGGCTTCCAGGGCATCGGCGACAACTCGGCGGAGGCGAGCTACTACAGCTGGGTCGATCAGCACAACGCGGTCGGCCTGGGCGAGAACGTGCCGATCTCGACGGCGAACCTCAACGATGGTTTCGCCGCGCTAGTCAATGGCAAGATGGTGACGCTGCGCATCCCGTACCCACTCGGCTTCTATGCCAAGGGCCTCGATGCGCGGATCGACGATCCCAATGCCGGCTGGAAGGGCAGGGGACTGTGGTCGTCGGAAGGCGACCGCACGCCCTGGCTCAAGGAGGGCGGCAAGGGCATGACGCCGCTCGCGGTGCACATCCAGGTCCGGCCCGATCCGCTGGCGCGCTGAAGCGCCTATCAGGCAAGGTGTAGACATTCGCCCGGCGCCCAAGCGCCGGGCGAATACTTTTAGATGGGACGCAATGGCGCTATGATCGCGGCGGGGCCTTTTTCAGGAGCCGACCATGACAGTCCGCGAGCCGCGACTGACGCCGGTCAAGATTCTCGATCTCTGCCCGACCCAGATCACCGTGGGCATGCGCGAGGTCAAGGCCAAGCGCAAGCATTGGCGCGACCTCGGCAAGCACAAGGACGAGGATTTTCTCGGCAAGCACATGATCCCGGTGATTCTCGGCCCGAAAGATCGGCACTATGTGATCGACCATCATCATCTGGGACTGGCGCTGCATGAGGAAGGCGTCAAGGAGGTGGCGGTGACCGTGGTCAGCAACTTGAGCAAGCTCGACAACGACGCATTCTGGTTCATGATGGACAATCACAACTGGATGCATCCGTTCGACGACGACGGTCGGCGCCGTCCCTACAAGGACATTCCCAAGGACATCACCGGCCTGGTCGACGACCCGTTCCGCTCGCTCGCCGGCGAATTGCGCCGTGCCGGCGGCTACGCCAAGGACACGACGCCGTTCAGCGAGTTCATCTGGGCTGACTTTCTGCGGCGACGCATGAAGCGCAAACTGGTCGAGCGCGACTTCGATCGGGCCCTCGTGAAGGCGTTGCAGCTCGCCAAGAGCGCCGACGCCGATTACCTGCCCGGCTGGTGCGGGGCGGTGCCTCAAGAATGATCGAAGGGGCCATGATCAACGCGCGCACAGCTGCGGCGGTCCTGTTGGCCGCCGTCGCCGCCGGCTGCAGCCTTATGCAAAAGCCGCCGCCGATCACCGAAACCAACGTGTTGCCGTCGGACTACAAGAACCAGATCGCATCGTTTCTATCGACAGCGTTGATCGACCGCGCCGATTTCCTCAATGCGCAGATCGGGGCGCCGGTGCTCAAGGAATACGGCGCCGGCGAGCACTACGTGGTCTGCCTGCTGTTCGCCGGCGGCACCCAGCACCGCGAAAAGATCGTGATCTATCTCGCCGGCAACATCAACCAGGTCGTCGATGCGGATGCCGGCCGATGCGCCGGCACCGACTATCAGCCGTTCCCCGAGCTCGCGGCGATGGTGCCGCGGAAGTAGCACGCTGCTCGGTCACGATCCCGGCGGCAGCAGCGCCAAGCCGATTCCGCCGAGCGCGCCGACGACGACAACGAGCAGGGGCGGCGCGCGCCAGGCGGTGAGAAGAACGAAGCCGACCAGCGCGACCCCGAAGTCCCCTGGCGTGTTCACCGAGCTGGTCCAAACCGGATTATAGAAAGCCGCGCCGAGCAGACCGACGACGGCAGCATTGACGCCGCGCATCATGGCCTGCGCGCCGGCGCGTTTTCGAAAATCATTCCAAAACGGCAATGTACCGACCAGGATCAGCATCCCGGGAAGGAAAATGCCGACCAAACCCAAAGCCGCGCCGGCAACGCCGTGCGGCGACGCACTGACGACCGTGCCGAGATAGGCCGCGAACGTGAAAAGCGGCCCCGGAACCGCTTGGGCGGCGCCGTAGCCGGCCAGGAAGCTGGCGTCGCTGATCCAGCCTGGCGTCACGAACGCCTGGCGCAGCAACGGCAGCACAACATGGCCGCCACCAAACACCAGCGCGCCGGACCGGTAGAAGGCCTCGAACAACGCGACACCCTGCGAGGATGAAAGACTCCGCACGATCGGCAGGCCTATCAGCAATACGAAAAAGGCTACCAGACAGACAAGGCCCGCAGTGCGCGACTCCGGCACGGTCATGTGGTTGGGCGGGGTCTGGGCTGCGTCCCGGCAAAGCCAGCGCCCGGCGATGCCGCCGAGCGCGATGGCGCCGATTTGTGCAACCGAAGTAGTGCTGAACAGAATGATCAGCGCCGCGATGACTGCGATCGACGCGCGCTCCCGGTCCGGCGTCAGGGTGCGTGCCATGCCCCATACCGCCTGCGCCACGATGGCGACCGCAACGAGCTTGAGACCGTGAAGCAGCCCTGTTCCCGCCGGACCCGTCAGGGCGCCGGCGCCGTAAGCGAATAGAACGAGCGCAATGGCGGAAGGCAGCGTGAAGCCGGTCCACGCCGCGAGCGCACCGCGGCCGCCGGCGCGCATGAGCCCGATGGAAAATCCGACTTGGCTCGAAGCGGGTCCCGGCAGAAATTGCGCCAGCGCCACGAGGTCGGCGTAGGTTTTATCGTCGAGCCACTTCCTGCGCACCACGAACTCGTCGCGGAAATAGCCGAGGTGCGCGATCGGGCCGCCGAAGCTCGTCAGCCCGAGCTTGAGGAAAGCGGCGAAGACTTCCGCCGTGCTGCCGCTGCGCGCAGCCGCATGCGGGTCAATCGTCTCCGTCATGGCGCGCATTGTTGACAAGTTCGGGGGTGCGGGCAAGATTTTACCGGCGAGATTGCGCGACTTGCGCGGCATCGGGTGACGATTTGCTGCGCAGCAAGAAAAACGCGCGCCGCCGGGAGGATGAGATGGCCATCACCGCTCCGCAGGGGATTTCCCGCGATGCCGCCGGCATCGCCGCCGCGACCCGCGTGCGCTGGACCTACATCGCGCCAACGCTCTTGGCCTACTGGATCATGTCCATGTTCGACAAGAGCAACGTCTCGATCGTCATCGCCAATCCGCAGTTCCTCAGCGAGATGCAGCTCGCCGGCCAGACCAAGGAGCTCGGCTGGCTGGTCGGCAGCCTGTTCATTTCCTACGGCGTCGCCGCGCCGGTCTGGGGCTGGGCGGTGACGCGCTACGGGCCGCGCAACTCGATCATCGTCAGCCTCATCCTCTGGGCAATCACGTGCTTCTGGTCGGCTGCGGCGCAGAGCTACGGCATGCTGCTCGCCTCGCGCATCGGGCTCGGCGCCGGCGAGGCGGCCTGCTATCCGGTAACGCTCGCGCTTGTCGCCAACTGGTTCGCGCTGCGCGAGCGCGGCAAGGCGACGTCGTATTGGTGGATCGGCACCATGATCGGCCCGATGCTGGTTGGCCTCGTCGTCACCTACCTGATCGTGACCATCGGCTGGCGCGGGCAGTTCGTCGCGCTCGGCGTGCTGGCATTGATCGTGCCGCTGCCGATGGTGTGGTTCCTGGTGCGCGATAAGCCGGAGCAGACTCCGGCGGTCAATGCAACCGAGCTCGATCTCATCCATTCCGGCGCCATCGAGCGCAACGACGATGCACCCGGCCGCATCCTCAAAGACGTCAGGAGTGTCTGGCGCAATCACCGCTTCTGGCTGATGACGATCGCGATCTCGTTCAACGCGGTGTTCTTCTGGGGCTGGTCGGGCTGGCTGCCGACCTATCTGCGCACCGAGCGGCACTTCGCGTTCTCGACCTCGGGCTATCTGACTTTCGTGATCTACGGCTTCGCCGTGGTGACGATCCTGGTCGTCGGCTATGCCTCGGACCGGGTGTTCCGCCGAGCGCCGTTTGCGGGGCTCGGCTGGGCCGCGGCCGCGGTGTTTCTGATGGCGGCGGCGCTGGCGCCGAGCGCGACCTGGAGCGTGGTGTTCATGATCTGCGCGCTGTGTGCCCAGCAGGTCGGCATTTCCTGCGCCGAGATGCTGATGCACAGTGTTGTCGGCACCGCCGACATGGGCAAGTCGCAAGGCGTGCGCGCCTTCGTCACCCAGATGTTCGGCGCGTTCTCGCCGGTGATGATCGGCTACATTTTGGCCTATTCCGGCGGCGGCTTCATCGCGCCGTTCGCGGTGCTCTCGGTCGCTGTGGTGATCGCCGCCGGTTGCATGGTCGCACTGACAAGGGAAGGGTTCTGATATGCCGCTGCCGAGCATGCGGGTGGGCGATGTCGAAGTGCAGGGCCTGAGCGACGGGATTCTCAAAACCTCGCTCGACCTCGTCATCGGCATGGAGCGCGCGGTGGCCGACAAGCTCGTCGGCGGCACCACCGACGGCTCGCTGTTCATCCCGGTCAACAACTTCATGATCCGCCGCGGCGGCAAGATCATTCTGATCGACGCCGGCGCCGGCAACACCATGCAGCCGACGCTCGGCAAGCTGCCGGCGAATTTGCGCTCAGCCGGCGTCGAGCCGAGCGCGGTGACTCACATCGTCATGACGCATTTGCATCCCGACCACGCTAACGGCCTGGTCGACGATGCGGGCGCGCCGCATTACCCCAACGCCGAGATCGTGGTGCATCAGACCGAGGCCGATTTCTGGATGCGGCCGCACGGCGCGGGCGATCCGGACCGGACCAAGGGCAACCGCGAGCGCACCGCGATCAACATAAAACCTTATCGCGAGCGCATCCGCCTTGTGCGCGACGGCGAAGAGTATCTCGGCTTCACGCCGGTGCTGGCGCCGGGCCACACGCCGGGCCACACCTGCTGGCTTCTTGCCGCACCGGGCAGCGGCTTCGTGGCGCTCGGCGACGTGGTGCACCTTTCGGCGATCCAGATTTCGCATCCTGACGCGGCACTGGCCTACGATCTCGACAAAGAGCAGGCCATCGTCTCGCGCAAGCGCATTCTCGACATGGCGGCGTCGGAACGCTTCGCCATCGCCGGCGCCCACGTCAACGCGCCGGGTTTCGGCCATGTGGTGCGCAAGGGCTCGACCTTTGCGTTTGAGCCGGCGGGCTGACCTCAACCGTTCGTGAACGGCTGATTTCCCTGTGAACCAATCCCCCGGGCTTGCGGGACTAACCCCGCGACACCAGCCCGCAAAGGGCGACGAGGGAGATTGGTCATGAGAACGTCGTGATATCTGACGGCGAGTGTCGCGGCGGCCGCTGCTTTGGTCTTGGTGGCCGGAGCCGCGACAGGTGCTGCCCTGGTGCTTGCGAACACCGCGTTTACGTCGGCCCGCGATCACGCCGTCGAGCGGCCAAGCATCCAAACCGAGCCGCCGGCCGCGTTTGCGATCGCTCCGATCGTCACGTCGGACGCCGCCATCGGCACCTTCGATTGCACACGCATAGTCGACTTCTGAAGGCCGTGCGGCGTTACACGCACACTGTCGGCGTGGTTCGGAGCCGGACGCTATTCCGGCTTGATGTTGGCGGCCTTGATCACCTTGGCCCATTTCTCGGCGTCGCCGACAAAGTGCTTGGCGAATTCGGCCGGCGGCCCGGCGAGCACGGCGCCGCCGAGTTCGTTGAGCCGCGTGCTGATGGTGGCGTCGACGAGGCCAGCGTTGATTTCCTTGTTAAGCTTGTCGACGATCTCGGCCGGCGTCTTCTTCGGCGCGCCGATGCCGAACCAGACCGCCGCATCGTAGCCGGGTAGAAATTCCCCGACGCTCGGCACGTCGGGAAAGATCGGTGAGCGCGTCGGCAGGGTCACCGCGAGTGCGCTCAGCTTGCCGTCGCGTATATAGCCGACCAGCGACGTAATGGCTTCGAACATTACCTGCGCGCGCCCGGCCAGAAGATCGGTCAGCGCCGGCGCCGCGCCCCGATAGGGCACGTGCAGCAGATCGACGCCGGCCATCATCTTGAACAGCTCGCCGGCCAATTGCGGTGTGGTGCCGTTGCCGACCGAGGCCATGTTGATCTTGCCGGAATTGGCTTTGGCGTAGGTGATGAATTCCGGCACGGTCTTGGCCGGCATCGACGGATGCACGACCATAACCAGCGGCACGAGCGAGATGCCGCACACCGGCGCGATGTCGCGAATGAGCTCGAAATCGAGGTTGGGATAGAACGAGGAACTGATCGCGGCCGAGGTCGAGACCAGGAGCAGCGTGTAGCCGTCGGGCGCCGAGTGCACGACTTCGCTGACCCCGATGGTCGAGCCGGCGCCGGGCTTGTTCTCGACCACGACGGGTTGGCCGAAGCGCTGTGATAGCCATTGCGCGATCAGGCGGCCATAGATGTCGGTCGGGCCGCCCGGCGGAAATCCAATGATGAGGCGCACCGCGTGATTGGGATATTCGAGCGCTGCGGCGCCGCGCGGCCATGCCGGTGCGACGGCGGCCGCCGCGGCAAGTTGCAGGATATTTCGGCGGGCAAGGCGCATCGTCCCGGTCACGATCGCCGCCTCCAGCATTTGCGGACGCCCGAAGTCTATGCGGTGGCCGTTTCAATGGTAAGCGGTCGGCGGAAGCGTGCGCCGCGGCGCTTGACCGCGCCTGGTCGACGGCGCATGGCGCCGGCAGACAACTTCGTTCCCAAGTTGCGTGGTCGTCCGATAGCCTTTTGCTACTTCGTTAGCGCAGGTTGGTAGAAATTTCCGCTATTTGCGGTGGAAAACGCGGCCATATATAGAAGAATGTTCTTTCCGGCGGTCGGCGCGCTCACGCCTGGCCGCCGCCCATCGTCACCCTGCCAGCGAGGCCACCGATGACGTCGCCGCTCGACCAAAAGAAGATCAAGATCACCGGGCCGGTCGTGGTGACCGCCAACCGGGTTTCCGACGGCGCCGTGGTCTATCGCCGCGCCGACGGCGGCTGGACCACCCATCTCGACGACGCCGCGATCGCCACCGACTCTAGCGGCGCCAATCAATTGATCGACGCTGCGGTCGCCGACGATCTGCGCGCGGTCGGCTCCTATATCGCTCCCGTCAAGCTCGCCGCCAGCGGCAAGGTCCGGCCGGGCAATCTGCGCGAGCTCATTCGTCTCGGCGGTCCGACGATCGAGCTGCCGGTGACGTTCGGCATCTGAGGCGTCGCCCGAGGCCGAGCATGTACGTCTATGACGCATTCGACCGCACGCTCGTCAGCGAGCGCGTCGCCGAGTTTCGCGATCAGGTAGCGCGGCGGCTGTCCGGCGAGCTGACAGAGGAAGAATTCAAGCCGCTTCGGCTGATGAATGGCGTGTACCTGCAGCTGCACGCCTACATGCTGCGCATTGCCATTCCGTACGGCACGCTGTCGTCGGCGCAGCTGCACACGCTCGCGCACGTGGCTCGGCGCTACGATCGCGGCTACGGCCATTTCACCACGCGGCAGAACATCCAGTTCCACTGGATTAAGCTCGAGGAGCTGCCGCAGGCCATGGCTGATCTCGCCACGGTCGGCATGCACGGTATGCAGACCAGCGGCAACAACGTGCGCAACATCACCACCGATCAATGGGCCGGCGTCGCGCCCGACGAGATCGAGGATCCGCGCGTCTGGGCGGAAGTGATCCGCCAGCATGTCACGCTGCATCCGGAATTCTC
>Ga0182039_10002302_pt1 | contig 10430 bp, 10 predicted proteins | sample sta12Can44000111_FD_125975 | JGI IMG/M metagenome (GOLD analysis project Ga0182039, IMG submission 125975) | Lab enrichment of tropical soil microbial communities from Luquillo Experimental Forest, Puerto Rico - statanox.12C.anox.44.000.111 | ecosystem: Environmental > Terrestrial > Soil >...
CTGCGCATAGCTGTAACGCCGTTCCCCCCGGATCACCAGGTCGCGGTCGGGAATCGCGGCGGCGACGGCCTTCGCGACGGCGGGTACCGTGAATTGTGTTGTGGTGTTGGACATCATGCCTCTCACGGCTGGTGGGGTAGCAGGCGGACCATCAGGCCGTTGGCTTCGCTGAGCAGTGTGCCGTCGGCAGCCGCCATGCTAGCGGCAACGAAGAATTTTCTGCCGTCGACGTCGCTGATGCGGCCTTGGGCGGTCAACGGCTCGTCTATCGGGGTGATGCTGCGGTAGTCGACGTGCAGGAAAGCGGTGCGGGTGGGTGGACAACCGGCGGTCGAGACGACCATGCCGAACAGCCAGTCGTAGAAGAGCGGGATCATGCCGCCGTGCACAGCGTTGTTTCCGCCCACATGGGATCGGGTGAATTGTCCCTCCATGGTTACGCCGTCGGGCCCGGATTCGGTGACGATCCATGGTGGCAGCAGGGGATGACCCAATCCTGGCAGTTCGATGACCCGGCCGCCCGGTGCCACGTCCTCGGGCACCTGGTGTCCGTCCAGGAGCGCGCAGGCCTTTTCGACGTGCTCGGCCGCGATGCTCCAGATCGGACTGTTGGTTGAGACGGCCAGGTCCTGCAGGCGGCGCATCGCGTCGACGAAGCGCCCCAGCCCGGGGGGCGAGTGGTCGGCCGGCTTGATCTCGGGAAATCCGCCACGAACTCTGGGTGCGGTGTCAGTCATCGCTGCCCCCACACCCGAAGCAGGTCGTCGGTCGTGGTGATGGTCGCCAGCAGCGACAGCGTGTTGGCGATGACGGCGGCGCCGTATTCGGTGGGTATGCCGGCAACGGCGTCTTGAGGCACGATCACGCGGTAGGCGGCGTTCACCGCATCCATGACGACATTGGGGATCGCGATATTCAGCGAAACACCGACCACCACGATGGTGGTCACCCCGAGGTTCCGCAGCACCGCGTCGAGGTCGGTGCCCCCCATCGGCCCGACGCCATGCCAGCGGCTCAGCACGAGATCGGTTGGCTCGGGACCCAATTCCGGCAGCACGGCCGCTCCCGGCGTACCCGGGAGGATGTTCACCTCACCGCGCCCGATAGCGAAGATCTTGGCGTTGTGGTTGGACCCGAGCCCGTCGGGCCGTTGCTGCACCAAGCAGTGCACGACGCGCACCCCGGCCGCCCGCGCCACCGGCAACAGCCGCACGATGTTGGGCAGTGCGACGCGGCGCGCCTCCTCGGCGAGCAGCGCCGGCCCGGCGTGCGGGCCGATTACCGCGCCTTGGCACTCCTGGGTGACGATCGCGGTGTGCCCGGGCTGAACGAGGTCGGTGAGTTCGGGCTTCATGCTGGGACATCGTAGAACTGCGTGGCCCACTTCCGCAGCGCCATATACCCTTTCGCGTCGACCTTGGAGAGCGGCGGACGTTCCACGTATTTCTGGTAGCGCCAGATTTCCAAATCGTCGAAGACGGTGGACAGGAACTGCTTTTCAATCAGGTCGCGCAGCTTGCCGTGTGGCACGTCGGCGGCGTCGCCGGGGATTCGCGGCCACCAGATCGAGTAGAACAGGTCCGAACACTCATCATCGACGGGCGTGCAGGTGAAGATCAGCCGATGATTCTGCGCACCCTCGAAGACACTGATCGCGCCTCCGAGGCCGAACAGGTGGCTGTGGAACCGCAACGCGAGATCCTCGGGGTTGTCGCTACTCGCGTCCGGCCAACCCGCAACGAATTGCCATTCGTGGTCGACGATCTGCCAGTCCAGCACCCTGGGCGTCACCGTGGCGTGGTGGACGTATTCGAAGTGGGCGCTGTCGGGGGCGTTCTCCGCCACGATCTGCGGATGCACCGGTTCGCGCTCGGCCCGCCGGGAGAATTCCGGATACGCCCGGTAATAGGCCGCCGGGTCCGTCTCGAACTGCGGGAACTTCCGGAAGATGTCCGGCATTTCCCACTGCGGTTCCTTGCCGTCCGGCTGATGCCAGACGAACACGCAGTCGTACTGCTCCCGCACGGGAAACACTCGCAGTCGCAGCGCCCGGTTGGGTCGGTCCGGTTGATACGGGATGTAGCGGTTGCTTCCGTCGGGTCCCCAGCGCCAACCATGGAACGGGCACTCGACGCAGTCGCCCACCACCTTGCCGCCGTGGCCGATGTGCGCGCCGAGGTGTTTGCAGTGCGCTTCGAGAACATGCAGCTCACCGGACTCGTCTCGGTACGCGACCAGATCCTCGCCGAAGTAGTGCAGCGGCCGGACCTCGCCGATCGGGAATTCGGGCGACCACCCGACCATGAACCACCCGGTGACTTTCCAGGTGAACGGCACTTTCACGCCGGCGCCTCCCGCACTCGTTGATACTAAATCCGTTACAGTATAGATTTCAGCAGTTCGTCGATCATGCGGCAAGGGAGCTCTATGGGCGGAGAGGGCGTTCGCGCGGCTGACCTGCGGGAAGCGCTTCGGCGGCTGAAGGGGCGCGATGGCGACTGACGCCGACGCGCGCTTCGACGCCCTGGTCATCGGCGCGGGGTTCTCCGGCCTGTACGCGCTCCATCGGCTGCGGCAGCTCGGACTACGGATCCGGGTGCTGGAGAGGGCCGAAAATGTCGGCGGCACCTGGCTGTTCAACCGGTACCCGGGTGCGCGATGCGACATTGAGAGCATCGAGTACTCGTATAGCTTCTCCGACGAGATTCAACAGGAATGGGTTTGGACGGAGTCGATGCCGGCCCAGGCCGAAATCGAGGCCTATCTGAACTTCGTCGCCGACCGTCTTGACCTTCGCCGCGACATCCAGTTCGACGCCGACGTCGTCGCGATGGCCTTTGACGACGAAGCCGGCGCCTGGGTGGTGCGAACCGAAGCGGGTGAGTCCTTTATCGCTTCGTTCGTCATCGCGGCCACCGGCATCCTGTCGGCGCCGTTGGAGCCCGACATCCCCGGGATGGCGACCTTCACCGGAACATCGCTGTTTACCAGCCGCTGGCCGAAGGAGGGCTGCGATCTCACCGGAACGCGCGTCGGCGTCATCGGCACGGGCTCGACCGGTGTTCAGCTCATTCCCATCGTGGCCCGGGAAGCCTTACAGCTCTATGTGTTCCAGCGTTCGCCCGCCTACACGCTGCCGTGGCGCGTGCGGCGATTCGAGCCCGGCGAGCTGGATGGGATGAAAGCCCGCTACGACGAGATCCGAGCGGCCCAACGGGCCCACCCGGTCGGCGCGGCGCGGCTGAGCGCCTTTTCGGTGCTGCTCGAGATGCTCGGCAGGCCGCCGTTGAAGTCCGCGACGCGCGAGCAGCAGTTGCGCGCGATCGACGAGAACGGCGTGCTGGGCGCGTTGAATTGGGGCGACATCTTCTTCGACATCGATGCCAACCGGATGGCCGCCAAGCTGTACGGCGAGGCGGTAGCCCGGATCGTCAAGGATCCCGACACCGCGGCCGCGCTTGTGCCCGACCACCCCTTCGCCTGCAAACGACCGATCATTGACCAGGGCTACTACGAGACGTTCAACCGGGACAACGTCACCCTCGTCGACCTCCGCGAGGCGCCGATCCGCGAAGTGACACCGTCCGGCATCCGCACCGAGCACGATTCGTACGAACTCGACGCGATCGTCTATGCGACCGGGTTCGACGCTATGACCGGTGCGCTAAGCCGCATGGACATCCGCGGCCGCGGCGGCATGAAGCTCGGCGAATTCTGGGCCAGCCAGGGGCCGCTGTCCTATCTCGGTTTGGCGGTCGCCGGCTTCCCGAACTTGTTCACGGTCCAGGGCCCCGGCAGCCCGAGTGCGGCGACCAACTTCGTCGCCGCGCTGGAGCAGCATGTGGAGTGGATCGGTGACTGCATCGCATACCTGCACGCCAACGGGATTCGAACCATCGAGGCCCTGGCCACCGCTCAGCAGGAGTGGATCGACCACGCCACCGCGCTCGTCGCGCCGACGGTGCTAGTGCACCCGTCCTGCAACTCTTGGTACAACGGTGGCAATGTGCCCGGCAAGAAACGGATGTACATGGGCTATACGGGCGGAATCCCCGAATACCGCCGCCGCTGCGACGAAATCGCGGCCGGCGGATACACCGGTTTCAAGCTGACCTAGCGGGTTGGAGGTGAGTGGCATGTCGTGGGCGACACGGGGGCTGGGCTTCAGCAGGGAGCTGGCCCGCGAGCTGGGCATGCTGCTGCCGCGTACGGTGGCCGGCCTTAACGAATCGACAGGCTGGGCGCCGGTGTCGCCGCGCGGGGTGCGTCAGTTCGGTGAGGTCATGCTGGACGAGCTTGTGCTGAGCGGCTTTTCGCTGCTGGCCGGCGGCCCGCCGGCGATTCGGCCGGTGCATGCATGCACCGCGGCGGCCGAGGAATTGTCGGCGCTGGGCATCGAGGGTGCGCATGCCGAGCCGAAACCGTTGCGGGCGACCTCAATACGGCGGGGGCGCTTGCCTGGTTTTGGGGCCGGACTGGTGTATGAACGGATGACGTTCGAACATGATCCGAGCCTGCCGGCGACGCTCGAAGCCGCCGGCTTAGGTGGGCCGGCGCGCGCGGTGGTGCACCTGTGCCGGCACCCTGGCGGCCCAAGGCCGTGGCTGGTATGGGTGCATGGCGCCGGTCAGGGCGGCACAGAAGACTTGCTGCTGTCCCGAATCGGCCGAATACATCAGGGGCTGGGATTCAACGTCGCCATGCCGGTGCAACCCGGCCACGGTTGCCGACGCCGCGAATGGCCGGCCTACCCGGACGTGGATCCGCTGGGCAATGTCGCGGGGATGATGCGCGCGGTGTCGGAGGTCCGCGCCGTCGTCCGTTGGGCGCAACCGCAAGCCACGACCGTTGTGGTGTCTGGGATTTCGATGGGCACCCCGGTGGCCGCGCTGGTTTCCCATCTTGAGAGGCAGGTCGATGCGGTGGCGCTGTATACCCCGATCCTGGGGCTCAACGCGATGATCGCGCGACACCTGGCGCGCTGGGGGCCATCCCGCGACGGGTTCCGGGACCTGTTGGGATCCGAGGAAGTGTCGAAGCTGACCGCGGTGATCGATCCGCTGAGGGTCGACCCTGCGCCACCACCGTCCCGCCGGCTCATCGTCGGGGCGTGGCACGACCGGATGGCGATGCGCGAGCCTGCGGTTGCGTTGCAGGAGCGCTGGGGTGGCCAGCTGTACTGGTACGACGGCAGCCACGTCGGTCACCTGTTCTCCCGCCGCGTTCAGCGCGTCACCGAGCGTTTCCTGCGCGACGTGGCCGAGTGATGGCCGCCGTGCGCACGGCCCGCGAAGTGGTCGAGCTCTACAACCTCGTCGTCTGGAACGAGCGCGACCTGGCGCTGGCCGAGGAGTTATTCGCCGACACTGTGGTCCGGCACGAAGTAGGGGAGGCACATACCCTGACTCGCGAGCAGGCGGTCAGCCGGGTCAGGGACGTCTGGGAGATGTTCGAGAACTTGCACTTCGATCTGAATATCGTCGTCGCCGGCGACGACGGTGAGCATGTCGCGATCGTCTACGACTCGTCGATGACCACCAAGGACGGTACCGAAACGAACGTCGCCAGCATCGAGGTGTTCCGCGTGGTTGACGGCAAGATCACCGAGGTCTGGAATTGCGGCTACAAGCAAGGGGTTTGGAATTGAACGAGCGCGCACTGGACGAGCTGGGCTACTACCTGCTGGCCGGGGCCGGCGGTGAGGGGCCGGCGACCTTGATGGACGAGGCGCGCCGCGGCGAGGAGTTGGGCTTCGGCACCGCGTTCATCTCCGAACGGTGGAACGTCAAGGAGGCCTCGTCGCTCGTCGGCGCCGCGTGTGCGGTGACCAACCGGATGCAGATCGCCACCGCCGCAACCAATCACAACACCCGTCATCCGTTGATAACCGCATCGTGGGCGACCACCATGCACCGCCTCTCCGGCGGGCGATTCACGCTGGGTGTCGGCCGCGGCATCGCCGCGATCTACGGGGCGTTCGGCATCCCCGCGGTGACGACCGCACAGATGCAGGATTGGGCCCAGGTCATGCGCCGACTGTGGCATGGCGAGGTGATCTTCAACCACGACGGCCCGATGGGCAAGTACCCAATCCTGTTTCTCGACACGGACTTCGACGAAGACATTCGCCTGGCGTTGGTGGCTTTCGGGCCCAACACGCTTGCGCTCGGCGGTCGGGTGTTCGACGATGTCATCCTGCACACCTACTTCACCCCCGAGACGTTGCAGCGCTGCGTCAAGACCGTCAAAGACGCCGCGGAGCAGGCTGGCCGCGATCCGGCCAGCGTGCGGGTGTGGTCGTGTTTCGCGACCGTCGGCGACCACCTTCCCGAAAAGTTGCGGCTTAAGAAGACCGTCGCCCGCTTGGCCACCTACCTTCAGGGCTACGGTGATTTGATGGTGCGTACCAATGATTGGGATCACGCTGTACTGCAACGATTCCGGGAAGACCCCGTAGTGACCTCGATCGCCGGGGGAATCGACCACAAGGCCACGCCCGAGCAGATTGAGCACATCGCCGGATTGATTCCCGGCGAGTGGCTGGAGGCGTCGGCCACCGGATCGGCTCAACAATGTGTGGACCGCATCCGCAAGGAGTTCGATTACGGCGCGGACGCGGTGATCATGCACGGCGCCACGCCAGACGAGCTCGAGCCGATCGTCGCCGCCTACCGAGCGTCACCTCACCCGCGGGACAGGTAGGAGACGTATGTCAAAGTACTTGAAGGACAAGGTCATTATCGTAACCGGCGCAGCCAGCGGCTTCGGCAGGCTGATTTCGGAAAAGTGTGCCGCCGGCGGCGCGAAGGTTGTCGGCGTGGACGTCAACGCCGAAAGCCTGGACGAGGTCTTCGAGGGCATCCGGGCCGCTGGCTTCGAAGGCACCGCACATGTTGCCGACGTCGCTGACATGGCCCAGGTCAAAGCGGCGGCCCAACACGCCGTCGACACTTACGGTGCCATCGACGTGATCGTGAACAACGCAGGTGTCATGCCGCTGGCGTTTTTCGCCGACCACGAGCGTGCGTGGGAAAAATGGCACAAGGCGATCGACATCAACATCAAGGGCGTGGTGAACGGCATCTCGGCCGTCTACGACACGATGATCGAGCAGGGCCGGGGCCAGGTCGTCAACATTTCGTCCATCTACGGCAACGCCGGGACCGAAGGCTCCGGCGTCTACAGCGCGACCAAGGCGGCAGTCGATGTGCTCTCGGATTCGTTGCGGGTCGAGGCCCAGGGCAGGATCAAGGTGACCACGGTCAAGCCGACCGGCGTCCTCGGGACCAATCTCGCCAGCGGGGTCGTCAACGAAGCGGCAATCATCGGCATCGCCGGACACAAGGGCGCCCAGCTCTTCGAGAATGTCGGCAACCTGCAGAACGGAGCCCTTCGACCCGAGCAGATGGACGTTGACTCGGTGGAGTATTGGCTGATCACCCCCGATGACCTGGCAAACGCGGTGGTGCACGTCATTGACCAACCCTGGGGAATCAACATCAGCGACGTCACGGTACGGGCGAGCGGCGAAAATTACGTCTGCTGAGCTGTAGTGGTTGCAGCCGTCTGACGTGCTGGCTGCGACTGATTTGGGTGGGATTTGCGCACCGAGTCGGGGTGCACATGAACCGCAGATCCGCTAGCACCGGTGCTATCGCTTTCGAGCGTCCTCATGGTTGGCGCCGGACCCGATGTCAGGTCCGGGTACTGGCACCGCAGTACTCACGGCACGATGACGGTGCGGCATACGGGTTCGGCGGCGGCTTGCCGGCTGTGAAGACCTCGCTGTAGGGAAGCGAGCAGCGCGTCACGCGTCTCGCGCGGATCAATGAGTTCGTCGAAGCCCATGTGCTCGGCCGATCGAAACGACGCTTGTAACTCGGCGTTGCGGAGCTTGGCGGAGAGGTCTTCACCGGCGTGCGACGCCTTGCTCAGCGCCGCCGCGCTCATGGCACCCATCGTCGCGCCCGGGTAGGCGAAGGTCGCAACCTGGTGGTCGTACCCCAGCAGCGACATGACCATGGAACCGAACCCGTACGCCTTGCGCAGCGTGACGTGCAGCTTCAACGTGGTGGCCGCGGTCTGGGCGGCAAACATTCGCGCACCGGCGCGCAGCACGCCGCTGCGCTCCGACCGGCTGCCGGGCAGCATGCCGGGGTTGTCGGCGAGGAAGACGATCGGCAGGTGAAACGAGTCGGCCACCATGATGAAGTGCGCCGCCTTGTCGGCGGCGTCGGCGTCGATGGAGCCGGCCAGCACCTGGGGCTGGTTGGCAACGACGGCCACCGGGTGGCCGCCGAGGTGGGCCAGCGCGCAGATGATCGCCTTGCCGAATAGCGGTTGGACCTCGAACCAGTCCGGCCGGTCGAAGACCACGTCGAGGACGGCGCGCATGTCATAGACCCGGCGGTTGTCGCGGGAGACGATGTCGAGTAGCTCCGGTGTCTGCCGCGGCTCGCTGGTCTGATCAGCGGGCAGCGGCGACGGGTACGACCATGCGCTCGACGGGAAGTACGACAGGTAGCGGCGGATGTCGTCGAGCACGGCCTCGTCGTCCTCGGCGACGTTGTGGATCACCCCGCTGGGTACGGCGACGTCCGGTCCTCCGAGGTCCTCCTTCGAAATGTCTTCTCCGGTGGACTCTTTGACGACAGGAGGCCCGGCGGTGAAGATCGCGCCCTGCCTGCTCATGATTCGGAAGTCGCACACCGGGGCCACCAGTGCGCCGTGTCCGGCCGAGGGGCCGAGCACGGCGGCGACGGTCGGGACGCGACCCGAGCACTGCGCCTGGGCGAGCAGGTCGGTCGGGGTGCGCCCGTAATGCCCGCCGGTGGGACGAAAGCCCGCGCCTTCGAGCAGCATCACCAGCGGAATCTTGTCGCGCAGCGCCAGTTCGGCGATGCGGTATCGCTTGGAGTTGCCTCCCGGTCCGATGCTGCCGGCCATTGTGGTGAAGTCCTCGGCGCCCAGCATCACCGGCGAGCCGTTGATCGAGCCGGAGCCGACGACGAGCCCGTCGGCGGCGATCTCACCGCCGACGAGGGTGCCGAGTTCGCGGAACGTGTTCGGGTCGAGGAGCCGTTCGATGCGTCCGCGGGCGTCGAGCTTGCCCTTGCCGCGGTGCTTGTCGAGGCGCTCGGGCCCGCCCATGGCGCGCGCGTGCCGACGGCGACTGTCGAGATCCTCGAGCGTCGCGTCCCAATCCTGGGCTTTTGTCATCCTTCTGTCCTACCTCGTGCAGATGCTGTGCGCACCTAGTCCGACGGTGGCGACCCGTCCCCCGCACGCGGGAGGTGCCCCCAGCGCCCGGCTACGCCGCGCTTGCGATCGGCACTAGATGAGCAGGGTCACATACTGGATTGCTTACTGTAAAGTTACCCGCATGGCTAGCGCCCCCCGCCTCAAGCTCGACGGGGGCATCCCCAATCAACTGGCCCGGGTGCCCGACCGGGCCCGCGAACTGGAACAAGACGGGTATGACGGGGGCTGGACCGCCGAAACCAGCCACGACCCATTTCTGCCGCTGCTGCTGGCCGCCGAACACACCTCGCGACTCGAGTTGGGCACCAACATCGCGGTGGCGTTCGCGCGCAATCCGATGATCGTCGCCAACATCGGCTGGGACCTGCAGGCGTATTCGCAGGGTCGCTTCATCCTGGGGCTGGGCACCCAGATTCAGCCCCATATCGAGAAGCGTTTCAGCATGCCGTGGAGTCATCCGGCGCGCCGGATGCGCGAATTCATCTCCGCGTTACAAGCGATCTGGTCGGCGTGGAAGGACGGCACAAAACTCCGCTTCGAGGGCGAGTTCTACACGCACAAGATCATGACGCCCATGTTTACGCCCGAGCCGCAACCGTATTCGGCGCCGAAGGTTTTCCTCGCCGCCGTCGGCGAGGCGATGACCGAGATGTGCGGCGAGGTCGCCGACGGCCACCTTGGCCACCCCATGGTCTCGAAGCGCTACCTCGAACAGGTGACTTTGCCGGCGCTGATGCGCGGCATGCAGCGCTCCGGGCGCGATCGCAGTGACTTCGAGGTGTCCTGCGAAGTGCTCGTAGCCACCGGCGATAACAACGCCGAACTGGCGGCCGCCACTGCCGCGGTGCGCAAGCAGATCGCGTTCTACGGATCGACACCGGCCTACCAGAAGGTCCTCGAGCTGCATGGCTGGGGCGACTTGCACCCCGAACTTCGCCGGTTGTCCCTGGAAGGGGAGTGGGACGCCATGGGCTCGCTCATCGACGACGAGATGCTCGCGGCTTTCGCCGTCGCAGGCCCTGTCGACACCATCGCCGCGGCCCTGACAAGCCGCTGTGACGGCATCGTTGACCGCGTCCTACCGATCTTCTTGACAGCTTCCAAGTCCTGTATCACCGCCGCACTGAAGGAGTTTCGCGAGTGAGCACAACGACGATGGACGAGGCCGC
>Ga0182039_10002304_pt1 | contig 10420 bp, 9 predicted proteins | sample sta12Can44000111_FD_125975 | JGI IMG/M metagenome (GOLD analysis project Ga0182039, IMG submission 125975) | Lab enrichment of tropical soil microbial communities from Luquillo Experimental Forest, Puerto Rico - statanox.12C.anox.44.000.111 | ecosystem: Environmental > Terrestrial > Soil >...
AATCTGCCAATTAAACAAAAACATTAATGGCACTTCTTACGGCACTCCAAGCGCCACCGACAGCGTCGGCGTCCGTCTCCAATATCTATTCTGTGCGGCAGCTGTTCCAAGGACCGCACCCAGTTGCACTAAATGACAGAGCCTTGGCTTGAGCTTATTGTCCGGCTGAATGGCGCCGAATAGCTTGGAAACACTCGGCCGATGAGTACGCCTACCAAAGAGGCGCGTCAAACTCTTCGTCCCGCGCGCGGCCTATCCGCTATGCTGGATTATGCCGGCGCGACGCATCAGCGCGCGGTAGCCTTGCTGATCGCTTTCTCGGCGGTCGCATTCCTGCCGGGGTTCTTCCAGATTCCGCCGGTCGACCGCGACGAGGCGCGCTTCGCGCAAGCCACCAAACAAATGTTGGAAACGGGCCAATATATCGACATCCGCTTCCAGGACGAAGTTCGCTACAAGAAGCCTGTTGGCATCTACTGGCTGCAGGCCGCAGCGGTCAAGGTGGGCGAGGCGGTCGGTATTCCGGAAGCGCGCACTACCATCTCGTTGTACCGGCTGCCGTCGCTGTTCGGCGCCATCGGCGCAGTTTTGCTGACCTATTGGACCGCGCTTGCCTTCTGCGCGCGCCGCACCGGATTGGTAGCCGCGCTCATGATGGCGAGTTCGATCCTGCTCGGCGTCGAGGCACGCCTCGCCAAGACCGACGCTATGCTGCTGTTGACCTGCACAGCAGCAATGGGCGCCATGGCGCGCATTTACATTATGCGTCAACAGTCGAGCGCTTCCGAGGCAGCCTGGCGACTGCCGGCGATTTTCTGGAGCGCGGTGGCGGTGGGAGTACTGCTGAAGGGTCCGTTGATCCTGATGTTCGTCGGACTGACAGCGGCTACACTGTCGGTCGCCGACCGCTCCGGCCGCTGGATCTGGTTGCTACGGCCTGTCCCCGGCATCATTTGGATGTTGCTGCTGGTGCTTCCCTGGTTTGTGGTGATCGTCGCAAAGTCCGGTGCGAGCTTCTTCGCGCAATCAATCGGCGAAGACATGCTGGCCAAGATCACCAGCGGTCAGGAGTCGCATGGCGCGCCGCCTGGTTTTTATTTCCTTCTATTCTGGGTGACGTTCTGGCCTGGCTCCATCCTGGCGGGACTGGCGGCGCTACGCATTTGGCAGGTACGGCGCGAACCAGGCGTGCGCTTCCTGTTAGCATGGCTGATCCCCGCCTGGCTGGTGTTCGAGGCGGCGACAACCAAGCTGCCACATTACGTGCTGCCGCTCTATCCGGCGATTGCAACTTTAATCGCTGGCACCCTGCAAAGCGGGGAATCGACGACCAAACGCTGGTTGGTACGCGGCACTGCCGGCTGGTTTGTCTTCCCGGCCGTGATCGCAATCGCAGTCGTCGTGTTATTCATTATCATCGACGGACAGCTGGGCTTCGTCGCCTGGCCTTTCGCGGCAGCGGCGGTCATTTTCGGCTTGTACGCCTGGTGGCTATATGACGTCGATGGTCCTGAATGCTCATTGTTGCGTGGTGTGGCTGCATCTGCGCTGCTCGGCATCACCGTCTACGCGGTGGCTATACCGTCGCTACCTTCCTTGTTTCCCAGTGCGCTGATTGCCGGTGTGTTGCGTAAGAGCGGCTGTTCACAGCCGAAGGTGGTATCCACGGGCTTCTATGAGGAGCCGAGTCTGGTTTACCTTCTTGGCACCGACACCCGTTTCACCGACACGACCGGTGCCGCCATTTTTCTGGGGCAGGGACCCTGTCATTTCGCACTGATCGATGCACGCAGCCTTGGTAGCTTCGGACAACGCGCCGATGCCATCGGATTGCATTACGTGCTCATGCAGCGCGTAGAAGGCTATAACATCAGCGTCGGACAACCGGTGAATCTCAGCATCTTCCGTTTGGCGGAAAATCCATGACCGCTGCGAGCGGACTAAATGATGATCCGCCGGTACCGCGGTCGGCGTTGCACCGCTGCATAGGCGGCGTCATCGCTGCAATGACCGTGCTCGCGCGCCCGGTGCGTTTTCACGTACACAGTCCGTGGTCAGAACCGCAGCGGCTTGCCGTTGCTACCGGCGCAGCGGTGGCGATGATCCTGTTGGTGATGTTCCTGTTTGACGCAGCTGCAATTAACGCCGTTGCGCGCCTGCCGAGCTCGATCGTTTGGTTCTTTGATCAAATCACCGATTTCGGCAAGTCAGGCTGGTTCCTGGGGCCGCTCGGAATCCTATTTCTAGCACTCGCCGCGCTACCGAGCCTGCCGCCGCTGCCGCAACGCGTCTGCGCGGCGCTAATGGTACGCATCGGATTTCTATCTGTGGCGATCGCGGCGCCAAGCCTGTTCAGCACCATCGTCAAGCGCGTGATCGGACGCGCGCGGCCGCTAGTCGGAGGAACCCTCGATCCCTTACTGTTCAGTCCGTTTAAGTGGATTGTCGATTACGCTAGCCTGCCGTCGGGACATGCCACGACGGCTTTCGCGGTGCTCGTTGCCTTTGGCACGCAGTGGCCGCGCGCCCGCACCGTTTTGTGGGTGTATGCGCTGCTGATCGCGACGAGCCGGGTGGTAGTAACCGCGCATTATCCGAGCGACGTTTTGGCCGGTGCGTTCCTTGGTGTGGCCGGTGTCCTGCTTGTGCGCCGCTATTTCGCATTACGCGGGCTTGGTTTCTCCGTTGCCGCCGACGGCGCTACTCGGCCGTTTCCCGGGCCGTCGCTGAAGCGGATCAAGGCGGTTGCCCGAAGAGGCGCTGAAGCCATAAGAAACCGCGCAAACGAGTGTCATGAACGCTAGTAATGCAGCGGTTGCCGTCGTGGTGCCGGTGCACAACGAGGCAGGCAATATCGCGCCGCTGCTGCTTGAGATCGGCAAAGCGCTCGAGGGTCAATGGCCGTTCGAGGTCATTTACGTCAACGACGGCTCGAGCGACGGCACGGCGGCCGAACTCAAGCAACTAATGACGCGATATCCGTGGCTGCGCTGTATCCGGCACAAGCAATCATGCGGTCAGTCGGCAGCGGTCCGTTCCGGAGTTGCAGCTGCGCGTGCGCCGCTGATCGTTACTCTCGACGGCGACGGGCAGAACAATCCTGCTTTTATCCCGGCGATGTTGCGCGCGCTCGAAGCAGGGGCCCCGAGCGTCGGTTTGATTGCCGGCCAGCGAGTGGGGCGCAAGGCAAGCGGTTTCAAGAAACTGCAATCGCGTATTGCTAATGCGGTGCGCGGCGCGGTGCTGCGCGATGGTACCCGCGACACTGGCTGCGGACTCAAGGCGTTTCGCCGCGATATTTTTTTGACGCTGCCCTATTTCGATGGATTGCATCGCTTTCTGCCGGCGCTGGTGCGGCGGGAAGGCTATGCCATTGGCTACGTGGATGTGGTCGACCGGCCACGCGGCGCCGGCGTGTCGAATTACGGTATGTTGGATCGGCTCGGGATCGGAATTCTTGATCTTGCCGGCGTGTGGTGGATGATCCGCCGCAGGAAACGAATTCCGGAAGTTTCGGAGGAGTGAATGCTGATCGATATCACGAAAGCTGTCGGTGGTTATCTGCACGAAGTGTTCATCGGCAACGTCGATTGGGGAATTCTGATCGGCTACGTGGCGCAGGCGATGTTCGCGATGCGCTTTGTGGTGCAGTGGATCGCTTCCGAGCGCTCTGGCAAAAGCGTGGTACCGACCGCGTTCTGGGTGTTCTCGATCGGCGGGGGCTTGATGTTGCTCGGCTACGCGATGTACCGCAAAGACCCGGTATTCATCGTCGGCCAGGCGTTCGGCGTGTTCGTCTATTTGCGAAATCTACAGTTTGTGCTGCGCGGCGATAGGCAGGGCGCGGCGGCCTAACCCGCGGCCTTCATGGCCGCGAAACCCTGCTCAAGATCCGCAATCAGATCGTCCGCATCTTCTAGTCCGATGTGAAGCCGCAGCGTCGGTCCGCCCGGCGCCCATTTGGTAGCAGTGCGATATTCGGTGCAGTCGAACAGGATGATGAGGCTCTCGAAGCCGCCCCACGAGAACCCTATGCCGAACAGCGTGAGTGCGTTCATAAAGGCATGCACGGATTTTTCAGATGTCGGCTTGAGCACGATGCTGAACAGGCCGCAGGCGCCGGAAAAATCTCGTTGCCAGATTTTGTAGCCGGGGTCGCTTTCAAGAGCGGGATGTAACACGCGTTGCACCTCCGGGCGCTGCGCCAGCCAGCGCGCGACTTTAAGGCCCGACTGGTAATGCCGTTCGAGCCGAACGCTGAGTGTGCGCAGGCCGCGCAGCGCGAGATACATGTCGTCGGGGCCGACGCACAGGCCCATCGTGATGATGGTCTGCTTGAGGGCGGGGAATGTCGTAGCGTTAGCCGACACACAGCCGAACATGATGTCGGAATGTCCGCCGATATATTTGGTGCCGGCCTGGATCGAGAGGTCGACACCCTTCTCGAACGCGCGGAAATAGAGTGACGTCGCCCAGGTATTGTCCATCAGAACCAGCGCGCCCTTCTCGTGCGCGACCTTGGCAATCGCCGGTATGTCCTGCATCTCGAAGCTTTGCGAGCCGGGTGCTTCAACGAACACCGCGCGCGTGTTCGGCCTGAACAGCTTGCCGATGTCGGCGCCGACCAGTGGATCGTAGTAGGTGATTGCAACACCCATGCGCTTGAGCACGCCATTGCAGAAATGCCGGGTCGGCCGGTACACGCTGTCACTGACCAGCAGGTGGTCACCCGCGCTCACAGCTGAAATCAGTGCCGTCGAAATCGCCGCCAGGCCCGAGGGCAGCAGCGTGACGCCAGCGCAGGCCTCGCCCTCGAGCGCTATGAGGGCATTCTCCAACGCGTCCGAAGTCGGAGTGCCGCGACGGCCGTATTGGTAGCGGGAGCGATGGGCAACCTGATCCTCCGCGGTCGGGTAGAGCACCGTGGAGGCGTGATAGACCGGCGGATTAACGAAGCCCTGGTAGGCTTGGGCATCGCGGCCGGCGATGACCAAGCGCGTCGTAGGCTTGACCGGGAAGTTCGGCTTCTTCGCCATAGCCTTTCGCGCGCCCAAGCCGGATGTGGAACCCAGCCGCCGACTGCATATCGGCCGCATCAGTGGCAAGCGTCAACCCCTTGACCTGCCGGTTCGGTCGTTCTGTGATGCCGATAGCTTGGGGTCAATGGGGCTTCGACATGAGACGCTTTGGCACGATACTTGCGCTTGCAGTTGTCTTGGCCGCTCAGAGCGCGTCGGCGCAAACGCTACAGGCAGTCAAGGATAGGGGCATTCTCAATTGCGGCGCCAACGGCACGTTGGCTGGTTTCGGGCTTCCCGACGCGCAAGGCAATTGGACCGGCCTCGACGTCGACGTGTGCCGCGCCGTTGCCGCAGCCATCTTCAACGATGCAAGCAAAGTGAAATTCGTGCCACTGTCGGCGAAGGATCGATTCACCGCTTTACAATCCGGTGAAGTCGATCTGCTCGTCCGCAACACCACCTGGACGTTGTCGCGTGACACATCGCTCGGCTTGAATTTTACCGGCGTCGATTATTATGACGGCCAGGGCTTCATGGTGCGCAAGGCGCTGAAAGTGAACTCGGCGCTTGAGCTCAACGGCGCCTCGGTCTGCGTGCAACAGGGCACCACTACCGAGCTCAATCTGGCCGATTTTTTCCGCGCGCACAACATGCAGCTTAAGAGCGTGACCTTCGCGACCGCGAACGAAGCGGTAAAGGCCTATGACGCCGGCCGCTGCGACGCCTACACCACTGATGCCTCCGGCCTGTACGCTGAGCGCCTACGGCTGACCAATCCGAACGACCACATCGTGCTGCCCGAAATTATCTCCAAGGAACCGCTTGGCCCGGCGGTCCGTCATGGCGACGACCAATGGTTCGACATCGTCAAGTGGGTGCTGTTCGCGATGCTCAACGCCGAGGAGCTCAACATCACGCAAAACAATGTCGATGAGATGGTGAAGTCGAGCAACCCGGAGATCAGGCGCTTCGTCGGCACAGAAGGCAATTACGGCGAGATGCTCGGTCTGACCAAGGACTGGGCGGTGCGCATCATCAAGCTGGTGGGTAATTACGGCGAATCGTTCGAGCGCAACGTGGGGCAGGGCTCGCCGCTGAAGATCGACCGCGGTCTGAACAAGTTGTGGAGTAAAGGCGGTATCCAGTACGCGCCGCCGATCCGCTGATCGCGCTCTCAGGCCAGCGTACCACCGGCGGCAGCGCGGCCGACGAGGGGAAAATGTCGATTGACGCTGCGAGCCGGTCGGAGCCCGCGCCGGTTGCCTTCTACAACAATCCGAAGGTCCGTAGCGCCACCTATCAGATCGCTCTCAGCGCGCTTGTCGGTTTTTTGGTCTTCGAGGCTGCCAGCAATGCCGTCCACCACCTCGAGCGCGCACATATCGCGTCCGGATTTGGTTTTTGGAACAACGCGGCCGGCTTCGATATTAGCCAGGCGCTGATCGAATATAACTCGCAAGTCTCGACATACGGCCGCGCCTTCTGGGTCGGGCTACTCAACACGTTGGTGGTCGCCGGTCTCGGCATCGTGTTTGCAACGGTCCTCGGCTTCATCATCGGCATCGCGCAGCTGTCAACCAATTGGTTGGTCGCGCATACAGCCGGCGGGTACGTCGAGACTATCCGCAATATTCCGCTGCTTTTGCAATTGCTATTCTGGTACAACGCCGTGCTTAAGGCGCTACCGGATACGCGCGACAGCTACGCGTTCGGTGGGGCCTTCCTCAACAACCGCGGGCTGGTGCTCCCGAACCCGATCGGGGAAACGGGCGAGGGCGTCTTCGTCCTGACGATCATCAGCGGCATTCTGGCGGCCTGGCTGTTTCGTGTTTGGGCCAAGCGCCGGCAGGCGCGCACCGGCGAGCAGGCGCCACTCTTCGCGGTCGGCGCGGCTCTAGTAATCCTGCCGGCAGCATTGTTCGTGATGCTGCAAGGCCTGCCGTTCAGCTTCGACATGCCGCAGCGTGGCCGGTTCAACATCACCGGCGGCTTCGAGGTGCTACCCGAATTCGCCGCGCTGCTGTTCGGCTTGTCGATCTACACCGCTGCCTTCATCGCCGAAGTGGTGCGCGCCGGCATCTTGGCGGTGTCGCGCGGACAGACCGAGGCGGCCTATGCGCTCGGCTTGCGGCCGCGCGCAACGCTGCGGCTGATCGTGCTGCCGCAGGCGATGCGCGTAATCGTTCCGCCGCTCACTAGCCAGTACCTCAACCTGACCAAGAACTCCTCGCTGGCAGTTGCCATCGGCTATCCCGATCTGGTGCAGGTGTTCACGGGCACGGTGCTCAATCAGACCGGGCAGGCGGTCGAGGTCGTCGCCATTACCATGGCGGTCTATCTCACCATTAGTCTCGCGACGTCGCTGTTGATGAACATCTACAACAGCCAGATCGCTCTGGTGGAAAAGTGAGGCCGCGCGCATGACCACGATGGAAGGCGACCGTGACATCACCGATATCAAGTTCGTCCGCGCCACCGCCATCGAGGCGCGGCCGGCACCGGTGCCGATGTCCGGCGCGCGGGGTTGGATGCGCGCCAATCTACTCTCGACGCCATTTAACATCGTGCTGACGATTTTGATCGTCCTGTTGCTTGCCTGGGTGGCCAACGAGCTCGCCAAATTTCTGATCTTCAACGCGGTGTGGAGCGGTACTGATCGGAACGCCTGCCTTGAATCGATCCAGCACCGCGAGATCGGCGCCTGTTGGCCGTTCGTTTGGGAGCGCTGGTCTTATTTCGTCTACGGCTCTTATCCGATCCCGCAACGCTGGCGAGTCGATCTGTTTTTCGTCATGCTGGCGGTTGGCGTCGTGTGGTTGCTATGGCTTGAAGCGCCGCGCCGCGACCTCGGCGTTGTCTATTCGTTCATTGTGCTGCCGGTAGTTTCCTACATTCTGCTGCATGGCTTCGAGCTCATCGGAATGCCGCTGGTCGACACCGTGCTGTGGGGCGGTGTGTTGGTCACTGTCGTAGTGGCGTCGGTCGGCATCGTGCTGTCACTGCCGCTCGGCATTCTGCTCGCGCTCGGGCGCCGCTCTCGCATGCCGACGGTTAAGCTGTTCTCGGTGATGTTCATCGAGTTCGTACGCGGCGTGCCCCTCATCACCGTGCTATTTATGGCGAGCGTGATGCTGCCGCTGTTTGTGCCGGAGGCGCTTGAACCTGACAAATTGCTGCGTGCGCTGATCGGTATCGCGCTGTTCGCCTCGGCCTATATGGCAGAAGTGGTGCGGGCTGGCCTGCAGGCGATTCCCAAGGGCCAATTCGAAGGCGCCATGGCGGTGGGTCTGGGCTATTGGCAAATGATGCGACTGATCATCCTGCCGCAGGCACTGAAGATCACCATCCCCAACATCGTCAACACCTATATCGGGCTGTTCAAGGACACGACGCTGGTCTTCATCGTAGGAATTTTCGATTTCCTGCGCACAATCGAGGTCGCGCGCATCGATCCAAAATGGGCGACGCCGGTGACCAGCACCACCGGCTATGTGGTCGCCGCCGTCTTCTATTTGGTCTTCTGCTACGGCATGTCCCGTTATGCCCGGGCAATGGAAGCTCGGCTCGCCAAGGGCGACAGTCGATGAACACCGAGCGCAACAACACCCACCGAATCAAGCCGCCGCAGCTTTCCCACGACGTGGCGGTGGAGCTCATCGGCGTCAACAAATGGTTCGGCGAGTTTCATGTGCTGCGCGACATCAATCTGAAGGTGATGGGCTGCGAGCGCATCGTCATTTGCGGGCCGTCGGGCTCCGGCAAATCGACCATGATCCGTTGTATCAACCGGCTGGAGGAGCACCAGCAGGGCCGCATCATCGTCGACGGCATCGAGCTCACCAGCGATCTCAAGAAGATCGACGAGGTGCGCCGCGATGTCGGCATGGTGTTTCAGCATTTCAATCTATTTCCACACTTGACTGTGTTGGAGAATTGCACGCTGGCGCCGATCTGGGTGCGCAAAATACCGAAGCATGAGGCGGAAGACATCGCACTGCACTACCTCAACCGCGTCAAGATCCCGGAGCAGGCGAACAAATATCCGGGCCAGCTGTCCGGCGGCCAACAGCAAAGGGTGGCGATCGCGCGGGCGCTCTGCATGAACCCGAAGATCATGCTGTTCGACGAGCCGACCTCTGCACTCGACCCGGAAATGGTCAAGGAGGTGCTCGACACCATTGTGGCGCTGGCCCAGGACGGTATGACCATGCTGGTGGTGACTCACGAGATGGGCTTTGCCCGCGAGGTCGCGAGCCGCGTAGTGTTCATGGACATTGGGCAGATTGTCGAGGTCAACGTGCCGCACGAATTCTTCGCGCAGCCCCAGCACGAGCGGACCAAACTGTTCCTGGGCCAGATCTTGCGCTAGTGCACGAGCGGGCCTTGCGCCCGCTTCCAGGCATCGATGCCGCCTTCGACGTGGATAGCGGCGATCAGCCCGGCATCCTGCGCAGCCTGCACCGCCATTGCCGAACGTTCGCCATAGGCGCAATAAAAGATGATGCGTTTGTCGGTGGCGCGCGCGAGCTCGCGCAACATGCCGCCGGCGCGGATATTTTCGGACAGGTCTGGGTAGGGCGCGTGCAAGGAGCCGGGGATGGTGCCGTGCTTGAGCCTCTCGCTTGTCTCGCGCAGATCGATGAAGGCGATATCGGGCCGCCCCACGAGTGCGATCGCCTGCGTTGCGCTGAGCGCCCAGCCGCGCTTTGCGATCTCCTGCTGCGCCAGGCCGATCTTCATGTTGGAGGGCACCGCGACATCCATCATTTTCGGATTGGGCAGCTTCAAGTTGGCCATCAAAGCGATGTAGTCGTCGACCGACTTCACCTGCAGGCGCGGATTGTAGCGCTTCTCCTCGCCAATTGTAGAGACGGTGTCGCCCTTGTAGTCGTGCGCCGGGAAAACCATCATTTCATCCGGCAGCCGCAACAGCTTGCCGAAAAGTGATTCATATTGAGCGCGCGCATCGCCGTTCTGGAAATCGGTGCGGCCGGTACCGCGGATCAACAGGGTGTCGCCCGTGAACACGCGGTCGTGCATCACGAAGCTGTAGGAATCATCAGTATGGCCCGGCGTGTAGAGTACGTCGAGGCTCAGGCCCTCGACGGTAAGCTTGTCGCCCTCCGACAGCCGCATCGAGACTACGTCGGCCTTGGTGTTCTCGCCCATCACGGTGATGCAGTGAGTGCGGTCGCGCAGCGCGCCGAGGCCGGTGATATGGTCGGCGTGCAGGTGCGTGTCGACCGCCTTCACCAGCCGCAAGTCGAGTTCGCGGATCAATTGTAGATAGCGGTCCACCTTCTCCAGCACCGGATCGATGATCAGCGCCTCGCCGCCGGCGCGGCTGGCGAGCAGATAGCTGTAGGTACCGGACACACTGTCGAATAGTTGGCGGAAGA
>Ga0182039_10002305_pt1 | contig 10418 bp, 7 predicted proteins | sample sta12Can44000111_FD_125975 | JGI IMG/M metagenome (GOLD analysis project Ga0182039, IMG submission 125975) | Lab enrichment of tropical soil microbial communities from Luquillo Experimental Forest, Puerto Rico - statanox.12C.anox.44.000.111 | ecosystem: Environmental > Terrestrial > Soil >...
ATTGCTCCCGCGAGAAGTCCGGCCAATAGGCGTCGACGAACACAAACTCGGCGTAGGCCAGCTGCCATAGAAGGAAATTCGAGAGACGCAGCTCGCCGCTGGTGCGGATGAGGAGGTCGGGGTCGGGGAGCCCAGCCGTGTCGAGATAGGCGCTGAAGCGCTCTGGCGTCACCTCTGTCGGCGCAATTGCCCCGCTTGCCACGTCCTCGGAGATGCGGCGCGCTGCGCGAGCGATCTCGTCGCGGGCGCCGTAGTTGAAGGCGATGGTGAGATTGAGTGCTGCATTGTCTTTGGTAAAGTCAACGGCGTCTTCGATCAGTCTGAGAATGTCTGCGTCAAGCCCGGCGCGCGTTCCAATCACGCGGATCTTCACGCCGTTCTTGTGCAACTCAGCGAGGTCGCGTCTGATGAAGCGGCGCAACAGGCCAAACAAGTCGTTGATCTCCTGTTTCGGGCGAGTCCAGTTCTCAGACGAAAAGCTGAACAGAGTGAGATGAGTGATGCCGAGCTCGATGCAAGCCTCGACCGTGCGCCTGACGCTCTCGACACCCTGGCGATGACCTTCGGCGCGCGGCAGCCCGCGCTCTACGGCCCACCGCCCATTGCCGTCCATGATAATCGCGACATGGCAAACTGAGGGCCGATCGGCCTCCTGCCAGGCGAGCTTATCCATCGCAAGCGTCACGTTCGGCTGCTCCGGTTGGGGCAAGGACACACGCCTTGCCCGATCAGACCTGCATGATCTCGGCTTCCTTGCTGGCAAGGGCCTCGTCGATCTCTTTGATGATCTTGTCGGTCAAGTCCTGCACCTTGGTCGAAAGCGCATGGTGCTCGTCCTTGCCCATCTCGTGATCCTTCTCAGCCTTCTTCAGATGTTCCATGCCGTCGCGGCGGACATTGCGCACGGCGACGCGGGCCTGCTCGGCGTATTTGTGCGCGACTTTGGCGATCTCGTGACGGCGCTCCTCGTTGAGCTCGGGAATGGGAAGGCGCAAGAGCTGTCCTTCGACGGCGGGATTGAGGCCAAGGTCTGACTCTCTGATGGCGCGCTCAACCGCGCCAACTTGGCTTCGATCCCACACCTGCACGGTGATCAGCCGCGGCTCAGGCACGTTGATGGTTGCAAGCTGATTGAGCGGCATGGGGTTGCCGTAGGCCATCGCCGTAATGGGGTCGAGCAGGCTCGTGCTGGCGCGTCCGGTACGCAAGCCGCCGAACTCCTGCTTCAGCACGCCGAGAGCGCCCCGCATCCGCCGCTCGATCTCCTTAAGGTCGAAGCTAGCCATGTCGCCTTCCCGCCTCCCGGCTTCCGCTTAGTGGAGCGGTCCGTGCCACGCTACGCGCTTCCTAGGCTCCCTTTCCGCCATCTATCGTGGTCGAGGAGCCATTCCCTTCCAAAACCGCAGCCAAGCCGTCTTGGCTTTTGATAGAAAACACAATTATCGGAATCCGATTGTCCCTCGCAAGGGCGATCGCTGCCCCATCCATGACTTGCAAATCCTGCTTAAGGACATCGTCATAGGTCAGCCGATCATAACGGCGAGCGTTTGGCGTCTTTTTCGGATCGGCGCTATAAACGCCATCGACCTTGGTGGCCTTGAGCAGCGCATCGCAGCCCATCTCGGCTGCCCTAAGTGCCGCGGCGGTGTCGGTAGTGAAAAAGGGGTTGCCGGTGCCGCCAGCAAAGATGACGACCCTGCCTTTTTCCAGGTGGTCGAGCGCCTTATCACGAATGTACGCCTCGCATACAGTTGGCATGGGAATGGCTGAAAGCACGCGCGCAGGCCTGCCTTGCCGCTCAATGGCAGTCTGGAGTGCAAGCGCGTTCATTACCGTTGCCAGCATGCCCATATAGTCGGCCCGGGCCCGGTCCATGCCGACCTCCGAAGCCATGAGGCCGCGGAAGATGTTACCGCCCCCAATCACGAGGCAGATCTCGGCGCCCGAGGAGACGGCTGCGGCGACGTCGCGGGCGATCGGGGCGAGCACGTCGAGATCGATGCCATAGCCCTTGTCGCCGGCAAGCGCCTCACCCGACATCTTGAGGAGCACCCGCCGGTAGCGAAGCTTTGCAGTCGCGGCGGGTTTTGCCATCAACGGAAACTCCGGCGAAGTTGCCGGACCTTCGAGCAGTGTATCAGCGCGAATCTCTCTTGCCGGCCCGAGCGACCTTAGGACCCCGACGCCGCTGCGGCAACCTCCGCCGCGAAATCGGTGTCTGGCCGGTCGATCCCCTCACCCAGGGCCAAGCGGTAGAAGCCGACAATCTTGATCGGCGCGCCGACCTCCTTCGCAGCCGCGGCAACCGCCCTCTCTACGGTCAAATCCGCATCGTGCACGAAGGGCTGGGCGAGGAGGACGACCTCTTCGTAGAACTTCCGCAAGCGGCCTTCGACCATCTTCTCGATCACGTTCGCGGGCTTGCCCGACTCTTTCGCCTGCTCGGTCAGTATTGCCCGCTCATGATCGACCAGGGCTTTGTCAAGGCCGCTAACGTCGATGCTCTGCGGATTAGCAAAGGCGATGTGCATCGCGAGCTGCCGGCCGAAGGCTTGCAACTTGTCGGCCGCTCCGCCGGAATCGAGCGCGACGATGACGCCGATCTTGCCAAGACCAGGCGCCACGGAATTGTGCACATAGCTTGCCACCACGCCTTTGGCGGTTGCAAGATAGTCGGCTCGACGCAAGGTCATATTCTCGCCGATCGAGCCGATCATTTCCTTGATCGTGTCGGCAACCGTGGCCGTGCCGCTTCCGTACTTGGCCGCGGCAAGCTTAGCGACATCACCCTTGGTCTTAAGCGCGACTGAGGCGATCTCGCGCACCATGTCCTGGAACTTCTGGTTGCGGGCGACGAAGTCGGTCTCGGAATTGACCTCGACCAGCGCGGCCTGTCCCGCTTCGCCGACGAGCCCGATCAGGCCTTCGGCAGCGATGCGGTCCGCCTTCTTGGTCGCCTGGGCGAGGCCCTTGGTCCTCAGCCAGTCGACCGCGGCTTCGAGATCACCGCTGGTCTCATTCAGCGCTGCCTTGCAATCCATCATGCCCGCGCCGGTCTTCTCACGCAGATCCTTAACCATGGTTGCGGTAATCGTGGTCATGCTTGCCTCTGTGCGTTGCGGCTTCGCGTTGGTTTGCGGGCCGCCTCGTCCTAGTCTTCTTATGCTTGCTCTTCGGCCTCTGACGCCTTGGCTCTGCGGCCCGGTTTCTTGCCTTCGGGTCTTGCCTTGCCGTTGCCTGACCCTCTCGTTTCGCTCCGCCCCGCCTTCCTCTTAGGCCTGCGTTCGGCTGCAGGCCCCTCCGAAGCTTCTTCACCCTCAAGCTCAGGTTCGGCGACTGGTTCCTCGGCAGCGCCGAGATCGACGCCAACCGCGCCTTGCGCTCGTTCGATTCCGTCAAGTGCGGCGCGCGAGACAAGATCGCAGTAAAGCGTGATGGCACGCCCGGCATCGTCATTGCCAGGGATGGGATGGCTGATGCCCTCCGGATCGCTGTTCGAGTCGACCACCGCTACGACCGGCATGTGCAGCCTGCGCGCCTCGGCGATGGCGATCGCTTCCTTGTTGGTGTCGATTACGAACATCAGGTCGGGAAGCGCGCCCATGTCTTTGATGCCGCCAAGCGAACGCTCGAGCTTCTCCTTTTCGCGCGTAAGCTGAAGCAGCTCCTTCTTGGTGAGACCGTGGGCGTCGCCCTGGAGCAACTCCTCGAGCGACTTGAGCCGCTTGATCGAGTTCGAGATGGTGCGCCAGTTGGTGAGCGTGCCACCGAGCCAGCGGTGATTGACGTAGTATTGCGCGCAGGACTTTGCGGCATCGGCGACCGCTTCCGACGCCTGGCGCTTGGTGCCGACGAACAGCACGCGCCCGCCCTTGGAGACCACATCGGACACGGTGAGCAGCGCCTGATGTAGAAGTGGCACAGTCTGCGTGAGGTCGATGATGTGAATGTTGTTGCGGGACCCGTAGATGAACGGCGCCATCTTCGGATTCCAGCGATGGGTCTGATGACCAAAATGCACGCCAGCTTCTAGGAGCTGGCGCATAGTGACATTAGGCAGTGCCATTGGACTGCTTCACTCCTTTTTCCGGTTCTGCCGCCGCGGGGTAAAGAGACCGGGCCTAACCCCAGTCACCGGAGCGAAAGCAAAGGCTACGAGCCTGAGCGACGCTTGAAGTCCCGCGTGTGAGATGGGCGGTTTATAGGGATGGGGTTGCTGCTTGGCAAGGCCCGCGCCCGCGAAAGTTGCGACCGAGCGGCCCTAGAGTGCGCTGATCGCGGCCACGCCTTCGAGCATCTTGAGCGCGCTCCGCTGCTTTGGTGTGGCATCGATCCCTTGCGGCAGAACGAACTCGACTTCCCGCTTGAGCTCATCGATGCGGAGGACAATGCGGAATTGGCCCTCCCCACTCTTACTCCCCACCTGCTCCGCAAGGAGCGCCAGCGCCCTGGGGTGGTCGAGATAAATCTTCATGCCGACGTGGCGAGCCTCGGCAGCCCTGTCGAGAGAAACGAGCTTTTGCACGCGCACCTTGACGCTTTCGCCATCAGCTTCGGCCTCGACGTCGAGGAGCACCGCCGTGCCTGGCTCTAGCAGGGCGCGCGAGGCGGCAAGCGCCTCGGAGAACACCACAGCCTCGAACTGCCCAGTTGGGTCTGAGAATGCGACGAAAGCATAGGTGTTGCCGCTCTTACCCTTGCGCTCACGCGAATTGAGCACCGTGCCGGCAAGCGTGCCCACGACGCGACGTGTCCGGGCCTTTGCCGCGAATTCGATCCAGGACTCAGCACCGAGCGATTCCAATACGTCCTCGTAGTCGTTGAGCGGGTGACCGGTGAGGAAGAAGCCGACGGCCTCGAACTCTTTGCTCAGCCGGTCTGTGGGACTCCAGGGCTTGGCCGGGCGGAGCTCTATTGGAGGCTGCGCGTGCTGCGCGCCGCTGAACAGGTCCTCTTGACCATCAGCGCTCGTCTCGATCGAGCGATTACCGGCGGCAATCATGCGATCGACATTGGCATAGGCTGTAGCGCGATCGACACCAAGCTCGTCGAGGGCGCCCGCCGCGGCAAGCGTCTCGAGCGCACGTTTGTTGACGAAGCGCGGATTGATCCGCCGCGAGAAATCGGAGACGTCGCGGAACGGCCCCTGCGCGTTCCGCTCCTCGCAAATATGCTCGACTGCATGCCGGCCGAGATTCTTGAGCGCCGCAAGCGAGTAGCGAATGGCGCCGTCGCTCGGAATGAAACCAACCTCGGAGCGGTTCATGGAGGGCGGCTCTACACGCAGCCCCAGGCGACGCGCTTCCTGGGCGAAGCTGTTGAGCTTATCGGCATTGCCAATGTCGAGCGTCATCGACGCGGCGACGAACGCGGTCGGATAGTTCGCCTTGAGATAGGCGGTCTGATAGGCGATCAGCGCATAGGCTGCGGCGTGAGACTTGTTGAAGCCATAGCCAGCGAACTTCGCCACCAGCTCGAAAATATATTCGGCGCGGGCTCGATCGACGCCGTTGGTCACGGCGCCCTCGACAAAGCGCGTCTTCTGCGCCGCCATCTCCTTCTTGATCTTCTTGCCCATGGCGCGCCGCAGGAGATCAGCCTCGCCGAGCGAAAAGCCGGAGAGGACCTGGGCGATCTGCATCACCTGCTCTTGGTAGATGATGACGCCGTAAGTCTCTTTGAGGATCGGCTCGATCATCGGGTGCAGCGACTCGATGCCCTCGCGGGCGTGCTTGCGGTTCACGTAGGAATCGATGTTGTCCATCGGACCGGGGCGGTAGAGCGCGACGATGGCGATGATGTCCTCGAAGCGGTCTGGCCTCAGCTTGCGCAAGGCATCGCGCATGCCCTGACCTTCGAGCTGGAATACGCCGACAGTGTCGCCCCGCTGGAGCAGCGCATAGGCCGCCGGATCGTCGAGAGGAAGCTTCGACGGGTCGATGGCGATACCACGCCTGGCAATCAGCTCCCGCGCCGTCTCGATCACAGTAAGGGTCTTCAAGCCGAGGAAGTCGAACTTCACGAGGCCTGCAGCTTCCGCCCATTTCATGGTGAACTGCGTGGCCGGCAGTTGCGCGCGTGGATCGCGGTAGAGCGGCACGAGCTCGATCAAGGGCCTGTCGGCGATGACAACGCCTGCGGCGTGTGTCGAAGCGTGGCGGTAGAGTCCTTCGAGCCTCTGACCGATGTCGAGCAGCTTGGCGACTATTGGCTCAGCATCACGCAACTCCTGGAGTCGTGGCTCGGCTGCAATCGCTTGCGGCAGCGTGATGGGGTTAGCAGAATTCATGGGCACGAGCTTGCATAGCCGGTCCACCTGCCCGTACGGCATCTGCAGCACGCGGCCCACGTCGCGTAGCACGGCGCGCGCCTGAAGCTTGCCGAAGGTGATGATGTGAGCCACGCGCTCGGCGCCATAGCGCTCGCGCACATAGGCGATCACCTCATCGCGACGGTCCTGGCAGAAGTCGATATCGAAATCGGGCATCGACACGCGTTCGGGATTGAGGAAGCGTTCGAACAGGAGCCCGAAGCGGATCGGGTCGAGATCGGTGATGGTCAACGCGTAAGCTACGAGCGACCCTGCGCCTGAGCCGCGCCCCGGTCCCACCGGAATGTTTTGCGCCTTGGCCCATTTGATGAAATCGGCAACGATCAAGAAATAGCCCTGATAGTTCATGCCAGTGATGACATCGAGCTCGAAGGCAAGCCGCTCGGCATAAGTCGCTGCGTCATAGCCCGGCGCCAGGCCGCACTGGGCAACCCGCTCCTTGAGGCCAGCCTCAGCCTGGCGCCTGAGCTCGGCAGCCTCCGTCTTGGCGGGTGCGCTGCGTACGGAACCTCCCGTCAAGAACGGCGGAAGGATCGGCGTGCGCTCCTCAGGCCGGAAGGCGCAGCGCCGCGCGATCTCAATGGTGTTATCGAGCGCTTCCGGCACGTCGGCGAATAGTTTCCGCATTTCCGCCGAGGTCTTGAAATAATGCTCGGGGCTCAGTCGGCGCCTGTCGTCGACCGCGACGTAGCTTCCTTCCGCGATACAGAGAAGCGCGTCATGCGCTTCGAAATCCTCCTGGGTCGCGAAGTATGGCTCGTTGGCGGCGACGATCGGAATATCCAGGTCATAGGCGAGGTCGATGAGCTGCGGCTCGATAGCCCGCTCCTGCGGCAGGTTGTGGCGCTGCAGCTCGACATAAAGCCGGTCGCCGAACAGGGCCTTCAAAGCCTCGAGCCGCGTGCGGGCGAGCTCAAGATTGCCTTCGGCAAGAGGTAAGTCGATAACGCCTTCCGCTCCGCCGGTAAGCGCGATGAGACCCTCGGCACGAGAGGCAAGCTCGGCGAGCGGAGTGACCACTTCGCCTGTCTCGGCCGCCGCGAAATAGGCGTCGGTGGAGAGGCGCATGAGGTTGGCGTAGCCATTGGCGTCTTTGGCGAGGAGCGCAATTCGGCCTTCAATGCGTGGACTGCGTTGCTCCGCGGCCATCGTTGTTTGGCGCTCGGCAGCAAAGGTCAAAGACAGCGTCACGCCGATGATAGGTTGAATTCCGACCTCAGCCATCGCTTCTGAGAACTCGAGAGCTCCGAAGAGATTGTTCGAGTCGGTCAGAGCAAGCGCAGGTACCCCGTCGGCGCGGGCGAGCGCTGCGAGCTTCTGAATGGTGAGAGCGCCTTCGAGCAGCGAATAAGCGGAGTGCACTCGAAGATGCACGATGGGCTCAATGCGACCTGCCATGACACACCGCTCCGCGATCCTAAGTGGTCGTTACCGTCAGGGATTCGCCGCCTTGGTTCGAAGAGAAATACGAAGATATCCAATGTTTTCACGGAGTATGTTCGTATTTTGTTCCCGACACAAGACCTCAGGACTAAAAGGGCACGCTAGCCTTCGGCGACCTTCGCCACTGCGACCTCTTCCTCGATAAGGACGCCATCCATTAGGCGGAGCGTGCGGTCCATGCGGGCGGCGAGGTCGAGATTATGAGTGGCAACCACAGCCGCGACGCCCGACTGCCGCACCAGCTTGAGGAGCTGCTCGAACACCCGCTCTGCGGTGTGCGGGTCGAGATTGCCGGTCGGCTCATCGGCAAGGAGGACCTTGGGGTCGTTGGCAACAGCACGGGCGATGGCGACGCGTTGCTGCTCGCCGCCGGAAAGTTGCGCAGGCCGGTGATCCCAGCGCTCCTCGAGACTGAGGGACTTCAAGAGCTCCTTGCCCCGCGTCTCCGCCTGATCGCGGGTCAAGCCGAGAATCAGCTGAGGCAGCACCACGTTCTCGAGCGCCGAGAACTCCGGCAAGAGGTGGTGGAACTGATAGACGAAGCCCACCTCCATGCGGCGTATGCGAGTCTGCTCTTTGTCAGAGAGGCTGCCGCAGTCGAGGCCGTTGATCACAACTGAGCCTTTGTCTGGCCGTTCGAGCAGGCCCGCGATATGCAGCAGAGTGGATTTGCCGGCGCCCGAGGGGCCCAGCAGAGCCACGGTTTCGCTGGGATAGAAGGAGGCCGATGTTCGTCGCAGGACGTCGATGCGGCGGTTGCCTTGTGTGTAGGAACGCTCGAGCCGCTCAAGGCGCAGCACAGGCAATGATCTCGGGCTGTCCACCGTCGGGCCTACTCGTAACGCAATGCTTCGACTGGATCGAGGCGTGAAGCACGCCACGAGGGATAGAGCGTGGCAAGGACGGAAAGAGCGAGCGCCAGCACCACCACCGATACCGTCTCGCCAGTATCCATCTCAGCCGGCAACTGAGACAGGTAATAGAGCTCAGGGGCGAACAGGTCGGTATCGGTGATCCAACCGATGAGCTCGCGCAGGCGCTCGATATTGAGACACACCAGCAAGCCGAGCAGGAAGCCGGCGAGCGTGCCGACGATGCCGATGCTCGCCCCGGTGATGAAGAAGATGCGCATCACGGCGCCGCGCGTCGCACCGATGGTGCGCAGAATGGCAATATCGTGACCTTTGTCCTTCACCAGCATGATCAGGCCCGAGACGATGTTGAGCGCGGCGACGAGGACAATCAGCGCGAGGATCAGGAACATCACGTTGCGCTCGACTTGGAGGGCGGTGAAGAAGGTCGCATTCCGCTGGCGCCAATCGCTGATATAGATGCTTGACCCTCCTGCGTTGACGATCTGCGGCGTGAGCGCGCCCACCTCGTCGGGCGAATCGAGCACCACTTCGAGCACCGTGACGCTGTCAGGCTGGTTGAAATAAAGCTGCGCCTCATTGAGCGGCATGAACAGGATGCTCGCGTCGTATTCGGACATGCCGATCTCGAAAATTGCCACCACGGGGTAGCGCTTGACGCGCGGGGCGGTGCCAAGGGCGGTCGAGGGCCCGCGTGGTGTGATCAATGACACCTGATCGCCAACCTTCACATTGAGCTCGTTAGCGAGGCGGCTGCCGAGGGCGAGGCCAGGCTTCTGGTCAAAGCCGTCGAGCGTGCCGAAGCGGATGTTGCCGGAAACAGCCTTGAGCTCCTTGAGGTCGGCCTCTCTAAGGCCGCGCACTAAGGCGCCGCTCGAGCTCTGTGGCGTCGAGATCATCACCTGGCCTTCGACCAGAGGAAGCGCGTATTTCACGCCGGGCACCTTGCGGATGCGATTTGCCACTTGGTCAAAGTCCGAGAAATTCGAGAGACTGTGAACCACCACGTGCCCATTGAGCCCGAGCATCTTGTTGAACAGCTCCTGGCGGAAGCCGTTCATTACCGCCATGACGATGATGAGCGTGGCGACGCCAAGCGTAATGCCGAGGAAGGAGAAGCCCGCAATCACCGAGATGAAGCCCTCCTTGCGGCGGGCGCGCAAATAGCGAAGCGCTACTAACCACTCGAAGGGCGCAAACGCACGTGTGCTCGCCCCGCCTTTCATGCCGCCTCCTTGCTCGCCTCGCTCGCGGATGTCACGAGGCGATTCAAGGCGGACTCGAAGGTAAGACTATGGCGGGCCCCCGTCGCGCGCTCCTTGAGTTCTACCTCGCCGGAAGCAAGGCCTTTAGGGCCAACAATGATCTGCCAGGGCAGTCCGATCAGATCCATGGCGGCGAATTTGGCCCCTGCCCTATCGTCTCGGTCATCATAGAGCACGCTCAAGACCGCCGTGTTAAGCTTGGCGTAGAGGTCTTCGCAGGCTGCGTCAGTCGCCGCATCGCCGACCTTGAGGTTGATCAATCCGACATCGAAAGGCGCGACCGACCGCGGCCAAATGATGCCCGCGTCATCATGCGAGGCCTCGATGATAGCGCCCACTAGGCGTGACACGCCGATCCCATAAGAGCCCATCTCCACTGGAACGAGCTCGCCGTCGGGGCCTTGCACCTTACATCCCATGGGCTCCGAATATTTCGTGCCAAAGAAAAAGATATGGCCGACCTCGATGCCGCGCGCGGTCACGCGATCCTTCTCTCTCACCTCCTTG
>Ga0182039_10002307_pt1 | contig 10409 bp, 9 predicted proteins | sample sta12Can44000111_FD_125975 | JGI IMG/M metagenome (GOLD analysis project Ga0182039, IMG submission 125975) | Lab enrichment of tropical soil microbial communities from Luquillo Experimental Forest, Puerto Rico - statanox.12C.anox.44.000.111 | ecosystem: Environmental > Terrestrial > Soil >...
CGAGTATGCGCTTTTTAGCAGATTTGGCTGTTCATTCGCAAGCCGGAAACGGGCGAGGGTGTCTGAAAATTTGTGTGTTGAGATAAAGATGGAGGTGACCAAAAAGAAGGAGCAAGAAGGGCAGGGCCAGGAGAGCAAGAAGCCGGAAATCGATCCGGCGATCATTAAAGAGCTGATGAAGGGCTACCAGCGGCCGGGAGATCTGAGCGGTCCTGGAGGGATCATGGAGCAACTGATCAAGCGACTCTACGAACGGGTGCTTGGAGCTGAGATGACCCATTTATTTGGGTTTACGAGAAGGGCCAAGCGCCCAAAGGCGAAGCTGAGCAGAAGCGCGAGAAGCATCGCAACGGGACGAGCAAAAAGAGCCTGTTCAGCGAAGATGGAAAGCTGGATATCGAGGTGCCCCGAGATCCGGCTGGGGAGTTTGAGCCGCAGTTTATCCGCAAGGGACAACGGCGCTTTGGGGGCTTCGATTCCAAGATTATCGCCATGTACGCCCAAGGGATGACGGTGCGCGAGATCAAGGCGTTTCTGGAAGAACAATACAAGGTGGAAGTCTCGGCCGACTCTGATCAGCGCGGTGACCGATTCGGTCAGGGATGACGTGCTGGACCGGTTCTGCCAGGATGCCCTGTCATGGAGAGGTGTTGCTGAAATACGCAAATCCAGCACTACTCCCCCAACCTTAAGGAGGCCCCCGGAGATTCCCCCATGTAACCCCGGCCCAAAGGTTAACCGGGTCGTAACCGGGTGGGGGTGGGTGGGCCTGGCCAGTTGCTCGATTTGTTGAGCGTTCAAAACCTCACGACGTCGTGAGGCTCGGTAGGCGACAGCTCGCAGCAAGAACGTCCCGACGTCGGGCAGTTGTTCGAACTAAAAAAGATAATATCGTCGTTAACGATAACTAACCAATCCAATGATACGCTAAAGCTCTAGCAGCTTCCGCGCTGAACGCGACCGGCGATTAAAGGCCGCACGCAAACGGGCTGACCGATTGCATCGACGACAAAGCAAACGCAAACGCGGAAACGTCGCCTGAGACCGCAAGAGCGACCGGCCAGTCGTCGCGCTGTCTTGACTCGACCGACTAAAAAGAACGCCCAAATGCACAGCCAAGCGCACCACCGTCCAAAATTTTTGAGCCCCCCGGTTTGGGTCCTGCGATGACATGAAACTCAAGCGGGCGCAGAGAGCCCCGAAATGCCGTTAGAGATCGGGTCGAAAAAATCCCGTTTCCGTAGCATTTTGGCCGATGATTCCTGAGCAGACCGTCGATACCGCTGACGTGGCCCGGTTCCTGTTACTGAGCCCCCACCGTGTGCGCCAACTGGCCGCTGAGGGCATTCTGGAGAAAGCCCACGATGAAAAGAACGCGGAACCGTTGCGTGGCCGGTTCAATCTGCTCTCGACGGTCAACAGCTATATTCGCTATCTGCGTTCCAAGCTGGCTGGCGGCGCGGGCAGCACCGACGAGTACACGCTGGCTCGTGCCCGTCGGATGAGTGCACTTGCCAGCATCGAGGAACTACGTTTGAAGCGGATTCACGGTGAGCTGCATCACCGGCAGGATGTCGAATTTCTCCTGACGCAGATGATTACGGCGTGCAAGCAACGGCTGCTGGCGCTGCCTTCCCGCTGCTGCCACTCGTTACAAGCTAAAACGAACCCGGCAGAGATCGCCGAGATCCTCAAAGACGAAGTGGAATCGGCTTTACGTGAGCTGAGCGAGTACGACCCGGCCAAGTTCGAAGCTGCCAACGAGGAATATTTGGCCAGCGTCGGAGCCGGGAAACCGGAGGCGGGGAACAGAAACGGTCAAAAGGCCGATTAGCACTTTTCTTTCGTACGCGGGCGGCGTAGAGACTAAAGCATGCTTCACGGTGGTCGCCGCCCGCAGAGTGGCCGACGCCCACGCGACACGGTGCTTGTCGCGCGCTCGATTCTGCGTCTGGTCTATCGGGAGCTTATCCATCAGGAAGAACTGACTGGCGTTTACTGCACCCAGATCGTGGCCGGGATTCTAACCGAGCACTTGATTGGCGGGATTGCTGAGCGGGAATTGGCCGATGTGCGGTCAGCTCCCAGGCTGGAAACCGCCCACGGGCTGAACGGCTCAAACGGGGAAAAGCGGCTCCTTAATTCGACAAATTGCTCTAAATCGCTCTAAAAGTGCTCTACTCGCACCGGTGGTGTTTCTAACAGGTTGGGTATAAGCATCTTATAAAAGCCGTTCCACGGCTCCGGGCCGAAGGTTGTGGGTTCAAGCCCCGCCGGACGCAAAGTCAAAATCCCTTTTAGAATGGCTTATGATTTGCCGGCTTAAGCCGTTACGTAGAAAGACTGGAAACTTTGTCAGTGTTTCCGATGCCGCGTTTTCGGCGGGTTTCGGGTCGCCGTGAATGGACCCGCGATTATGTCTTAAGGTTTTTGCTCGGGAACACGATTTCCGTGCCGTCGTTCCGACAGTTTCAGCCGGATCGAATTCGAATTCAAAAACTTCTCGACAGCATGAGTAAAAAGCAAATCGTTTTTACTCACGGAACCACGACGAGAACGATTTGGTCGCCGCTACGCCGCGTTAGGATCGATGCAGGCTAAAACCTTTCGCTTGCGAAAAAGGTCAGCTTGGTATTTGAAGGTAAGCCAATTCGAAGCGTCCGGAGTGACTTATTTCATGCAGAAACCTGTTCGCACAATTCATTTTCTAGGAATATGTGGGACGGCCATGGGAGCTGTTGCCGCCGCCCTGAGAGATTTGGGCTATATCGTTTCAGGATCGGACGACAACGTTTACCCGCCGATGTCGACTTTCCTTCTATCGAAGGGGATTGAAATCTCGCGGGGATTTCTCCCGGAAAACACTCCTGCAGAAGTTGATCTGGTTGTCGTCGGAAACGCAATCTGCCGCGGCAATCCGGAGCTGGAGTCGATCCTTAACAGAAAGCTCTTCTACCGGTCCCTCCCTGAAACCATTAAGGAATTTTTTTTACAGGGAAGAACCAATATTGTTGTCACCGGGACACATGGAAAAACGACGACGACATCTCTTATCACCCGGCTTTTTTGCGAAGCTGGCCTTGACCCAGGTTTTTTGATCGGCGGCATTCCTAAGGACCTTGGGCGAGGCGCGTCGTTCTCAAATTCAAAATACTTCCTGATCGAAGGAGACGAATACGACACGGCGTTCTTCGATAAGCGCTCGAAATTTCTCTACTACCTGCCAGAAGCGGTGGTAATCAACAATATTGAGTTCGATCACGCTGACATCTTTTCTGATCTTGAAGAGATCAAACTAAGTTTTCGACGCCTCGTCAACATTGTGCCAAGCGGAGGATTTATCTTCGTCAATGCGGACGATCCGAATTGTTTGGATGTCGTCTCGAATGCTCACACACAAGTTTGTACCGTCGGTTTTGGCGAAAGCTGCACGCGCCGTATCACGCAGGCCCGCTACTTGAGTTCGGGATCGGCATTCGTGCTGGATGGCCATCCTTTTCACCTACCGCTCATTGGTGAATTCAATGTTCGAAACGCGGCCATGGCAATATCGATCGGGCTTGCCTATGGGTTGCCGTTGCAATGCATTCGAAATGCGCTGGCAAGCTTCGGCGGCGTGACGCGGCGTCAAGAACTTCGGGGAGAAGTCAACGGAATAAAAGTCATTGACGATTTTGGCCATCATCCGACGGCGATTCGAGAGACCATTTTTGCTTTGCGTCATCGTTATCCTGGACAGAAAATTTGGGCGATCTTTGAGCCCCGTTCCAATACAACGCGACGCGCCACGTTTCAAAGCGCGCTTCCGCAGGCTCTAAAATTTGCTGACACCGTTATTCTTGCTGGGGTTGCCCGATCGGACCAGCTTCCCCTGCAGGATCGGCTCGACCCGCAGCGCGTTGTGCAAACCATTCAAGAGAGCGGCATCCCGGCGTTTTACGAGCCACAGGTCGACGATATATTGCATCGCGTAAAGCCGTTAGCGAAGCCGGGCGACATAATCGTCATTTTCAGCAACGGCGCTTTTGAAGGTATTCACCACAGGCTATTAATAGAGCTTGCTGCGGCATGAATTTCGATTTTCAGGAGCATTGTGTCCACGATTACTCCTTTCTTTTGAAGCGGTGGAAAAGGCTGGCCAGGAAGTGGGGATTAAGCGGTCAAGTCTTTGCGACCGGAGACGATTTTGATCTGATGTGCTTCCGGTCGTCTACCCTTGGGAAAACGGGTGGAATTTACTTGTCGGCAGGAATCCATGGTGATGAACCGGCTACTCCAGAGAGTCTATATCAATGGGCAGAGCTACACGGTCCGGTGCTCCGGGAACTTCCTCTGCTGATATTTCCCTGCCTGAATCCGTGGGGCCTGGTGCATAATCGCCGAACCGATAGCCAGAACTGCGACTTGAATCGCTGCTATCATCTCAGCGATGTGCCGCGGATTCAGGCTCAAAAAGAACTATTGCGCGGATACACTTTTCGATTGGCGATGTGCCTCCACGAGGACTACGACGCGCAAGGCGTATATCTATATGAAATACGAAACAAACTCACGACTTTCGGCCAGGAACTTCTGTTCGCGGCCGGGTACTATATCCCGGTAGACCTGCGGCGAATGATTGAGGGAAGACGCGCCCAGCAGGGATGGATCGCTCGAAGGGTGAATCTGAAAAAATTCCCTGAAGTAGCGGAAGCGATTTACCTCGCGCTCCATCACAGCGAGCGCACTATTACAGCTGAGACGCCTTCGGAGTATGATCTCGGCAAAAGAATAGAAGCCCAAATCGCCATGATCCAGCGGGCCATCGAACTGAGCTTTGTCTAGCGCAAGACTATCCTCCCGCAGAACCCTCTCCACCGGGTTTCGTCATTTCTACAGCGTCCAGAGCACGCCTCAATTCAGCCTCGGGCAGAACGTTACGTTCCAGGCAGATTGCTCGAACGGTCTTGCCGGTTTTGGCGCTCTCTTTGGCAATTTCCGCTGCCCGGTCGTATCCGATAATCGGGGCAAGGCTTGTCACCATCGCCATACTGTATTCGACCAGTTCCTCGCATCGCGCACGGTTGGCAACTATGCCACGAACACATCTGTCTTGAAAAATTCGGATGACGTTCGCAAGTAAACGGATGCTCTCAAGGATGTTGTGCGCAATAACCGGCATCATGACGTTTAGTTCAAGATTACCGCTGGCCCCACCCCAATAAACAGCGGTGTCGTTACCGAAGACCTGCGCACAGACCTGCATCACGGACTCGCAAATCACCGGATTGACTTTGCCTGGCATAATGGAACTCCCAGGCTGCGTGGCCGGCAATTGAATCTCTCCCAGCCCGCAGCGGGGCCCGCTGCTCAGCCAGCGCAAGTCATTTGCAATCTTAAAAAGGCTGACGCAAATCGTGCGGAGCTGAGCGCTCGCCTCCACCAAGCCATCCTTTGCGCCCTGCGCCTCAAAATGATTCCTTGCTTCCCGAAGAGCGACTCCGGTGCGATTCCAGAGATAACCCATCACCCGCCCTGCAAACTCCGGATGACAATTGAGGCCAGTTCCGACGGCGGTTCCGCCCAAAGCCAGTTCCTCAATCGCGGCAATCGCGTTGCCGGCTCGAAGTTTACCGTGTTCAACCTGTTTTGCATAACCGCTGAATTCCTGCCCCAGTCGAACAGGCGTCGCGTCCATTAAATGCGTGCGACCGATCTTGATCACTTCCCAGAATTCCTGGGTCTTTGCCTCAAGCGTTTCTTGAAGATGTTCCAGCGCCGGCATGAGATCATTCCGAATTGACTCGACTACGGCGATGTGGATGGCCGTCGGAATCACATCATTACTGGACTGTCCCATATTGACGTGATCGTTGGGATGGACGGGGTCTTTGGAACCGATCGGTTTACCCGCCAATTGGCTGGCCCGATTCGCGATGACCTCGTTCGCGTTCATGTTCGAACTCGTACCGGAGCCGGTCTGGAAGACATCGATCGGGAAATGCTCATCCAACTTGCCATCAATCATTTCTTCCGCTGCCTGAACAATGAGAGTCGCTCGTTGCTCATCGAGCTTTCCAAGGTCCCGATTCGCCTGTGCCGCAGCCCACTTGACAAGCCCAAGCGCTCGAATCAAGGAGCGGCTCAACCGATACCCGCTAACCGGAAAGTTGAGAACGGCCCGCTGCGTACTAGCACCGTAGAGTGCGTCGGATGGCACTTCCATCGGGCCCATGGAATCCTTTTCGATTCTGGTTTGCATATGAGAAACAATTGGGGAGCTTTGCTGATTATTGATCTGCTGACCTCTTCAAAATTGAAAGCCCATTTCTTCGAAAACCCGGTCCCTCTCCAGAGGCGGTGGTGTCCGAGCCGGAAACCGGATGGGCTTGGTGCGTTCAAACAATTATCGGCTTGGCGCTCGCGAGTCAGAGGGATTATAGAAATGAAGCAAAATTGATATTTTTGTAAGGAATAGGTTACTTGACGGGCTGGACTTATTTCATAAGAGTCCTAGATTCTTTCCCAATTGCATTTTCACCAGATTTGTCCGTGAGCGAAACCCCAAACCACAATCTTCTAACCGTCAAAGAAACAGCCGAATATCTCCGTATACCGCTTCCGACCGTGTATTATTTGGTTCAGCGAGGCCAAATACCGGCAATTCAAATAGGCGGGCGATGGCGAATTAAAAAATCCTCTCTAGATCGAGACATTCTGCGGCAGGACAAACAAGGGCAGCCGACGGTCCTTGTCGTCGACGATGATCCCGGCCTTCAAGAGCTCTTTAAGACGTTCTTGAAGAAAATCGGATTTAGCCGCGTCGTGGTAGGAACCGCAAAAGATGCAATTGCCAGTCTTCGCAAACAGAAATTCGACTTGATGTTTTTGGATTTGCAATTGCCGGACGCTCCGGGAGATCAGGTCTACAAAACCGCAAAACAGATCGATTCAGATCTGAATGTAATCGTTATCACCGGCTATCCTGACAGCGAGGTCCTTGACAGAATCCTCCAAGTCAGCCCGGTCACGGTCCTCAAGAAGCCGCTAAAGATCGAGCAATTGAGCCAGACAGTGAAGATCCTCGGCCACGCGACCTCAAGAGTCGAACCCTAGCGAGCAAAAGGGCTGGCAACGACCCTGCGTTTGGCGTTTCCGATTGCCAGTTTCCGCATCGCCGAGTCGTTCGAGGTCATTGCCCCATCCTTCCCGTCTTTACTTCACGCCGGGGAAAAGCAGCCAGCGGAGGTTCTCCATCTCGATTCGAGTTCCCTCAACGAAGTTTTCCGGACCATGTTCAATTACGACTACCCAGCAAAACGTCGCGCCCGCAAAAAATACAACCCAAAACAATAACCTCAGAAGCCACACCAGCCGATATTACTTGCTTGTGGTTCACACCGCAACCGGCTGAGGATTGTTGCGACGGCTTGGCAATCATGAAATAAGGTAGACGCGTGAGTTACCAAGTCTTTGCGCGCAAATATCGACCCCAAAACTTCGACGATGTACTTGGCCAGAACCACGTCACTCAGACACTGAAAAACGCGATTCAGCAAAAGCGTCTGGCTCATGCCTATCTCTTTGTCGGTCCAAGGGGCACGGGAAAAACATCGACTGCGCGAATCCTGGCCAAATCGCTTAATTGCATCTATGGTCCGACGATCAATCCGTGCGGAAGATGCGATTCTTGTAAGGAGATTTCGCAGGGCCTCAGTCTTGACGTCCTTGAGATCGACGGCGCGAGCAACAACAGCGTCGATCAGATTCGCGAACTCCGCGAGAACGTTCGCTTCGCGCCCATCAGGGGCAGATACAAGATCTATATTATCGACGAGGTTCACATGCTTTCCCCGCAGGCATTCAACGCCTTGCTGAAAACTTTGGAAGAGCCCCCCGCACACGTCATCTTCGTTTTTGCGACAACAGAACCACACAAAGTCCTGCCAACTATCTTAAGCCGGTGCCAGAGATTCGATTTGCGGAGAATTCCGGCTCAGATCATTGCGAAACATCTCAGCCATATCGCCAACAAGGAGGAGGTAACCCTGACCCAGGAAGCCGCAGAAGCAATCGCTGTCGCGGCCGAAGGAGGCTTGCGTGATGCTGAGTCGATGTTGGATCAACTGGTCGCCTTCTGCGGAAATTCGATCCGCGAATCTGAGGTCCTGGAAGTGTTCGGCCTCACTTCGGAACATGTTGTAGCGCATCTGACCCGATCGATCCTGAATCAAAAAGCAGCAGAAGCCTTATCGATCGTGCACCAACAAGCCGAAGCAGGGAAAGATCTGAGCAAACTTCTTAGCGACTTGCTGGGATTCTTTCGCAACCTTCTGGTCTATAAGGTCGATCCGCCAAGCTTGCGCGAAGAAATCGGTGAACAGGCGCGAAGTGCCCTTGAAGAGTTGGCGCCTGCAATCGATGCGCAGCGACTCTTACGCTTGATCGAGAAAATTTCCGAAGTGGAAAGCACGATCAAATGGGCATCGAACAAGAAGTTACATCTGGAGATCGCTCTGATTCGAGCCATACAAACACTGAGCGAAGTCAGGCTGGATGCGGTGATTGACGCTTTGACAAGCCTCCGCGGTGGCTCAAATCAACCAGTTGCAAGCAAATCGGCCGCCCTTGTTCCGACGCCGCCACCGCAGAATGTGCCACCCGCGGAGAACTCACCCCGAGTAAGGCCGGAGGAGTTGCCGGCAGCCAGACCGGCGGCTGAGGCCGGCCCTGCAGAGGATCGGCTGAAATCCGATACGGCTTCGAACACAGAACTCTCTATCGAATCCGCCTGGCCACGTCTCCTTCAGGTAGTTGCAACTCGCAGGCCCCTTATTCTTTCTTGGGTTGAACTTGGCACTCCAATCCTACTTGACGATGGAACATTCCGGCTCGGATTCCCAAAAAACCAGGAGCTCGCGGTTGAGTCCTTATCCCGGCCGAACAACCGAAAGCTCCTGGAGGATATTTTGAGCGAAATACTCGGCAACCCCTGCAAGATCGGGTTTGAAATCCTGGAGGACCTTTCCCCGCCAACTTCGCCGAGGACCTCTGCGGAGCCTACAGATCCGTTGCAATCCTTCAAGAATGATCCAATGATCCAAAAAGCTCTGGAAATATTCAAAGCCGAGATCCAGTCTGATCGCTAGACGATGAATATTCAGAAGATGATGAAGCAGGCTGCGAAAATGCAGGAGCAACTGACCGCGTCCCTGGCAGAAAAAACGATTGAAGTGAGCGTCGGGGGTGAAAAAGTTACGGTCACCGCAAACGGTCTTGGCGATGTCGTTGGAATAAAGATAGCAAAAGAGGTTGTCGATCCCGAAGATGTCGAGATGCTCGAGGATCTCATCTTGAGTGGAGTGAAGCAGGCTATTGAGAAGGGCAAGGCCATGGCGCAGACGGAGATGGGCCGTCTGACATCCGGACTGGGCCTCCCCCCGGGAATGCTCTAGCGAGGTCGCGCCTCAGACCGGCGAGGTTCAGGGGTATCAAGGGTCGGGAGCAGTCTCGACGTGGTGAAGCGGCCTCGCTAGAATCACGCGTTGTAAAAAAAGCGGCGCGCTCATTGCGGGCTAGAGAGCTCTGAAGCAGACGCTGCGCGTCCATTTAAGAGCCTGTTTTTTGAATGCATGAATCCGAACAAACTGTCCTTAAACTCTTCTCTTCAAAGAGCAGCGGAATTCCGCCGTCGCTTCGCTATGGCGCGACGTTACCCGCGTTGCGGACACGCCGTAGCTCGAAGAGCGAAGGTGGTTTTCGGCGGCAGCCGGAGAATTCCGCTGCCAGAGCCTGCATTGATCACAAATCCTCCCCAATTCAACCCGATTGCATGGCTAGAGTTAAGGATTTGTGATCAATGCAGGCTAGGCGGCCTCGCTTACATCTTGTTTTGTTCCCAAGACTGTTGAATGGCCTTTGCAGCTTTTTCGGCTGACATCTTGCCGGCGGCAACGTCGGCGCTGGCGTCGTTAAACACGCGACCTGTGTCGGGCCCAAGCAATTGGTCCACCGCAATCTGAATCCACTGCGCTTTTTCGACTTCTGCCGCGATCTGCTTTTGGAACGGATCCTTGATTAAATCCGCGGTCCCTTTCACCATCGGGATAAATAACCCCGCTTCGGCAATCTTGCTCTGGATCTCTTTCCCCAACCAGACTTTCATGAAATCCACGGTCTCTTTTGGCGCCTCCTTTACCACAAGCCAACCATCCACGCTCGCAAAGATATCGTTTGGATGCCCCTTTCCGCCTTGAACCTCCGGAAAGAAGATCCATCCAAGCTTCTCGTCGGGAAGCCCTTTCCCATCAGCCGCGTCGGATCTGCCCTCTTTGAGATCCCACGTGCCCATCAGATGGAACGCCGTCTTCCCGTCATGAAATGTTCCTGCTGATTCCGCGTAGGTGTTTGCCAGGTAACTTTTCTGAAAC
>Ga0182039_10002315_pt1 | contig 10391 bp, 9 predicted proteins | sample sta12Can44000111_FD_125975 | JGI IMG/M metagenome (GOLD analysis project Ga0182039, IMG submission 125975) | Lab enrichment of tropical soil microbial communities from Luquillo Experimental Forest, Puerto Rico - statanox.12C.anox.44.000.111 | ecosystem: Environmental > Terrestrial > Soil >...
AGCGTCACGTTGAACACTTATGCGCATCTAATCGGCGGCGAGGATGACCACGCTGCGGACATAGCCGCCGAGATGATGCGGGAGGTGATTGGATAGAGCGGAGGAAAATCCCGGTTAAGAGAGCCGCGTTTTGCGGCTCTTTTTCATGTCCGGGTACAGTCCGGGTACAATCACCGAAATCAGCGGCGGATTTCAGCCAAAAATCACCACCTCAACAAATCTGGTCAACTTCTTGGCGGCCGCGGCCAAAAAGCGCGGCTAATAGGGCGTGGCCGCCTCGTCCCGGCCGACGAGAATTTCGCGCTTCCCGGCATGGTTGGCGGGGCCGATCAGGCCTTCGTTCTCCATGCGCTCGACCAGAGAGGCCGCGCGGTTATAGCCGATGCCGAGCCTGCGCTGGACATAGCTCGTGGAGGCCTTGCGGTCGCGAAGCACGATGGCCACGGCCTGGTCGTAGAGCTCGTTGCCAGACTCGCCGAATTCCTCTCCGCCCTCGCTGCCCTCCTCTCCGTCATCCTCCTCTTCGGTGACAGCTTCGAGGTAAGACGGCGCGCCTTGCTTCTTCAAGTGACGCACGACCTTCTCGACCTCGTCGTCGGCCACGAAGGGCCCGTGCACGCGCATGATGCGCCCGCCGCCAGCCATGTAGAGCATGTCGCCTTGACCGAGCAACTGCTCTGCGCCCTGCTCGCCGAGAATGGTGCGGCTATCGATCTTTGAGGTGACCTGAAAGCTCACCCGCGTCGGGAAGTTCGCCTTGATGGTGCCGGTGATGACATCGACGCTCGGGCGCTGGGTCGCGGTGATGAGATGAATGCCGGCGGCGCGCGCCATCTGGGCAAGACGCTGCACCGCAGCCTCGATCTCCTTGCCGGCGACCATCATCAGGTCCGCCATTTCGTCGACGATCACGACGATGTAGGGCATAACGTCGTAGTCCATCTCCTCCTGCTCGTAGATGGCGCGGCCGGTAGCCCGATCGAAGCCGGTCTGCACGGTTCTGGTCAGGACTTCGCCCTTGGCTTCGGCGTGGAGGATGCGGGCGTTGTAACCCTTGATGTCGCGCACGCCCAATTTCGACATGCGCTTGTAGCGCTCTTCCATCTCGCGCACCGTCCATTTGAGCGCCACCACCGCCTTCTTGGGGTCGGTGAAGACAGGCGCGAGCAGATGCGGAATGCCGTCATAGGCCGACAGCTCGAGCATCTTGGGATCGATCATGATGAACTTGCACTGGTCGGGGGAGAGCCGGTAGAGCAGCGACAAGATCATAGTGTTGATGCCGACCGATTTGCCCGAGCCGGTGGTGCCGGCGATCAGGAGGTGAGGCATGCGCGAGAGATCGACGATGATCGGCTCGCCGCCGATATTCTTGCCGAGCGCGAGCGCAAGCCGCGCATCGGTGTCCTCGAAGTCTGAGGTTTCCAGAAGCTCCCTGAGCAGCACCACCTCGCGGCGGTCATTGGGGAGCTCGATGCCGATGGCATTGCGGCCTGGAACCACGGCGACGCGGGCAGCGACCGCGCTCATGGAGCGCGCGATATCGTCGGCAAGGCCGATAACGCGCGAAGACTTGGTGCCTGGCGCTGGCTCAAGTTCGTAAAGCGTGACCACGGGACCAGGCCTCACATTGGTGATCTCGCCCCTGACGCCGAAATCCTGAAGCACGCCTTCGAGCTCGCGCGCATTCTCCTGCAGCACCTCGTCGGACACGCCGCGGCCGCGGTTACCGCGCACCTGCTGCAACAGCTTGATCGATGGCGGGTCGTAGGGCTCGTCAGAGGGGGGGGAGGGGGAGAGGCCGGTATGCTTCTTCTTCTCCTTTGCGGCGGTGCGGGTGATGCGGTAGTTCGGCGCGGTGATGTCCTCCTCGCCTTCGTCTTCGAAGTCCTCGGTGATCGGCGCAGGCCCGAAGAACGGCTCGATGCGGCCCTCAGCGTCGACTTCGGCCTCCTCAGGCTCGAAGCATTGCTCTTCGGTATCGTCCTCGTAATCCTCTTCCTCGTCGACACGGGCGTGGCTCGGGATCCAGCGCCTCAGCCTTGACGCCACGAGCATCACGAAATGCATGACGGCGCCAAGCGATGCGCTCGCCCATTCGCCCGCCACCGTGCTACGCGGCGCCCATAGCTCGATCAGCCGGGAGGTCCTGGTGCCGCAGGCGAATAGGAGCAGCATCGTACCCAGGATGAGGAAGGCGATGCCGGCCACGAACGACACAGCGGCCTCCGGAAAGAACGGCCCGATAATGTGGGCGCCAGCCATGAAGAAATCGCCGAAAATACCGCCAAGACCGTTCGGCAGCGGCCAGCTCTTTGGCTGAGGTAGCGCGGCAAGCGCAGCCGAGAGCAGCATGACGGCTGCTGGCCAGGCAAGCAGCCTGAACCGCCGCCGGTTGGGGACGGTGCGGAACACGATATGCCATCCCCAAGCGGCAAGTGGCAGAAACAGGATGATCGAGGCAAGCCCGATCGACTGGATGGTGAGGTCGGCGACCACTGCCCCCCAATGGCCGAGCAGGTTACGCGGCGAGGCGCGGGTCGCGTTGTTGAAGCTTGGGTCGTGCACCGACCAGGTGGCGAGGCTCGCCCAGACAGCGCATACGAGAGTGATTATGAGTAGCCCACAGCCGCCGAGCAGGAGCCGGCGCAATCCGGACTCGACCGCACCCGGCAGCAGCCGCCGCCGATCCTTAGCTCTGCCCCTACTCCCCATCCCCTCTAGCCCAATGTGGCGACGATGCGCGTTAAGGCCGCGCGTGTGGTGTCCCTGTTATGCACCAGCGCGACCCTGATGTAATCCCGGCCGGGATTGGCACCATCGGGGCCGGCTTGCGCGAGATAGGTTCCAGGCAACACTCTGACACCACACCCTTTCCAAAGAGTTGTCGCCGCCGCCTCTCCGCCGCCGAAATCCGCCATATTCAGCCAAAGAAAGAAGGCTCCTTGCGGTCTTCGATAGCCGTAACGGCGGTTAAGAATTGCATCGGCTTGGTCAAAATTCTCGCGGTATAGGGCGCGGCCCCTCTCGACGTGGTCCTCGTCGCCCCAAGCCGCGACTGAGACATGCTGCACGGGTAGCGGGACCTGCGGGCAGGCGACGTTGCGGAAACGACCGAAGGCGGCGATGAAGTCAGGATCGCCGGCGACGAAGCCAGACCTTAGGCCTGGAAGGCCTGAGCGCTTGGAGAGCGACTGGAACGCCACGACATTGGCGAGGCTTCCCGTCTTTGCATAGGCCGTCTTGAGCACGCCCGGCGGAGGCACGTCGCTGTAGATCTCCGAATAGCACTCGTCGGCGAACAGCAGAAAATCGAAACGGCGAGCGAGTGCGATGGCGCGGGCGAGGTAGTCGCGGCCTGCCACCGCGCCTTGCGGGTTTGACGGCGAATTGAGGTAGAGCGCGACCGCGCGTTCGAGAATCACTGCATCGATCTTGTCGAGCTCCGGCAGGAACTCCGTCGCGGCGGTGCTCGGCAGGAAGACCGGCTCTGCGCCGGAGGCCGCCGCGGCCGCACCATAGGCCTGATAGAACGGATTTGGGATGAGCACTGCTGGCGCCGTGAGTGGAGGCTTTCGCGCAAGCGCAGGGAAGATCGCAGAGAACAACCCTTCGCGCGAGCCGTTTAGCGGGAGAACGTGCCGCTCGGGATCGATGCGACCCTCAAGGATCGGATATCGCCGGCCAATCCAAGCGGCGACGGCCTCGCGGACTGCCGGAATGCCTCTGATCGGCGGGTAGCGGCCGAACTCTGACAAATGCTCTTGCAGGGTCGGACCGAGAAACGGCGGCAGCAGCGCTTTGGGCTCGCCGAGCGAAACATCGATGACTGGGGCGCCTGGCGTGATGCCTTCGAGCAAGGATGCGAGCCGCTGAAACGGCGATCGCACCATCTCGTCAAGGCGGGTCGGCGCAAGGTCGGGCGGCATGGGTGAGGGTGTTACGTGATGTGGGCTTTTGCGGCAATGCCGTCGGTGCAGCCGGGCAAAACAATGAGCCCCGGCGAAAGGCCGGGGCTCGGGTAAGAGCAAAGTCTTGGGAGGAGGAGGATACGTTAGCTCTTCTTTGATGAGGTTACTCCTCTGCATCTCATGCGTGGAACTGCTACTGCACCACCTCGCCATGCAGGTTGATGTCGAGACCTTCGACCTCGACGGCCTGGCTGACCCGGAGGCCCATGATGATGTCGATCACCTTGAGGATGATGAAGGTCATGATGGCGCAGTACACGAACGTGCCGGCGACGTCGTAGAACTGGATTAGCATCTGATGGGCGTTACCATCGATCAGCCAGCCTTTCCCGGCGGAATTGATGGCGCTTGACGCGAACGCGCCGGTCAACATGGCACCGAGCGCACCGCCCACGGCATGCACGCCGAACGCATCAAGGGCATCATCGTAGCCGAGCGCCTTCTTGACATGTACCGCCGCGAAGTAGCACACGACGCCAGCTGCAATGCCGATGATTAGCGCACCCGTTGGGTTGACGAAGCCGGACGCCGGCGTGATCGCGACGAGGCCGGCAACGGCACCGGAGACAAGGCCGAGGATGCTGGGTTTCTTCGCGATCAGCCACTCGCACACCATCCAGGCAAGTGCTGCCGCGGCCGTGGCAATCTGAGTTGCGGCCATGGCCATGCCGGCATTGACGTTGGCGGTCACTGCCGACCCAGCATTGAACCCGAACCAGCCGACCCACAAGAGCGAGGCGCCGATCACGCTGTAGACGAGGTTGTAGGGCGCCATGTTCTCCTTGCCGAGCCCGTAGCGCGGCCCAAGTACGAGCGCGACAACCAGGCCCGCGGTTCCGGCATTCAGATGCACGACGGTTCCACCCGCGTAGTCGAGCGCGCCGAGCTGAGCCAGCCAGCCGCCGCCCCATACCCAATGCGCGATCGGGCTATAGACCACCACAAGCCAAGCTCCCATAAACACCATGAAGGCCGAGAACTTCATGCGGTCGGCGAGTGAGCCCGCGATCAGCGCCGGCGTGATGATGGCGAAGGTCATCTGGAAGGTCATGTAGACCGACTCCGGGATGGATCCCGCGAGCGGGTTCACCGCGTCGATCGTCATCGGCTTCAGCATGATGTACTTAAAGCCACCGATCCACTTTTGCAGCGACGCATTATCGTTGGTCGTGAACGCGATCGAGTAGCCGATGACCATCCACAATACGGTGATGATGCAGGTCGCTCCGAACGCCTGGCCCACGGTAGCAAGCACGTTCTTCTTGCGCACCATGCCGCCATAGAAGAGGGCAAGGCCTGGAATCGTCATCAGCAGCACCAGTGCCGTCGATGTGAGCATCCAGGCGGTGTCGCCGGTGTTGATCGGCGACGGCGGCGGAGTCGGCGCTGCCAGCGCCGCTCCCGCGGCCTCTTGGGCCAATGCCGGGTCGAGCTTGAAGATCGAGAACACAGCGAGCGCTGCGACAGCGGCAACGAGATATTTGGCAATCTTAACCATCTTTCTTCCTCTCCCCATTAGAGCGCCGATTCGTTCGTTTCACCGGTGCGGATGCGCACCGTCTGCTCGACGGGAACGACGAAGATCTTGCCGTCGCCGATCTGCCCGGTCTTGGCCGCGGTGACGATGGCATCCACCGCCTTGTCGACCAGCTTGGCAGGAACCACCACCTCGATCTTGATCTTCGGCAGGAAGTTCACGGCGTATTCGGCGCCCCGATAGATTTCCGTGTGGCCCTTTTGCCTCCCGTAGCCCTTCACCTCGGTCACGGTCATGCCTTGCAGGCCGAGCTCAGTGAGGGCTTGGCGCACCTCATCGAGCTTGAACGGCTTGATGATCGCCATCACCAGCTTCATCTTTCGAACCCCTCCATGTTTACGGCTGCCGGTTCTTGGCCATGTCCGTTCCAGCCGTGCGAACCCGGAGCCAGAGTCAAGCCGCGTGCCAACTCGACTGGATGCCGGCAAGTCCCTGGCTTTGATTAGTCTTTTTCCGGCGCCGCCCAGTGTCAGGGGGGACAGGGCAAGGCAGGTCGGCACAAAAAATAGGCAAAAATTGCCTATTGCTCAGAAACTAGCCTGTCTTCGTGACAGTTCTCTCCCTGACGAGGCCCTCTTGTGCCGTGGAGGCCACTAGCTTCCCGTCACGGGTGAACAGCATACCCCGGCAAAAGGCACGGCCGGCGCCGGAAATTGGGCTGTCTTGGGCATAAAGCAGCCAGTCGTCGGCGCGGAATTTCCGGTGGAACCAAACCTCGTGATCGAGGCTCGCAAGCATCAGATTGGGATCGAACACTGAGCGGCCATGAGCGATCAGCGCCGTGTCGAGGAGCGTGAAGTCCGAGGCGTAGGCGAGCACGCATTGATGCAGGCTTTGATCGTTCCCGAGTTGCCCGGTCGCCTTGATCCACACCTGCTGCGACGGCGTACGCTTCTTTGGCAAAAGATAGCGCGACAGATCGACGGGACGGATCTCGATAGGACGCTCGCGCTGCCAATAAGCTTTGAGCGGCTCGGGCAAACGGTCAATGAGCCGCTCTTTGAGCTCGGCCTCGCTCGGCAAGGATTCCGGCGGCGGCACCTCCGGCATCTTGATCTGATGTTCAAGCCCGGTCTCCTCTTTGTGGAAGGAGGCTGCCATGGAGAAGATCGCCTGGCCATGCTGCACGGCGACCACGCGGCGGGTGGTGAAGCTTCCGCCGTCGCGAATGCGGTCCACGTTGTAGATGATCGGCACAGAGGGATCGCCGGCGCGAAGGAAGTCAGCATGAAGCGAATGCGCCAAGCGGCCATTCACCGTGCGGTGTGCGGCCACCAGTGCCTGGCCGATCACCTGCCCGCCGAACACGCGCTGCCAGCCGACCTGGGGGCTCAAGCCCCTGAACAGATTCTCTTCGAGCCGCTCGATGTCGAGGATGGAGAGGAGCTGGTCGAGGGCGCGGCTCATGATCAAGCCTTTCGTGACACGAGATTTCGCCCTTTATCAGTTTCGCTTCGCATACGGAACGTGGCATTGCTTTGCGATGCCTTCTGCTCAAGAGCGCCGCCGGGTTTACGATGTTGCCATTGCCGGCGGTGGCTTGGCTGGGCGGACACTTGCACTGGTTCTTGCCAAACAGGCGCCGCAAGGGTTCCGCATCGCGCTGGTTGATGCCGAAAGTCCAAGCGCCGGCGCCGGTAGGTCTCTGGATGCGCGCGCACTTGCGCTTTCGGCGGCGAGCAAGAGCCTGCTTTCGGTGCTCGGGTTGTGGCAAGAGCTTGAGCCGAATGCGCAAGCCATCTCGTCGATCGAGATCACCGACAGTCCCCTTGACGCCGGTCTCAGGCAGCATTTTCTCGGCTTCGAGGACGAGCTCAAAGCTAACGAGGCAGCCGCCTCTACCGTCGAGTCTGGCGATCTCAGCAGGATGCTCGCGGATGCTGTCGCTGGAGAGAGGGCGATCGACATCATCGCACCTGACACGGTCGACGATTTCACCCCAGGGTCATTCGCCGTAGTGGCGAGGCTTGCGCAAGGCGGGGAGATCGAAGCAAGCCTCCTAGTGGCCGCCGACGGCAAGCGCTCGAAGCTGAGGCAGCGCGCCGGCATCAAATGCGTGGGCTGGTCCTATCCGCAAGTAGGCATTGTCACCGCTGTCGCGCATGAGAGGCCTCATCGCGGACGGGCCGTGCAGCATTTCCTCCCAGCAGGTCCGTTCGCCATCCTGCCGCTCACCGGCAACCGTTCGTCAATCGTATGGACCGAGGAGAAGACGCGCGGCGAAGCCATCATGGCAGCGAGTGAAGAGGATTTCGTGACGGAGCTCTGCAAGCGCTTCGGCCATCGCCTCGGTGAGATCGCGCTTGCCGGTCCGCGCCAATCCTTCCCGCTCGATCTTCAGATCGCGCGAAGCTTCATTGCCGACCGGCTTGCGCTGATCGGAGACGCCGCGCATGTGGTGCATCCGATCGCCGGACAGGGACTGAATATCGGCATGCGCGATGTGGCGGCGCTCGCCGAGACCATCGTCGAAAGCGCGCGGCTTGGATTGGACATTGGCGCCGCGCCGCAGCTCGAGCGCTACGAGCGCTGGCGCAGATTCGATAGCGCCTTCTCGGCGGCGGTGATGGACGGATTGAACCGCCTGTTCTCCAACGACAGCGCGCCGCTCAGACTACTGCGCGATCTCGGTCTTGGCCTCGTAGACCGCGCGCCTGCCATGAAGCGCTTCCTCGTCCGCGAAGCCGCCGGCACAACGGGACAAGTACCGCGTCTGCTGCGCGGCGAGACACTCTAGCTTTCGTCGAGCTTGCGCGCTTCCTCCGGCAGCATGATGGGGATGCCGTCGCGGATCGGGTAGGCGAGTCCGGCGGCACGGCTGATCAGCTCCTGCTGCTCGGCGTCGTAGTCGAGCGAGGTCTTGGTAAGGGGACAGACCAGGATCTCGAGAAGCTTAGGATCGACCATGGGCCGCCCGCTCTTTTCAGGTTCATCGCTCATCGATGCAACTCCTGGCCGTCATTGTAGCGACGTTCCGGAGCCGTCGTCTCGCGCCGCAAGCTCCATCTCGGCAAGCGCGATAAGCGCTTCGGAACGCGCCCGCAAGTCACGCGCCTCGAGCAGGCATTGCTTCTCCTCGGGGCCGTAGGGGCTCAAGATCGACAGTGTATTCACCAGCCGCTCGGTGCTCGCGCGGTTGATGCGCTCCCAGTCGGCGTTCAGGTTATTGGCGATGAGATAGCTGCGGAGCGTCGCGATGAGGCGCGGGCGATCGACATCGTCCTCGCCATATCCGCTCACGACATCTTGGGCATAAGGCGCGAAGTCAACCTGGCACACGCGGAACGGCTCGTCTCCTTCAACATCACGACCAACGCGGAAGCGCGCCACGCCTGAAAGCGAGATGACGACCCGGTCAACCTTGTTCTCGGCGAAGGACGTGATCTTGCCGACGCAGCCGACGTGGCGCAGGGGAAAGGTCTTCCCTTGAGGCGATTCAGCGCTTCCTGCTTTGGGGACTGGCTGGATGACGCCGATCAACCGGTTGCCGGCGAGAGCATGATCGACGAGTGCAAGGTAGCGCGGCTCGAACACGTTGAGGGTGAGCGAGGCGCGCGGCAGAAGGATTGCGCCCCGTAGTGGAAACATGGGCAAAGTCCGAGGCAGGTCCGAAGCGCTGCGGTAGACGTCGGTCACCCCAATGGATGAACTCCTTGGCTCTCACGCAAAGAGCAGCGAGGAGAGCCTCTGGCGGCCGGTAATGGTCGAAGGATCGCTTGGTCCCCAAGCATCGAAGAGCTGGAGGAGCTGTTTGCGGGCCGCATCGTCGTTCCAGCTCCGGTTCTTTGAGACGAGGGTAAGCAGCTCGTCGAGCGCTCCCTTGCGGTCACCCTTCGCGTTCAAAGCGAGCGCGAGGTCGAAGCGCGCTTGCGCGTCCTTCGGATCGGCCGCGAGCTTGGCGCGCAGCGCGTCGATCTCGCCGGCAGCCGGCGTTTTGCGTGCAAGCTCGAGCGCTGCCCTGGCGCTCGCCACCGGCGCGCTATCCGCCTTGGCTGGAGGAACTAGCGCCAAGGTTTGCACGGCGCGGGTCAGGTCGCCGGTCTTGATGTAGCACTTGGCGAGACCAGCTAGCGCTTGCGCGTTCTCGCGGTCCTTTTGCAGCACCTCGCCGAAGGGCTGCGCCGCGGCATTGAGATCGCCCGCGGCGAGCGCTTCGTCGGCCGCTTCGATATCCGCGGCGGTGTCGCCGGCGTCGTCGCCGATCAGCCGGGCGATGAAGGCATTGACTCGCGACTCGGGCAGCGCGCCCATGAAGCCATCGACAGGCCTTCCGTCCTGAAAGGCGAACACCGCCGGGATCGATTGCACGCCCATCTGGCCGGGGATCTGCGGGTGCTCGTCGATATTAAGCTTGACCAGCCTGACCGCGCCCTTGGCCACTCGCACAGCCTTCTCGAGGATCGGCGTGAGCTGTCGGCAGGGGCCGCACCACGGCGCCCAGAAATCGACCAGCACCGGCACCTCGCGCGAAGCCTCGATCACGTCGCGCAGGAAGTCCTTGGTCGTTGTGTTTTTGATGAGGTCGGCGTCGGTGCCGCCCTGATTGAGGATAGGAGTGTCTACGCTCATACTCGGTTAAGGTTCTGAACTGGCCCCTCAAAGATGGGCCGCCACTGGGCTTTTGGCAACCTGCCGTGGGGCCGCGGCAGACGCAGACATCAGCCGAGCTTCATGATGCTTGGCCTATGGCCGGTGGCCTCGATGAAGCGAAGGAGGTCGGATGTCGCGATCCTTGTGGTCGCGGTGTTCTCGAGCGGATGACAATTGACCTCGGCGAAGTTCATGAGGGCCTCATGGACCACCACGGCGACGGAAGCCGTTGTGTCGTTTAGCAGGGCGAGCGGCGTCACCGAGCCGGGCGCTACGCCGAGCACGCTTTCGAG
>Ga0182039_10002317_pt1 | contig 10386 bp, 10 predicted proteins | sample sta12Can44000111_FD_125975 | JGI IMG/M metagenome (GOLD analysis project Ga0182039, IMG submission 125975) | Lab enrichment of tropical soil microbial communities from Luquillo Experimental Forest, Puerto Rico - statanox.12C.anox.44.000.111 | ecosystem: Environmental > Terrestrial > Soil >...
GTAAAGACAATCGGAATGGTTGAAGTGGCCGCCTTGGCGGCCATGACGCTCGGTGCGCCCCCGGTCGAGACGAGCACCGCAACTTGGCTGCGCACCAGATCGGCCGCCATTCCCGGCAGCCGGTCGTAATGGCCCTCGGCCCAGCGAAACTCGATAGTGACGTTCTGGCCGTCGATGTAGCCAGTCTCTTTCAAACCCGCGCGAAAGCCGGCGACATAGTTCGCAAATGGCTGAGGGGAGACGCTGTTGAGAAACCCGATAACCGGCAACGGAGTCTGCTGCGCGCGCGCGACGAGCGGCCACGCGGCCGCCGCGCCACCGAATACAATTATGAACTCGCGCCGTCTCATTGCCTCCTCCGAGGCTTAGGGACACCGCATCGTATCGCCTTAAATCAGCGCGAGCACATAAAATTTCTGTTAAGCGACCAGCGCATGTCCGCTTCCGGTATTTTTCGACCGAGATCAGTGAGTCTTACTATCGACCGGGGTCTGCTTCACCCCGGAGGCGGACATCCGGCAACCGCTCGAGTTTATGAGTACCCGCCTGCGCTCGAGCTCGCGCTGCTTTTTTTGCGATGAGCTTCACTACCTTCGTCGCGCAGCGTTGGCAGATGAAGGTGACGCCGTCACCGACGAGCACGCGCCTAGCGGATCTTGGTTTGTTGCAGAACGAGCAGCGCTTCACCGGAGGGGGCGGCGGCGCGCGACGAGGGACGACAGCTCATCGAGAGCGCGCGCGACTTCGTCGAGTGGGCAACCAAGCGCGATGTGTCAGAGCTCGCATGACCCGCGCCGAACTGATGCGTTACTCCCTCACGCAGGCACTCCTCGGCGTCAACTTGTGCTACTCCGCCCTATACAGCTGCAAAAGCGGACACGCTGCACAGACGCGAAGAATCGTAAACGGTGATGTCCACAGCAGGGTCTTCTTGTCGGTCTTACCAAAACGCCCGAGTGTCGGCGGGTGTGTTCCCATATAGAGCCTTTCCAGCATGGGGGCGATCTAGCGTTCTCAATATAAAGCGGATGGACGAGCTCTCTTAGACCGAGCTCGTGGCGGGGGACAGATCGAACTTGGCTCCGCCGACGAGATAAATCGCGGCTCGCAAACCATTCCTTCGCCTTCAATTGCTAGGAAATGCGCACTCATCCATTTTGCAGACGCTTCCAAATCCTAACTAGTGAATCCACGTTCCCGAATCCGCCGGACCTAGTGACAAAGATTGTCGGACGGCCACCGACGAGCATCGTTCCTACGGCTACACCCGACTCTAGCTCGCCCATCAGCGTCACTGTTCGAACGCCGAGACTTCGAAACGTTGCAAGCGCGGTGTCGCCTCCAACAATGGCGACTGCCCCAACTTGCAGTCGTTGGATCAAGGTTGCCGCTGCCCAAGCCAATAGCCGCGCGACTTCGGAAGGATGTTTTTCGGCCCCCGAGGGGATTGGGCGTACCACAATTGCCGTCGCGGTTTCGTCACAACGAAGCCTTTCCAACAACTGCCGGAGTTCTTGCTCAGTGGCTGACAAGGGCAAAACAATTTCCTGTGCGCCTGCCTCGTGTAACTTGGTAGCTTGTTGGGCGCTCAGAGCAGTTCGTGAGCCTATGACAAAAAGGATTGGCCCCGTTTTGCCCGCCAGGCCCCCGAGTTGTGCTATTTTTGCCGACCTGACAGGCACGAGACCGCGTGCCAGCGCTGCACCGAAACCGGATGCGCCAACGAGCAGCATCTCTTCGCAGCGATCCGTTACAAAGTCACTTAAGAAATCGAGATCTGAATCCGTTTTGCAATCAGCCACATAAGCGTGAATGCCCGCATTATTGCTCAGCGGGAATGCGGTATGGCGCGGCCATAAGTGAATTGTCAAAGTATCCGAGGCGCGAGCGAGCACATCCTGTAGGGTCGCACTAGGTGATGATGAACTATCTGCCGCAATCTGCGTTTGCCGGAGCGGAACGCCATGAATGAATACTTCACCACCCTCAGTAGTGCGGCCTTGACTCGGAACGGCCGGCGCAATCAGTGCGTGGCGACGGCAGCTTGCATGCATCGAGGCCAGGATTTCGACCGCTACGTTGCCCCTTAACGTCGAGTCAATTTTCTTGAATAAAATTCGCGGACGCTGGCCAAGCGCAGCAGCAATGGCAATACGTACCTGTTCTTCCGCAGCCCCGGGAGAGAGATGGCGACTGTCACTGTTTATAGACAAAACCTGCGTCTCAGAAGGAATACTTAAATGCCCTTGCTCCTGATCGAAAAAAACGCTCGTACTAAACCCTAAAGAGGCAAATGGTGCGCCGGTGTCCAGGGCGCCCGTAAGATCATCGGCTACGATGGCGACGTCGAGACTATGAGGCGGCATCTCCAGTCCGCGCTTCTCGGCTTCAAGATTCAAGACATGCAAAGTCTGCTTGCATAAGCAATGGTCGCCAGCATGTTATCGTGACGCGCAACGCCTTTCCATGCGATATCGAACGCCGTTCCGTGGTCCACCGAAACTCGTAATATCGGAAGCCCTAAGCTAACGTTGATTGTGGTATCAAACGCGATCAGCTTGGTCGGGATGTGACCCTGATCGTGGTACTGCGCGACGACAAGGTCAAATTCGCCCCGCATGGCGCGATAAAAGACCGTATCGCCCGAAATAGGCCCCTGAACATTAATTCCTTCGCTTTGTGCCGCTCGAATAGCTGGTTTTATATAATCAATTTCTTCCCTTCCGAATAATCCGTTTTCGCCACTATGGGGGTTCAATCCGGCCACTGCGATGCGCGGCTGCGCAATACCCAGTCGTTTCAAATGCGTGTTGCCAATACGAATTGCAGCCAGTTCACGTTCGGTGGTCACTCTTTGCACGGCGCCGGCGAGCGACACATGTGTCGAGACGTGGATGGTGGAAAGTTTGTCAGAAGCTAGCAACATAAAAGAGGATTTTGCGCCAGTGAGATGGGCAAGCAACTCCGTATGCCCCTCGAACGGATGACCCGCAGCATGCAGGGCTTCTTTGTTGATTGGTGCAGTGACAATTATGGATATTTTTCCAGCGAGTGCGGCGGCCACTGCGCATTTTATATAGGCATAACTGCAGGTCCCTGCGGCAGCATTCATCATCCCATCTCGTACAAGCTCCGCCTGCTCAACAGGAATGTGCACGAGCGACACTCCTCTGCCATTTGAGAAGGATCCAGAATCACTAAATGAGAGGCCACTTTTAGTTAGCGTATTCGCGCGCCGCAAAAATTTTATGTCACCGTACACAATGATTCGCGCCCGCTGCACTGGCGGCAGTTCGGCAAGAGCGCGACAGATGATCTCCGGCCCGACCCCTGCCGGGTCTCCCATGGTAATGCCAATGAGGGGGACTCCAGCCACCGCAGTGCTTCAGTGAGTTTGGTGTGATTTTTGGTGCATGCGCGACTGCGAGCCATTGGCTCGTTTCCGAGGCGATACATGCTGAAAATTCATCACGCGCCCACTTGCAGTATCCGTTCCGAAAAACTGCAAATATTCGCGGACAAAACCGCGGTGACCGCTGGCGCGTCTCCCTTGAATGGCACATGCACGAGGTCGATCCCTGCCGATTATCTTCAAGAATTCGACGGACGGAGCCACTGCGTTACAATAAAGCATCGTCGATAACCACCGCACCCTTTGGTTGATCATGTTCTCAAACTCCAGATCGTGTACGCCGTTCTGCGTAGCGTGATAGGGCCGACACCCGTAAATTCGGAACAGCTCTCGATGCCACAACTTATGGAACTCAAGACTACGGAGCCGTATTACTCGGCCTTTATGTTTGCGTATTTTATTACCTTGGCCCACTTCTCGGTTTCCTCAGCTATGAGCTTGCCGAAGTCGGCCGACGAACCGGTCACCGGCGTGCCTCCCAATTCGGCAAACCGCAACTTCATCTTAGGATCGACAAGGGCCGCATTGATCTCCAGGTTGAGTTTGTCGACGATCACAGGAGGTGTGTGCTTGGGAACGCCAATGCCACCTACTGCGCTCGCCTCATAGCCTGGTACGAAATCGCCCACAGTGGGGACATTCGGCAGCGCTTGCGAACGCGTCGCGGTCGTCACCCCCTGTGCCCGCAGCTTGTCAGCTCTGATATATTCGATGGAAGAGGTCATAACGTCGAACATCACTTGTACCTGACCGCCGAGTAGATCGGTGAGCGCGGGCGCCGAGCCGCGATATGGTACATGAATCATATCGACGCCGGTCATCATCTTGAACAGTTCGCCGGCCATGTGTGTCGAATTTCCGTTGCCCGCTGAGGCCATGTTGAGTTTGCCCGGATTGGCTTTGGCATAGGCAATGAACTCGGGAACTGTCGTGACCGGAACGGATGGATTTACCTCCATGACAAGGGGCGTGCGGGCGGTACTTGCGACTGGATCAATGTCGCGAATGAAATTGTAAGCGAGCTTCGGGTACAGGGTCGCATGGATAAAATTACTCGAAACGACGTAGAGAAGCGTGTAGCCGTCAGGGGGCGCATGCGCGACGAGTTCGGTGGCGACAGAACTGCTAGCGCCCGGTCTGTTGTCAATGACGAATGGCTGGTTAAGTCGCCCCGACAGCCATTGACCTATCAGGCGTGCGCTGATGTCAGCTGTTTGGCCAGGGGGAAAGCCGACAATGATGTGCACCGGTCGCGTCGGGTAGCTTTGTGCTCTTGCAATCTGCGCGACGGCTGGCAGCGCGGCGACACCCGCTGCAAGACCAAGAAATTTTCTGCGAGGAAATTTCACGTTATCAACCTGTTTAGAATATAACGCGTGCGGATACCCGCTGTTTCGGAGTAGTTGTCATCCGACTGCGCTACTCACTAACAAATAGCACATCGGCGCGCAGCCATCGGCCGAAGCCTAGATTGAAATCATTGGACTTTTAAGGTTCGTTCTGTCAAACAATCCGTTCAGAGGGCTAGAAGCCTGGCAACCATAGATTTTCTTGCGCGGCAGCCGGGATGAAGCGCTAAGATGGCATCAGGCTTTTGCATTCTAACCACACTGAGCAAATCAGAAGTCACATAAGCGTAAACCCCTGCCTGTCATTGGCTCGAAAATTAATATTTGGGCTGTGTTCAAACTTTAACTTGAAAAGGCAACCCCGCGCTCCACTATTGGCATCATCTGGAATGACATCGGAGGAACGTTATGTGGAAGACTATTCTTGCGGGCTCGACCGCGCTTGCAATTGCCTGCGCTGCGCTCGCCTACGCGCAGCAGAGTCCAGACGAGCGCGACTTCGCGCCGAGGTGGCGCCCAAGCGCAGAGGACATCACTGCGTTCGGCGAGGCTCGCATCGCAGCCTTGCATGCCGGCTTAAAGCTAACCGCCGAGCAGGAAAAGAATTGGCCGGCTGTCGAAAGTGCGATGCGCGAGTTGATCAAACAGCGCTCCGAGCGACTTGCCGCACGTGCCAGCGCTGATCGTCCAACGGATCCGGTTGAACGGCTTGAATTGCTCGCTGACACACTGACTCAGCGCGGCACCGGCCTTAAGAAGCTCGCCGACGCAATCGGCCCGCTCTATAAGAGCCTCGACGATGCACAAAAACACCGATTCATCGTGCTCGCGCGACTTGAGGAGCAGCAATTCGGCGCCTGGCATGGAATGCTGGGGCAGCGCGGCTGGATGCATCGCGACTCCGGTGGCTTTGGAATGATGGGACCTAGCGACGATCTGCAGCAACAGTGAACCGCCGACGAAACGAGTAGCTGCTGCCCCAATTGAACACCATTTCCGGAAGCCGCCGGCTGCGCCGGCGGCTTCCGGACCAGACCTCGCGATATCAGAGTTGAGTCCGCTTAATTGGGCCGGCAAACTCGACGAGCATTCGTACCGTTATGAGTTTTGTCGGTCAGCCACCGGTTTTCTGATCTGCGAATGCGGTGCTTGCCGAAAACGCCACGAGTGCGGCACAAATTGCCGCGACTAAACTTACCCTCTTCCTGCGGTTTAGGTTTCTTTCTCGCACTTCGCCATAAAGCTATTTTTGGCCGCGCCTGATAATGGCTTGCCATCTTTGCCAATGGCCTTTGGTTCGCAAGCATCCTGCTTGCATTTTTTGACGAAGCTCGTTTTTGCCGCACCCGACAAGGGCTTACCGTCCTTCGACACGGCCTTGCTTTCGCACGATTGGGCCAACGCAGACCCAGCGGCGAACATGGAAATAACAACGACGAGGAAGATTTTTTTCATGGCAGGCTCCTTTTGAACACCATTTCTATTCCAGCATATAGACTTGGCTTTCGCTAGTGCGAATGTGACCATCTGTTCGTCGGTGAAATCGCCGTTCCTAAGACCAGGAGCTCGATTGCCTCGCATTTCATTCAATGCTTCAAAATCTCCGGTGGCACCGGTCCCGCCGGCAATGGGCCTTCGCATTTGAAATTCCCCGTTAGGTGGACTCGGTTTTCCTATGTGCATGCGGATGCTTATTTGTGCTTTCCATGGGACATAATCTGGGGTATCGTAAAATACTTAGACGGATAAGTAATTTTTTGAAAGGCGCTTTTTGGGCTCGCAATCTTCTGAGGTCGGGGGGTACACGCTCGTTTGCGCTCGTTGAGAAACCGGAGTCGTTCACATGCAGAAAATGAACCTTAAAGCGAAACCTGCGACCGCCGATGTTATCGATCTGCGGACGACGTTGGAGTGGCTGAAGTCACAAGGCGATCTGATCGAAACAGACAAGGCAGTCGACCCCGATCTCGAAATTACCGGCCTGCAGAAGCACATGGACGGGGGCTGCCCGGTCATTTTCAACAACGTCAAGGGCAAGCCCAATCACAGGGTAATCACGAACCTGTTCGGCGACATGAACGTGATCAACAAGATGTTTGGCTGGAAGAACGATGTCGATCGTACTCGTAAGATTGCCGAAGCATTTCGCAAGCCGTTCAAGCCAGAGATTATTTCGCAGGAGGAGGCTCCAGTACAGGAGCACATCATACTCAACCCGGATGACGTCAACAAATACATGGTGCCTATTCGGCACACGACCTACGAATCCGAGCTTACAGTCGGCTCTGGCATCCGCTGCATCAGCTTTGATCAGTTCGATGGCGGTACAGACCTCGGCTACAATCGCATGAACTTCCGCTGGGGCAACGTCGGCACATTCCAGATCTCGCCAGGCTCGCATATGTGGCAAGTCGCCAATAAATATTACAAGGATGACAAGCCGATCCCGATCTCAATGTGCTTCGGTGTGCCGCCCGCCTGTACGCTTCTGGCAGGCGCCGGATTTGATTATGCTATCCTTCCGATGGGCTGCGACGAAATTGGCATCGCCGGCGCCGCACAAGGCAGACCCATCCGCATGGTAAAGTGCCGCACGGTGGACGCTTACACGCTCGCTGACGCGGAACTGGTGCTGGAAGGCCACATTCATCCACGTGACCGCCGTTTCGAGACGAAAGAAGCGGAAGATGCAGGCGTCCAAGGCCGCTTCCATTTCCACCCAGAATGGGCTGGCTACATGGGCAAAGCCTACAAGGCGCCCACATTTCACGTCACCGCCGTGACGATGCGCAAGCCCGAGACGAAACCAATAATCTTTGCACTCGGTGTTCACATGCTCGATGACCACAACATCGATACAACCGTCCGCGAAGCGGCAATTTTCGAGCTTTGTGAGCGACTGCAGCCCGGCATCGTGCAAGACGTTGTTATTCCCTATTCGATGACCGATTGGGGCGGCTGCATTATCCAGGTCAAAAAACGCCATCAGATCGACGAGGGCTGGCAGCGCAATTTTCTCGGCGCAGCGTTGTCGTGCTCGCAAGGTATGCGACTCGCGATCGCTGTCAGCGAGGATGTCGATCCTTATTCGATGGACGATATCATGTGGTGCCTTACTACTCGGGTGAATCCACGGACAGACATTCTGAACCCGATTCCTGGGGGCCGCGGGCAAACCTTTATGCCGGCAGAGCGGATGACGGCCGGCGAGAAACAATGGACGGCATCGAATACTCAATTTGAAGGCGGCATGGGGATCGATGCGACGGTACCATTTGGATACGAGAAGGACTTCTTACGGCCGGTCTATCCAGTCGACCGGGTCAATCCGGAGGACTTCTTCACCAAAAAGGACATCGAGAACGCAAAATCTCGCATGGTCGGTTGGGTCCACTCCCTGGCTCGCACTGGACGCTGAGTACTATTTTGATCCGCCCACGGAGCGTGGGTGTTATGCGCTGTGCGATCGTTTCTGATTGAGTTCCTATGCCTGAAGAAGTCGAGTTTGGTCCAAACCTGCTTCGACACTGGATCGATCGCAACGCGGATCGCGATCCAGAGAAGGCCTATATCATCTCAGCTGAAGATGGCCGAACGCTTAGCTATGGGCAATTGCAGGAGCTGACCGGGCGAATTGGTGGCCTCCTAGGCGAGCAGGGTATTCGAGCCAACGATCGCATTGCGCTGCTCGCTGAAAATTCGATTGAACATTTACTCTGTTACGTCGGGGTCATGGCCTACGGCGCAACGATCTGCACCGTGCATGTTGAGACAAACCGCACTTACCTTACTGACATAGTGCCCGCCCTGAATTCAAAGCTGGCATTGTTCGATGCAAAATTAGAGCTCGATGGTGTCTTAGAAAAGCTAACGACACCTCATCTGCCGCTCGGGGTCTTCGATGATGGTAGTGATCTCGGCTTCTTCGGCGCTGTTCGAACTTGCGCAGCGACAAAGGCAGATTTAGCAGATGCCGACCGGCGCAATGATGCCTGCATTTTGTTTACGTCTGGAACCAGCGCTCGGCCGAAAGGCGTGGTGCTCTCCTTTCGCGAGCTTCTGGCCAATGTAGAGCCGACCGCGGACGGACTGGGTATGTCAGCCGATGACCGGATTTACGATTTCCGCTCGTTCAATTGGTGTTCGGCGCAGGTCTTAAGCGCTTTGGCTCCGCTCGCTCGCGGTGCGACCTTAATTCTTGGACACAAGTTTACCCGCAGCCGCTTCTTCCAATACGTGGCTGATTACGGAGTGACAATTTCGGCAGGCAATCCAACAACAATCAATATGTTGCTTAATGGCGATGGCTCGGACTTGGCGAGTCTCATACGGCCGACGACCTTGCGGTTCGTCATCTCAAGTTCTGCCCCGCTGCTGATCGAAGATTGCCGCCGTTTCGAAGAGCACTTTGGAATTCCCATTGCACAGAGCTATGGCTGCAGCGAAATCGGTTGGATCGCAACCAACCCAGGCGTTTGCCGTCGGATTGGCACCGTCGGGAAGCCATTGCCTTACCATAAGCTCGCGATTGTTAATGAGCGTGGCGAGTCGCTGCCCGCCGGGGAGATTGGCCAGATCGAGGTCGGCGGCTTTTCAAATAACGAATATCGCTATATCGCTGACGATGGGACGATAAGGATACATAGCCAGGGACGTTTCCGGACAGGGGATATCGGCTTCCTCGATGCCGACAGCTTCCTGCATATAACCGGCCGTGAAAAGGATCTGATCATTCGTGGTGGTATAAACATATCGCCGCTAGAAATCGATGCGATTCTGCTGCAGCGTCCTGAAATCGTTGAAGCGGCGACAGTGGGAGTTCCTGATCAGACTTACGGCGAAGAAGTCATTACGTTTGTCGTTGGCAAGCCCGGCGGTACGATCAACACAGACGATCTCTTGCGCTACTGCGGCTCAATGTTGCCCCCCTTCAAGGCACCAAAACAGATCATAGTCACCACTGGTTTGCCGAAGACGGCTCGTGGAAAGCTCGATCGCAAGGCCTTAGCAGAGCAGTGGATATCGCGAACGTCTGTTTCCGTATGTTTGCAACAACGGCCGCCTGTGGCGAGGAGAGAGGCGCAACTTTGAAGCGCAAGGAATTGTCGAAATCCGAGAGTGGCCGATCGGCTATAATCACCGATCGCGACTCAGATTTACCTTTTTCGAAAAGTGTCGGCTATCAAATTCGTTCCACGCACCGTGCCTTGCAGCGCTACCTGCAGCTCAAAATCGAACCGCGCGGCGTCACGCTGGGAATGTGGTACTTTTTGCGTGCCCTTTGGAACGAGGACGGGCTCACGCAGCGTGAGCTCTCACGGCGTGTCGGCACGATGGAGCCGACAACTCTTAATGCCATTTTAGCTATGGAGCGGTGCGGGCTCGTTCGCAGGGAGCGCAACAAGAAGGATCGACGTAAGTCGCACGTATTTCTAACTGCAAAAGGCCGCAAACTTAAGGATGAGCTGATTCCTCTGGCGAAAGAGGTCGTTGACACGGCTGTCCAGGGCTTATCCCCGACCGAAGTAAAAGGATTGCTCGGAGGGTTAGCAGAAATCCAGAGAAACTTGCATGCCACGATTTCACAACTTGATGAATTCGAGTCGAAATTCGTGGAATAGAGAC
>Ga0182039_10002326_pt1 | contig 10368 bp, 6 predicted proteins | sample sta12Can44000111_FD_125975 | JGI IMG/M metagenome (GOLD analysis project Ga0182039, IMG submission 125975) | Lab enrichment of tropical soil microbial communities from Luquillo Experimental Forest, Puerto Rico - statanox.12C.anox.44.000.111 | ecosystem: Environmental > Terrestrial > Soil >...
AAGGATTGCGGACCACAGCCAATGCCGCAGCGCGCCTCAAAGGAACAGCCACGACCGGGCCGCCTTCGTGCAAGATCTCCTCTACCGTGATGAGTTTCTTGCGAACCTCGACATCAGGCATGAACCGGACTCCTGCCGAGCTCGATAGCTGGTAGATCGATTCCGAAATAACACGGCAAAAAGGCTGGCGCAGACCTTCAGGTCTGCGGTCCCGTATCACGCAAGGAAGCAACGCAGACCTAAAGGTCTGCGCCAGCCGGACTGCATTGGGTCGACTCACTGCACCCGGCTTGCTGCGCTCGCCACCCTCACCCCCAAAGGGGCGAGGGATTGTCAAGAGTTATACGGGACGGACACTAGTGCGTGTCCGCATCACATTGATTGTGAAGTAAGGCTTGCAGCGAGTTTTCGAATTTCTAGTTTCAAATTTCGATTTCCCATGAACCTCTATCAAGGGTTATCGCCGGAAGCTAAACAGCTGGTTGATCAGTACCTGGGGATGGTGGACCGGCTGCCGCGTACTTTCCTCGGCAACACGCTAACCGAACTGGAAAAGTGGCCCATACTGTTTGAGCCCGAGAAAGCCTACTTCCGCGCCCTGCTGGCCCAGTTGGCAGAGTTGGATGATACTCAATTTCAGGACACGTTCGGCAGCCTGAAAGCCTTCGAGCGACGCACCGGCTGTGACCGAGTGGCCGCAAACGATCCAGACACTTTCCAGAAGCGCCTTTTAGACCACCTATACCGATCGGGGCAATACGTACCCTGGAGGCGGGAGATCGACGCCATCTTCCAGAAGGTGCAGCCGCTCGTTGAGGCGCGGCTTTACGCAACCGAGCACAAGCCCCGGCTGGTAGTGATTCTGTACGAAGAGGGTATCGCCCTGGAAAAGGACAAGTTGTGGCAGCGGCTTCACTCCATGGGCACGCGCGTTCCGCTGAACCTGGACGGAGCCGAGAACCGGGATGCCTTCGTGCAGACGCTGTTTACCGGGGTTCGGGATCCGGGGTCTGGGGTTCGGCCAAACAATGGCGCGAGCCCCGAAACACGAGGCCCGAACCCTCAAGGCAGCGCCACACTCTTTGAGGTGCTGCGTGATTCCGGCGGTTTCTCGCCCACCGACATCTGGATTTTAGAAGCGGGTGATTCCCTGCACCGTCTTTGTGAAGCGGGCTCGGGGCGGACCCCTTCGCCCTGCGCTACCGGTCTCAGTTACGAAAGGCTCCAGAGCTATCGCCAGCAGTTGTCAGAAGCGATCTATAACAAGGTCTTGACCGGAGTCCGCGGTCCGCTGGAACTGGCGGCCTGGATCAAGACCTTACAGGTCACCCCGCGGGAGGGTACCACGCTGTACCTGGACGATCGAGTGTTGGCTTTCACCCGCGACGTTTTCCTGGCGGGTGCCGGCACCCTGATCATCAACAACACTTTTGTGGAATGGGCGGCAGTGCAGGCTCTGAAGCGGGCTCAGCCACGCGTACTCGTAGTGCGATTCGGCGTACGCGACAAGATGAAACCCTTCAGCAGCCTCCTGCTTTTCTCCAAGCCGCGCCCCACCGACCAAATCCCCAACCTTCAAGATCCGCTGGGTTCCTTTGTTGATGTCGAACTGCTTTCTTACTACGTTTGGCTGAACGCCGAGGAAGTTGCGCCCTACCGCGGCAAGACGCTCTATGTGCTCCTGGCGGACGGCGCCGATCAAATGCTCGTCGTCGGGCCAGACCGCCGCAAGCCCGTCGCTAAAGTGGAAGGCCCCGCCGCGCTGACCGACGTTGGAGCTACCATGGCTCACTGGCTTGGAGCCAAGCTGCCCGGGCAACCCATTTTGGACTTTTGAGGTGAGGTGCTGGCCGCCTGCCCTGAACGCAGCGAAGGCAACTTGCAGCCGTGAGCCGCGCTATGGTTTGCTAGCCGGCCCGGTGGACTCGCGAACCACCAGTTCCGGATCAATGAGGTATTCGCGTCCCCAGTGGTCGGAGTCTTCGCGCTCGGGTACGAGCGCCTCGAACACCAGGTGTCCGATTCGTTCGCGGGGAATGTTGACGGTGGTGAGGGCCGGCGCGGTGAACTCGGCCAGACTAATGTTGTCGTAACCGGTCACGGAGACGTCGTCGGGTACCACCAGACCCTGCTCTCGAAGCCCCTTCATAACGCCGATGGCCATGAAGTCGTTGATGCAAATGATGGCCGTGGGCTTGAAGCCGGAAGCCAGCAGCCGGCGCGTGGCTTGTTGGCCTCCCGAGGGTGAATCGGAATCCGCGGCAATCGCGAACTCCACCTCGCCGGCGTAACGCTTCATGGTTTCCAGAAAGGCTTTCTTGCGGTCGTGGAGCGACTCAAGCGTGGTGTGGTGGCCGACGAAAGCCATGCGGCGGTGGCCCAGGGTATGCAGGTACTCTACCGTTTTCTGGATGCCCTTCTGGTAGTGCACACGGATATTCGATGTGTGGCGCGAGGGCACGCCCAGATCGCAGAAGATGACGCGCAGGTTGCTCTCCGTCAGTTCCTGGATCAGGGAGGGTTCCATCTCCGAGACGATCACCGCCAACCCATCCAGGCGGCGCCCAATCATTAAGTGGACGTTGGAGACGAGCTGGCGAGGGCGGTAGTCAGTGTTGGCGACGAAAACCTCGTAGCCCAGGCGACGCGCGTCCGACTCCAGGGCGCGGAAGATATCCAGGAAGAAAGGGTTCTCCAGGTTGGAGACGATCATGCCCAGTGTGCGGCTCCGCCCTTCGGCCAGAGTACGGGCGTGGAGATTAGGGTGGTACTTGAGTTCTCGGATCGCCTTCAACACCCGGGCGCGTGTGGCGGGCTTGACGGCGCCTGAGTTGTTCACCACTCGTGAGACCGTAGCGACGGAAACGCGGGCGTGTTTGGCAACGTCTTCCAGGTTCATCGAGGCTTAGGAACCGCCTCGATTGTATCAAAGTTCAGGTTGCCTGCAAACGACAGGCAAAGGAAGGAAAAGATGATGCAGGATGGTGCGACCCTTATTCTTGCCCTACCCGCGGCGGCCTCAAATGCGGGTCAAGCTCGTGCGCCTTCTCAAACTCGGCAGAGGCCTGGGCGTTATCGCCTTTGCGCAGAAACGCCATGCCCAACTGGAAGTGAGCAGGGGCAAAATCTGGCGCCAGCTTGAGGGCGGCACGGAATTTTTCGATGGCGCCGTCCACATCTCCCTCAAGGAGTTGGTTGGCGCCGGTGTTCGTGACCAGCGTCGCCGCCTGCACGTTCATCTTGGCCTTGTTGATTTCTTCCGACCGGCTGAATTCCTCACTGGCCGCTGTGGTGTTGCCCTTCTGCTGGTAGACGGTGCCTAACGCCTGGTGAGCGCCGGCATCCTGCGGGTCGAGCTTAAGCGCCGCCTGCAGCTCAGCCTGCGCCGCGTCCAGGTCCCCCTTCTGACGCAGTACCGATCCCAGGACGGAGTGGGCTTGCTCGTAGTTGGGCCGAGCTTCGGCGGCGGCGCGAAGCTCGGCGGCAGCTTTGTCCAACTCGCCTTCCTGCCAGAAGACGACTCCCAAGGTGTAGTGAGCCTCCGGCAGGCCGGGGTCTAACTCGATCGCTCTGCGCAACGCGGTCGTGGCGCCGTCGAAGTCTTCCTTTTCCTTAAGCGCCACAGCGAGGTTGTAATAGGCCTCAGCGTAGTCTGGCGCCATGCGGATCAGTGAGCGGTATTCAGCGATGGCTTCTTCCCATTGCGCTTTCTGAAGATACGCCAGACCCAGGTTGTTGCCTGCTGCGGCAGACTGGGGGTTCAATTTCAGCGCCCTTTGAAACTCTTTGATGGCGTTGTCGCCATCGCCCTGGTTGAGCAACACTAAACCCAGGTTGTTGTGGGACTCGGGGTCATCCGGCTTGAGCTCGATGGCTTTGCGGAACGCCGCCGCAGCGTCTACGAGATAATCTTCCTGCTGCAGAGCCGCCCCCAGTGCACTTTGGAACTCGCTGGAGTCCGGCTTCAGCTTGACCGCAGTTTGAAGCTCGCTAATGGCTTGTGCCATCTGGCCCTGTTGCTGGTAGGTCTGGCCGAGATAGTAGTGCGCATCGGAACTGCCGGGCCTCAGGCGCAAGGAATCCTGCAGCTCGGAAGCGGCGCTGGGATAATCGTGCAGCAGATAGTCTGTAACACCTAAGTGGTAGTGGGCGTCGCTGGAATTGGGCTCGAGCCTTATCGCCAACTCGAACTCGCTCTTGGCTCCGAGCAGGTTGCCTCGATGGCCCAGGAGATAACCCAGCGCATCGTGGGGCTCGGCCCAGTCGGGCTGCAGTCGGATCGCATTCTCGTAGCACTTGATGGCACCATCGAGATCGTTGCGGCGCTCGAGCGCCTTGCCCAGGTTCAAATGGGCCGGCGCGAGGTCTGGGTCGATGGCAATGGCTTGCCGGAACTCTATCACGGCCTCGTCAAACTGCCTGGTTTGCATCCAAGCCGAGCCCAGCGCATTGTGGGCTGCCGCCCACTGGGGTCGGGCTTTCAATGCCAGGCGAAGCTCGCGGATGGCCGCCGTCCAGTCCTGCTTCCCGAGCGCCGCCGCGCCCAACTCGTAGTGCCGCTGGGAGGCTGAGGCGTCGTTCGTCGTTTGGGGTACGGCCTGGGAAAGGTGGGCAGTAAGCAGTAAGCAGTAGGCGGTCGGCAGTAGGCAGTAAACCGAACGCCGCCAGAGGATACCAGCTAGGGACGGCGGCATCTCACCCTTCATACGATTTCAGTGTAATTATTACGTATTTGTGCGAGCCTAATGCAACCGCAAGAATATCGATCGGACCTCCTTGGCCCGGGCAACCTCGGCCTGACATGGCGGATATCGGGCGCAGCGCCTTTGTGGGCTGCCTGCTGCCAACTGCTTACCGCCGACTGCTTACTGCCGGCTGCTTTTAACGATTCCCTTGCCTTCCTGTACGTAAACCACCTGGTTGGTCTCAATGTTGCTGAGCAGATCCACCTGCCCGCTCGGCCAGCGGATTTCCACCAAGTCGGCCTTAGTGGCGGGGCCCAAGCCGAAGTGCAGCCGTAAGTCGCTCTGCGAGATATAACTGCCTCCGCTGCGCACCTCGTCGGTTTGAACGTGGTTGCCCACTACCACCCGCACACGCGCACCAATGCCCGTGCGATTGGAGCGCGTGCCGATGGTTTTGACTTTCAGCCAACGGTTCTTGTTGCCACCGTCGTTGCGCAGCAGGGTAGGTGTGTCATTCATGTTGTTGACCACAATGTCGAGGTCACCGTCGTTGTCGAAATCCCCGAAAGCCACACCCCGCGCCGACCGCAACAGTCCGAGGCCGGAGCCGGCGCGCGCCGAAACGTCCTCGAAGCGGCCGTTGCGCAAGTTGTGATAGAGGATCTTTGGCTCCTTAAAGGGTGTGTCGAGACCCGCCAGCTCCAACTCCGGGTAAACGTGCCCGTTAGCCAGGAAGACGTCCTGCCACCCATCGTTGTCGATATCCACAAAGCCGCAGCCCCAACCCAGATAACGGGTGTTCAATCCCATGCCGGCTGACACAGTGGCGTCGCTGAAGGTGCCGTCGCCGTTGTTACGGTAAAGGCTGGAAGTGTCGTCGGAGAAATTCGTCTTGAAGATGTCCAGCCAGCCATCGCAGTTGTAATCGCCCGCCGAGGCCCCCATGCCCCCTTGCTCCTGGCCGTCCTCGCTATAGGCACACCCGGAAGGGATAGCGACGTCAGTGAATGTGCCATCGTGGTTGTTGTGGTAAAGGATGCTAGGCGTGGAGTCGCAAGCCACGTAGATGTCCGGCCAGCCGTCGTTGTCGAAGTCCCCGGTGAGTGCCGTGAAAGCGTAGTGGCCAGTAGTCCTGTAAATGCCGGCCTTCTCCGAAACGTCCTCGAAGGTCCCATCACCTCGGTTGTGATAGAGGATGTTCTTCGAACCCGGCAAACCCTTGGGGCCGCACATCACCGGAATCCCCTTCCAATGGCAGTATTCGCCGGCACCCATGGCAGGAGTTGCTGAAAGGTCCAGGTCCACGTAATTGGCTACAAAGAGGTCGAGGTACCCGTCCTTGTCGTAGTCAACGAAGCAGCAACCCGTGTTCCACCGCGGGCGCGAGCTTTGCTGGGTTAGGCCTGCCTTGGCCGTCACGTCGGTGAACGTTCCGTCGCCATTGTTGCGGTAAAGCACGTTCTGACCCCAATAAGTTACAAAAAGGTCGTCAAAGCCGTCGTTGTCGTAATCGCCGACGCACACTCCCTGGCCCCAACCGGTACGCAGCAAACCCGCCTTAGCGGTGACGTCCGTGAACGTACCGTCGCGGTTGTTGTGGTAAAGGCGGTTCGTGGGATTTTCGATTGTCGATTTTCGATTTTCGATTGTCCGGCTCGACTGAGCTAGGACACCTGCCAGGTTCTGCGGGCTGCGGTCTTCTGGCTTCTGGCTTCTGACTTCTGACTTCTGGTTTGCTGACTCCTGACCGTGGTTTTCCGAGCCCCGAAACCCGAACCCCGAATCCCGGTTCTGCAAGGTCGTTCCGCTCACCAGGAAGATGTCCAGCCACCCGTCCTGATCGTAGTCGAAAAAGGCAACGCCGCAGCCGGTGGTTTCAATGATCCACCGCTTGGTGCGGGGATCGCCAAACACGCAGACAGCATCGAGACCGGCCTGCGGCGCGATGTCTGTCAAGGTGACGCCGAGGGACGCCCCCGCGCTTATGGGTGTGTTGAAGGGATCGAGGTCTCGAGCAGATAGGCGACGCCAGGGGAAAATGGAAGACAGGATGGCTTCGACGCTCAACACTAGACCAGTTCGACTCAAGGAGCGCAGGAAGTTCCTCCTGCTTTTCGGACCTGGCCCTGGGAGCGCGAGCGTCTCGCCCGCACGTCGACGGCATTCCTCGTCCGATCTTAGGCGGGCGAGACGCCCGTGCTCCCAGGTGGAGATTGACGATTTCAGATCGAAGATTGCCAAAACAAAACCCTACCCAGTGTGATTGGTTTTCCTTTGGGTTTGTGCCATTCACAATTCAGTATTCACAATTCATCCCATCTCACTTCTTCGAAATGGAATCAAACTTGATGATTCCCTTCCCTTCCTGCACGTAGACCACCTGGTCTGAGGCGACGTTCTCGAGCGTGTCCACCTGTCCGCTGGGCCAGCGGATCTCGATCCTGTCGGCCTTGGTGGCCTGACCCAGTCCAAAGTGGACGCGCAGATCGTTCTGTGAAGCGTAACCGCCGCCGCTACGCACCTCGTCGATTTGCCGATGGGTGTTAGTAATGCATGTAATACGCGCCCCTATGCCGCTGCGATTGGATTTCGTCCCTACCGTGCGGATCTTCAGCCAGTGGTTTCCCCCCGGTTGGGGTCCGATCGAATCGCAACGCAGCAGTTGGGGGTAGCCGTTCACCGGATTGGTGACGATGTCCAGGTCGCCGTCGTTATCGAAGTCACCCACAGCACACCCGCGCGTGGACGTTGGCTCCAGGATGGCACCTCCCAATTCCTTGGAGACGTCCTTGAAGCGCCCGTTTTTCAGGTTGTAGTAAACGATCTTGGGCTCCTCGTAGCGGATATCGAGCGACAGGCGCTTGATCTCAGGATAGATGTGCCCGTTGCACACGAAGATGTCCGCCCACCCGTCATTGTCGATGTCCAGAAAGGCGCAACCCCAGCCGAGATACCGCGTGTTCATTCCCAGCCCGGCGGGAAAAGTGACGTCGTCAAACCCTCCCTGGCCGGTGTTGTGGTAAAGCGAAGAGGTATCTTCGGAGAAGTTGGTGCGAAAAATGTCCAGCCAGCCGTCGCAATCGTAATCCGCCGCCGCCACCCCCATGCCGGCCTGGGGCTTCCCATCCTGGCTGTAAGCGACGCCGGCGACTATGCCGATATCGGTGAACGTCCCGTCATGATTGTTGCGATAGAGGGCGCTGGGCTGGGAGTCGTTGGCCACATAAATGTCTGGCCATCCGTCGTTGTCAAAATCAGCGCACAGAACTCCCAGCCCATAGGTACCCCGGGCTTGGGTGATACCTGATTTCTCCGAGACATCGGTGAAGGTGCCATCGCCGTTGTTGCGGTAGAGGATGTTCTTGGCCCCGGGCAGCCCGGGCGGCCCGCACGCCACCTGCACGCTCTTGAACATGCAGGGGCCCGACTCGGGCAGCGGCCAGCTCTTGAAGTCCGCCAGGTCGATGTAGTTGGCCACAAACAGATCCAGGTGGCCGTCGCGGTCGTAATCCACGAACGCGCAGCCCGTGCTCCACCGCGTGCGCGCACCAGCCACACCCGCCTTTTCGGACACATCCGTAAAGGTCCCGTCGCCGTTGTTGTGGTAGAGAACATTCTTGCCCCAGTAAGTCACAAAGAGATCATCGAACCCGTCATTATCGTAGTCACCGACGCACACTCCCTGGCCCCATCCGCCGCGAATCAAGCCGGCCTTTTCGGTCACGTCAGTAAAGGTCCCGTCTCGGTTGTTCTTGTAAAGGTGGTTCGTCGGATTTCGGATTGTAGATTGACGATTGACGATTGTCGGGCTCTGGTTTCCCGACTCCTGACTCCTGGCTCCTGACTCCTGGTTTCCCGGCTTCTGACTTCTGACTTCTGACTTCTTGCTTCCTGAATCCTGAATCCTGAGTCCAGAATCCTGTTCTTCCAACCTCGTTCCATTGACTACGAAAATGTCCAGCCAGCCGTCGTTGTCGTAATCGAAGAAGGCCACACCACAGCCTGTGGTCTCCAACAGGTAAAGGTTCTTGTCTTTACCGCCAAAGATGGTCTCGTGGACCAAGCCAGCCTGCTTACCGACGTCGACGAAAGTGACTCCAGCATAAGGGGTCGTCAGCGGCGCGGCGCGAGCTGCCAACGACTTGACCCCCGCATCGATTGCGAGCGCCTCTCCTCGACCGCGAAGCCAAGGCGCGCCTGCCAGGGCGGCAGCCCCCTGTAAGATCTGTCGTCGACTCAGCCTCTTTGACATCCGGTTCGTTGGTGATCCGTTCTGTAGCACAGCGCAGCCTAAGGCCGCAACCAAAAGCAGATTCCTCGCTCCGCTCGGAATGACATGTCATCCTGAGGTCGCCGCGGCGACCGAAGGATCTGCTTTTCTTCTCGCTTAGCGAAGAATCTGGCCATTAGTAGTGCAGGGCTCGCCTCTCAAGCCTTGGGCTTTGGCGTTGCCTTCAGCTCCTCCGGGGTTGATGCGGAGCAAGCAGCAGGGGTAAGGGACGCAGCTCGCGCTTGAGCGGGTCAAGTATGAAACCCAGGGCTTCTAAAGAAACACTCCCGAACAGAGTGCTGTCGCCCTTTCCGCCGAAGATCACCGGCGAGGCTCCTTGACGACCATCGAGGCGAAACAGAACGTCGCCTACGCGGCGCGTAACCCTCGTTCCGTCAGCCAGAGTAAAGGTGCGCCGAGAATGAGGTTTGATTCCCAGCTTGCGCAGTAGGCTCGCGGGGACAACCGAATAAACTGCGCCCGAATCAACCAGCAAACTGAGGCGCACGCGTCGCTGTGGCTTTGCCGGATTAGCGATGCTCGCTTCAATGTGCGTTAGACACATGTCGCGACCCTCTGAAGGGAGTGTAGCAGAGTCATTGCCCGTTTTCGATTCTGGGTTCTTTCCGAGGGCCGTGCCCGGTCGGACTCTCGGCTAGTATGAACGTACTAGAGCCCTGTATTTTTTTATTGACATGATCAATTTCTCTGTGATATAGATACGCGCCGCGTCGGTTTTCTGCTTCTGGCGGCGAGCGAAGTCCGGGAACACGGAAACGCTCCAATCGCCTATCGTTCTCGGTTTGAAAGCTTGGGCCCTTTTCACAGTAAGGGCGAAGCACTTCACTTAACATGCGCTTCTCTATGAGTCGGGTCTGATGGGTTTCCCTGTAGGGGCAGGGTCGCCGCGGCGACTGCCTGCCCTGGACGGACCGTGTTTTGGGCGACCAGTCGCCATGGCGACTCGGCGCTACGCCAGGCAAGGGTGAAGGGAAAAAGGGAGAAGGGGCAGATCATGAAAAAAATCAGAGTATTGCTCATTGCGGCGGTTGTACTCGCAGCAGCGTACCCGGCTGGTAAGACGTTCGGCCAAGCTGTGTTCGGCAGCATCGTGGGGACGGTGACCGACTCCTCCGGTGCCATCGTGCCGGGCGCCAAGATAACCATCACCGACGTCAACAAAGGCGTCAACTTCGAGAGCACCGCCAACGATTCAGGCAACTATGAACAGCCGCACCTGATCGTGGGAACCTACCGGGTGCGGGTTGAGGCTCAAGGCTTCCAGGCCTACGTCCAAGAGAATGTCCAGGTAAACGTGGACGCGTCAACCCAGGTCAACGCCGTTTTGCAACTGGGCGCAGTCACGCAAACGGTGGAGGTGACGGCGGCGGTCCCCATCCTGAAGACTGAGCG
>Ga0182039_10002327_pt1 | contig 10367 bp, 10 predicted proteins | sample sta12Can44000111_FD_125975 | JGI IMG/M metagenome (GOLD analysis project Ga0182039, IMG submission 125975) | Lab enrichment of tropical soil microbial communities from Luquillo Experimental Forest, Puerto Rico - statanox.12C.anox.44.000.111 | ecosystem: Environmental > Terrestrial > Soil >...
ACGTAGCCGAGCACCATCACTGAATTGTCCACGTGGCCGGTGCGCTCGAGAGAAGCGAACATGCGTGGCACACCGGCGGCGAGCACCAGCACGCCGATCATCTGCACCATGGTGACGACTCGAAACACCCAGTCGTCGGTGTCGTAGGCGGACGAGAACCACGAGAAATTGATCCAAGCCCAGCAGATCGCAAAGCTCGCAAAGCCAAAGCCGAGGGCACCGGCGCTGACGTGACCGTCTGCGAGGACTGAGGCGGCCTCGGAAGCGGCAAGGCCAAAGCTGGTGGCAAGGCCTATGCTTCACACTGCACCTCATGAGATGGATCCGACTGTGATCGGCGCTGGCGTTTCCAGCGCGTGATGCCTTTCCAGGTATAGCGCGCCGGTGCATCAGGGCCGGGCCGCTCGTACAGGTACTGATTCTTGTCGTTGTACGCGTGGGCTCGCAGCAGGCCGGCGAGTCGCCACTGTTTCGCGGTGGCCGTCGAGATTCCGAGCGCTTGCGACACTTCGTCGAGCGTGAGCAGGCCGCGGTCGCGGAGTCGTTCGTAGCGCGGTGTCAGATGGTAGTGCTCCCGCACCCGCGCCACCATCATGATGTCTACCGGCTTTCCGGCCTTGGACTGAAAGCCTCGCTCGTTGAGCACACGAGCGATCTCGACGTCCGTGTACTCATCCAGCAAACGATCGATCTCCGCCACGACTTCGGGGTTGGTCCGGCGGAGGGCCCAGGCCGGCGCCGGCCGTGGCACGGTCAGGGTTCGCGTGGCACCGCCGCGGAAACGGACGTGCATCACCAGCTCTTTCCCTTTGAGGAGCGTCACATCCTCGATGATCAGTCGCAGCATGCGTTTCCGCTCACGGACTGGCGTCGCCGGATCATGCCAAAGGCGTGGGACATCGTGTGCGAGTGCCAGGATGCGTTGGCGCTGTTCCTCCGTGAGGGCCGCGCAGTCGGCGTCGTGCTGCTGACGGTACCGGTCCTGGGCTTCGGTGAGCTGCCGTAATTTCTCATTCCAGTCGGCCTCGAGCGAATCGGCGACCAATCGGTTGTTGGGATCGACGCGCATGAAGCGCTGACGCGCGAGATCAGCGTCGTACTGTGCGCGTTCGATCGCCTTGCGTCGGAGCGCGTCACCTTCGTCCAGCCGCGCGTGGAGTTCCTGCTGGACGCCCAGACTCACCTCGAGCGCCAGAGGACTGACGGCATCGATCACCAGGGCGCCAATCGTGTCATCAATGGACGTGCCGGTGATGTGTTGGCAGAGCGCATGCCCGTGTTGAATGCCTTCGCGTTGACACATGTAGATCGGGAAGAGCGTGCCGTGGGCGTGCCGATAGCGCACGGTCATCCGTAGCCCGCACTTGCCACAGATCACCAGCCCCTGTAAGAGGGCCGGCCCTTCGCGGGGCGGACTCCGCCGGCGATCGTGCCCATGCACCGCGGCGTTCTCGCGGAGCATCGTCTGGTGCTCTTCGAATTGCTCCCAGCTGATGTACGCCGGATGTGCGTCATGCACGAGCGCGATCCACTCCTCCTGGGGGCGTTTGCGATACTTGCGATCCAGTTTGCGGTGGTGTGTCCGTCCGTACACAAAGGCCCCGGCGTAGCGCGGGTGATGGAGCACGAAGAGCGTGCGCGGATGATCGAGGGGGCCCCACACGACGTCACCTTTCCGTGGACCATGCCAGTACCGGCGCGGAAATGCCAAGCCTTCCTCGCGGAAGCGCTTCACCGTCGCGGTTGCCGAGCCGGTGCGACGAAAGGTCTCGAAAAACACGCGAATGGTCTGCTGGACCTGCTGGTCGGGATCCAGCACCACGCGGCCGGTGGCGTCATAGACGAAGCCGATCGGGATGCGACATTGCAGCTCGCCGCGACGGGCTTTGTTCAGCATGCCGCCGATCAGCCGCGCGCGCAGCACGTGGAGCTCGGCCTCTGACATCGTCCCTTTCAAGCCGAGGAGCAATCGATCATTGAAATGCGCGGGATCGTAGATGCCGTCTTCGTCGAGGATCAGGGTGTCGGACAGGGCACAAATTTCGAGCAACCGGTGCCAGTCCGTCGAATTGCGCGCCAAGCGCGAGACCTCAAGGCCCATGACGATTCCGGCCCGGCCCATGCCGACTTCGGTGACCAAGGTCTGGAAGCCGGCGCGATCGATGGCGGATGCGCCGGACAAGCCCTGATCGCGGTCGACGACGATGATCTGATCGTGCGTCCAGCCGAGCGCGATGGCGCGCTGTTGGAGGGCATACTGACGTTGCGTGCTTTCGGTGTGCTCCAAGACCTGCCGGAGCGACGATTGTCGGATGTAGAGATAGGCGTGACGTTTCAGGTGGCGCGCCTGCACCTTGCTGTGGGCATCAGTGGTCATGGATGCGCCTCCATACGGGTGGTCGTCAGGACCATCGTGACCAGTAATCGAGCCACGTCCCCACGCAGGCCTGCTGGCAGCGCCTGCACGGTCTCCTGCGGGCGCCGTTCACCTGTTGTCGGCGCCGCACACGTCGACCAGGCCCGGATCCAAGCCGCCATGCCTCGCCGCATCAAGAGCGCCAGGCCCAAGTCGCGATCGCCACGCGTGCCCTCGAGCACCGCACGGCGCAAGGTTTCGTAATCGACCGCGGCGCTGTTCGGCACGACCGAGGCTGGCTCCCGGCCCCCTACGCCCGCCGTTTTTTTTCCTGTCGCATCAGCGCCCGCTCGATGCTTCGCGGATGCACGGTCGTCGTGAAGCGCTCCGCGACACGGCGAGCCAGCTCCGCGGGCCGCACGGAGGGCTCGCGTTTCCGCGCATCCTCGAGAAAGGCGACGATCTCGGCCGTCAGCTTGTGGCCCCCGTGCGGCCCGCGCTTCTTCGGCAGCAGCCCGGCCAGGCCCCGCTGTTGGAACGCGTACTGCGCTTGGTAGAACGATGGGCGTGAGAAGTGAAACGCTGCAGCCGTCGGCCCGATCGGCTGCGCCTCGACCCCGACGCGCCGGATCATTTCGTATTTGACCTGGACAACATCGCGGGGATCGAAAAACTCGTGCGTGGCAAACACCGGGTCGGTCACCCGGTCGGCGTGCCGATACAGCGTCGCCTCGGCGCGTAAGGTCTCGAGCTTGGGATCGCGAGCGGGCGGGCGGGGTCGTGCGGGCATGCTGTGTAAAGTAAATTACGACACTATATCTCGTGGTGTCAAGGCCCAATCGCCACAAGACGGCTGATCCATCCGCACAAACACTGACGTTGCGAACCGTCCAGCCTGCCGTCACGTTCCCTGCTTGGTGACGCATCTCGGCATATTTATCCTTACACGCGCGGCAGAATTCACTTAACACTCCATCTCCCAGATGCCACACCAGGCTCATCGCTCCACCTCGGCAATCAACGCGGCGAGTCGAAGCAGGTCTGACACGCGACCATACGCGCGCCCGGCGGCCATCGTGACGAACGGATCGGGTTCAGCCACATCCGTCCACGTGCTCGGCAGCGCGGCCAGGGTGCCCGCGTCGTCGTAGTAGAAGACTCGGTATTCACCCCATGTCTGCCGAACCGCGACCAGCTCGAATGTCCGGTCGGTCAGCGGATGAAAGGGATGGGTAACCCGAAAGATTTGCCGCGGAGGAGCCTCATCGACCGCAGTTGACGGTTTTGGCCAAAGGGAAAGTGGAGCAAGGCGGCGTCCACTACGTGAAACGCAATTTCGTCGCCGGTCGCGCGTTTCGCGACGTGCACGACGCAAATGAGCGGGTCCTCGTCTGGTGCCTGGAAACGGCCGGTCGCCGGATTCATGGGACGACCAAGGAGCAGCCGCTGGCGCGCTTCGACACCATCGAGCGCGAGCAGTTGTTGCCGTTGCCCGCGACGCCGTACGCGTTGGCGACCTGGAAACAGGCCAAGCTGCATCCGGATTGCCACGTCGTGTTCGATCACGCGTTCTATTCCGCGCCCCATCGGCTCATCGGGCAGAAGCTCTGGGTGCGCGGCGCCGACACGAGCGTCCGCCTCTTTTGCCAGCATGAGCTCGTGGCAACCCATCCCCGGGCGATCCGGCGGGGGCAGCGACTGACGAATCCGGATCATCTGCCGCCGGCCAAGGTAGCCGGCCTGCTCGCAACGCCGGCCAGCTGCGTCCGCCGGGCCGACGAGATCGGGCCGGCGACGAGTGAGGTCGTGGGCCGGCTCCTCGGCGATCGGCCCCTGGATCGGCTGCGGACCGTGCTGGGTATTCTCAAGCTCGCGCACAAATTCAGTCCCCGCCGCCTCGAAGCCGCCTGTGCCCGGGCGCTGCAGTACGACGATCTGACCTACGGCACGCTAAAACGCATGCTGGATCGCGGCCTCGATCAGACCCCCTTGCCAGCGGCGCCGCCGATCGCGGCCCCCACGAGCGCGCCGTTGTTTGCGCGACCGGTCACCGATTTCTTTCCCCCAACAGGAGGTGGGTCGTGCAATTGAATCATCAGCTCGTGCCGAAACTGAAGAATCTCCGGCTCTCGGGCATTCTGGCGACGCTCGAGGTCCGCACGCAGCAAGCCATTACCGAGAAGCTGTCCTATGTGGACTTCCTCGAGCGGTTGGTGGAAGACGAAGTCGAGCGACGAGCGCAGAAGCAATTGCAGCTCCGCCTCCGCCGCGCGACGGTCGATCTCGGGAAGACGTTCGAGGGCTTCGATTTCTCCTTTAACCCCTCGATCAATCGTCAGCAGCTCTTCGACCTGGCGACCTGCCGGTTTGTCGAGCGGCACGAGACCGTGCTCATTCAAGGCCCCGCGGGCGTCGGAAAATCGCACCTGGCGCAGGCGCTCGGGCACGAGGCGTGTCGCCGCGGCTTCGACGCCGTGTTCATCTCCGCGGCCCGCATGCTCGGCCATCTGCACGGCGGGCGTGCCGATGGGACCTACGAACGGCGGCTCCTCACCTACACGCGGCCCGACGTCCTCATCCTGGACGATTTCGGGCTCAAGCCCTTGCCCGCCGCCGGGCCCGAGGACTTCTACGAAGTGATCAATGAACGCTACGAACGCGGCGCGTTGATCATCACGTCGAATCGCGCGTTCACTGAATGGCCCGACTTGTTTCAGAACCCGCTCCTGGCCTCCGCCTCGCTCGATCGACTCGCGCACCACGCGCATCAGATCGTGATCACGGGTGACAGTTTCCGCGCGAAGGGCCGTCGGCGCGACGGCAGAAAGGAGTGAAGGTGGCGCGACCGATCGACGATCCAGGGGGGATCCCAGGTATGGGCCCCCTCGAGATCGTCGTTCGTAGGGCATCCTACACGGTCGGCGTTCCGAGAAACGGCCTATGGATCCTGTCGGACCCGTGGAAAACTCACAGAACGAGTTTCCCACCGGTCCTTGGACGCGCACAGGACGCGCGCCCACAGGGTCCACAGGCCCTCATCGTTGGTCGTCATGAAGAAGGAAAACACACCGGAGAACGGTAGGCACGGCGTGATGAAAGTGGCCCCCGATCAAGCAAAAATGAGTGGCTCCCTACGGGCGATATTTGACATTTGGGCGGTTCGGCCGCCCTTTTCCATCGAATCGGCAAGGACGTGTTTTTCGCACTTTCCTCCTTTCGCTGGCTCAACGGTCTGTGATAATGCTGAGCTGTTACCGCGAATGGAGGGCCTATGCGACAAGCTCACACAGCCGCACTGATCGCATTGGCGTGTTTGCGTCGCAGGTGTCGTCCACGCGGCGGACCATCAGGGCAGTCAGTCGTGTGGCGTGACGTCCAAACCGTCAAACGGGGGCACCGTTGCCATTCCGAACGGCGGCGCTTTTGCTGTCGAGGGCTAAATACTCTACGTGAGGGCCGACAAGCCCGGAGACGCCCATAAGCTAATGCCCCGTGTAGAAAGGACGCCAGCTCCGAACCTCCGCCGAGATCCCAACCTCGTCTCGGTAATCATTCCGGTTTACGGCGAAATCGAGAGCGCCCGGACAGCCTTGACCTCGGCGCTCGATCAGACCTACCGGCCCATCGAGGTCATTATCGTGAACGACGGATGCCCGAACAGCGTCGAGCTGGAAGCGACCATCGCCCCGTTCCGGTCCGCCATCCGGTATGTCATCCAGCCTCACGGAGGCGCTGGCGCCGCGAGGAATTCGGGAATCATCCAGTCGACCGGAGGCCTCATCGCGTTCCTCGACGCTGATGACCGATGGCGGCCCGATTTCCTGGCGGAGGGAGTGGCGTCCCTCAATCGCATTCCGCGATGCGACCTTGTCTATTGCGATGCGCTCATCACCGGCAGCTCTCCGCGCGCTGGACGCCGGTTCATGGAGACCTCGCCGTCGAAGGGGCCGGTGACGCTGGAAGCCCTCCTCCTGCAGCGATGCAACGTGATTACTTCGTGCGTGCTCGTTCGAGCGTCGGCGCTCTTCGAGGTTGGGCTGTTCGACGTCGCGCTGCGGCGCGGGCAGGACTACGACCTGTGGCTGCGAATGGCAGAGCACGGCTGCCGGTTCGCCTATGACCGCACGGTCCGAGTCGAGCGGACGGAGCGTTCATGGGGCAGCCCGGAGGAAAGCATCGCGGACGTCGAGCGGCTGCTGAGTGTCTTGACGAGGTTCGAGAAGCGGACCAACCTGACCCCGGAAGCTGCCGCGGCCATTCGCACGAGAATCGAATGGGCGGGCGACCGGCTCCTCCTCGAGCACGCGAAGCGCGCGCTGGAGCTGCACGACGTCCGCGGCGCGCGTCAGCAGTTGGTCGGCATTCGAAGGAAGTCGGTCAAAGCGCGAGCCGTACTCGCGGCGCTCCTGCTCGCCCCCTCGTTGACGCCTGTCCTCTACAGGTTCTGGCGACACCGGTACCAGCGACGGCGGACGACAGCCTGATGAAGGACTAGATGGGATCGCGCCCGTCCGAGACCGCCGATACCTGCTGCAGCCATACGATCAGCGGCATGAACCAGACCGGGGCCACGCGCCCCTTCAGCCACGCCGCGGCCGCCCGAGGCAGGACGTAACGGCGTCTGACGAACGGCGACGGCTTCAACACGACCATCCGTGCGAGGTCGGTCGCCACGGATCGCGCATATCGTGCGTCCTCGGCGTCGTCATGCTGCAGCTCGAATGGAACCGTCACGGACGCGGGATACGCTCGGCTCAGCGCCTCAACCTGAAACTGTCGATCTAGGACGAGTGCCACCGGCAGACTCATCAGGAAATCAAAGACGTCCGGATCCAGAAACGGCGCGAACACCTTCGGGAGAAACCCGAGGAGACCATAGGGCGCCCACGCAACCTCGCGCCGGGTCCGGTTCCAGAAGACGAAGGCGTTGCCCGCATTGGGGCCGCCCATGTGACGAACGACCTCGGTCTTCAGCCTCTCGGTTGCCAGCGCGTAACTGAAGCGCCGGCGCGCCGGCGCGGTGAGCAGGTTATCAAGGGCCTGCTCCAGTCCGTGGACCTCGTACTGGAGCAGCTGCTGAATGGCTCCGTCAACGTCCTGACGCTCGAACACATCCGCCATCGCCCTGGGCATCGGCCAGCTCTGTGTCAAGGTGTCGCCGGCGATCCCGTCGTACACCACGGCCGGCTGCCTGAGCAGGTGATCGCGGACCGGGAGGAACTGGACGTGTTCATCGGAGCAGAACTCGGTGAGGATATTCTTGCGCCAGCTCGGCGGCGAGGCGGCGGGTCTCTCGATCGATCACAAGGAGCGGCAGCTGCAGCTCGCGTGTGATGAGGCGCGCCAGATTCTCGTCGTCGTTGCACCGGGGAGGGTAGTGGCGAACGGTGAGGCACGTGGAAGGGCGGACGCCGTGCCGCAACAGCGCGAACAGAATGTGACGCGAATCCTTGCCGCCGGTGATCGGCAGCGTGACCGCTTCGCCCGACGGCAGCCTCCTGCCCACAGCGGCGGCAAACCGGTCCACGAACTCGCTGACCGCTTCACGGCGGCCGATCGTCGCCGGCCGCGGGTTGGCCGGACGCTGCGACTCGAACCGGAGCACTCCCTCGCTCCATGTCAGACGGCTCGCCGGTGGAACAGCGCGTATCGCCGCGAACGGCGTGTCGTCGCCGATGAAGAAGTTCAACCGGAGAAAGACCGCGATCGCCGCATCGTCGAGAACCGGCTGCACGCCGCGGGAGAGAATCGCCGTGATTGAGGGCGAGCAGACGATGTCACGGCCTCGAGTGGCGTAGAAGAGCGGCCGCATCCCGTACCGGTCGCTCTCGATTTCGAGGGTGCCGTCGTGCCACCGCCAGGCGGCGAACACGCCGTCGTCAGTCGGCAGATCCGGCCGGGGAATCCGGTGTCCGAAGAACGCCGTCTGCAATCCAGCGACCACCGGGCGGCCATCCTGCGTCGAAACCTGGACGAATGGCGCGCTTGCCTCGTCGGCCGCACGAGCGCTGATCTCCCGGTTCATCCGCGACCACTCTACCCTACCGCGTTGGCGAAACAATTTCCGCTGCGTCTGAGCTTCGGATCGGAATCACGCGCGTTTGCGCCTCGCTGCCGGTCGGGCCGACCGTGGCCTTCGCCGGCTTTTTCTTCTTGGTACTGACCGCGTCGAGGCTCTTCTTCAACGCGTCCATCAAGTTGACGACCCTTGCCGGCGCTTCGACCGCTGGCGCAACGATCCCCTCGCCGGCAATTTTCGCCTCGATGATGCGCTTCAAGCCTTCCCGGTATTCGTCCTTGTAATTCGCCAAGTCCAGCGGTCCCTCGAACGTCGCGATGACTTGCTTGGCGAGCTTCACTTCTTCCGGCTTCACCGTCGGGCCACCGAGTGCAGTTCCTCGACGGTATCGATGCGGCGATTTCTCCGGCGTGATGCAACGTGTACATGGCAATCCCAGGCTCGTGGGCCTTACGGCGACCAGGTACTCCCGCCCGTAGAGCGCGAGCTTGCCAGTGCGGCGGGAAAGACCTGGATGGGATTGTTTACGAGGCTGACCTTTAGAAACGCCTTCCACGTCGGTCGTGCAGCCAGCCTTCGTCCAGCCGTTTTCATCGCGTTGGGCGGCCAATTCGGCAACCCGGAGTTCCGTTCCGCTCTCTAGGCTTTAGACTGACGCAGCGTTTTTTCTTTGCAAGAAGGAGAAATGCCGCGGGCTGGCCGTCTATAAAGAGCGGAAGTGAGACGGAGTTGCGAGTCCAAAATTGGTCGGCGCCCTGGATAGATTGGGAAGTGGCCGCGTAAGGTGGGAACTGTGATTTTACCGATCTCGCTGATCCCTGCCGCTGATCGGCGCAGGAGGAATGGGCGAGGTGTGTCGCGCTCGAGACCTCAAGTCTCAGCGTGATGCTGTATCGCTTCGCGGAGTGTCATGACGATTTCTGAACGAACGGTCGGGCGCGTCACGATCCTCGACATCGACGGCCGAATTACCGTCCAAGACGGTGCCACCGAGTTTCGACACGCAGTTCGGCAGCTCGTCCGGCGCGGTCGCTTGAACCTTGTTATCAATCTGCGGGGAGTTCCGTACATCGATAGCACCGCGCTTGGCGAAATCGTGCGCACGTACACGACCGCGACACGTTTGGGCGGCGCGCTCAAGTTGCTGAACGTCCACGGCCGCGTGCATGACCTCCTCGTGACGACCCGCCTATTGTCCGTCTTCGACTCATTCGATACCGAATCCGATGCGGCCCGGAGTTTTGGGACCGTGCCCACCGCCGACGCACACAATCCGGCTCGCGACTGACGTATTTCGCTATAAAAATTGCCCTTACGCGACAATCGAGAATGGCTCTCGCTCCCAATATTCGCCTCGGACCGTACGAAAACCGCAGGTCGGAATCGCCGCCGCGGAGCACGTCGAACACGTAGTAGACGAACGCGTGGTCCTTGGCGACGGTGCGATGCTGGAGAGCTTGAAAGGACGACCGCTGACCGAGGGCGACTATCTCGCCGTCGACTAAGACTTGGATCGGCTTTCACTGAGGCCGCCGCGGCCGTCACGCTGGGGTGGTTGGCCATGCGTCGCGCGGCGTGAATGCAAGAGGACGCGAGTCGCGCTTCTCGGCGAGGCACCCGTGCTGTGCGAAAACTCGACCCATGGCGCTACGCGGCCTCGCGATAGTAGAACTTGAGCAACCCGCCAAGGCGCTCACGACACCTGACGGGTCCTGTTCCGATCACGGTTGTCGTCGGTGCGATGAGGGCGTTGCCCAGACCTTGGTGCGGACGTTCTTCATGATAATGACGGATAAATGCTCGGATGGCCGCGCGGAAGTGCGGTTCGCCGAGGAGCACCATGCGCTCCAGGCACTCGGACTTGGCGGACTCGACAAACCGGGCGGCAAATGCGTTCAAATTGGGACTCCACGCCGGCAGGACCAGTGGCGTTACGCCACTGTCACTAAGTGCTAGATTTCATAATTATGATGACGTATTGTGCTTGTACTC
>Ga0182039_10002329_pt1 | contig 10367 bp, 12 predicted proteins | sample sta12Can44000111_FD_125975 | JGI IMG/M metagenome (GOLD analysis project Ga0182039, IMG submission 125975) | Lab enrichment of tropical soil microbial communities from Luquillo Experimental Forest, Puerto Rico - statanox.12C.anox.44.000.111 | ecosystem: Environmental > Terrestrial > Soil >...
GAAGAGCGACAGCTTTTTCCGACGCTTTGCCAAGCAACCAGATCCACTGGGAATGCCGCTGGAATTATACGAGGACGATTGTCCGTAGAAGATCATCAACATTTCCGGTAAGAGAAGGAGAGAAGGCGATGAATCAAAGAACAGGTTCCCGGCTGGGTTTTGTGATTTGCCTGGTAGTGTTTGCGCTGGTGCCCGCCATCTGTAGTCACGAACCTACGGTCCGTTCGTGTAGACAATAGCCAATGAGGCAGGCTCCTGAGGCACGATGCCCTGTCTTGCGGAGGACTTGGATGCTGTCAGCCGTTCGCCTGCGAGTCGTTGCCCTGCTGCTTCTCTCGACATCCGTAAACGCCCAGGTCCCACATCTCTCGAAAACGGTCGAGCAGTTCGTGACGCGTTCGAGCATCGAAAACCGTTCTCAGCCATGCGCGCATCATCGACGGGACCGGTGCTTCGGTACTTGAAGATCGGAATATCGTTATCGAGGGCGGCAAGATCTCCGCGATCCAGAAAGGCGCCGATGTAGTGCCGGCCGAAGACACAACGGTGCTTGACCTCCACGGGTACACCGTCATCCCGGGCATCGTTGGCATGCACGACCATCTCTTTTACATTGCGCGGCCGAATCTCGACAGTCAGCGGCATTTCGATCAGCCGGATGTCTCCCCGCAGATGACCTTCTCGCCGCGGCTTTATCTTGGCTGTGTCGAGTTGATGTCTTCCTTATTCTACGGTTCCACTTCTCCTTAATGCTTGCGCATGGCCTTCTTACCCGCAGCGGCTTGCTGGCGAGTGAGGGCGACCAGCTTATTTATGTTCTGGGGAGTGGCATCGTAGCCGGCTATGGTAGCTCCGATGATCAGATCGGCGTCCAGCACACCAATTCCGACATGCGTCTCCGCACCCTGGGTCACAACCCCAGCCATACTCTGTTGGCTTACGGTCGGTACGGAAACAGGCTTGTATCCAGGAACACTCTTACTCTTCTCAACCGCTTCCTGAAACGCTGACGATGCGTCACTGGGAGTCGCATATTGATCAACGCTGAGGGTCACCTTCTTCGACCCGTCGGCATTCGCGTAAATGACGAGCCTCGTAGCTCTGGCGCTGGCCGCAGCAGCCTGGTTTTCGCCCGTGCTGGCTTCGTGCGTCACTTCCGGGAAGAAGTGACTGACCACGCTCAGGGGAACGACAACCGAGCGGGGGAGCACAGAGCCCGCCGCAGCCCCCGCGGATGATTGAGATTGCGTGCTCGCCGGCAGTGACAGGGTCACGAGTACCGCAATCGACAGTGCCAACAATAACGTCGGTCGTCCCATGCGTTTATCCATTGTCGTTACCTCTCTTGAGCTTGGTTTGTTAGCCGTCCCAAATTTTACTTCGAAACTGGAAAGGTGTAATTTGCTCCAACACTTGACTCCAGCCAATTCCTTCCAAGTGGGGCATTCTCAATGTGATCGTCTTTGAAGCTCAAATTGGTGCTCCAGGATCCGGTAATCGGCATTGATAATGTTGCCACTCCCATGAGCTGCCGGGAATTGGCTCGAGTGAACGGCGGAACAAAAGCAAAGTGTTCAGGTATACGCTCTTTCCAAGAAATTCTCTGTGCTCGAACCATCCTGTATACCGCTGAAAACGGATCCTAGCCGCGCCCTCTGACGTGAAGGTGTTAAGTGCGTCGAGCGAGAGAGACGTCGTTTGATGGCGCCAATCGGCGCGTTCCGGATTCTGCTCGCGTCCGATGTTAATGTCTCCACCCCAGGTCTGCTGCACGTACGAACGCGCGATGAGGCTTGCAAGGCGCCGACCGACACCGTCCATACGGTCGACGCCTCCTGCCCTGCCACTTTGGCAGGTGCGGGGCTGCCGATTGAAACCAAGTCCGCCTGTGAAATAGCAAAATTCTGGCTGGGGCTCCGGATCTGTAATTTGTCGTTCGTGGTCGCGATTGTTAAGCTGTCGAAATCCATTGCTTCTGGGGTGCTTCCTGGAGCCGGCAGACTCCTGGCGTGGAGCGATGTCTTATGTCGAACTTCCAACTGCTTTACCTGATTCCAGGAGAGAGTGACAGGCGAACCGGCATCCAGCGTGAAGACAACCTGCTTGTCATTAGCCTCCTGAAAGCTGCCGAATAGCTCGTGTCCGTTTCGGGGTATCAAAATGTCAGTCTCAGCGGGCTCCAGTGTTTGACCGTTGGCCAACATTGGCGAGTCCAATGCGAGTAACAAGGGCGGGTATACAGCAGAGGAGCCGATAATTCATCGCTTGCAGCCTCCATTACTCAGAAGGAGCTCCACCAAACTAAACACGAGCCCTACGGCAGTGCTTGCGCTGAGACAAAGTCGCACATTACACCACCGCGCAAAAGATGTCGAGCCTTTGGCTTTCCGTCAAGCAGAGACAAATTGCACGCCAACGCGGTATAGGAAATCACCAGCAATCTTCGGCCAAACAGACCGGTTGCCCGCTCCGACCGCTCCGATAAAAGGGTTCTCGTGCTTGACGACTCCGGCTATAATCGGTTGCCTTCCTCTCTGGCCGGGAGTTTACGAATGCCTGATTTGAACCGCTGTCGCTCCGTCGAAAGCCCCTTCAAACAACCTTTCACTTGACCGGCCAATCTTTCCTCATTTTTCGGCTGTGGCGACGTGCTGGAGTTGCGAAGCGATGGCGAGGAGTCGCTTGTCCAGCCGTTGCAGCTTGCGCTTGGCTTTTTCATCGCGGAGCTGGCGACGATACATCTCCAGGAGATGGCGGGTCGCCGCCAGTGCTTGGCAGATTCCGGGAAGGTCGGCATGGATGATGCCCTTGGGAACTGAGAGTGTGGGCAGGCGATGGCGTTGAGCCGCATTCTGGCGGGCCTTGTGGTATTCGCGCTGCAAATCCTGTTGCGTGACCTCTACGTAGCGTAAGGTCATGCGGATATCGTTGTGGCCGAGCAGGTGCATCAGGGCCGGGAGACTGACCCCGAGTCGGAGCATTTCGGTAGAAAACGAGTGCCTCCTATTCCTCATGCGGAATAGTCGCCACTATTCCGAGTCCCGAACTATTGCCGAGTGACCAGAAAGGCCAGTCGTGCTGAGGCCGAAATTGCTGGTCAATGAGGAGAGTCGGCCTGCCAATCACTCGGCATAGTTTCCGGGTGCCGCGAAGAGGCAATATCGGCATGTTTTACAGACTATTGAGGAAGCCAAGGAGCCGGTCCCCAGGTCGAAAGCGTCTGAATTTGGCGTTCAACGGCTGGGTTTTCTCGAGCGCTTTCTCCTTCATCGCCAAGGTGGCCTCCAGATAAATCTGAGTTGTTTCCACCGATTCGTGCCCCAGCCACAGGGCAATAACCGAGCGATCCACGCCCCCTTGCAGCAGATCGAGGGCCATGGTGTGGCGAAGTCGATGGGCGGTGACGCGTTTCCCTTTCAACGAGGGGCAGACCTGGGCGGCGGCCTTGACATGCTTGACCAACAGGTAATGGACGCCGTCGGGGCTGAGGCGGGTTCCTCGGGCGTTGGGGAACAGGATCTGCCCGTCCCCGCATGGCGGTTCGCGGAGCCAGGCTTTCAACACGGCGCCCGTAGGTTTGGCCAGAGGGACGCATCGTTCTTTGCGGCCCTTCCCAATCACATGAACATGCGCACCAGTACCGAGCGTGATGTCGTCGCGTGTCAGTCCGGTCATTTCGGACAGACGGAGCCCCGTCTGCACGGCCACCAAGAGGAAGGCGTGATCGCGCCGGCCGAACCAAGTACGTAGGTCAGGCGCGGCGAGCAACGCCTCGACTTCCGGACGCGTGAGAAAATGCACCTGGGTGCGCGTGAAGCGCTTGCTGGGGATGGCCAGCACGCGTTGGATCTGAGCGGCATGGGCCGGTGCTTCGAAGGCGGCATACCGAAAGAAGGAGTGGATGGCGGTCAGGCGCAGATTCCGGCTGCGTGCGCTCAGACCTCGATGCTTCTCCAAGTCATCGAGAAACGCCACGATTGATTGAGGCCAGCAGCCGGCGTATTATGGGTGGGTGATCCCGAAGATTGGCCGGTTAAGCGACACAATTTTGAATAACAGAGCGTTAGCGGCCTGCTTCGCTTTTCTTGTGGTATTTCCAACGACACTGTCGCTTGCAGCCGATGCGGGCCAGGGACTTTCGCCGGCGGTCAAAGCGCAGATCGACGCTCTCGTACAAAAGCAAATTAGTACCGGGGCCGCACCGGGAATCGCCGTGGCATTTACGAAGAATGGTCAGACCATCTACGAGAAAGCCGATGGAGTGCGCGACATATCGTCAAAGGCGCCGATGCTCATCACCACCCCGCAGCCCATCGGGTCCATCACCAAGCAGTTCACAGCGGTTGCCATTCTCATGCTGCAGGAGCAGAACAAACTCTCGGTCGACGACAAGCTCTCGAAATTCGTGCCCGAATACGTTGATGCTGACAAGGTCACGCTGCGGCAGATGCTCAATATGGTAAGCGGAATCTCCGACAACGATCCCGCCATCTATGGCGATCACCTCCAGCAGCCGATCACGCGCAAAGAAATGTTTGTCAATCTTAACAAGCTGCCGCTGATGTGGAAGCCGGGCACTCACATGGTCTATACCAATACCAATTACAACTTGCTTGGATTGGTAGTAGAGCGCGCCTCCGGACAGTCGTACCTGAGCTATTTGCGGGAGAAGATTTTCCTCCCCCTCGGAATGTCATCCACCTCGACGGCTGACCAGCCACCGCCCGGTATGGCGAGTGGATATTCTCACGATAAACCGGGACAGCCGTTCGAAACCCGTGCAGAGCTCCACCCTGACTTCTCATTCAGCACCGGCAACCTGTCTCGACGACGCAGGACCTTTTGAAGTGGGATTCCGGCCTGCTCGGAGGGAAGGTGCTGAAGCCAGCGTCACTGCAGACCATGTTTGCTGTCCCGGGGGATGGCAAAATCAGAACCATTCTGGAGACAGACAAGCGATTCCCGGCGCTGAAGAACGTCAGCGATGGCGAGCCGACGGTTTACGCGATGGGCTGGATGCTCCCGAACCCACACACCAGGTGGCACGGCGGTCACACCTTCCTTTTTGAGTCGACCAACGCGCTTTTCGATGACGGCTACAATATCGGGATCATCGGCAATGTTCGGGACGGTGGGTATTTCGAGCCGGAGAACTTGGCCACTGAAATCCATAACATGCTCAACCCAGCCGTGCACATTCCGCCACTCACAGTGATTGTGAGGCACCCGTCCGCCACCCCCGATACGCCGGAGGTAGAGTAATGCATACGGTTTCACGCCGCAATTTCGTTAACACATTGGCTGGCGTGCCGTTCCTGATGGCGGCGGGGGCCAGAGCTTTCGCGCTTCCGCAGAGCAGGGCGCTCACCAGTGCCCAGAAGGAAGCAGTTGAGGCCATCCTGCGCAAGCTGGTGGACAGCGGCACGGTGCCCGGCGTCAGCTACTCGATCGGGAACGCAAGTGAGACCCTGGCGGAGGGCGCCTTTGGCGCAAGAGTCCTCGATCCCCGGATGCCCATGGACAAGGACACGCGCTGTGCGTTAGCTTCCGTTAGCAAACAGTTTGTCTCGGCGGCCTGCTACCTGCTGCAACAAAAGGGCGCTCTGTCTGTCGATGCGCCAATTTCAAAAGATCTGCCTGACTATGTCCATGGCGGCGGAGTAACGCTCGCGCAGGTGCTGAGCATGCGAAGCGGTGTTTCCATGGAGGACGAAGCCTGCGAGAAACCGGTCGACGGCAAACTTGATGGCGCAGCGTTGATTGCCAACCTCAACAAGCAGAAACTCGATTTTGCGCCGGGGAGCCATTTCGCCTACAGCAACTGCGCGTATAACGTGGCGGGGGTGATCATAGAGCGTGTGTCGAAGATGAGTTATGCGAGCTTCATCGAAGAAAATTTCTTCAAACCACTGGGAATGATGTCGTCCTACCAACTGGGCTCGCGCGAGGATTCGAACTTCGCTCAGGGCTACGGCAAGGAACCGAATGGCTGGAAGCCTGAGCCTCCGACGCCGGCCGATAAGGCATTTGCATCCGGAAATCTCGTCTCCACGCCGGAAGACATGCAACGCTGGGACCGCTCCCTCTTGAATGCGACGATTCTGTCGCGCGAAACCCTGAAGAAAATCTGGACGGTACCGAGCTCGCACACGCACTATGCGAGCGGCTGGTTTATCGAGCCCAGTGGAATCATGTGGCATGCCGGCACTCTCGCCGGCTATGGGACCAATAACATGCTGGTTCCGGGACCGGCTACGCAATCGTGCTACTCGCGAATACGCCGCAGACCGAACATTGGACTCCGGCGAACGTAACCGTTGAGATGTACAATGCCGGCAGCCTGGGGCCGAAGCTGCCGCCACTGCTGAAGCGCGTGCGGACCACGCTGCCGCACTAGGCGGCGCAGTACACGATACAAACTACTCAGAGCAAGGCTAAACCTCCGGCGGGCATCAACCAGGAAAGCAATCTTGCAGCATATTCTATAGTTCTCGGAGCGGGATTTGCGGGTCTGTGGTCTGCGGTCGGTGCCGCACGGGCGCTGGACGGGCGCGGGATTGGACCAGAGCGGGTAGAGGTGACCGTTGTGAACGTTACACGGTGCCATTCCATCCGAGTTCGGAACTACGAGGCGCAGATCTGAGTGACGCGCGCGTTCCGCTTGCTGACGTCCTCGATCCCATAGGCGTGCGACTGATAGTGGGAGAGGTCTTTGCTGTTAACACCTGTCGCTCCTGAATTACTTGGATCGCGAACGCTCTGAACAGGAAGGCATGTTCAATGACTCAGAAAAAAGCCCAAACAAAGCTGCACGAAGATCGGGAAATGAAAAATACTCTCTTCGTCAACGCGAATGTCATTCTGGACCCTCGAAAAAAGCCAGAACCCAACATGAGTGTGTTGGTCGAGGACGGCCGGATAACGACCATTACACGAGAGAGTATCGATCGCTCGGGTAAACAAGTACTCGACCTGGGCGGCAAGACCCTCATGCCTGGCCTTATCGATTCGCATGCCCACATTACAGGGCTGTCCCTCAGTCCGAAGAACCGCAAGTATCCGATAGCCGAGATTGTCGTTGCCGCAGCCGACTACCTGAACAACAGCCTGCTCGATGGGTTCACGACAATTCGGGAAGCGGGAGGCGCCGATCATACGATCGCGAGGCTCCTCAAAGAAGGCAAGATCGTCGGCCCGCGCCTTTTCTATTCCGGAAAAGCATTGACGCAAACCGGCGGCGGAGCGGATTTTCGCACGCCCGACGAGTTGACAGAACCGACGGAAGAAATCGGACCATTCTCGGTTATGTCGGTGATCGCCGATGGCGTTGGCGAGGTGCGCAAGGCGGCGCGAGAGGAGCTGCGGAAAGGAGTCGCGCAGGTCAAGATTTTTGCTTCTGGCGGTGTCGTGTTTCCGGCCGAGGGACACGTCACGCGGTACGAATACTCGGAAGACGAGCTGGCGGCAATCGTCGAAGAAGCTGAGGCACGCGGTACCTACGCAATGGCTCATGTCTACACCGATGAAGGTGTGCAGCGATGCTTGAAGGCGGGTGTGCGCTCCATCGAGCATGGCAATTTTATGAGTGGGGAAACGATGGCGAAGCTGCGTGATCGTAGAGCCTTTTGGAATCCGACATTCATCTCGCTCGTCCAGCGAATCGAGAGCGCGGCCGAAGAACATCTGTCAGAGGAAATCGTTAACAATCTCAGAAAAACAGTCGCCCGGGGTCAAGAGCTCTACGCCCGCGCAAAAGACCTTCAAGTACCGATTGGTCTCGGAAGCGATTTATGGGGCCCGGAGGCACGGCGATCCCAGATTCGCGAACTGGAGATGCGGATGCCCTTGGACTCTCCGGGCAACATTCTCCACTCCGCAACCGTCGTGAACGCGGAGTTACTCATGCAGGCAGGTGAACTCGGCACGATTTCACCGGGTGCCCAAGCGGACTTGTTGGTGGTCGACGGGAACCCATTGGCAGACTTGAGAATCCTGCTCAGCCCACGTAAAAATCTAAAGCTCATCATGAAGGCCGGGGAAATCATAAAGAATGAGGTTGCAGTCCCTGCGCGGGATGATTCGAGCACCGCTGGCGGACTACGAAACCCAAAGGATGCTGTCTAGCGGATGTAGTGAAACGCTTGCAACCTGTGCCTCATCAAAACTTTGCGCCTCCATGAGGAAGAGCATTCCTGCCCGCATTTTCTCGATTGTCGATGGAAGCAGTTGTTCAAGAAAGCGGTGAACTAACGGACAGACCTCCCGACCGCTCTCGTACTGGGCAATTGCCCTTAAAGCTGGACACACGATTGAGGCATAAACTTGCCGCGGCGGGTGGGAAGACCCCCCTGTTTCGAGAGGGTATGGAATCCGGGGAGAGAACTGGCTGAAGCCGGAAGTCCGATTCTGAGGCATATATTTGCCGCGGGTCGGCACCCGAAGTGGCTGGAGGTGCCCCCGCACAAATTCGGCTGGCAGCCGATTCCCGCCAACGTTCCCAACTACGAATATTCCCTTTTACTAGTCTCCTGTCCCGGTGATTCGTGATTTAAGTCCATCGGATGGAGATGAACATGTGCGTTGAGCGAACCGAGCGATACTGGCCAGAATTTGGTCGGCCGTTTTGGTCCAAACGAAAGGCTTGGGATTCTCGTTGTGCACCTCGATGTACTCGCGGATGGCCGCTTCCAATTCTTTCACGCTTCGGAAGACACCGCGTCGAATGCGCTTGTTGGTGATCTCGGCAAACCAGCGCTCCACCAGGTTGATCCACGAGGCGTAGGTGGGTGTGAAGTGGAGGTGGAATCGGGGACGCTTCGCGAACCAGTTCCGGATGAGCGCTGTCTTATGGGTGCCGTAGTTATCCATGATGATGTGGGCTTCCAGTTCGGCGGGCACATTGGCCTCGATCAGATCCAAGAACTGGCGGAATTCGGAGGAGCGGTGACGGCGGTGGAGTTGGCCGATCACGCGGCTGGTCTTCAGTTCCAGCGCCGCAAACAGCGAGGTGGTCCCGTGACGCTTGTAGTCGTGGGTGCGCCGCTCGCCCTGGCCGGGTCGCATGGGCAATAGCGGTTGAGTGCGGTCCAGCGCCTGAATCTGGCTCTTCTCGTCCACGCAGAAGACCAGAGCGTGATCGGGCGGGTTCATATAAAGCCCCACGACGTCGCGCACTTTCTCGATCAGCAGAGGGTCGGGCGATAGTTTGAAGGTCTCGGTGCGATGAGGTTGCAAACCGAAGGCGCGCCAAATCCGGCTGATCGTCAGGTACACCCCAAATGCCCGCCGCCCGTTCCCTTGTGCTGCCACAGCACGTGGGCATTCCCCTTCAGGTCCACGTAAAGGAGCGTGCGGCTTTGCGGCGAAGCAGAGCCGCAATAAAGCCCCTTCCCGTCAGGGGACCAATTAAGACCGGTGAGGTTCGACCAACCTTTCACTGTAAACTCCCGGTCCGGCTCACCCGAGAGCGAAAGCAAGTGAATGTGAATCTCGGCCTCGCGCTTTCTGGAAAGCGCGATGGTAGCGCCATCGGGAGAGCTCGTCTCCCCGAAGGCATTCGCGGGGTCGATCTGTGTGATCCGGAGCACCTCGCCTCTGCCCTTCAGGGGGTCGAATGCCGTCAGCGTCAACTGCTTTCCATCCACGCTTGTCTCGAAAACCGCGCGGAGGCTCACCGGGCGCGAGCGCACTGATAGTCCGCTTCCTCCTGCGTTTGCAGCACAGGCTGAGGGGCTCCACCGCCTACGGGAATGCGCATGAGGCGAACCGGAGTGGATGGGCCTTCTGTCTTTGAAAGCTCCAAGTAGAGTATCCAGGCGCCATCGGCGCTGAGGCGCGGAAGGATTGCGCTTTGCGGCCCTGTAACCACTGGCTCGGTTGCATCCTGGTTGACCTTGCTTGAAGATGCCCGGTGTCCCGTTGCGGTTTGAGTATAACAATACTGCTTTGCTGTCCGGGGTCCATGCGGTCGCGAAGTCGTTGGCTTCGTCATGGGTCAGTCGCTGAGGTGCATTCATGCGCGTCCCTCCCGCCGCGAGTTCTCCCAGGTAAGCCTGCCTCTGAGACGTTCTCTTTAGGAGCGTCAGACGCTTCCCGTCCGCACTTGCGTATGATGCCGACAACGGACTTGATCTGAGCTTTCGAGGTACTGGAGTCTTTGTCCCCTTCGAATTAGGCTGGCTTACCGGCCACACCGGTCGAGGAATGGAGGGGACTTATAAGGTTGGAGCCTATTACAATTCATCTCCGACGCCTGACGTTCTTACAGATGTGAATGGCAATTCAGCTGGATTAACGGGAGAGCGATTCATGATAAATAACGGACGCTGGGGAGCATATGCGATACGAGATCAAAGGCTTTCCAGGGC
>Ga0182039_10002330_pt1 | contig 10364 bp, 8 predicted proteins | sample sta12Can44000111_FD_125975 | JGI IMG/M metagenome (GOLD analysis project Ga0182039, IMG submission 125975) | Lab enrichment of tropical soil microbial communities from Luquillo Experimental Forest, Puerto Rico - statanox.12C.anox.44.000.111 | ecosystem: Environmental > Terrestrial > Soil >...
ATGGTTTTTGCCGAACTCGCCCGTGTTGTAGCCGAGATCGAGCAGGAACTTGGCGAGCGCCGGTGTGCCCGGTTGCAGATAAGACGGGCTGCCCGGCAGCTGCGGCGGGATCATGCCAGTGCGCAGTGGATACATTCCCGTGAAGAACGCGTTGCGCCCGGAGGTGCAGCTCTGCATGGCGAGATAGTCCATGAAGATCGCGCCTTCGTTGCCGATTCGATCGATGTTTGGCGTTTCACCGACCATCAAACCGCGATGATAGATACTCGGCTGCATCCAGCCGATATCGTCACCCATGATGAACAGGATGTTGGGTTTCTGTTGCTGTTGTGCGGATGCGGGCGCGCTCACCATTGAAACGGCGGCGGCCCCCGCCAGCAACCCGAGCCATAACTTACGCGATACTTTCATGGCCAAAGTCCTCCTCTCGCAGACATGAATCGCCCCTCAACCCGTCCCTCGAACGATGCATCGGAATCCCAGATGGCTTGTGGACGTGTCCACGTCTTCGGCATGGCGGGCGGCCGGCCGGTAGCGACGGCAGTAGTTCGGCGCACACAGATGTGAGCCACCTTTGATGACCTTGCGGGGAATCTTGGCCGCCGGCAGGCAGGGGTCGTAGCTTCCTTCGACTGGCCCGCCGCGCGGATTTTCCGGAATGCAGCACGGCTTCGCCGCATCGGGCGCGTGCTTGGCCGTCCACCAGTCCGTGGTCCATTCCCAGACGTTGCCGATCATGTCGTAGATGCCGTAGCCATTCGGCGGAAAAGCCATCACCGGCGAGGTGCGCGCGTATCCGTCCTCGCATTTATTTTCGTGCGGGAAATTTCCCTGCCAGGTATTGGCGCGATGCTGTCCACCGGGCGTGAAATCGTCGCCCCAGGCGAATTCGGCGCCGTCGAGGCCGCCGCGCGCGGCGAACTCCCACTCGGCTTCGGTCGGCAGGTCCTTGCCCGCCCATTTAGCGTAGGCGAGCGCATCCGAATAAGCGACGTGCACGACGGGATGATTGTCGAGCCCGTTGATGTTGCTCTTCGGACCATAGGGATGACGCCAATTCGCGCCCTTCAGGTAGCTCCACCACTCGCCGAAGTTTCTCAGATCGACTGGATGATTGGGCGGCGTAAAAACCAGCGACCCGGCATAGAGCATATGCGGCAGCGCGCCGGGATAGCTTTTTGGATTCGGCGGAATTTCGGCAAAGGTGACGTGCCCGGTGGCGCGGACGAATTGCTTGAACTGCCGGTTGGTGACCGGCGTGCGGTCAATCCAGAAGCCGTCAACAGTGACGCGATGGACCGGCGCCTCTTCCGGGTAATGCCGATCGGATCCCATGCGGCACGTAGCGCCTGGAATCCATATCATATTTGTTGGCGCCGATTGTTCCGGCCGATCGACTAACGCAACAACGCTTTCGCCCATTCGCACCTTCACGTTACCGGCGCTCGGGAACAAACAGGTCATCTCGGCCACTCTGCGCCGTGGCGCCTGCGTCAAATAACCCCAGAAGCCTTGCGACGATAAGTCCGGGGAGGCAGCTTTGAATTTGATTCAGATCAAGGACGCGAACATAAACTCAGCACCTAAAAACTCAGCAAAACCGACAAGCAAAGAGAACAATCGCTAAGGTGAATGTTGCAATCGGGCCGGAGGCGACCGCTTCCAGTTACTCGTCTAAGACTTCGTTGAAAAAGATCCTTTCTTCTTCGGTCTGCTGCTCAGGATCGTTGCGACCGTCGCTCATCGCAATGGTTGGATGCCGTTCATAGCGTTTCCGCTTCGTCTATGCTTCGACCTTCGGGAATTTCAACTCAGCGCCAGGATCTGTCACGGCCGCCCCCAGACCCCTGACGATGGCCATCATGATCGGCACCGCCGCTGAAGCTCGAGCCTATGGCAAAGCCGGTGCGCGCGCCGCAGATCAGGCGGGCCAGACTGCCCTAGTCACAATATGCTGTGACCGGCAAAGCACGCCTGCAGCAAATTTCTTACAAAAGACCGGAAATCTGGGGATTATTTGATGGGTGGCGCGAAACGTCACCGATTAGGCTTATTAAAATAATGCTTAAGGAGGCGAGCCAGCGGTTGGGGGTATCATGAGACAGACAGGCTCATTTTGTCGATCGCACGTTTGGGCTCGCGTCCTCACGGCCTGTGTTGCCTTCGCGGCAGTCGCGTTCACAACGACGATGTCGTTGGCCGACGAAGACGGCGTCAGCTTCTGGATACCGGGCTTTTTCGGCAGCTTGGCTGCCGCTCCGCAGCAGCCGGGATGGTCGCTGACGTCGATCCTCTATAACACTAACGTTTCGGCGAGCGGCAATGCCGCCGTGGCCCGCGAAATCACGATCGGACGATTCAATCCTACGATCAACATCAGCGTCAGTGCCAACGTCCACGCAGACGCGACCATCGGGTTTCTCGCTCCAAGCTACACGTTCGCGACCCCGTTCTTAGGCGGCCAAGCGTCGGCCTTCCTCCTTTTTGGCTACGGTAATAACGACACGTCGTTGAACGCGTCTGCGACAGCGACCATCGACAATCCTCCACTGTCCATCACAAGATCGGTAGCGCTCCAGCAAGACACGACGGGCTTTACCGATCTCATTCCAATGTTCACCGATCGCTGGAACGCCGGTGTCAACAATTACATGGTTTATCTGACCGGCGACATTCCAGTCGGCCTGTACAGCTCCAGCAATCTGGCGAATATCGGCCTCGGCCATGGCGCCATCGACGGCGGCGTCGGCTACACTTATTTCGATCCGAAGACCGGCCACGAATTTTCAGCAGTTGCTGGTTTGACAGGGAATTTCGAGAATCACTCGACAAACTACACCAACGGCATTGATTTCCACTTAGATTGGGGCGCATCGCAGTTTTTGACCAAACAATTGCAGGTCGGCCTTGTCGGCTATTTCTACGAACAGCTCTCGCCAGACAGCGGCTGTGCCCCGGTGTTATGTCCCTTCGAATCCCGCGTCATCGGCATCGGCCCGCAGATCGGATATATTTTTCCAGTCGGGGGCATGCAGGGATACGTGAACCTGAAGGGCTATGGGGAGTTCGCCAACGACAACCGGCCGGATGGTTGGAACGTTTGGCTCACGTTTGTGCTGTCGCCGGCACCGCCGTCCTCCGCATCTTCACCGCCGCCGATGTTGACCAAAACGCCCCGTAGTTGAAGCAAATGAAAGGCTTGGTTCTCGGAAGCGTCGCGCTAATTAGCGTGAGCATTCCCGCGTATGCCGCCGACATGGCAGTCAAAGCGCCGCCACCCACCGTTTCCGTAGCGCCGTACAATTGGTCAGGACTTTATGTCGGTGGGAACTTCGGCGGCGCGTGGACCAGTGGCAATCTGAACATTCCAGGCAACAACTTCTACGGCGGCCTCACCGAATTCATTGGCGGCGTCCGGCTGGATACAATTTTCAAGCCGGAAATTTCCTGTATGGCGTCGAAGGTGATTTCGACTGGGCGACTTTCGATCACCCGACGCTGCCAACCCTGACCCTCGGTTCTGTTAGTCAGCACTGGATTGGGACAGCGGCAGCCCGTGTTGGCGTGGTGCAGGATCGTTGGCTCGTCTACGGCAAGCTGGGTGTGGCTGGGTACATAGCAGCGCCGAGGTGAATGCTTATGGCCAAACTTGGAACGGGTCCAGTACGAAAGACGGCTGGCTTGTCGGCGCAGGTCTCGAATACGGTTTCAAGTCCCATTGGACGATTAACCTTGAGTATGAGTTCATCGGGTTGGCGAGTTGGAATTCGGCAACGGTTCCGGCCGTGGCGCTAAATCGCGACGTTCAACTGGTCAAGGCCGGCATCAACTACAAGTTCGAGAGCGGCATTTCCGATGCGGCCGCCGCGACAAGCCGCGGCTATTCTCGCGACCCTTCGGAAGATGAAGATCTGGCGAAGAAATCTCAGAATCCAATCGCGGATCTCGTCAGCGTTCCATTCCAGAGCAATACCAATTTCAACGCTGGGCCGTTCAACCGCACGCAGGAAGTACTGAACATCCAGCCGGTCGTGCCACTGCACATCAGCGCAGACTGGAACTTGATCGCTCGCACCATCGTGCCGGTAATCAGTCAACCCAACCCGATATTAGACAGCAACACGAATGGAATTGGCGACATCACAGAAGAATTGTTCTTCTCGCCTCTGCACTCTGGTGCACTGATCTGGGGCGTCGGCCCGGTGTTTACCATTCCGTCCGCGACCGATCCGATCCTCGGCACCGGGCGCGTGCTGCTCGGCCCTACAGCCGTCTTTCTGACGACCCCGGGCCATTGGGTGATGGGTGTACTGCTCAATAATCAGTGGTCGGTAGGCGGTAATCCGCTGTTGCCCTCTGTGAACACGTTCCTCGCGCAGCCATTCATCAACTACAATATGGCGCACGGCTGGTATTTAACCTCGTCGCCACTCGTTACAGCGAACTGGCTAGCGGCACCGGGTCAGCAGTGGGTCGTGCCGGTTGGCGGCGGCTTTGGCCGAATATTCAAAATCGGCGACCAGCCAGTGAGCGCAAACATAGCCGCCTATTACAATGTCGTTCATCCAACCGGTTCACCAAACTGGCAGTTGCGCGCTGAACTCACTTTTCTGTTCCCAGAGAAGTAGCAGCGCGAGACGGCCGCTCAGTAACGAGACCGGCAACCAGGTGGGCACAAAGCGGACATCGAGACCGCGCTGACGGATGTCTGCTTTTCGGGGGTAAAGCGGACATCGTAGCGATAGCTATTATGGGCTCAATGACCTGTGAAATTTGGGAGGCGCCGCTCGAAGACCGCTTTCACACCTTCCTTGAAGTCTTCTGTCTTGCGTAAGTGTGTTTGCTCTTCCAACTCATGGTCGGTTGCCTCGCGCACTCGATCGGCGATATCGCCGCGCATGGTCATTCGGGTGGCGATAAGTCCCAGTGGTGAATTCTCGCCGATCTCGCTGGCGAGCTTGATCGCGGCATCACGCACCTGCTGATGCGGCACCAGCACATCGGCAAGACCCATCTTGTAGGCTTCCTCACCAGTTACGCGGCGGCTGGTGTAGAACATCAGGGCGGCCTTGTTCTGGCCGATCACCGCCGGCAGAGTAACGGTAAGACCGAAGCCGGGGTGAAAGCCAAGTCGCGTGAAGTTGGCGCAGAAGCGCGCTTCCGGACAGGTCACGCGAAAGTCGGCCACCATCGCAAGCCCGAGGCCACCACCAACGGCCGCGCCATGTACCGCGGCGATAATTGGTTTTTTGGTACGAAACAGTCGGTTGCCCTCGACGTAAAGTGGGGCGACACCCGGACCGGGCTCGTTGGGACGGCGGCCCTGCGCATCAAGAGTCGAACCATCACCGAAATTGGCGCCGGCGCAAAAAGCCTTGCCTTGAGCGGCCAAGACAACAGCCCGAACATGAATGTCGTCATCGAAGCTCTCGAAAGCGCCAGCAATCTCTTTAATCAATGGTATATCGAAGAAATTGCTCGGTGGTCGCCGAATCTCGACCAAAGCCACGTGCCCGCTCTTTTCGATGCCAATATCACCCATGGCTCTGTCTCCTACTCAGCTGCGGTACGGCGTTCTCCCCGTCGTACAGTGCGCCTGACGATCAAGGCGTCGACTACGGTTACACCATCACCCTTGCCATGCACGATGACGGGATTGAGATCGACTTCAGCGACGTCATCTGCGTGATCGAATGCGAATTGCGAAAGTTTGACCATGAGATCTGCTAACGCCCCGGTGTCGGCCGGCGGCATGCCGCGGTAAGAGCCAAAAACGTCACTGGCCTTCAGGCGGTGGATCAGCGCGAGCGCCGCCTCGTGATCGAGTGGCACTGGCGCGAACACCGCATCGCGTACTACCTCGACCATGACACCTCCGAGGCCAAGCATGAGCAGCGGGCCCCAAACTTCATCGCGGCTGACACCAACAATTACCTCGCGTCCGGCTGGAACCATGGCCTGCACCAGGACGCCCTCAATCTGCGCGGCCGGTGCGAACTGTTTGGCATTCTCCAACACGCGCTCGTAGGCGGCTCGCACGTCCTCAGGGCGCACATTTAGTGCGACAGCGCCGGCCTCCGTCTTATGCGGGATATCGCCGGACTGGACTTTTACAGCCGCGGGTCCCCCAATGATCCTAGCAGCCGCTTCAGCCTCTGCAGCGGAGTCTGCAAGGGTGCCGAGATTGCCATCGATGCCATAGGCCTCGAGTAGTGAACGTGCATGGTATTCGCTCAAGACGGTGGCACCTGCTGCTAGTGCCGCATGGACCTTCTCGCAGGCCGGGTGGGGTGCGCACGCGGTTTGCGGCTTATTTAATGTCCGCTCCCGTGAAGCGCGGTAATCGCCCATGGCGCGTATGGCACACGCAGCCAAATGCGCTTGTAAACAGCGGATAACCGGCCGCATTGAGAATCTCTACGCTGCGATCAGACGGCAAAGTATAAGTCCACATGTATATTGGTTTGCGGGTATTCTTTTTTAGGTCCTCAAGTTTCGGCAAGTCGATTTCGAGGAAGGCGGATCGCCGCGCGGTCACGACCACCGTGATTCCATCAATCAAAGGAGATTGCGCGAGCAGGTTTGCGAAAGTCGCGTAGCCAAGTTTGTGAACTCCCTGCGCGGTGCAATCGACTGGATTCTGAGATGTCCCGTACGAAGGAATGTGCACGTCGATTGATTTGCGCGTCGCCTCGTCGAGAACCGGCACCTCCAAACCTGCCGCGACACATGCATCCGCCATCCATACGCCGGCACCACCAGACGCGGTACAGATGCCGATGCGCTTGCCCACTGGCATACGATCCCCACAGGCGAGGAAGCCAACCGCGAGGTCGATCATGTCATCGAGTTCCCGCGCTTCGATCACGCCATAGCGATCGAACATCGCGCGATAGGACGCCTCCGAACCGGCAAGTGCCGCGGTGTGGGAAGCGACTGCGCGCGCTCCTGCTTCTGATCGACCAATCTTGCCGACGATGATCGGTTTACCAGCGTGCAGCGCCTTTTCGGCGACACGCTTGAACCTCTCAGGTGTCTTCACGTCTTCAAGCAACAGCAGAAAAACGTCGGTCATTCCTTCGTCGAGCATGTAATCGACAAAGTCGAACGCTTCGAGTGCAGCTTCGTTGCCCGTGCTGACGATATGCTGGAAGGCGAGGTTGCGCGGGCGAGCACGATCGAAAACCGCAAAGCCTAACCCGCCACTCTGCGAAATTACTGATATTTGGCCTGCACCGAGCGCCTGGGCAGGTTTGATCGGACCGGCATTCTTGTCCATTACGGGGCTAAAGGTTGGGCAGAGGGACGCAGCGATGTTGGCGAACCCTTCTGAATTGGGGCCGCTAACGGCCATATCATGGCGGCGCGCAATGACAGAGATTTCATCCTGCATACGCCCGCCCGCTTCCCCCTCCTCGGCAAAACCAGAGGACAGAATCATCGCCGCTTTGATACCCGCACGGCCACAACGCTCTAGCTCCGTCGGCACGTATTGGGCAGGAACAATTAGGATTGCGAGGTCGGCAAGTTCGGGGAGAATGTCGACCGATGGATACGCTTTTTGTCCCTGAACCTCAGTCGCGCTGCGGCTGACCGGATAAACCCTGCCAGCGAAGGGATGACTCAAAATCGTTTGCAGAATTCGCCCGCGTAGTCCTTGCACGTCGGACGAGGCCCCAACGACAGCGACTGATTGCGGCCATAGCAGCTTTCCAATGTCAGCCATATAAGCCTACCTGAGGCCCAATCCGCGCGCGATGATGCCGCGTAGGATTTCAGTGGTGCCGCCCTGGATGGTGAATTTCGGCGCGATGGTCGTCGCGAACGCTAGCTGCTCCTCCAGCGTCACCCGATTGGCGATCTCGGGTGGTACAAATGCCGTGAGCTCGCGAACCCGATTCGGCAGCTTCTGTTCCCAGATCGTCCCAAGGTCTTTCACGATCGCGGCCTCGACCACAGGCTCTTTGCCGGCCTGCAGCATGCCGGCCACCGAGACCGACATACGACGCAAGGTGTGGAGCTGTGCAACCAGTCGGCCAAGGCCTTCGGCGCAGCGGATGTCGGGCTCGGGCCCAACGGCACGAATCAATTCAAGCATGACGTAAAATGTTTCCAGAAAGCGTTCCGGACCGCTGCGCTCGTAAGCCAGTTCACTGGTCGCCTGTTTCCAGGCGCCGTCAATCTCACCCAAGACATGATCATCGGGGACAAAAGCGTCCTCGAAGACAACCTCATTGAAATCGCGCTGACCACTCATCTGATAGATCGGATTGACCTTGATGCCGCTCGCCTTCATGTCCACCAGAAATTGCGTGAGACCATGGCGCCGATTCTCATTGGTCGGCGGCGAAGTGCGAAACAGGGCGATCATGTAATCAGCCATATCGGCGTTGCTTGTCCAAATCTTGGTGCCGTTGATAAGCCAGCCTTTGTCAACCTTTGTTGCCTTGGTTTTGGCGGCAAACAGGTCCGAGCCAGAGCCTGGTTCGCTCATGCCAATGACGAAGCACAGTTCGCCTCGACAGATACGCGGCAGAATGTTCGCTTTAACGTGTTCGGGTGCGTATTTGAGCAAAATAGGACCGCTTTGCCGGTCCGCTACGAAATGCGACCGAACGGGCGCATTCGCGACGCGAAATTCCTCTGTCACGACGTAACGTTCGAGGAAGCTGCGCTCGTGTCCGCCATATTTTTTCGGCCATGTCATTCCGATCCAGCCCTTGGCGCCGATACGTTTGCTAAAAGCGCGGTCGTGCGAGTCGCCATGACCTGACCGGTATGGATCGAAGGTGCCTTTGTCGATTTCCTCGGCAAGAAACGCGCGCACCTCTTGTCGTAATGCGTCGCATTCAGGAGGTAGGCGAATTTGATCGAATTGCAAATTCGTACTCATCGCGCCGCTACCATCGGCCAAAACTCTTCCGCCCCGCGTTGCGCAACGCGCCTGCCGAGCTCGGCAGCCCAATAACTTTCACTGCCGAAGTCATCGCGCCACCCTAGCATCCGCAGTGTGAAGCGATGCAGAACATGCTCCTTGGTGAAGCCAATCGCACCAAAGACCTGATGGGCGATACCAGCGCCTTCCGTTGCGGCTTCGGCACAGCGAATTTTTGCCGAGGCCGCTTCAAGAAATGTCGCTTCATCAAAACCGTCGCTTTCAGCGATCGAGTTGGCGGCGGAACCTGAGACTGCAAGCGCAGCTGCGGTTTCTCCAGCGAGCCGCGCGAGATTCTGTTGGACTGCCTGGAATTTTCCGATCGGTCGTTCGAAGGCGACGCGCTCATTGGCATAAGAGACGGTCAACGACAAAATCGATTCAAGTGCACCGGCGATCTGTACGCTCCGGCTGACCGACCCCATGAGCATCAAGGCAGCGTGGTCGAAACCTGACGGTGCTTGCGCGTAACGCGAGGGCTGCACACGCTCGAACCGCACGTCGTTTGACGGATCGCCCGCGAGGTTTTGCCTCTCATCAATCATGCAATCACTTGTGGAGACTAGTGCAACGACGATTCCTGCCTCGCCCTGGGCCAACACCGCGATGTTTTGCGCTTCGGAAGCAAATGGAACGCCGATTGCGCGACCGCTCAGCGTGGCGTCTTTGTCGAAAATGATCCGATCCGACGGCCGGCTCGGGGCAATCGTCATGGGTCCATCGGGCGCTTTCAGTTCAGCGCGCGTCAGCAGCCAGCCTGCGATCAGGGTCTCCGCAAGTGGAACGGCCACAGCGAATTGTCCGGCAACGCCTAGCGTGGCGAAGCCGTCAGCAAGACTAGCCCCGGCGCCACCAAGCTGTTCCGGAACCCAAGCAAACGGTAAGCCGGCATCGGAGAGCGCTCTCCAAAATGGTGTCTTCCAAGCGCCGTCATCTAGCCGGTTGATAGTCTGTGGGTCGCCGAGGTCTGCAAAAATTCGAGCCGCCAATTCGGCAACAACATGGTCACTCTCGCCCATCATTCGTTTCCGTCTGGCCTTGCAGCCATTCGCGACCAGCTATCGTGATGCCAAGCGCGAACGATGGCAAGCTGTCTCATCTCTGGTCGGTTAGCGTCACGCCAAACGACCACGGGCGCCGACGGCCTACTGGTTTCGCTGTGCTATTCTCCCGCCCTTATCGCACGCGCACGATACTGATTTCGCTGCCGTGGTTTCTCATGGACATCGCCACCTACGGCGTTGGCCTATTTACGGCAGCACGGTGCTGTCGCGCCTTTGCCCACACTACGATTCCCGAACTACGTGCTCCGCACGCCCTCCGCGGCCGGAAAGATCACGCGATCGTCGGTGCGGCAATAGCGGTCGGCGAACATGCGCCCGATCGGATGATAGCGATCCACGTGCACGCGCATCTTCTCAGGGTCCCA
>Ga0182039_10002332_pt1 | contig 10363 bp, 11 predicted proteins | sample sta12Can44000111_FD_125975 | JGI IMG/M metagenome (GOLD analysis project Ga0182039, IMG submission 125975) | Lab enrichment of tropical soil microbial communities from Luquillo Experimental Forest, Puerto Rico - statanox.12C.anox.44.000.111 | ecosystem: Environmental > Terrestrial > Soil >...
CTGCTGCTTCTTGCGTTTCTGATTATCGCTGCTCTCTTTGCCCAGAGTCGCCGGAATTGCGAAATCCCAGGCTCGTCTTGGGTGCCCTGCATTTGGAGCCAGCCTTTGAAAAAATACCAAACTGATATGTCCGACCGCCGCTTTCCCTCGCCGTGGACCGGGCCTAGCGGCTAACCGCTCCCCACAAGCCTAGTTATGCTCTGGAGCAAAATCGCGATCTCATTTTTTTCCACGTTTGGTTCCTGTTGAAGCGGATGCTCTCTATCTCTCCTCTCACCGATGCTACGGCTTCGGGTGGTACGACTTGAGGTCACACCAGGTCACCCGCCGCGACTGCCGTCCACCCCTAGACCACTGTCAAATCTCTACAAAACGCCTCAATCAGGGTGTATTTTACCTCCCGGTTGCCCATCTGGGCGGCAGACGGGCGGCAAATCGGGTTAAAGAGGCCGGCTTTCGGCGCGTTGGCGTTCAAGCCGGGGCAAAGTGCGGGACTTCCTACAAGGCAACGGCCGACGCAAGTGGATCGACTGGCTCGCGATTGATTCCACAATCGATTCAGGCCTTTATCGGGCTTGGATCGGCTTCAAGGACTGGTGGAGCGCCTATTCGAGCTTCTTCGGTCGCTTTGAAGCGAGAGGAGTCCTCCGCATCATCAATGATCTTGCCTGCGAGGCGCTGACCCTCGGCTGTGGCGCCCTGCTCGTGGTGCTCGCCTTCGCCATTCCTGCCTTCGAGCTTGCTCAAGGCAAGATGAACCTGTCCGACGAATATAGTGTCACCTTCTACGACCGCTTCGGCAATGAGATCGGCAAACGCGGACTCTTACGCGACGACTCAGTGCCGCTCGACGAGCTGCCCGACTATTTGATCAAGGCGACGCTTGCCACAGAGGACCGGCGCTTCTTCGAGCATTTCGGCGTGGACGTCATGGGCACCATTCGTGCACTCGCTGAGAACGCCCGCGCCGATGCCGTGGTGCAGGGCGGTAGCTCGCTCACCCAGCAGCTCGCCAAGAACATGTTCCTCTCGCCGGAAAGGGCGCTCTCCCGCAAGGTCAAGGAAGCCTTCATCGCTATCTATCTCGAGAATCATTACACCAAGCGGGAGATCCTCAAGCTCTATTTCGACCGAGCCTATCTCGGCGGCGGCTCCTATGGGGTGGAGGCGGCGGCGCAGTTCTACTTCGGCAAGTCGATCCGCGACGTGAACCTCGCCGAGGCGGCGATGCTTGCCGGCATGTTCAAAGCGCCAACCCGCTACGCCCCACATATCGACATGGCTGCATCGCGCGCCCGCGCCAACGAGGTGCTGACCAATATGGTCGAGGCGGGCTACCTCACCGAGGGCCAAGTATACGGCGCGCGCATAAACCCCGCCAAGATTGTGGAGCGCACCGACTATTACAGCCCTGACTGGTTCCTCGATTGGGCCTTCGAGGAAGTTCAGCGCGTCATGCAGAACCGTAAGGAGCACATCCTTGCCGCCCGCACCACCGTCGATGTCGGCCTGCAGAAAATGGCGGAGCAATCGCTCCAACAAACCATCGCTCAGTATGGCCACAGCCGCTCTTTCAGCCAGGGTGCGATGGTTGTAATGGAGAATGATGGGGCAATTCGGGCTTTGGTCGGCGGCAAGGATTATGGCGAGAGCCAGTTCAACCGCGCCACACACGCCTATCGCCAACCCGGCTCTTCGTTCAAACCGTACGTCTATCTAACGGCCTTCGAGTCTGGCAAGTACAAACCCACAACGATTGTGAGTGGGTATGGCGCTGCTTGCGGCCGTTGGGCTCCTAAGAACTTCTCCGCCGGGGAGTCGAATCGCATGATGCTCAAGGACGCCTTGGCCCATTCGATCAACACGATTGCGGTCAAGGTCTCCCTCGATGTCGGGCGCGATAAGGTGCTTGAGACCATGAATAAGCTTGGCATCACCCGCCTCAAGAAAACATGCTCGCTGGCGCTGGGCGATCAGGGGCTCACGCCGCTCGAGCACACCACCAATTACACGGTGTTCGCCAGTGGCGGGTTAGAAGTACATAACTACGCGATTGAGGAAATTCAGACGCTGCAAGGTCAGCTCCTCTATTCGCATGAGCGCGACACGCCCTCGCGCAAGCAGATATTTCACCGCGAATCGGTCGAGATGCTCAACACCATGCTGCAGGGCGTCGTCACTGGCGGAACAGGTCGCGCCGCGGACCTCGACTACACCTATGCGATCGGCAAGACCGGCACTAGCTCGAACTTTCGCGATGCCTGGTTCATGGGTATTACTGGTCAATATGTCACCGGCGTTTGGATTGGCAATGACGACTTCTCCCCGATGTCGCGGGTGACCGGCGGCAGTTTCCCCGCGCAGACCTGGCACAATTTCATGGTGCTCGCCCACGACACCGACAACATTCCACAGATACCGGGCATCGCGGTGCATCCAGTTCAGGTGGCAGAGCAGCAGCGCCTGGCGAAGCTGCAAACCGCGGCGGCGGCAGATGCCGAAGCGGCGCCGCCGCCGACGCCCGAGAGCGTCAAGGACATGTCGGTCGCTACGCGCCAACTTCTCGAGAAGCTCGGGACCATGCTGAAAGAGGCTCCAGCCTTGCAGCCGAGCGACACGAATCCTCAGAACCGCGCCGAAGTACCCTCGGCGCAGCCTACTGATTCTGCAGCCGCTACCCCATCGAGCGTAGCCTCGGCAACTCCCGGGGCCAGCTCTGCCGAAGGCGCGCCCGCACGGACCACACAGAGTTCCGGAAAATCCCCGAGCCAGACTGGCACACCGACTCCGCCATGAGCCAGTGGCGAGACCCTGACGTCTCGAAGGTGCGCGCTTGCTTGACAACCCCTCCGCTTCCCACATCACTTTCGGCTCAGCATCTCCTGAGGCGCGCTCGTCGATGCGCGCGTTGTTTCAACTTATCGCCGTCTTTGTCGTGGCTCTCATGCTCGGCATTGGTTCGGCCCGGTACATGATCGAAGAAGGATCGCCACTAACGACCAAGCGGGTCGGACCTTGGACAAGTTGGATCAGCGAAGGCAACCCGAACACCGATCCTTATACCAAGGCGCACCTCGCTCGCAGCGGCAGGCTTCCTTTGACCTCGACCACCGCACGTTATTTCGAGGCCCATACTGACGATGCGGGTCATGAGTTGAACTCGGCTTGCGAATATTCAATTGAAGGCTCTGCACTCAATGCGCGGTGGTGGTCGATTGCCCTCTATGACGAGCACGGATCGCTGATCGACAATCCGTCTCAGCGATGGAGCTTCAACAGTGAAGAGGCCATCCGCCACAGCGATGGCACCTATCGCCTCAATCTTGCGCGAACCGCTCGCCCAGAGAACTGGCTGCCGACCGGGGACGATACTGATCGCAAGCTCGTGCTGATGCTGCGCATCTATGGTCCCCGCGACATTGACACATCAGGCATCGGGCAGATCCCCGACGACCGTCTGCCAAAGATCGAGCGCAAAGCATGCAACTGAGGATGCCCCTGCTCTACGTGCTGCTGTGTCTCGTGCTCGCGGGCTTGATTCACATTGCAGCCGTCCTGTCCCTTCCCTCGCTCGCACCGAAGAACGCGTGGGCAAGGCTTGTCCCGCTCGGGCCTAGCAACACGATGATCCAGATTCCGGCTTTGGCTCCCGGAAAAGAGGTCATGCCAATGATGGCCCCCGACGTCCGCTACGCATTCTGCCGCTTTGACCTGGCCCAAGGGCCGGTACGTCTCAAGGGTGCGGTCCCGAACGATTTGTGGATGATCGCCTTCTACACGTCGGAAGGCGAAAATTTTTACACTGTGTCCGGCGGCGACATGAAAAGCGCGCTACTCGACCTCGTCATTGCCAAGGCCGACCAGCCGGTCGCCGAGGCCGGCGTGGATGCGCCGGAGGAGTCCGACGAGGTGTTCGTAGTCAAGTCTCCGGTGGAGCAAGGTATCGCCATGATCCGCGCCCCACTATCGGGCCCAAGCCGCGCGCCAAGCGCCGAAGAAGCCCTCAAGGCCACCTCTTGCGGTCCCCATACATAATGAAGAGGTGCTGCTTTGTCGGCGAGTAGACAGGGCCTAGCGTTGCTTCTTGCGCGCCCGCTGCGGCCGTTTTCCCGAGTGACTTGCCGTGCCACGCGGGGTTGTTTCAAAGGCCCTACGCTCGATGCGCACGCCTGGGAAGATAATGACCTGACCGAGGACGCGATCCTTGGGCTCCATGGTGCGCGGCGTGTCTTCCGCTGCCCGACGAAATTCCAGGATGGTCACCATTCGCGGTCTCCTCGTCCCTACCGAGTGCGGAACGCCCCTGAAGCACAGTGATGCGGCCCATCTCTCCGGCATTAAGACGCAGGTAAGGTTAATAAACTGCTAAATCATAGCGAGATTATCTTACTCTTCGGTGACAGTGTCGCCAAGAAAATGACGACCAACCTTGTCTTCCACCTCAACGATCCAGATGTCGGAGTCGAACTCGATCTGGCGCATGAGGTACGCCGCAGCCTCCTGTTCGCGAACGACTTTCGCTGCGAGACATCTCACCCAGCGTCGCTCCGTCTCACCGCCGTCAAGTCCGACCGGGGCGGGTCCGTAGAGCGTCAAAGTGCGATCGAGTCGATTAATGCAGATATAAATCGCACCAGCGTCCTGGTCGCCGCGGCGTACTACGACAGCAGACGCGCCCTCGGCCTGGCAGCGTCGCAGATAGGCCTTGACCCAAAGCTCGCTCTTGATGCGCAGCACCGCGCAAAGCCCCCTACGGCCGCGGGTTGTCGCCGGTCAGATCGCGCCCGGTCACGCGCTTGATCTCACGCAACAGCTCGGGCGTGATGCGTCCGTTCTGTGCGATCTTTCGGTCGCGCTGAAAAGCGCTGACCGCGCGCTCAGTTTCCTCTCCCATGGTCCCGTCGACCGCACCCGGCGCATAGCCGAGATCTGCGAGGATCTGCTGCACCTGTTTCACGGTTGCAGCATCGTCGGGTGCCGAGCTCGGCTTAGCCAGTGGCGCGGTCGATGCGCCGGCGACAGATCCGGTGCTGACTCGGGGCGCCACGGCCTCTCCGAGCAGGATATGGCGAAGCAGCTCGTCGGAGGGCGCTCCGGTGATGGGCAGTCCATGGTCCTTCTCGAAGGCGGCAATCGCCTTCCGTGTCTCGTCGCTCAATTTTCCATTGGCAGGCCCGGTTCCATAACCGCGTGCGACGAGCTCACGCTGAACCGCGGTCACGAGCTGCTGCGACGCCCCCTGCCCCGGCAGCGGTGGCAGGTCGGCCACCGCAGGCTTGGCAGCAGGAGAGGGCGCAACGTGAATTGGACCGCTCACCTGAGAAACTGGCCTCGGCGATACGCCGTTACGCTGCTCCTGCAAATACAGCGAGTTATAGGTGATGAAACCGCTCAGGCCTATAAAGGCCAAAAACACCAGGCGTGTCGCCATGACACTCATCGCTAGAGGACCGAATCAATCGAGGTTGCTTGATCGAGGGTCCCCCGAGAGTCCCTCAGATGCAATTTTCGCTATGGAAGCTGAAAAGTTAATAAACGGGGTTTTCGGCCGCAAAGCATGGTTTTGACCGCCTCTACGCCACAGAGACGGCGCGGTTTTGAGGTGGAGCCACCTGGTCTGAGTCGCTTTGGGGGCATGCGAACGGCAGCATGACGATGGCGGTCGTGCCCTGGCCGAGCTTACTCGTGATCTCGAACCTACCGCCATGCAGACGCGCAAGCCCCTTGACTACCGACAGGCCGAGGCCCGCGCCGTCATGGCTGCGCTTGTCGGCTTGCACGAAGGGATTGCCAAGCCTCGGGAGATCCTGCTCGGCAATACCGATCCCATTATCGGCAACGGCAAGCGCGATCACGCCGCCATCCTCTCGCGCCGAGATGCGGACCCATCCGCCGGCATCGGTGAATTTGATCGCGTTGGCGAGAACGTTGAGCAGCATTTGCTTGCAGGCGCGTCTATCGGCGACTAGCTCCGGCAAAGCTGGTGGCACCTCGGTCAGGAGAGTTAGCCGTTTCGCCTCCGCGGCGTGACGCATCACTTCGGCGCAGGACCAGATCAGCGAGGCGACATCGAATGGCTCCTTGGCCAGCTTGAACTTCCCAGCCTCGATTTTTGACATATCGAGAATGTCATTGACCACGTGAAGCAGGTGCTCGCCGCTCTCATGTATCATGCGCGCATAGTCGCGGTAACGCTGCTCCCCCAGAGCGCCGAACAGCTCCCGATTGAGGATGTCCGAGAAGCCGATCACGGCGTTGAGCGGTGTCCTCAGTTCATGGCTCATATTGGCAAGGAACTGCGACTTGGCACGGCTTGCGCTTTCTGCCTCGTCGCGTGCGCGCAGCAGCTCGCCCTCTTGTGCCTTGCGTTCCGAGATGTCCCTCGTGCCGGCAAGCACGCTCGGCGGAAACGCGGTTTCATGCAAAGCCGGCAGTGGCCGGCAGCACATCTCGACCCAAAGATAGCGTTCCTGCCCCGATGGCCCCAGATGACGCACCCTAAATTCCACTGTGACGGACTCGCGGTGGGTGGCGCAGCGCGACAGCGCTGTGAGATAGACTGGCCGGTCAGCGACGTGCACACGTTCGAACAGGCCCTCCCCGATGAGTTTCGCCGGCGGCTCGCCCAACAGCTGCTGCGATGCGTGCGAGGCGAATACGACGCTGCCCTTCTCGTCGTGCCGTGTGATCATGTCGGTCGCGTTCTCGGCAAGCAGTCGGTAGTGCTCCTCACCAAGGCGGATGGAATCTTCCGAGCGCCGATGCACGAGTTGCACGGCAGTCGCGAGACTCGTTGCGTAGAGCACGGCGCTCATGGCGCCAAGCAGGCCGAGCAGTTTGGCGGACTCCGCGAGTAGTGGTGCGGGCGGGACTAGGCCCACAGCCCCAGCGGCAGCAAGCGTGATCAGGCCGAAAGAGGCGAGTGCAGCCGCCCAAGCAACGACGCGACGGTCCGATGACAACGCAGCCTCAAGCGGAACCACTACCATCCACGGAACGAGGAAAGATGTAATGCTGCCGGTGAGCCAAGCCGTGAAGGTGATAAGGCCGGCAAAATTCGCTGCAGAGATCAGATGCGCAAGACTAAACCTACCTGTGCGCGACAAGAAGATGGCGATGGCAAACGGCGACAGAAACCAGAGAAAGGCGACCGCATCGAGCAGTGTCGGCCCATCGGTGAACCAGAGATAGAAGGGCAAGATGCAGAGTGCGATCAGTCCTGCAAGCAGATGCGCCGCGATGAAGGACTGGTGGCCGGCGGCGGCCACGACTTCGTCATTAACGGAGTCATGGACAAGCGAGCCGAGATAGGCGCCGAACGCGCGCAGGCTCTGATGGACCAATAAGCGCATCAGTGGAGCGGACAGATGGCCGCCGATCATCCCCAATTGTTATTGGGCTCGATTATTCGGCCCACGCGCTTAAAGAAGCCTAAAACGGTCATGCGCTCTTGGCCAAATCCATTAGGCAAATCTTATCCAATCTTTCCCACGCTTAAGACATGTTGTCGGGCGCTTAACACTATTAGCTGCTTTAGACTTCTCTTAAACTTAAACGCATTTTCTGGGTGAAATTGATGCGGAGTAGAGAAAGTCGCTTATTGTGTCGCCGCTATAGTGCCTCCACTTGCGGGAAGGGAGCTGCCGGGAACGTCCGACAGCCGCGTTGAACGGAGGCACCCCGATGTTTGTCATTCGGACCATCTTTTGGCTCATCATCCTCGTTCTTCTGTTGCCAACCAACGCGCAGCAGCAGAGCGAAATATACGGAACGGCGCAGGCCGCTGTGAAAGATGTGAGTGGGTTCTGTGAGCGCAACCCGAGCGTTTGCGCCACTGGCAAGGAAGCCTTCGCAATGTTCATGCAGAAGGCACGCTTCGGTGCCGAAATGCTGATGAGCTTTGTCAAGGGGCAGACCGGGCTCACCGCCCACAGTGGCGAAGGCGATACGTCCGGCAATCCCAGCGATGCTGAGGCGCCAGCTACCGATGACAACACCGCCACTCAATATCCCGACGGCAAGCAGTCAAGCCTCGACCACCCAAGTGCCGAGGCTGCGGGCGCCGAATCGTGGGCCACTGCGCCGGTGATCGTCGAGCCGGCAAGCGTCGAGACCGCCCGTTCACAAAATAGGTTGAGCCCGAATGACCTGTTGCCAGCTTGGAATGGACCGCGCGGGGCCGGGACTTAAAACAGCAAAGGTCGATCGCATCAGAGCAAAAGGTTTCGGCAGGCCGCGACTGCCGAGGCCGCGCGCAAAAAGCGGTTGCCCGCCCCTTCGCAGCCGTCATCGACACCTCGCCCCGTTCGCCAAATGCACCTATATTGCAGCCATGAAAACCGCACGACCCGCGCGGGCAAAGGATTTGCATCTTAGCTTCGATGAGATCGTCGCCGATTTCGCCCTCCTCGAAGATTGGGAGGATCGCTACCGCTACGTGATCGAGCTGGGGCGCAGGCTTCAGCCCCTGCCTGAGAGCGACCGGAACGACACCAACAAGGTGCAAGGCTGCGTGAGCCAGGTTTGGCTTGCCACCACTGTCAATCCCGGCAACCGTGCTCCACGCCTGAGCTTTATCGGCGACAGCGATGCGCATATCGTCCGTGGCCTGATCGCCATCCTGTTCGCCCTCTACTCCGGCAAAACCGCCGACGCGATCCTCGATATCGATGCCAGTGCCATGCTTGGCCACTTGCATCTCAAGGAGCATCTGACGCCGCAGCGCTCGAATGGCCTCCTCTCCATGGTAGAGAGGATTCGCAAGGACGCACGGACGGCGATTGAGGAAGCGCCCAGGGTTCACTGACCACCTAAGCCGCGCCAAGCGTCGAGCCCCGTCGGCCGGGCGTCTTCGCTGCCCCATGGCGAATGCCATGCCCCGAGCGCGGCGCTTTGTCCGCGACATCGAGCCCTCGCAAGGCGCGTAAGCTGCAAGGCGACCTTGCCGGCTCGTGTGGCCAACCGCGGTTTTTCTCCGTTTCCTCCAGGAGCCGACCTCGGCTTCATGCGGCGGGCAAAATTCCGAGCTAAGCGCTATGCGCCTGCCGCCGCGCCGGCAACAGCTGTCTCACCCGCACCTGAAAGCGGTGCAAGGCACGCTGCTCGCCAGCTTCGTGACCAGCCTCGATTGGCGCCGGCGTGTCGTAACAGAGGATGCGATCAACGTGATTTCCGTCCTCGGAGAGTGGAAGCCGCATCCAGAACAGCACAATATGGTCGCGGCCTTGGACCGGTCCGGGCACGACGCCGTGGAGAGGCACCGCCTCTTGCGCTACCTGCGCATGGACTTGGTGCCAGTAGTTTGCGCCAGCGCCGGCAAAGACGCGATCGATCAGCTTGCCAGTGATTTCCTCGCCATACACATCGCGCAGCCGTGTTCCGGCCAGCCTGAACCTCGCTTCCGCGAGCCCTTCGGTCAGGTCGATCAGGCCGATACAGGGAAGGAGCTTTGGGACACTGAAGGGGTTGATGTCGGAACGGGCTGGCATTGCCCGTGCACCAGCGGTTTGGCACCAATAGTCGAAAAGATCGCGCTGACCTTGCGTCACCAACTGCGCCCGAAATGGGCATCCGGACCGCATCAGTCTCCCCTCCTAAGTCCTTGGGCTGGCTTAGCGAATCACCCCGTTAACCACGACTATGCGCGTTTCGGTTGCCACTCGCAAGTTTCGAGAGAGGATTCCCGAAGAGTCACAATATCTTGTGGTGACTTGCTCACCGTCGCCCTTGATCTGGCGGGATTAACGCGTGAGCCAAAAGAGGAAAGCGCGGCAACGAAGCCTGCCGCGCTGGTCAAGTGGAGCCGCCCTTGCCTATCTTCGGCGCTGGCCGAGGCCCATACGCTTGGCGAGATCGGACCGCGCGGCAGCGTAGTTCGGAGCGACCATTGGATAGTCGTGAGGAAGGCCCCATTTCTCCCGGTACTCCTCGGGCGAAAGCTCGTAATGCGTCCGCAAGTGCCGCTTCAACGATTTGAATTTTTTACCGTCCTCTAGACAGACGATGTACTCCGGTGTCACGGAGCGTTTTACCGGCACTGCGGGGCGAAGCTCCTCCCGGGCTGGCTGGCCGGTAGCCGCCGACGCCCGGCTTAAAGCGTCGAAAACATTGTAAATAACGCCGGGGAGGTCGGCGGCGGCGACGGTGTTGTTACTCACATACGCTGACACGATGTCGGCGGTGAGCTCGACAAGCTCGTTCTTCTCGAGGTTTTGCTCCATCAAGTCCTCCTTGGATCAAGCACAGTTCCCACGCTAATCAAGCGCGACAAGTGCAAATTCTCTGTCAACTTCCCAAACGCGTATACTCTTGACGCATCGATTGTGCCGATCTTGTGACGGGAAGTGCGTTTGTTTCGCAACTA
>Ga0182039_10002339_pt1 | contig 10355 bp, 9 predicted proteins | sample sta12Can44000111_FD_125975 | JGI IMG/M metagenome (GOLD analysis project Ga0182039, IMG submission 125975) | Lab enrichment of tropical soil microbial communities from Luquillo Experimental Forest, Puerto Rico - statanox.12C.anox.44.000.111 | ecosystem: Environmental > Terrestrial > Soil >...
CATCGAAATCAAGGTCGACCCGAACAGCGAGCGGCTTCAGGTCATGCACCCTTGGCCGGCTTGGGACGGCAAGGATTTCTTGGACATGCCGGTGCTGATCAAGACCAAAGGCAAGACCACGACCGACCACATCTCGCCGGCCGGGTATTGGCTGCGTTTCCGCGGCCATCTCGACAAGTTCAGCGAGAACATGTTCATGGGCGCGATCAACGCCTTCAGCGACGAGGCTGGCAAAGGCATCGATGTCGTGAGCGGGGAGAAGAACCAGCCGATCGCCAAAATTGCCCGCCACTACAAGGCGCAGGGAATCAAGTGGGTGGCCGTCGGCGACAGCAATTACGGCGAAGGCAGCAGCCGCGAACATGCGGCATTGTCCCCGCGTCTGCTCGGCGGCGCCGCAGTGATCGCCCGCAGCTTTGCACGCATTCACGAGTCCAATTTGAAAAAACAGGGCTTGTTGGCGCTGACCTTCCAAGACCCGGCGGATTATGAGCGCATCCGTGCCGACGACCGGCTGAGCCTGGTCGGATTGGCCGGGATGGAACCCGGAAAGCCGGTCGAATGCCGCGTCAAACACGCGGACGGCACCGGCGAGACGCTGCGGCTCGACCACACTTTCAGTGCCTCCCAGCTGGAGTGGTTCCGCAAGGGCTCCGCGCTGAACCTGTTTCACCAATGAGTGAGCGCGATCCCGCTCCCTAGACTGCTGTAGCGCGCCGCGGCGCGATCCCTGTTTCAGGTCGCGGCGTACCGGCAAACGGTCGCCGCCAATGCGTTTGGCTCACCGCATCATGAATTTGTCCAATTTCGCTCGTAGCGAATCGGAGATTCACCGTCATTTGGCAAAGTCGCGAGACCCGATGATCTTCCGACCCGCTCTGATTGCTTGGGCATCTCCTGGGCAGCAGGATGTGCGGGCTCGGCCGTACCGGTGTGATCCATTCGACCTCGTCCGGGATCGGATCCGGCAGCAGCGCGGCTTCACTCTGCTCGAGCTTCTCGTTGTCCTCGCCATCCTCGGGCTGCTGATTGGCCTTGTGGCGCCGGCAGCGCTGCGCCAGCTCGAATCCTCCAAAGAGAAGATTGCCCACCAGTCGATCGAGCGCATCGCCGGCGTGCTCGACATCTATAAGCTCGATGTCGGGGTCTATCCGACGACGGAACAGGGTCTGCTTGCCCTGATCGCGCGTCCTTCCGGGGTCGCCCGCTGGAACGGGCCCTATCTCAAGGGAGAAAACGTCCCGGAAGACCCGTGGGGCAGACCCTTCATTTACCACAACCCGAGCCAGCGCGCCGGGCACGATTACGATCTCTACTCGCTGGGTCGAACCGGGCAGCCCGGAGGCACCGGTGACGCGGCGACGATCTACAACGAGTAGCCGGCGGATGTCCGCGCACCCTCCAGCTAGCGATAAGCGGCAACATTCGTCAGTAGCCTGCCCCGCCTGGTGAACGGCACTCTTGCCGCTTAGCATTGCCGGACGCATCCCAACAATCCCGTGAATACCTGTGTCACCGGCGGATGAACGAAATGCCTGCCATCCGTGTGACTCTACCAAGCGCGCGCCGATTGGCGATCAGCGTCGCTACCATCAAGAACCACATGCTCTGCATTCTGTAAAAATGCAGTAAGTCGCACGCCGCCCGCCTTCTCCCGCTTTGCAAGCGGCTGTTACTCCGATCACTGGTGCGCGTCATGCGCGTTGCGGAACTGGCCTGTTAGGGAATGTCTGAACAAGAGGTCGGCGCGCGGCTAAGGGGCATGGAATTTTTCTCAGCCGGCAATGGTACGGGTGATGGGCGTTTTGGTGACGCACTGGGGGTGGATGTGCGGGTTTGCCGGACTGATGCGGACCGACACTACGCCTGCTGGCTGCGCAGCAGATGCCGGCGTGCCATGAACAAATTGACCAGCGCAGGTCACAAGCAGGCGATGAGCGTTCTTCAGCCCGCGATAGCGCACTTTGGCGAAGCCGAACACTCGCTTGATGACCCCGATCGAATGTTCGACCCTGGCCCGCACTTTGGACTTGGTACGATTTTTCTCCCGCTCGACCTCGTCAACGACGCCGCGGTGACGGTAGCGGCGATTGGTGAAGTCCTGGGCCCCTGGGGCGTGCTGGCGGATCACCGCCCGCTGGCCGCGGTAGGCCTGATCGCCCCACACGCGGGTTTCGTGGCCATGCAATAGCACCGTGCTGTCGGCGGCATTGGCTGGGGTGGCGACCACCGCATGGATCAACTTGTTGCGGCTGTCGACGCCAAGATGCGCCTTCATGCCAAAGTACCCCTGATTGCCTTTCTTGGTCTGATGCATCTCGGGATCGCGCGCCTTGGCGGCATTCCTCGTCGACGACGGTGCATTGATGATCGTGGCACGATCGTCCCCCTCGCGATCTTCAACCCCTGGCCGTGAGATGTCGATGTACCTCATCGAAAAGCTGCCAACCCAGATCGTGCTGTTCGAGCAGATGGCGGAAGCGACACACCGTGGTCTCGTCAGGCACCGGTTCGCCACCCAGATCGACGCCGACAAAACGCCGCATCGCCAGCGAATCATAGAACGCCTCCTCCACCGCCGGGTCCGACAGATTGAACCACTGCTGGAGAAAATAAATCCGCAGCATCCGCTCGACCCCGACCGGCGGGCGGCCATTGCCCCGCTTGGGATAGACCGGTGCGATCAACCCGCACAGCGCCGACCACGGAACCACCGCACCATCTCAGCCAGAAACACCGCCCGCCGCGTCGTCTTGCCGTAACGTTCAAACCCTGCCGTGGCCAGCGTCATCTGCTTCATTGATCCAACCCACACGCACTATCTCAGTCTTCTATTTATCATAACACGATCATTGGCCGGAGGGCTTTTGCAGAGGTTCCTTAACATTATACGGCAATTTACGCGGCCATGTACTAGTGCGGATGCGGCGCGGGCCTTTAAACTGGGTCGCTGACGACGGGCCAATTAAAGCCACGAGATCGCGTATCCAGCCGAGCACCAGAGGCACCAGAAAATCGGCTGCGATCATCCGGTGCAGAGTTTCGGCGACAGGTTCGAATCGTGGCGCTTCTAGTCCTATCGGTCGCCTGCATCGGCAATCGCCGTGTTTTGTCGGTCCTGCACGAGACTGCACTAGGGTGCTTGGATCGAGGCAATTGCGTTCCCCACGGGTGCGCGTGTACTGCGGTTACTTCTTCTGTTAACGCCGTCCGCCACCATTGCTGCATCTGCCGAAAACGCGCATCTTGTCGCCGCAAGATCGGTCATCGAGGGAATGCTGGATTAATGTTCCGAGCGCTTGCCCGGCCCCCGTGGAGGGCCGCCGACCCAGTCGAGAGCGCAGCGCATTGCGGCGTCGAGTTCAGGCTCCTTTTAGCGTGCGCAAGGGTGGTCGTTCCGAAGCAAGAAGACTATGCTGCTATCCGGCGGATCCTTGACTCCGACATCAATTGGACCCTCTTCGCCCGGAAAGCAGCCAACCATGGTCTGGCAGGCCTAGCCGGGAATACGTTGGCCCGCGTTGCACCGGGCCTGATGCCCGACGATGTGCTTGAGGCCTTGGGCTTGAACATTCAACGTACGCGTACGCGAAATGGTGTGCTTTTCGGTGAGTGTGCGCGGATAATCGAGACGCTCGCGAAAAACGGTATCGAAGCCATTCCATTCAGGGGCCCCGTGCTTGCATTGCAGGCCTATGGTGATTTTGGCCTTCGCGAGCCAAGTGACCTCGATCTCCTTATCCGTGAGCGCGACCTCGCTTCCGCCGTCGCCATGCTGGGCAGATTGGGATACCTGCGCCAAGAAGACTTGTCAGTGGCACAACTTGATCTGACCCACCGAATCCAAGGCCGCGAAATCCTAATCCAAAAAGCCGCGGAATTTACCATCGGGGTGAACACGCGCCTGACTCCGATGAACATGGCCCTCGGTATAGACTATGTCGGTCTATGGGCGCGAGCTGGCCGTATTACGTTGATCGGCCAGTCGATACCGGCACTGGCGCCGGAAGACGAGTTGATCGCGTTAGCGATCTATGGAAGCAAAGAACTGTGGTGGAACATCAAGACGGCGTGCGATTTTGCTGTATTCATTACGTCACACCCACGGCTTGACTGGACCGCCGTTGCGGCGCGTGCGACCGCGCAAGGTTGCCGGCGAATGGTCTTACTGGCAACTGCGCTGGCGCACGGATGTTTCGACGTTGTCGTTCCGGAATCGATCGTCGCCACGGAACAGACTGACCCGATTATCGCGCCGATGGTCGGGCGCATAATGGCGCATTGGCAGGCTGACAAGCCCATCGTGCCGCCGAGCAACAAGACGCTGTCAATGGATCGGCGGCAACTGCACGACGGGGTGGCGCGCCAGGGCCAGTATATTTTCCGAGCATTATTCTCGCCGGGGCCTTACCACGTAGCACGAATTCGGCTGCCTGGAAGACTGAGCTTCGCCTACGTCCCCATCAAAATTGCGGACGACTTCGTCGCGACGCCGCTACTCCGCATTTATCGGAAAATGCGCGCGCAAAGGGGACGCTTGCGGCAGCTTCTCAGAGCTGCCGCTTTTGCCAGGGGCGCGGCTCCAGCCGAGGTGGAGCAGGGCGACCGCCCCCCGCAGAAGGCGACTGAGGATATGAACCCCGTGCTGGCTGCACATCCTATAGCCAATACGGAAGAAGCGAGCACATGGGTCAACCACGCGCGAAGTTTGGAGGCAGCTGGGCGCTTTGCTGAAGCGGTCGAGGCAAGCGATCGCGCGTTGGATCTCGACCCTGCGAATTTGAATGCGATGGATATTGGCGTTCGATTACGAATCGAGAGCTGCGATTGGCGTAGACGCGAGGACGACAGACGGTGGCTCACCGACTGCTCGGCGCAATTACTTTCTCAGGTTCTGAGAAGCTGTATTGACGATTCTAGAGTGGAGGGCCTCGCACTTGAACGGCTCCGCGCGAGAGGATACCCGCAGCGACCACAGCCGTTATGGCAAGGCGAGCACTATAGCCACGACAAGGTCCGCATCGCCTATATCTCGGGCGTCGATTTCCAGGATCCCACGGGTTGGTCGATCGTCGAGGTTTTCGAGCATCATGACAGGGCGCGCTTCGAGACAACCGGGATTTCGCTCGGTCCCCACAAGACGAGCGCGTTCCACAGACGAATCGAAGGGGCGTTTGATTGCTTCATTGACGCGCAGACCATGAGCAATTCTAAGGTCGCCGCGACACTCCGGGAGTTGGAGATCGATATTGCAATCGATCTAAGCGGCTACTCATCAGAGGGAGCGAGGAGCATCCGAGTTCTTGCCTCACGGCCGGCGCCCGTGCAAGCGAATTTTCCATCGAATTGTGGCACTATGGGTGCATCATTCATCGATTACATCATCGCTGATCGCATCGTTATCCCCGAAGCGCATCGGATGCATTTTTTCGAAAAAGTGGTCTATCTGCCTCACAGCTTCCTGCCGAACGATAGAAAACGTCCGATCGGAGACACGCCGAGCCGGATCGAAGCAGGATTGCCAAATACGGCCTTTGTCTTTGCCTCCTTCAATCTTACGTATAAGATCACTCCTGAGATGTTCGACATTTGGATGCGCCTCTTGCGCGGCGTCGAAAACAGCGTTTTGTGGCTGGTTGAGCGCAATACTAGCGCGTGCCTCAATCTGAGGCGTGAGGTCAGGGCGCGGGGGGTCGACCCCGATCGGCTTATCTTTACGCCGCCGATGTCGCCAGCGAGGTATATGGCGCGCCTCAGGCTAGCGGATCTTTTTCTCGATACGCTGCCGCACAATGCGGGTGCGACGGCGAGCGATGCGCTTTGGGTAGGCCTGCCGCTTTTGACCTGTGTTGGCAATAGCTTTGCGGGGCGCACTGCAGCGAGCGCGCTCAAGGCGACTGGCCTGCCGGAGCTGGTGACGAACTCGCTGACCGATTATGAACAGCTCGCGCGGACGCTAGCGCGCAATCCCCCACAGCTCGCGGCGATAAGAACGAAACTCCAGCAACATCGCGACACGGCGCCGTTCTTCGACGCCGCGCGCTACACGCACTATCTCGAAACTGCCTACACGACTATGTGGGAGCGTTCGGAATCGGGATTGCCGCCGGCGGGTTTCGCGGTGGAAGCGGCGTAAATAGGTTTGATAGCCGAGTGTGGCTTGAAACGCGCCTGCTCCCCCATCCCGCCTGGCGAGGCGCCCGATGCTGCCCCGCCGGGTGACATGACGTAGTGTCGTAAACCGCCTTGACCGATTTGACCGCGAAGACCCAGCCGGCGCACAGCATCGGTCGATTCGCGTGGTGCGTGCTGATCCTTCGGGCCCCTTGTGCCACGTGGGGAACCAAACCCCGGGGCATTCGTTTGACAGATGCTTTGGTAGGGGAAATTGATTTAGAGTTTGTCCCACCGTCGGAGAAGGGCGTCGTCCGGGGTCTCGGCTCGGATGTTATGTGGGGAAAGAAGGACATGACAAAGCGTTTAATTGCCTGTGGTGGGATTGCCGCGGGATTGATATTGGCCCTGACGAGCTGCACCAACCCCTACGACCCCGCGCAGCGCGCGGTCGGCGGCGGGCTGCTCGGTGCCGGCGCCGGAGCCGCGATAGGCGGTGCGGTGGGCGGCGGACATGGCGCGGCACTCGGTGCGGCGATCGGCGGAGCGACAGGCGCCCTCGGCGGCGCTGCTACGACGCCGCCACCCCCACCGCCCCCTGCCTACTACGGACCGCCTAGCGGTTATAGCCAAGCCGCGCCGGGTTATGGTTACCCACCGTCCGGTTACGGGCAACCGGCACCAGGCTATGGCTACCCGCCCTCTGGTTACGGGCAACCGGCGCCAGGCTACGGATATCCACCTCCGTCCTACTAGCCGACCGGTTAGCTCTCCGGCTGCGGTGCCTTGATCTCCTCGGCGAGGCGCCGCACCAAGGCTTGTTGAGCAGGCTTCTCCGTCGGGATCGAGGTCTCGATGATTCGCGGCGCGCTGGGTTTGACTCGCGGCACCGGCACCGTTCCTGCGGGCCCCTGACCCGCACCAAAGGAAGGGCTCGTCCCGCAGGCGTCACCCGATGTCTTGACCACGGCCTTGGGCTCGGCACCGCTACCGAGGTTGGAATAATACATAGTCCTGGTGCAGCTACCGGCGCTCGAGGTCACCGAGGTGACCACGACACCCGAGACTTGGCCAGGTCCGAGCTGCGGCATGACGGCCTCTACCGTGGGGCTTGGTCCGACCAACCAGACCGGCGCATCGGCCGGCGCCTGTGCAGAAGCTATGAGCCGCGCGACGGCAGCCTGCTGGTCAACAATGAGGCGGTCGGTCCATAGCGACCGCGGCATCACGACATCGAAGCCCTGTGCTGCCCAGAGCGACGGATCGCGGGTCGCAGCGTCACTGAAATCGACCGGGCCCGGCAGAAATACGAGGACCGCAGCAGGTGCGGCGGCACGAGTCGGGTAAATCCCCGGTTCAGGTATGGTGGCGGCAACAGCAGCCGGAGGCGGACCTGCCTGTGGAGGCAGAGCGGTGTAACCGCCTGCACAGCCAAGCAATGGCACCGCTGTGAGACAACATCCGAGGATCGAGCCGAACGGTTTCCACATCGAAGCCTCTCCTCTGATAATCGATCCGGCGGACCCGAAAATTCCTCCCGATTTAGGCGATTTCTTGGCTCAGATCAGGCGGAAATGCCGCAAAACCTCATACCCCGAGCTCCTCGAGCCGGGGCAGCACCACCTTGCTGAACAGCGTGAGGTTGGCAACCGTCTCCTCGTGGCTCAGCAAGCCGCCCTGACCCATCATCAGCAGGTGCCCAAAGCCGCCCACGTGGTCGTAAAAGGCCCGCAGCTGGTCGAAAACGTCATCCGGCGTTCCGGCGAATGAGAGGCCGGCATCGATGGCGTCATCGACGGTCATCTTGCGCGGATCGATCGCGCAACCGTCGCGGGATTGGATGCGGCCGGCGCGAAACCCGGCGCCACTCGTCCGCAGGGCTTGCGCACTCTGCGCCACCGAGGCGTAGCCTGGCGGATTCATGAACTGCGGCGCCACGATGCCCGAGGTGCGGCTGTAATCAAGGATCTGGTCGGCGCGACGCCGGCCTTCCTCGCGGGTGTTGCCGACCCCGATCAGCGCCATATAGGCGAGCCGCTGAGGCGTCATCAGACGGCCAGCTTCGGCCGCCCTCTTGCGATAAGCCTCGAAGATCGGGGGCGTGCGCACCCAGCCGGTGTTGAGCACGCCGATGGTCATGCCGCGCTCTGCCGCCTCGGTGGCACTGCCAGGGCTGCCAACCGGCATCCAGACCGGCGGGTGCGGCTCTTGCCATGGCCGGGGCCAGACATTGACGGAACGATAATGAAAATGCGTCCCCTCCCAGTTGAACGGGCCGTCATGCGTCGTCATGGCCTTCAAAATCAGGTCGTGGGCCTCCCAGAAGCGCTCCGTCAGATCGGCGGGGTTGGTGTTGGCGGGCGAGATTTCGAACGGTACCCCTTTGACAAAGCCCATTTCGATGCGGCCGCGCGAAATGACGTCGAGCATCGAATATTCCTCGGCGACCCGGATTGGATCGTTGCGATTACCGATCGGCATGCCGAGCGCCAACAGTCGAACCTTCTTTGTCTCGCGGGCGAGGATTGCCATCGGGATCGTGCACACCGAATCGGCGCAGGTCGCGGTGGCATGGTGCTCATTGGTCATGATGTTGATGCCGAGCTCGTCGCACAGCGCCCATTCGTCCAGGTAACGGTGGTAAAGATCGGCGCCGATTTTGGGGTCGTAGAGCCGGTTCGGAATGACGACGCGGTACGAATCCTTCACCTCGGGCCAAGCCGGGTGATAAGCCATCTCGCTGAAATGCCACACTTTCATCTTTCCACCTCCGCGCGCACGAACCGTTCGATTGCATCGGCGACCGCCTCGGGCTGCTCGATCTGCGGGTAATGCCCGGCCTCTCGGATGAGCTCGAAGCGGGCATCGTGCAGTGACCGGCAAAGCCTCTCGCCATAATCGGGCGACACGATGCCGTCGCTTTGACCCCAGATGACCAAGGCCGGCACCCGCACGCGGTGCAGCCATCTGCGTAGGCCGGGATCGTGCATGTAAGGGCGCCAGCCAAAGAGCGCCGTTGCCGCCCGGTCGCTCGCGATCGACGCGACGTCGTCATCGTCGAGGATGCTGTAATCGGGTGCGGCGTGCGCCGGATTAAAAAATGTCCGCCGCAGAACTTCCTCGGTCGGAAGCGCATAGATATCGGCGATGTCCTGCTCTTCGCGGCCGCCGAACTTGACGCCGAGCGTGTCGATCAGCACCAGCCGGCCAATCCGCTCGACCGAGCGCACGCACAATTCGAGCGCGACCCAGCCGCCGAAGGACGCGCCGACGAGCACGACATCACCGAGGCGCTGCCGGTCGATCAGGTCGAGATATAGATAGGCTAGATCGTGGACGGAACGGAACCCGTCGGGCCGCGCGGACCTGCCAAACCCGGGATGGCGAGGGATCAGCACCTGCCACCGCCGCGCCAGCCTGTCTAAAAAGCCCTGGTTTTGCGCGACATAGTCGCCGCCGTGCAGAAACAGCAGCGGGGGACCTTCCCCCGCCGTCCGCATTTCGAGCGAAACGTCGCCAATTTGGATGCGCTCCATCTGCGCCACCCCTTATCGAACCTCGAGCGCTCATCGTGACCGCGCCGCCCGCGTTCGGCGGAGATTAATTCCCTGCTGCGGCATTTTGTCCTAAGCTGACACGCAATGGCGGCCGCCTTGGCGGCCGCGCCAGGCTCCTGTGAGGCATACGATGAATGTCGAAACAATCCTCCACAACAAGGGACGGACGGTGGCGACGATCCGGCCCGGCGACACCGTCGGCGCGGCCGTCGACGCGCTGGTCTCCCGAAATATCGGTGCCCTCGTTGCCAGCGAAGACGGCGAGAGGGTCGATGGAATCATCTCGGAGCGCGACATTGTTCATGCCCTCGCCCATCATCGTTCCGATCTGTTGTCGCTGACAGTTGCGGAGGTTATGACGCGGCCCGCAATCACCTGCGAGCCGACCCAGAGTGTCGACGAACTGATGGCCGAGATGACCAACCGGCGCATTCGCCATTTTCCAGTGGTCCGGAACGGACGACTCTGCGGCATCGTTAGCATCGGCGATGTGGTCAAGAGCCGCCTCGACGAAATCGAATACGAGGCAAAATCGTTGCGTTCGTTCATCGCCGGCGCCTGATCTCTAACGGCAGATCGTCTCCGAGCCAAAACGCCGCTGAGAAGAGGGTTCGCGCTGGGCATGCCGGACTACCAGATTTTCGACGCCGGCGATGTCGTCCTGCAATCAGGACTGACCTATCG
>Ga0182039_10002344_pt1 | contig 10344 bp, 5 predicted proteins | sample sta12Can44000111_FD_125975 | JGI IMG/M metagenome (GOLD analysis project Ga0182039, IMG submission 125975) | Lab enrichment of tropical soil microbial communities from Luquillo Experimental Forest, Puerto Rico - statanox.12C.anox.44.000.111 | ecosystem: Environmental > Terrestrial > Soil >...
GCGCAGCGGCGCCTGGTATGAAATGGTGCCACGCAGCCAGGGCAGCGTCGCCGGCAGGCATGGGACCTTCGATGACTGCATCGCGCGCGTGCCCGACATCGCCGCGCTCGGCTTCGATGTCGTTTATCTCACGCCGATCCACCCGGTTGGCCACACCAACCGCAAGGGCAAGAACAATTCACTCAACGCCGGCCCCAACGATCCCGGCAGCTTCTATGCCATCGGAAATGAACGGGGTGGGCACGATGCGGTCGAGCCGCAGCTCGGCACGCTCGACGATTTCCGCCGGCTGGTGGAGGCTTGCCACAAGCACAAAATGGAGATCGCACTCGACTTCGCGGTGCAGTGCTCGTTGGACCACCCGTGGGTGAAGGCACACCCGGAATGGTTCCGCTTTCGGCCGGACGGCTCGATCCGCTTCGCCGAAAACCCGCCGAAGAAATACGAGGATATCGTCAACCCGGATTTCCATAATGCTGACCGCATCGCGCTGTGGGAGGCGCTGCGCACGATCTTGCTGTTTTGGGTCGATCAGGGCGTACGCATCTTTCGCGTCGACAATCCCCACACCAAACCGTTTCCGTTCTGGGAGTGGCTTATCCGCGAGGTGCGCCGACGGCACCCCGACGTGATATTCCTGTCGGAAGCCTTCACCCGGCCGAAGGTGATGAAGGCCCTCGCCAAACTTGGCTTCTCGCAGTCTTACACTTATTTCACCTGGCGGACGGGCAAACACGAGCTCGAGGCCTATCTCGACGAAATCACGGGCTATCCAGAGCGCGATTATTTCCGGCCGAATTTCTTCGTCACAACGCCGGACATCCTGCCTGTGCAGTTGCAGAGCGGCGAGCCGTGGATGTTCAAGTCGCGCGCCGCGCTCGCAGCGACGTTGTCGTCGAACTACGGAATCTATAACGGCTTCGAGCTTATCGAGCATGAGCCAATTCCGGGTCGCGAGGAATACCTCAACTCGGAAAAATACGAGATCAGGACGCGCGACTGGAACAAGCCCGGCAATATCAAGGACTATCTCGCGCGGCTAAACGCGATTCGGCGCGAGAACGGCGCGCTGCAGCAGACCTCCAATCTGCGATTCCTGCAGGTCGACAACGACAACGTGACCGGCTTCCTGAAGGAGTCGGCCGACGGCGAGAACGCGGTGGCCTGCGCCATCGCCCTCTCCGCCGGGCCGCAGGAATTCTGGCTGCATTTCGGCGATCATCTCATCGGCGCTGCCAGCAGGAAGCCGGTTCGCCAGATTGAAAACCTTGCGACCGGCGAACGCCGTCTGCTTGAATGGGGCGGCGTGCGTCTACGCATTAATCCGGCGGCCGACCCCGCCCTCATCTTCCGTTGCATGACGTGAGGCCGACCCATGGATGTCCGGTCCGACATCGCCGTTGCGACCCAGACAGCCGATGACGCCCTGTGGTTCAAGGACGCCGTCATTTACCAGCTACACGTCAAGGCGTTCCGCGACAGCAACGGCGACGGCGTGGGCGATTTCCCGGGCCTGACCGAGCGGCTCGATTATCTGCGTGATCTCGGCATCACCACGCTCTGGCTGCTGCCGTTCTATCCGAGCCCCGGCCGCGACGACGGATACGACATTTCCGATTACGGCGACATCAATCCGGCCTTCGGCACGATGCGGGACTTCCGCCGCTTCATGCAGGAGGCGAAACGCCGCGATCTGCGCGTCATCACCGAGTTGGTCATCAATCATACCTCGGACCAGCACGATTGGTTCAAGCGCGCCAAGCGCAGCCCGGCTGGCTCGAGCGCGCGCAACTGGTACGTCTGGAGCGATACCGACCAAAAATACCAGGGAACGCGCATCATCTTCACCGACACCGAAAAATCGAACTGGAGCTGGGATGCCGAAGCCAATGCGTTCTACTGGCACCGCTTCTTCTCGCATCAGCCGGATCTGAATTTCGACAATCCGCGAGTGGTGCGAGCGGTGATGCAGGTTATGAAGCGCTGGCTCGATTGCGGGGTCGACGGATTCCGACTCGATGCCGTTCCCTATCTCTGCGAGCGCGAGGGTACCAACAACGAGAACCTGCCGGAGACGCACGCGGTGCTCAAGCAGCTGCGCGCCGCGCTCGATGCTTATGCCTCCAACAAGGTGCTGCTGGCCGAAGCCAACCAGTGGCCGGAGGACGTTCAGCAATATTTCGGCAGCGGCGACGAATGCCACATGGCCTACCACTTCCCGCTGATGCCGCGCATCTACATGGCAATCGCGCAGGAGGACCGTTTCCCGATTACCGACATCATGCGGCAGACCCCGGAGATCCCGGCCAACTGCCAGTGGGCAATGTTCCTGCGCAATCACGACGAGCTCACGCTTGAAATGGTGACCGATGCGGAGCGCGATTATCTCTGGTCGACTTACGCCGCCGATCCGCGCGCGCGCATCAATCTGGGCATCCGCCGGCGACTTGCGCCGCTGATGGACAACGACCGACGCAAGATCGAATTGATGAACTCGATTTTGCTCTCGATGCCGGGCACGCCGATCATCTATTACGGCGACGAAATCGGGATGGGCGACAATATCTACCTGGGCGACCGCAACAGCGTGCGCACTCCAATGCAATGGACGCCCGACCGCAACGGCGGTTTCTCGCGTGCCGACCCCGCGCAGCTCTTCCTGCCCTGCATTATGGACCCGCTCTACGGCTACGATGCGGTCAACGTCGAGGCGCAGACGCGCTCGCTGCCGTCGCTGCTCAACTGGATGAAGCGCCTGATCAGCGTGCGCAAGTCGACCAAGATATTCGGGCGCGGCACATTGACCTTCATCCGCCCGGCCAATCGCGCGGTTCTTGCCTATGTGCGCCAACTCGACAATGAGGCAATCCTCTGCGTTGCCAATATCTCGCGCTCGGCGCAGGCGGTGGAGCTCGACATGAGTCCGTGGAAGGGCCGCGTGCCGCAGGAAATGCTGGGGCGTACGCATTTTCCCCGCATCGGCGACTTGCCCTATCTAGTGACACTGCCGCCCTATGGCTTCTTCTGGTTCCAGCTCAACGTCAATCCGAAAACCGAACCGGAAAAGGTGCTGCCGCGCGATATCACCACACTCGTCGTCGGCCATGGCTGGGAAAATGCCCTGTCGAGCTGGACACGGCGCATTTTCGAGGCCGAGGTGCTGCCGAGCTTCATGCCAGAGCGGCGCTGGTTCGCCGACAAGGATTCGCGCTCGATCTCGGCCAAGGTCTCGGCCGCGGTGCCCGTGGAGCACGAGGGCGGCCGCATCGCCTTCGTGGTCGTCGAATCCACCGGCCGACAGGGCGTGAGTCGCTATTTCCTGCCGCTCACGGTCCGCTGGTCGCGTTACACCACGATCGACAAGGGCCCGGCTAGCGTGCTTGCGGCTGTGCGGCGCGGAGCGAATGAAGGCACCCTGCTCGATGCGACCGCCGAGCCTGATTTCATTTCCGTTCTGCTGACCAGGGTCCGCGCGGGAGAAACGGTCGGCAGGGAGGGACCGAAGATCGAGTTTCGCCCGACCTCGGCCTTTGCCGACGCGCCGGCTCCCGAAGTCAAGAGCGTCAATGCAATCGATCGCGAGCAGTCGAACAGCAGCGTGATCGTCGACAATCAGTATGTCGTCAAGATCCTGCGCAAGGTCACGCCGGGCGTGCATCCGGAATTCGAGGTCGGCCGTTTCCTGGTCGACGTCGCGCAATTCCGCAACGCGCCGGCACTGCTCGGGACGGTCGAGCTGATCGAGGGCGAGAGTCGTACGGCGCTCGCGGCCGTGCACGCCTTTATCCAAAACCAGGGCGATGCCTGGGGCGTCACTAGTGCCTCGCTTGACCGCCTGATCGACGAGCAGCGAATGCTGCGCGACAAAACTGCCGCGGACACATCCGAAATGACTTCGATGCTTCAACGCATGCGGCAGATTGGCCGGCGCACCGCCGAGCTGCATCGCGCACTCGCCAGCCACGATGTCGAGGGGTTTGCGCCGGAGCCAATCTCGGCGGAGGACAGCGCGCGGTGGAGCGATGGGCTCCTCACACACGCACGCCGCGTCTTCGATATGCTGCAAGGCACCTCTCTCGCCGACCCTGCCGCCGCGACCGCCCGGAGATTGCTCGAGCAGCGCGAGGCAATCTTCTCGCATATCGAAGGCCTCAAGGGGGCCCGTTTTAAGGGCAGCAAGATCCGCCACCACGGCGATTTCCATCTCGGGCAGGTGCTGATCGCCAAGGACGATGCCTATATCCTCGATTTCGAAGGCGAGCCCCGGCACAGCCTCGAGCATCGCCGCGCCAAGGCCCCGCCGGCGCGCGACGTGGCGGGATTTCTGCGCTCGGTCGATTACGCCACCAGCGCCGCAATCGACCGCGCGCCCAATGTCAGCGCGGAAGAGCGCCCAATGCTCGCGCAGCGGATCCGCTCATGGGGCGCGCGTCTTTCGAGCGCGTTCTGGGAGATATACCGCAAGACGCTGACGGAAACGGACTTCTGGCCAGCCGATGAATCACAGGCTCGTGGGCTGCTCGACCTCTTCCTGCTCGAGAAGGCCTTCTACGAAATCGAATACGAACTAACCAACCGGCCGGCCTGGACGCATATCCCACTCGAAGGCACGTGGCGCATTCTCGAAGAGCGCGGGGTGGTGCGATGAGCGAGCTTTCGCCCGGCGCCCGCGAGATCCTTGCCGGCCGCAACGCCGACCCGTTCCACTATCTTGGCCCGCATACCGAAAACAACCGCACCGTGGTGCGCGTCTTTCTGCCCAATGCGAACCGGGTAGTCGCGGTCAGCAGCGGCAGCGAGCGGGAGCTCGAGCGCATCGATCCGGCCGGCCTTTTCGCTGGGCCGCTCGACGATCCGACGCATTATCGCCTGCGCGCGTGCTTTGGCGACAGCGAGGTTGAGCTAGAGGACCCCTATCGTTTCCCGCCGGTTCTCTCCGACTTCGATCTCTATCTGCTGGGCGAAGGCAATCATCTGTCACTCTATAACAAGCTCGGCGCGCATCTGATGGAACTGGAGGGCGTGCTCGGCGTCGCTTTCGTAGTGTGGGCGCCGAATGCGCGCCGCGTGAGCGTGGTCGGCGATTTCAATGTCTGGGACGGCCGCCGTCACGCTATGCGTGTGCGCGGCAACGGCTACTGGGAAATCTTTGTGCCGGGCGCAAGCGCAGGCGACAAATACAAATACGAGATCATTACGCGGGCGGGCAATCAGCTGCTGAAGGCTGACCCGGTCGGCTTCGCCAGCGAGATGCGCCCCCTCACTGCTTCCGTCGTCATCGATAGCGCGAAGTTGCCGCGGCCGCGCGCAGCGCCCGACGGTGTCAATTCGCTCAATGCGCCGATATCGATCTATGAGGTACACCTTGGCTCGTGGCGCAAGAAAGGCGAGCATGGCCAGTATTGGCTGACCTATCGCGAGCTAGCCGAGCAGCTGCCGGCCTACACCGCCGACATGGGCTTCACCCATGTTGAGCTGCTCCCGGTGATGGAGCATCCCTTCGACGGGTCATGGGGCTATCAGCCAACCGACTTGTTTGCGCCCACAAGCCGCTTCGGCACGCCTGCGGATTTCGCGATGCTCATCGACGCACTGCACGCCGCCGGCATCGGCGTGCTGCTCGACTGGGTGCCCGGCCACTTTCCCGATGATCCGCATGGGCTCGCGCATTTCGACGGCACCGCCATCTACGAGCACGCCAATCCGATGCAAGGGCGCCACCTCGATTGGGGCACGCTCATCTACAACTACGGCCGCATCGAAGTGACTAATTTCCTGCTCGCCAATGCGCTGTTCTGGCTCGACCGCTATCGCGTCGACGGACTGCGCGTCGATGCCGTAGCGTCGATGCTCTACCTCGATTATAGCCGGCCGGAAGGCGGCTGGATCCCGAACAAGTTCGGCGGACGCGAGAATATTGACGCGATCGCCTTCCTACGCCGTACCAACACGGAACTGTTCAGACAATTTCCCCATGCCACCACGGCAGCCGAAGAATCAACCGCCTGGCCGATGGTGTCGCGTCCGGTCGACTGGGGCGGGCTCGGCTTCGGCTACAAGTGGAACATGGGCTGGATGCACGACACGCTGGAGTACATCTCCAAGGATCCGATCTACCGCCGCTATCATCACGGCAATATCCTTTTCGGCCTGCACTACGCGTTCTCGGAAAATTTCATTTTACCGCTATCGCACGACGAAGTGGTGCACGGCAAACGCTCGATCCTCGGCCGGATGCCGGGCGACCATTGGCAGCGCTTCGCCAATCTGCGCGCTTATTACTCCTTCATGTACGGGCATCCCGGCAAGAAGCTCGTCTTCATGGGCTCGGAATTTGGCCAGGATAGCGAGTGGAATCACGATATCAGCCTGCCCTGGCATCTGCTGGAGCAGCCCGCGCATGCCGGCGTTCTGCGCCTGGTGCGCGATCTCAACCGGCTCTACCGTGCACTGCCGGCCTTGCACGCGCTCGACTGCGATGCCGCCGGGTTCGAATGGCTGGTCGCGGATGATTCTGGCAACAGTACCTATGCCTGGCTGCGCAAAGGTCGCGAGGCTCACGAGCGCTGCGTCGTGGTGCTGAATTTCACCGCGCAGATACTGCGCGATTACCGTGTGCGCGTGCCTTTCGCGGGCCAGTGGCGCGAAGTGCTCAATTCCGATGCCGCAATCTATGGCGGAAGCAACGTGGGAAACGCGGGGGCGGTATCCGCCGTTGTGACGGGTGAAACTCCGGAGCTGCACATTGTTGTCCCACCCCTTGCTGCCGTCTTTTTCGTTCCCGCGATCGAATAACGGTCAGGTCTCGGCGGGCTCACCGCATCCGCTCGGCGCCACCTGGGACGGTCGCGGGACCAACTTTGCCCTTTTCTCAGCCAATGCCACCAAGGTGGAACTGTGCCTGTTCGACCGCGAGGGGCGGTGCGAGACCGAGCGCATCACGCTGCCCGAACGCGCTGACGACGTGTGGCACGTCTATCTTTCGCACGTGGCGCCCGGCCAGCTTTACGGCTACCGGGTGCACGGGCCCTATGCGCCGGAAGCCGGCCATCGCTTCAATCCGCACAAGCTCCTGATCGACCCGTATAGCAAGCAGCTAGACGGGCATTTCTCATGGAATGACGCGCATTTCGGCTATCGCAACGGGCACAAACAGGTCGACATGTCGTTCGACCGGCGGGACAATGCACGCTTCATGGTCAAGTCGGTCGTCGTCGATGTCGCGCACACCTGGAGCCGGGCACGCCGCCCCGCGACTCCCTGGGAAGACACCATCATCTACGAGGCCCACGTCAAAGGGCTCACCCAGCAACATCCGGATGTGCTTCCGCGTGCCCGCGGTACCTTTCGCGGCCTGTCGGAGCCCAGCCTGATCGCGCATCTGAAGAGGCTCGGCGTCAGTGCGATCGAGCTGCTTCCGATTCACGCCTTTCTCGACGACCGCTACCTGGTCGAGCGCGGGCTCAGGAATTATTGGGGCTACAATACCCTCAGCTTCTTCGCGCCTGAGGCGCGTTACGCCATCGGCAACGCGATCAACGATTTTCGTTCGACGGTTGCCGCGCTACACGACGCCGGCGTCGAGGTAATCCTCGACGTCGTCTACAACCACACCTGTGAAGGCAACCAGATGGGTCCGACGCTGTGCTATCGCGGCGTCGACAATGCCTCCTACTATTGGCTCAAGCCCGATCAGCCGCGCTACTACGACGATTTCACCGGCACCGGCAATTCGCTAAAGCTCGCGCATCCGCCCGTCCTGCAGATGGTGATGGATTCGCTGCGGCTGTGGGTAGAGGTTTTTCATGTCGATGGCTTCCGCTTCGATCTCGCCACCACGCTTGGCCGTGACCCGGTCTTCGACCGCAATGCCTCCTTCTTCGCCGCGATCCGGCAGGATCCGGTGCTCTGCAACGTGAAACTGATCGCCGAACCCTGGGATTTAGGCATGGGCGGCTATCAAGTCGGTGGCTTTCCAACCGGCTGGTCGGAGTGGAACGATTTCTACCGCAAGACGGTGCGCCGCTTCTGGCGCGGCGAAGGCAGCCTGATCGGCGATCTCGCGCACTGCGTGACGGCATCGTCGGCGCAATTCCAGCACAACGGGCGCGGGCCGCGATCAAGCATCAACCACGTGACCGTGCACGATGGGTTCACACTCGGCGATCTCGTAAGCTACGAGCACAAGCACAATGAGAAAAACGGCGAGGAGAACCGCGACGGCTCGGACGACAACCTGAGCACCAATTGCGGCACGGAAGGACCGACAAACGATAAAGACATTCTGACGCTGCGGCAAAAACTGCGGCGTAATCAGCTGGCGTGCCTGTTTCTCGCGCAGGGCGTGCCCTTGCTGCTCGCGGGCGACGAGGTCAACAACTCGCAGGACGGCAACAACAACGCCTATTGTCAGGACAACGAGACCGGCTGGGTCGACTGGTCGCTGCTCGGCAGTAACGATGATCTGACCGATTTCGTCGCCGAGTTGACCCGCCTCCGGCAGCGCTTTCCGCAGCTCAAACCGCATCGCTGGGTGGAAGGCAAGAAGGGGGACGGCTCCTACGACGTGAAATGGCTAACGCCGCAGGGCGTTGAAATGGGCGAAGCCGACTGGAATTTTCCGAACGGACGCTTCCTCGCCTATGTGCTGGGCGCGGTGAGCGGCAAACCGCTGCTGATTGTGCTCAATGGCGCCGACGAGACGGTCGACATCACCGGCCCGGAATGGCCGGCCGTCGCGCGCTGGCAATGCGTCATCGACACCACGAATGGTCAGTCGAATTCGGCGACCCTCGAGCTGGGTGGACACTGGCTCGCCCCTCCGCGATCCGTGCTCGCCTTCGCAGGCGAGCCGTGAGCGAGACGCCGCGTTTAGGCCCGCGGTTGACCGACAGCAGCGCGGGTCCTCGGGCTGAAGGCGCGAGGCTCAGGGTGGGGGACCCATCGTCAACCACCGCGGACGCCCTCCCGTTGAGCGCGACTCCAGCGCCTAAGCCGGCCTGGTGCCACGGATGACCGTTTCTGTGCTGCAAATTATTGAATAAGCGACCTACGGGAACAACTGAGTACCAGCAACGTTTAACGGCTAAACAACCAGGAGGCTTGCAATGAAAAAGGTCTTGGTTGGAATCATATTCTTACTGAGCGTTTCATTTACGACGCCAATTTGGGCCGCAGAATTCTATATCGTCCGAGATCTGACGACACAAAAATGTACTGTCAGCGATAAGCGACCCATGACCGACATTAAAACGATAACATTGGCTACTGATACAATTTATAAAAGCCGGGAAGATGCTGAGTCCGGCATGAAAACGATCAAAGTGTGTTCTGCTCAGAAATAAAGAGGGCGCGCACGCAGAAGAAATACGCGAACCGCTTCGTGAGCGGCCAAACACAAACGCACTAACTCCCGAAACAGCATTTAGTTCCAGCCCGCTCCACAATTCAGTTTGATCGAACCGCCCCTAACTTTTGGGCTTCGCTGGCGTTGAGACAGCAGCGTCACCGCTAACGGAGATTCGATATGCCGATGCTTTTCTGGTTGCCGATCATTGTTTTTTTCGGAATGTGCCAGGTGATCGAAGACGACGTCCGAGGAATGCGCGAGGCAAAGGTACTTGGCGCTAATCGCTGCGAGGCTCTGACACAATAAACAACAATCCGATCACGCCGCAGCAGATCGCAAACATCGACGCGAATACCGCGCGATCATCTCCTGATGTTGGTGTTGTCGGTTTGCACGAGTATCAACAACGCTCAGACTGCGCGCAACAACCGAGGGCCGCTCGACGGCGGTGCACCCTCACATTTTGCGGAAACTAAATGACGGTTAGCGCATTCCCCGAAAATTGGCCCTGAAGCGTCGGAGGGTTACCGCGGTATGCGAGAGAACTGGAAGAAACCAATCCTCGCATTCAGCAGGCCGGATAACGACATCGATAAATAACTGTTGGGCTGTTCTCAGATTAAACTGCGAAGGTGATTGAAGAGTTGCTTAGCAGCCTGTGCGTCCATCCGGATGATTAATTTGTGCCCGTCCGCCTGCATCTGGGGCGCAGCTTTCCCGTTATTTCTACGAGCGTTGGCCGCTCCGATAATTTGGGAGCATCCCAGCTAACAATGGTGTCAGCGATTTCCGTTTTAGGGCTTAAATTAAGACGCATCGTTGCCTCTCACAACGCGACATAACTCAATCATTCACGTTTGCAAGCTCGCGGCCGATGACGTTAAAGCGTGCCTTCTGTTCGTTGGACAGTGAGCTGTAGAAATGCTCGAGCGGAGGCTTCACCGCCTCGGCCGCATCGATCATAGCCTTAAGCCGCGTTTCCATGACTTGCAGCC
>Ga0182039_10002346_pt1 | contig 10338 bp, 12 predicted proteins | sample sta12Can44000111_FD_125975 | JGI IMG/M metagenome (GOLD analysis project Ga0182039, IMG submission 125975) | Lab enrichment of tropical soil microbial communities from Luquillo Experimental Forest, Puerto Rico - statanox.12C.anox.44.000.111 | ecosystem: Environmental > Terrestrial > Soil >...
GGCGCGGGCGCAACCTGGGCGCGAATCTCTTTCTGAGGTTCCGTCGGTTCGCCCCAGATTACCAACACCTCGGTGCCTGGCTCGCTGCAATCTAAGTTGACTACACAAAGCGAGAGCATCTGACGGAAGTAATAACTGTAGCCACGAGAAGTCGCGATGCCTACGAGTTTCCCGTTCTTCGTGACCTTGTCGGCATACATGAAGCCTCGCTGATCGCGCGGGATTTCCATGTAGTGATAGGGGTTCCCCGCGCGATACAGCGAAGCGTACACGTCGACAACATCGTCGGGATTCCACACCAGCGTTCGAATTACCCGGCGCGGCCGCGCGACTTCTTCTTCCAGCGCCTGGCGCCCGATGAAATCGTGGTCGAATTGATCCGGTTCTTCCATCCGAGCTCCACCGGACTCCGATACCAGGCGCTCACATCGTCAGCTTCGAAACTGCCCGCGATGTTGAAGGTCGCGGCGTAGGCCGGCATAGCCCTTTTGAACTCGGCGAGGTAGTCAGCCATGTCTTCACCGAAGATCGCTGGCAGGTAGTCAGTCACTATGGTCGGAAAGCACGCTTCGAGGTGATTGATGAACGCCGCGCGGCCACCAAGTCGCCGTATTCCAAACTCGCGGCCGGCCTCCAAAATCGCTTCGTACACATCGCGCGCGTAAGCTGTTGGGCCCTGCAGTTCGTAGCCAATCTCGCCCGCCATGCCTTGCCGGAGCGCCAGTATCTCGTGTCCGGCGACGTGGATTTTGCCTGAATGCATGAAAGCGATGTCGCGAATGCCTTGGCTAGCCGCTTTTTCGACCACGTGGATCGCATTAGGTCCGGACACCTGGAAATTGAACCAATCGTCGGGTTCCGAGGTGGCGTCGTAGTTTCCGTGTCGCAGTTTGTAATCGACCCAGAATCCGCCGCGACCAAACAGCATGAACTCGTCTTCGCCAAACCGGCTCAGGATGCCCTCGTGGATGATCTTGCCCGCTTTGTCGCAGTGGATGACGTGTTTTGATTGCCCGATCACGAAGTTCGCGAAGCTATTAACTGACACATCGGAGAAAAGCCCGAGAACGTCGGGGCCGCGGAATCGCCGTTCCCAGAGAAACGACCAGTCGCCGATGTAACAGGTCTCCTTCCAAGACATGCTCTCATCGATCCAATCGGTGTACTCGGGCTGTCCCCAGCGGACCGTGAAATAGCCCTCAGGCGTGCGCCTCATGTCGGCGACTGAGATCACCATCGATGTCACGCTCCTAAAGGATTGCGGCCAAACTTAGGCCTGGCTGCGCCAGACAACGGGAAACACTTGATCGTCATCGGGCGGCGCGCCGGGCTTCAGCTGCGAAACGTCGCATATGTTGAAGATTGCGTCGTCAACACCCTTTCGTGGATCCCAGATCGCATCTTCACCGAGCCATCTCGTCGAAAGCGCAATCCGGCGCTGCGTTTTGGAACGGTTCCCGCCGGATGCGTGGCAGGTCAACGCATCGAATATCAAAGCATCGCCGGCTTTCATATCAAATGAGACAATGTCGTACTTGTCAGGACTTGCGCTGAAGTCGGGGCACACCTCGCCGGTTCCCTCCTTCAACCACTCGGCGCCTTCGACGTTCTTCACAAAGGCCGGCTTGTACCATTTGCCCAGCGATGGGATCCGCGCACGAATTCGAGGCCACTCGTTTCGCGATTGCAGTCTGTCGCGGCGAGCCAGATCGAGCAGATCTTGCCGCCCTTGAACGGCCAGTACGGTAGATCCTGATGCCAGAAGAAGACCTCCGCAGTCTCAGGTTCTTTGATGAAAAGCTGATCGAAAAAGATCCGAACCCGTGATGCTCCCATGGCTTGCGCCGCGAGCCCCGCGACGCCCGATTCGAATACGAATTCATGAAAAAAGGGAATCGAACGATAGAGCATCCGATCGTTGTAGAAGCGCCCTTTGCTTTCTTTACTCTTGAGATCGAGCGCCCATCGGGTGGGATTGGCAAGATTCTCATCCGTGGCAGCAGCGATCCGGGGCAGCCAGGCGGGATCGACTACAGAGCGCAAGCATGCGACTCCGTCGCGTTGAAATTTCGCAATCTCATCAGCGGTAAGATTGCGATACGGTTGCGTTCCCATAAATGCCCACTCCTGTTTGGAGACTTCGTCTAAGTGAACGGAGGTCTATCGAATTTTTTGACCGTCGTCTAGTCTTGACTGGAGTCAATTATTTAGTTACTAACAGAGGTGCCGGCCAATCCTGCCGCGACGACTGGAGGGAATCGGATGTTTCTGCGCAATTGCTGGTACGCCGCTGGGTGGAGCCGGGACTTCGTCCCCGGAAAGCTTCATCCGCTCAGTGTCCTAGGGGAACCGATCGTCATCTATCGCAAAGAAAGCGGTTCACCGGTAGCGCTCATGGATCGCTGCTGCCATCGCCTGGCACCACTCTCAATGGGCCGTCTCGAAGGCGACGATCTGCGCTGCATGTACCATGGCTTGAAATTCGCCCCATCGGGCGGATGCGTTGAGATTCCCGGCGATACGAAAATTCCGCCTCAGGTGAGGGTCCGCAGTTATCCGATATGTGACAGGTACTCGATCGCGTGGATCTGGATGGGCGATGCCGCGCGCGCGCACGAAGCGCTGATCCCGCAGTTCGTCGGTATCGATGATCCTCGATGGGCGATGCATCCGGGCCGCATGGACTACAAGGCCAACTACAACCTAATCAACGATAATCTGCTCGATCTGTCGCATATACGATTTCTGCACTCAAACAGCCTCGGACTTACTTTGACGCCCGAAAAGATGTTCCGCCCGATCGTGAGACCGATCACCCGAGGGGTCCGAATCCAGAGTTGGGCTATCAGCGGACCATCGCGGATCCTGCCGGCATTCCGCGAGCGGAGCTTTGACGTGTGGCAGACCTATGATTTCGTCGTACCGGGTGTGTTCCTGTTGCAGGCTGCCTTCTACCCTCCCGGCACCGCTGAACGATTCCCTGAACAAGAGGCCGCGGGAGTCGAACCCATGCATATCCAATTCACTTGTCAGGCGATAACCCCGCTGACGGTGGATCGGACTTGCTATTTCTTCGCATATGGCCCGTGGGTGAAGGAGGTGGAGCTGAAGGATTTCTTTTACGAACTTGGAAAGAAGGCATTTGACGAAGATCGCCTGATGATAGAGGCGCAGCAGCGAAACATCGATCTCAATCCCTCGACGAAGATGGTGAAGCTGTCGATGGATGCGGGTCTGGCCCAGTTCCATCGTATCATGGACGACCTCTTGCGCGCTGAAGGAGATGGTTCCATCGTGTCTTCGCATCAGCAGGCGGAGCAACAATTGTAGTGGCGGTGGAGCGACTCAAGGTCATGGCTGGATCTGCCCAGGTACTGGAACTCGGACGTGCGGAGCGGAACAAGCGAGACAAGCGCGAACGATTGATTCGTGCGGCTCGCGAACTCTTCCGCACTAAGGGATTCGAAGCAACCACGACGAGCGAAATTGCCGAGCTGGCCGACGTGGCCAAGGGGACGCTTTTCTTTCACGCTAAGTCGAAAGAAGAGTTACTCGTGATGATGTTTCAGGAAGAGATCGGCCGGACTATCGATCGCGCGTTCGCCACGGTGAAAGGTGAAACGTTCTTTGATCAGGCGATGTACGTGTTTGGCTCAATGCAAGAGCACAATCGACGCGACATCGAGCTCGCACGAATCTTCGTTAAGGAACTTCCATTCGTCAAAGACAAACGTCAAGACGTTGATGAGATACCTGAAAAGTTCTTTGACAAAATGAGTCTCCTCATTGAAGCGGCTAAAGAGCGCGGCGAAATCGTGCAGGATGTCGATTCCAGACTGCTCGCTTACAATCTGTTCGCCCTTAGCTACGTATTCACCCTTCTCTGGCTTGGGAGTGGTCAGCGTTCTCCGGAACGACGCTCTCCGTCGCTCGAGGAAATTCTAAGCCTCGAACTCAAGGGCATCACGAAGAGCGTAGCTCGCAATTCGAGAGCGCGTCGCGAAAGCATCAAAACAACGAGTCCTAAGAGCCAGGCGAGGTCCTAGTATGAGCAACGTCAAAGTGGCGAGTGTGGAAGTCTCGACCGATCACTTTATCGACGGCAAGCGCGTTGAATCGAAGCGCAAGTTTCCGAATTGCTCGCCGATTAACAACAAACATATCGCCGACATGAGCGCAGGCGGCGCGGACGAAATCGATGCTGCGGTCGCCGCTGCGCGTCGCGCCTATCCCAAATGGGCGGCACTGGGACCAGAAGGCCGCCATCCGATTCTTAGCCGTTTCGCTAAAGCGATACAGGATCATGCGAAGGAAATCTCAGCGGTCGAGACCGAAGACAACGGCTCGCTGCTTATCGGCAACGCCACGCGTATGGTTCCGCGGGCGGCCCTCAACATTCAGTTCTTCGCCGATCGGGCGCTCAAGCTGAATGAAGAAAAGATCGACTCGCCCGAGGTCGTCAATCACGTTCGGTTCGATCCGGCAGGTGTGGCCGCGCTTATCACACCCTGGAATGGACCTTTCATGCTCACGACGTGGAAGGTGGGACCGTGTCTCGCTGCGGGTGACACCGCAGTGGTGAAGCCGCCTGAATGGGCGCCGCTGACGTGCTCATTGATGGCCGACCTGGCAACTGAGGCTGGTATTCCCCCTGGCGTGCTGAACGTGGTGCAGGGCATCGGCGAAGAGGCGGGAGCTGCGCTCGCCGCTCATCCTGATATCGATCGACTTAGTTTCACCGGCTCGACCGACACTGCGAAGTTGATCGGCAGTTCCTGCGCGAGATCGCTCACGCCGGTCGCGTTCGAACTGGGCGGCAAGTCGCCGTTTATCATCTGTGCCGATGCCGATCTCGATGCTGCCGCGCAGACTGCTGCCGGACAGTATCTCAACGCCGGACAAGTCTGCCTCGCGGGGACGCGAATCTTGGTTGATGCGAAAGTTGCCGACGAGTTCCAGGCTAAGTTCCGAGCGATGGCATCGCACCTCACCGTCGGTGATCCGCGTGACAAGAATACTCGCGTAGGTCCCCTCATCACGCCCGAGCATTACAAGCGTGTTGAAGGTTTCGTCGAGCGTGCCCTCAAGGCTGGAGTGAAGCCGGTCTGGGGCGGCCATCGCCATAGTGCAGGTGAACTATATTTCGAGCCGACACTACTCGAAGGTGTGTCACAAGAGCAGGAAATAGTGCAGCGCGAAGTATTCGGACCTGTCCTGACCTGGCAGACCTTCCGCGACGAAGAGGAAGCGATCAAGTTGGCAAATGGAACCAGCTACGGACTCGCGGCAACGATCTTCAGCAGGAGCGAAGAACGCGCGATGCGGCTGGCCAAGCAAGTCGTGGCGGGTACGGTCTGGGTCAATTGCTTCTTCGTTCGCGAGCTGGCAGCGCCCTTCGGCGGCAGCCGCAATTCCGGAATCGGCCGCGAAGGCGGCAACTGGAGTTTCGATTTCTATTGCGATGTGAAGAACATCGCCGCGATGAAAGGCTCCTTCGCGTGAGTCGCCAAGCCTGACAGGGAATTGCAGCCACGCGGCAAAGCACAAAGACGGAGGAACTGAAGTGGCACAAGTAACCGAACTTGGATACGTCGGGTTTGGCGTGAAGGAGCTCGACGCGTGGAAGAAATTCGCGGCGAAGACGCTTGGGATGGAGGTAATCGACGAAGGCGAAAACGATCGCTGCTATCTTCGAATGGATTATCAGCATCATCGGATCGTCCTTCACTCCGATCCGTCGGATGACCTGATGTATCTTGGGTTTCGCGTTGCCGGACCCGAAGAGTTCCGCTCGATGCAAAACCAGCTCAGCGAGGCTGGTATCAAGTTTAAAGTCGGAGACGAGCGCGAGGCTTCAGAGCGCCATGTTCTCGAAGTGTTGAAGCTCCAGGATCCCGACGGCAATCCGGTTGAGATATTTCATGGGCCTCACGTGCAGTTCTCCAAACCGTTTCGACCGGGACGCGGGATGCACGGCCGGTTCAAGACCGGCTCAGGCGGCCTGGGTCACTGCATCATCCGCGAAAACGATCCGCAAGCCGCTTATCAATTCTACACGCAGCTCGGAATGCGCGGTGGCGTCGAGTACAAGATTCGCGTGGGCGATCACACGATCGCGCCGACCTTCATGCACTGCAACGATCGCGATCACACGGTCGCGTTCGGAGTGCCGAACCCCACCCGGCGATTCAACCACCTGATGATAGAGGTCGACAACTTCGATGATGTGGGTCTCACGCATGACATGGTGCGCAACCAGAAAATCCCGGTGCATATCACACTCGGCAAGCATTCGAATGACCAAATGTATTCCTTCTATATGGAGACACCCTCGGGATGGATGATCGAGTACGGTTACGGCGGTCGCGATGCGACGTACCAATCCGAATACTACTCGGAGGATGTATACGGACATGCCCCCGAGGCCGGTGGATTCGGTCCTCCTCCCAAAGAGCGTCGCTGAGGTAGCACCTTGTCCTACTGGGTAGAATTGCTCGACTGCGAGACGCGCTTCCTGAAGGGTCGCTATCGCACCCGGGTCCTGGAAGCGGGCGACGGTTTTCCGGTGGTGCTGCTTCACGGCATGGGCGGGCATCTCGAGAACTTCGTAAACAACATCCCGGCGTACGCCGAGCATCTGCGTATCGTGGCTATGGATTTTTTGTGGCACGGACGCTCGCAGACGCAGGATTTTGACAACCAGGTACTGCCCCCGCTGGTCGATCAGGTTCGCGACGTGCTCGATACACTGAACCTTGAGCGCGTCCACCTCGAGGGACAATCGCTTGGAGGATGGGTCGCAGCCCTGTTTGCGCTCAAGTATCCGCAACGCGTCGAAAAACTGGTTCTTACTACCGCAACCGGCTATGTGCCTGACGATGGTGCCATCCCCGGCTACAAGCGTCCGAACGCTGCCGCCACCGTCGATCAGGCACTCGCGGTGTTTGACGACCCCAGTGATGCGAATATCCGCAAGCGTCTCGAAGTCGTCGTATTCGATGGTTCTCTGATTACCGACGAAGCGGTCGCACTTCGCGCTAAGATTTATCGGGATCCGGCAGTCAACCGCGTGCTCCGTGAGGTCATGCGCAATTACTTGGCCGGAGAGGGTCCCGCCCGCCATTCCATTACCGATTCGCTGGCGCGCCAAGTGAGCCGCCCCACACTGGTGTACTGGGGCGATAAGAATCGCCCTGGTCCGGAAGTCGCGCAGCGGCTAGCGGCGATGATTCCGGGCGCGAAGTATCACTGCGCTCTAGATACCGGACATTGGGCACAGTTCGAGCACTACGAAGAACATAATCGCACTGTTCTGGATTTTCTTCTTAATCGAGGTTGAGCCCAATGGATCTCGGAATAAGTGGGCGAAAGGCTCTCGTATGCGCTTCGAGCAAAGGCTTGGGCCGTGCGTGCGCTCAGGCACTTGCCGATGAAGGCGTCAAGGTATTCATCAATGGACGGGACGAACACCGGCTCGCTCAAACCCTCGAAGAGTTCCGCAAAGCCGGCCTTGAAGCCACTGCAATCGCAGGAGACGTTACGACTGACACCGGGCGCGCTGCACTGTTAGAAGCCTGCCCTGACGCGGACATCCTGATCAACAACAACGCCGGCCCTTCCCCGCGCAATTTTGTTGAGATCGAGCACGAGGACTGGCTGGCAGGGTTGGAAGGCAACATGATCGCGCCGCTCTTGCTGGTCCGAGCGCTGCTGCCCGGTATGAGGAAGCGTCGGTTCGGTCGAATCATCAACATCACGTCCGCGATGGTTAAGCTGCCGCATCCTACGATGGCGTTGTCTTCTGGTGCTCGTGCAGGTCTCACGGCAATCATGAAGGGACAGTCGGTCGACTGCGCCCGCGACAACGTGACTATCAACAATTTACTTCCCTACATCATCGATACCGATCGGCAGCGATGGCTCGCGCAGCGCCGCGTCGCGCAGGAAAAGATCACGTTCGAGCAGGCGCGCGCGGACCAGATCAAAGGTGTAGCGGCGAAACGAATGGGAGAACCGCGCGAGTTCGGAGCGATCTGCGCATTCCTGTGCAGCGCACACGCCGGCTACATATCGGGACAGAGTATCCACGTGGACGGCGGTTCGTATCCCGCGCTGATCTGATCGAAAAACTCAACTAACAATTGACAACGCGAAGCGGAGAACACGATGGATAATGCGACAATCGCGCGATTGGCGAAGGAACTGCACGAGGCCGAGAAAAGCCGCAAGGTGATCCGATTTCTTTCCGCTCAGTTTCCCGACATGACGGTGGCCGAAGCCTACGCAATCCAGAAGGCCTGGGTCGATATCAAGCTCGCGGAGGGGCGGAAGATCATCGGGCACAAAATCGGGCTGACCTCACGGGCGATGCAATCAATGGCGAACATCAATGAGCCCGATTACGGCGTGCTTCTCGACGATATGCTCTATCACGACGGCGCAGAGATTCCCGCAAACAGGTTCATCGGCGCGATGCTCGAAAATGAACTCGCATTCGTTCTCGGCAAATCTCTCAAGGGACCGAATTGCACGATCTTCGACGTGCTTAATGCGACTGAGTATGTAATACCGGCGCTCGAAATCGTCGATCTGCGTACGCGACTGGACGATCCCGAGACCAAACGGCGGCGGTCGGTTGTAGATACGATCGCCGACAATGCCGCCAATGCGGCGTTAGTTGTGGGAGGGCGGCCGATTCGTCCGCTTGACGTCGATCTGCGGTGGGCGGGGGCGCTTTGCTATCGCAATGGGGTACTCGAAGAATCCGGGATTGCGGCCGCGGTGCTAAACCATCCCGCCAACGGAATTGCATGGCTCGCCAACAAGCTGGCGCCGTTCGATCAGGGCCTCGAGCCGGGGGAGATAGTCTTGGCCGGTTCCTTCACGCGGACGGTGCCTGCACGCGCAGGCGATGTTTTTCACGTTGACTATGGCCCGCTCGGCTCAATTTCCTGCCGCTTCGTCGGGGAGCGTTGATATGGACGTACCCGTCAATCGATTCAAACAGGCGCTACGCGCAGGAAAGCCACAAATAGGTCTTTGGCTCGCGCTCGCCGATCCCAGTACAGCCGAATTGTGCGCTGGCGCTGGCTTCGATTGGCTTTTGCTGGATGCTGAGCACGGTCCCAATGATCTCCGCACCCTTCTGGCGCAGCTTCAGGCCATTGCGCCTTACCAAAGTCACCCGGTAGTGCGAATTCGCGTCGGCGACACGCACATAATCAAGCAGGTACTTGAGATTGGAGCCCAATCGCTCCTGATCCCGATGGTGGAAAGTGCGGAACAGGCCGCCGCGCTGGTTGCCGCGATGCAATATCCACCCGCTGGTGTCCGCGGGGTGGGTGCGGCGCTCGGACGGTCGTCGCGTTGGAACCGAATGCCGCAATATCTCAAACAGGCCGGCGACGAGATGTGCCTGCTGGTGCAGATCGAGACGCTCCGCGGAGTCGAAAATGTTAAATCGATTGCCGCCACGCCGGGGATCGATGGCGTTTTTATCGGTCCGGCTGATCTCTCGGCATCGATGGGCCACTTGGGCAGTATGACTCATCCGGATGTGCTCTCGACGATCGAACGCCTCATCGGCGAGATTCGCGTTGCAAACAAAGCACCCGGCATTTTGATGGGCGACGAGAAACTGGTCCAGCGATACCTGGAGCTAGGATGCAAGTTTATCGCGGTCGGAGCCGACACGCTTCTGCTGGCGCACAGCGCTGACCGAACGGCCGCTCGCTTCAAGGAGTTGGTGCACTGACAGTAATTCATTCCGAAGGAGGCGCACAGCGATGGAAGTCAGAGAACTTGGACATATCGTGCTTTACGTTCGGGACTTGGACATTTCGCGGCGCTTCTACCGCGACCTGTTTGGGGTGGAAAGAGGTTCAGCAGGCTCCGGGCGCAGCGGCCTATTCCTCGGGCCGAACGCATCATGAGCTCTTATTGATCCAGGTAGCAAGCGAAGCCGCCCCGATTCCGCAAAGGGCGCGCGTCGGTCTCTATCAATTTGGACTCAAGATCGGCGAGAGCGACGACGAATTGCGGGCCGCGATCGCACGGCTACACGAAGCGAGCGTGCCTGTCGGAGGGATGTCCGATCACGGAGTGACGCACAGCGTCTATCTGCTCGATCCCGACGGCAACGAAATTGAGATCTATATCGACGTGCAACCGGCGCAGTGGCGCGAAAATCCCGAAGGGGTTCGCATGTACACGCGGCCCCTACGAATCTGAGCGCGGACCTCGGGGTTTTGTAAGCCTTAAATAGATTGCGCACGAGTTTGGTCGGACTGGGTAGCGGGGCGGTCTTCTGATGCGGTACACGACATACCGATCTTCATA
>Ga0182039_10002352_pt1 | contig 10326 bp, 10 predicted proteins | sample sta12Can44000111_FD_125975 | JGI IMG/M metagenome (GOLD analysis project Ga0182039, IMG submission 125975) | Lab enrichment of tropical soil microbial communities from Luquillo Experimental Forest, Puerto Rico - statanox.12C.anox.44.000.111 | ecosystem: Environmental > Terrestrial > Soil >...
GCGGTCGGCGACGCCGCGCCGGCCTGGCTTGCCGAGGGGTTTTCCCGCAGCCGGGGCGGCGCCATCCGGCTCACCACGACCTCCCACGTGTGGGCGTCGGCCTCCGGCGCCGCCGGCGTCGACGCCTACGTCGCGCCGATCGTCCCGGTTTCGGCGTGGACGCCCGCCAAGCTGCCGGGCCTCGTCGCCTGGTATGACGGGCAGAAGGCCAGTTCCATCATCCTCAACGGCGCGACGGTCAGCCAATGGAACGATCAGAGCCCGAATGCATACAATGCCGTGCAGGGAACCGCCGCTAATCAGCCGACGTACAGCGCCGTGGGTTTCAATGGCAAACCCGCCTTGTCGTTCAATGGCGCAAGCAATTATTTGAGCGCGCCAGTTCCCGCGGGGGCGTTTCCCAATGGTATTTTCGAAGCGATTGTCTTTTACACGAGCCTTGTCAGCCACGGGCCAATGCCACGCGCGACAGGCTCAATCTCAGCCGGATTAGATCGGCAAGGAACTCAGTTTTTAATTGGCAACGGAACAACCAACACCGGCCTGGCGCCGGCGCCAACGATTAGCACTGGCGCGATGACGACGCCGACTTTGTGGGAAGTGTATTGTGATAATTCAGCAAGGATCGGCTACGATTGGGTTAATGCGACTTCGGACTGTACGTCGTCAGTCTATTCAGCAGGCGCCTACGCCGACAATGCGACGACCCTTTTCATTGGCAATCGTCAAGATTTGCCTGTTCAATACATCAAGGGGCCAATCGCTGAAGCGGTCGCTTGCCGCCAGATGGCGACCGCCGACCGGCAGTCGCTTGAAGGCTACCTCGCGTGGAAGTGGGGGCTTCAGTCGCTATTGCCTGCGGGGCATCCGTACAAGGGCGGTTTCCCACCGCAGTTCGTTGCGCCGCCATTGTTGACCGGGGCGGAAAGCGACGGGATCAATCTCGGGTTGAGTCTGATTCCATCTGCGGCGACTACGCCTGCGGCGCCAAGTATTGTCGCGCCTGATGGAACGACGGGCGCTGTCGTGGCGCTTACCGAAGATACGTCAGCCACGGCCAATCATTACGTATATACAAACTTTACTGGTGCGCCTACGACAGCAACAATATCTGCCTACGTTAAACCGTTCGGGTCCGGGTCAACAAGATATGTCGTTTTGTCACTTGAAAACGCGAGTTTCGGTGGTGGGTCGGCATATTTTAACGTGGCTAATGGAATTGTAAACACAGCGGTTACTCAGGCAAATTATACGATAACGAATGCTGTATGCCAGCCGGCGGCTAATGGGTTTTTCAAATGTACGTTGTCTATGACAACGACATCAACCGGATTTTCCTTTGGAATATTTGCCCTGTCGAATGTGGCGACCTCGTCCAGCCTTCTTTCCCCTTATACCGGCGACGGCGCGAGCGGACTGTATTGTTGGCGATTTCGAGAAACGACGCCATGAAGAAGCCTTCTTTGACAAGCTCGGAACCGCGAGCGCCGCCGGCATAGGAGAAAATAATGGCGACGACGACAACCAAGTTCTCCTTGACCAACTCCGGGTGGACCGATCTCGGCGCCGGGCCGCTGCTGCTGGGTTTCACGGGCGCCGGCGTGTTCGCGATCGGCGACGTGACCCCGGTTATTCCGATCAGCGAAGGCTTCACCGTGGTTCGCGGCGAGGCTTTCCGGGTCGAGACGTCGTCGCATGTTTGGGCTATGGCGAGCGGCGCTTCCGGCGTCACCGCCTATGTCTCGGCGTATTGAACGGTCTTCAACCAGAGGAGAAAGCCTATGCCTGCCCACCGCAACGACCCGCCTCCTGCGCCCGAGAAGCATCCCGTGGACACGCCGGCCGCTCCGCCGGCCAATTTCGACCCGCCCAAGGACTTCAAGCTGACGCCCCCGGGGACGACTCCGCCGCCCGGCTATGTCGCCGGTCAGCCCGTCGACGACGCGGAGCTGCGTGCGACCGAGGACGAGGCGAGGAGGAAGTTCGAAGCGGGCAAGAAGGTTTACGAAGCGCGCGACAAGGCCCTGGGGGTCAAGGCCGAGTGACGGCGTTCGGCTTGGCGTGACAACTTTTTTACGCAAAACCTACTTCGACGGCGTGCGTGCGAGCCTGTTCGCCGGCTCGCTCACGTCGCGGCAGGTGGACGGGCAAAATTTCATCCTGGACGCGTGGGAGAAATACGTCCCGGACCACGACGTGCGCTGGCTCGCCAACTTCCTTGCGCAGGTCTACCACGAGACGTCGCAAGAGATGTGGCCGATCGAAGAGCACGGCAAAGGGTCCGGCCAGCCGTATGGCGTTCCCGATCCAATCACCGGGCAGACCTATTACGGGCGCGGTTTTGTGCAGCTCACCTGGAAGGACAACTACCAGCGCGCCGACGTCGAGCTGCACCTGGCCGGCGACGCGTCGTGCGTCGCGCACGCCGACCAGCAGCTCGATCCGGCGATCTCCGCGCGCACCGGCTACCGGGGAATGATGGAGGCGTGGTTCCGCCAACCGCATTGTTTCGCCGAGTATTTCAGCGAAACCGCCGACGACCCCTACAACAGCCGCGACATCGTCAACGGCGACAAGGACGTGGTCCCCGGCTGGTCGGACGGCCGGCCGATCGGGCGGCTGGTCGAGGAATACCACGGGAAGTTTTTTGCGGCGCTGACCGCGGCGGCGTCCAAGCCGTCCATGCCGCCGGACGCCGTCGTCCTCGACCTCGTGGTCGCCGCCGACAAGCCGGCGGTGGTCAGCGTCCGGGCGGGGGCGAACGTGATCGTGCTCGTCAACGGATGATCCGCGTCTGTCCCAGTTGCGGAGCCTCTCTTTGGCGGCTGACGAGCCTCAAGGAAGTGTTTCCCATGCGGATGGTGGATAAGTATTTCCAGGCTTACGGCATCGAGACCGTCGGCGAGGTGGTCGACATGACCGACGCCAGGCTTCTGCACGTCCCCGGCGTCGGACCTAAGACCGTCACCTTGATTCGCCGGGGAATCGCCAGATTTCTCACGGCCCGGGGCGTCGATGGCGCCGCCGATGCTTACTAGTGTCGCCATCCTGCTTGTCAGCTTTAGCGGCCCGACCGGACAGCGTATCGACGTCAATCCGAGTCAAGTCACCAGCGTGCGCGACCCGCAGGAGGTCAGCCACGCTCACATCGCCAAGGGAACCCACTGCCTGCTTGGAATCTCCAATGGTAAAATAATCGCCGTCCGTGAGGACTGCGACGCCGTGCGCGAGCAACTGCGCGGAACCATGGGCAACTCGACGCCGTGCGTGCTGGTCTGCGGGGGAAACGGGAGCAAGTGAACGACGAATTGCGCTACGAGCGTGCGCTCAAGCGTCAAAAGGCGATCCTGGACGCGCGCCAACGTTTGATTCCGTTCGCGCGCCTGATGAAGCCCGATCCCAACGACGCCGAGAACCCCGCCGCGTCCGCCTACCAGCCGGCCAGGCATCACAGTTTCATCGCCGACGCCCTCGAAGAGATCGAAAATGGCAAGAATCGCCGCCTGATCATCAATTGTCCGCCCCGTCATGGGAAGTCCGAGCTTGCCAGCCGTCTTTTTCCGCCCTGGTTCATCGGAAAACATCCCGGCGCGTCGATCATCTGCGCCTCTTACAACGAGAAGTTTTCCTGGGATTTCGGTCGCGAGGCCAAGACGCTTATCGAGGACGACATCTACCGGCAGGTTTTCCCCGACGTGCGGATCGCGACCGCGAGCGTGGACCGGATCGCGACCGAATCGGGATCAAAGCTGTTCTTCACCGGCCGGGGCGGCACGATCACTGGCCGCGGCGCCATCGGGCTTGTCCTGGACGACCCGATCAAGGACAGGGTCGAGGCCGATTCGCCTACCCTGCGCGAAAAAGTGTGGACGTGGTACGTCCAGGTGCTGCGCACGCGCCTTTTAACATATCGGGGCTGGATTCTGTTGATCCAAACACGTTGGCATGAAGATGACCTCGTCGGCCGGATCGTCGACCCGACCAACCCCAACTATTCCGCGACCGAAGCCAAGAAATGGCGTGTCGTCGACCTCCCCGCGCTCGCCCGCCTCGACGACCCGCTGGGCCGCAAGCCCGGCGAGGCGCTGTGGCCTCAGCGCTTTCCCGCCCACTATCTCGAAGACTTGCGCGAGGGCGACCCACGGGGCTTTCAGGCGCTCTACCAGGGCTCGCCCACGCCCGAGAAAGGCAACTTTTTCGACAGCGATTGCCTGCGCACCTACAAGCGCGACGAAATGCCCAAGAAGGACGAGCTGCGTTTCTACGCCGCGAGCGATCACGCGGTCTCGACCAAGCAGGACCGCGACAAGACGTGCTGCGGGATCGTCGGCATCGACAAGGACAGCAATCTTTGGATCATGCCCGATCTCCTGTGGGGGCGTTATCCCGTCGACCGGGTGGTCGAGCGCATGATCGACCTCATGGCGCTCTACAAGCCGATCCACTGGTGGGCGGAGCGTGGCCACATCTCGAAATCGATCGGCCCTTTCCTCAGAAAGCGCATGGCGGAGCGCAATGTGTGGGCGTCGATCTTCGAGGTCACGCCCGTCCAGGACAAGAAGACCCGCGCCCAGGCGATCCATGGAAGAATTTCCATGTGCCGGGTCTATTTTCCGAGCTTCGCGCCGTGGTGGGCCGAGGCGCGCGACGAGATCCTCAAGTTTCCCTACGGCGTCCACGACGATTTTGTGGACATGCTCGCCTGGATCGGCATGGGCCTCGCGATTCAGATTCCCAACCGCCCGGCGCCGCCCAAGCCTCAGGCGCCGCGTCAGATGACGCTGGCGTGGATCAAATCCGAGGGCAAGCGGGCCAACGCGTCCCGCACGACGGGCTGGTGATCTTGATTTCAGGCGGCTAGCCGGTCTACTTTTCCCGGGCCGTGACGACTTTTCCGCCTCAGAGCCCCGGGCCGCCCATGAGCCCCGGTCCGCCGCCCCAGATCCATCTGGCAGGCAACCCCGACCAGGCTTCCGAAGGCCAGGAGCCGCCTCTGCCGGCTGGACAGGACGAAAATCCAGACGTCGTACCCCGAAATCCGCCCGATCCCGACCCCGCGCGCAAGCAGCTCGTTGAAAAGTGGGCTTCGAGGGTCCGCTGCGCCAAAAAGAAGTGGGATTCGGCCTTCAAGAAGATGGTGCGCGACCAGAAGTTCTGCGGCGGCGCGCAATGGCCCGAGGAAACCAAGTCCGAGACGTTCAACGACGCTTTCAACGATCGCTACATCGCCAACATCACGCTTCGTCACGTCAAGCAGCGCGTCGCCGCGGTTTACGCCAAGAATCCGAAGATCGTCGCGAAAGTCCGGCCCCGGTTGCTCGCGACCGTGTGGGACGGCACGATGCAGGGCCTTCAGGAGGCGCAGCAAACCGTCCAGCAAGCCCAGCAGGCCCAAGAAGCGCAGCAGAAGCTCGCGTTGGGCGTCGGTCTCGGGATCACGGCGGCGAGAATGGGGATTCCGCTTGGCGGCGCTCCTGCCGGACCCCCCGGCGGAGGAGGCCCGCCGGGTCCGCCAGGCGCTCCGGGCGGTCCAGGCGGCGCGTTGGCGACTCTGGCCGGCAAACCCGAGTTTTCCTGGCAAAATCCCAGCGCGGGGACCCCTCCGGGCGCTCCCGGCGCTCCCAATCCCGCCGCGAGCCTCATGTCCATGCTTCAGCCCCCGCCTGGACAGCCGCCGATCTTTCCGCCGCCTCAAGGGCCGCCCCCGGACGAATTGACTCAAGCTCAGGCCGTCATCGCGGACGCGCAGAACGTCAAGAATCAGTTCCAGCAGCTCCAGCGGATCGCCAAGACTCTCCAGATCCTCTTCCAATACGAGATCAGCCAGCAGCAGCAGTCCTTCAAGACCCGCATGAAGATGGCGACGCGCCGCGCCGCCACGTCCGGCGTCGGATGGATTCGTGTCGGCTTCCAGCGCGTCATGGCCCCCAACCCCGACCAGGATTCCCAGCTCGGCGATTCGCGCACCCAGCTTGAATTCATTCAGCGCGTAAGCGCCGACCTGGCCGACGGCAAGATCACGAAAGACTCGCCCGAAGCCGAACAGATGCGCCTCGTCGTCCAGTCGCTGGGCCAGGCGCAGGAAATCGTCGTGCGGGAAGGGCTCACGTTCTCCTGGCCGAAGTCGACTGCGATCATTCCCGATGAGAACTGCGTGAGCTTGCGCAACTTTCTCGGCTGCCAGTGGGTCGCGGAGGAATACTGCTTGACCCCTGGGGAGATTCAGGAGACTTACGGCGTGGACGTGGGCAAGCAGTTCACGTCCTACAACCGCAACGACGCCGGTCTCGATTGGATGTCCTACCGGCCGCGCAATCCCAGCGATACGACCGGGACCGTGGGCGACAGCGCCTATGGGCTCGTGTGGGAGATCTTCAACAAGGACGACGGGCTCGTCTATGTCGTGTGCGACGGTTACAAGGACTTTCTGCGCGAGCCGGCCGAGCCCGAGTTCTATACCGATAATTTCTGGCCGTGGTTTCTGGTCGCGTTCAACGAGAACGACGGCGACGTGTGGCCGCAATCCGACGTCTCGCTGATCCGTCCCATGCAGCTCGAGCTCAATCGCTCCCGCCAGGGTCTGCGCGAGCACCGTTTCGCCAACCGCCCCAAGATCGGCTATGCCGAGGGCGTGCTCTCCAGCGAGGACATCGACGCGCTCAAGAATCCCCCCATGAATGCTGTGATCGCGCTCGCTGGCCTTCAGCCCGGCCAGAAGGTGGACGATCTTCTTCAGGCCATCAAGGGCGTTCCCATCGACCCCAACCTTTACGAGACCAACGAGATTTTTCAGGACATGCTGCGCGTCGCCGGCGACCAGCAGGCCGATCTCGGCCCTACGTCCGGCGCGACCGCGACCGAATCGAACATCGCCGCCCAGGCCCGCGCCACGTCCACCGGCTCCGAGATCGACGACATCGACGACACGCTGTCCGCGCTCGCCCAGAGCGCGGGGCAGATCCTTCTCCTGAATGTCTCGCAGGAAACCGTCCAGAAGATCGTCGGTCCCGGCGCTATCTGGCCCCAGCTCACCAAGGGCGATGTCGCTCAGCAGCTCTACCTCGACGTCGAGGCGGGTTCTTCCGGGCGGCCGAACCAGGCGCAGGAATTGCAAAACTTCGAACGTCTCGCGCCCATCCTCATGCAGATTCCCGGCGTCTCCCCCAACTTCCTCGCGAAGGAGGCGATTTCGCGCCTGGACGACGACATCGATCTCGAGGACGCGATCGCCGACGGACAGCCGTCCATCCTGGCGATGAACGGCGTCCAGCCGGGCGCCTCTCAAGGCCCGCCTGGGGCTCAAAACCCCGCCGCGCAGGGACCACAGGGGCAAGCCAACCAGCCCGGCCCGCCCAGTCCCCAGTCGAGCGCGCCCTCTCCGATGAATGCGGCGGCGAACGCCCCGCCGTCTCTCCCGCACTGAGTCGTTTGCACAATCTTTTGTTTGTGTCGTATAAGTCCTTCGTCGGCCTGTAGGCCGGCGAGAAGCGCGACTCGAAATGGCAGAGGACGGCGGCGCAGCAGGCCTTGGCGCGGGAGGGAATACTTCCGGCGCTCCAAGTCCCGGACCGGGTTCAACTCCGTCCAGCCCGCCTCCGGCGTCCACGCCGTCCACGCCCTCTTCGAGTCCGCCGGGCGCTACACCCCAGGCGGGCGCCCCGCAAGCGCCTGGGAAGGGGAAGCCCACCCGGGCCGGCCTCATGGAAGCCGCGCTCAAGGTGACGAAAGTCACGCCCGAGCGCGACGTCCTGGGCAGGCAGCCGGAGGGACAAGGCGGTCCTCCCCAACCGCCGGGGCAGACGACAGCCGAGGATCAGGCTGGCAAGACTCAACCCGAAGGAGAACAGGACGAACCGGCGACCGACGACCTGCCTCTTCCCGACGAAGCGTCGGAAAAGATCAGGAAGAAGGTCGACAAGCTGCTCCGCGAACGGCGGCGGCTGCGCAGCGAGGTTGCACAGCTTCAGCCCGACGCGAATGTCGGCAACCGGCTGACCGCTTTCGCCCGGGACAACGACCTTTCCCCCGACGACGTCGTCATGGGGATGAACACGATGGCCGCGCTCCGGCGCGGTGATTACGCCGGGTTTTACCGGCAGGTCGCTCCCTTCGTGCGGAAGGCGCAGGAAGTGCTGGGCCTCGTATTGCCCGACGATCTCGGACAGCGCGTCCAAGGCGGCGCGATCACCGAGACGGCGGCGCGAGAACTCGCGATCACGCGCTTCAACCAGGAGCGCGCCGAGCAGGAGGCCAGGACCAACGCGGCGCGTTCAAGCGCCCAGAACCTGCAATATGTCCAGGCCGACGTGCAGCGGGCCGTCACCACCTTCGAGGAGAGGATCGCCGCGAACGATCCCGACTATCGCGCCAAGGCCGACGCCATTCGGCGGACGGCGCAAGCCCTCCTGCACGAGCGCGGGGGCAGGATCGCTTCTGTTCAGGAGGCGCTGGACATCGTGGCCAGCGCTCACCAGGAAGTGACCGCCCAGTTCCGGCGCTTCCAGCCGGCGGTGCGCGCGACCAGTCCTCACCCGAACGGCAATTCGCAGCAACCCAACGCGCGAGCCGCTCCGCGAAACCTCATGGAAGCAGCCCTTCAAGGGCTGGAGAACGCAAGGCGCAGCGCGGGCTAATCCTTCGGGCTCCCGCAAATGGCATTCACAGCAGGCGAAATCACCAACATCGCGAACGCGGCGTTGGACTACTACCTCTCGCAAGGCGAGGAGTTTCATCAGACCTTGCAGGACCGTCCCCTGTGGGACGACATGAGCAAAAGCAAGAAGACCTTCCCCGGCGGCAAGGGCAGCATTTCCCTCGCCGTCAGCGGGGCGTTCGGCGACGGGTCGGGCAACGATGTCGTGAAGGGCTACACCCACAACGACACCGTCGTTTTCTACACTCCCGCCAACATCAAGCGCGCCAACTACCCGTGGCGCGAGCACCATCTTGGGTTGACGCTCACCCACACCGAACTCAAGATCGACGGGATCTCCGTCACCGACGAGATGTCCAGCGGGACGTCCACGTCCAACCATTCCCAGCGTGACATGACGGTGCTGGTCGGATTGCTTCAAGACAAGTTGTTCGATCTTGGCGAGCAATACGCCCGGGGCATGAACCTCCTCGCCTATGGCGACGGCACCGCCGACCCGAAAGCAATGGCGGGCTTGGCCCTGCTGGTGGCGGACGACCCCTCGGTCGGGGTCGTGGGCGGCCTGGACAGGGCGAACGCGTCCTACACCTGGTGGCGCAACCGGGCGCGCACCGCGGCGTTCCAGGCGAAGATCACCGGCACGCCCGCGCTCGCCAAGTGGGGCGGGGACGCGGTCACGTCCAGCCCGACGAACGGCGGCGCGCTTCTTCAAGTGCTTCAGTACGAGCGCCGCCAGCTCATCCGCTACGGCGGCAAGCCCGACCTGTTCGTGGCGGGCTCGTCCTTCATTGACGCAATGGAGACCGAGTTGCGCGCCAACGGCCAGTATTCCAACACCGGATTCACCGGCCAGCAGGACGGCGCGATAGGCAGCATGGTGTTCGGCGGGCAGAGCGTTCAATACGATCCGACCTTGGACGACCTAGGCAAGGCCAAGCGGGCGTATTGGCTGGATACAAGTAATATCTTTGTAGAAGCGATGGAGGATGAATGGATGCATCAGCACACTCCCGCCCGTCCGCCCGGTCAATTCGTCATGTATCGCAGTTTAACTACGACTTGTCAAATGGTTGGACGGCAATTCTCGTCATCCTTGGTCATTGACATAAAATAGCCATAAAGTAGAGACACTTATACTGTCGGGTTGAGATCCAGTAGCCGCTGTGGTAGGTTTTGTCGGTTAAATCGGCCTACTACAGCGGTAAAAGAGGATGGTGGTAATTGACGCCGAGTATCGTGCGCGGCGCGCGGCGCAGGCGCGGGAATGGAGAGCACGGAACCGGGAGCGGGCGCGTGAGATCGACCGCGAATGTTATTACCGTAACCATGAAGTGCGTAAGGTTCTTTTACGGTGGAAGAGTCGACTTCTGCGCCTAGATCCGGAGTGGCATGCGAAGGATAAACTCCGTGTTCGACTTAACCGCGCGCATGAGCGGTCTGGCAAAAGCAAACTGGCTCAATATTATTGGGAGGAGATCGCCGCCATTTATCGTGCATGTCCAGAGGGGCAGGAGGTCGATCATATTCACCCCCTGCGTGTCATGGTTGGTAGGGAACATATCGCCTGCGGGCTGCATGTTCCGTGGAATCTTCAATATCTTAGTGTTTCCGCCAATAGGCGAAAAAAAGGCATCGAGGAGTAGTCAATGCACTTCTGCACGGTCCAGGTCGCA